>Ga0256867_10000770_pt1 | contig 12988 bp, 9 predicted proteins | sample RVTome_15_FD_185939 | JGI IMG/M metagenome (GOLD analysis project Ga0256867, IMG submission 185939) | Soil microbial communities from uranium-contaminated site in the Upper Colorado River Basin, Wyoming, United States - RVT150D86 (HiSeq) ... | reverse complement strand
TCGAGGGCCTCGGCCATCGCGTCGAGGAAGCCGCGCCGGCCATCGATGGACCGGCCTTCGCGCGCGCGTTCCTCACCCTGATCTGCGGCGAGCTTCGCGCCGACATCGAGGAGGGCGAAGCGCTGGTCGGCCGGCCGGCCCGCCGGCGCGACTTCGAGCCGGCCACCTGGGCGCTCTCGCTCCTGGGCCGCTCGATTCCCGCGCCGGAATTCTCCCGCGCGATCCGCTCGCTCGGCCGGGTCGCGAGAGGGATCGGCGCCTTCACGGAGCGATGGGACGTGCTCCTGACCCCGACGGTGAGCACCCCGCCGCCTCCGCTCGGCGCCCTGCTGCCGACACCCGAGGAACGCCGGAAGCTCGAGATCATGGGTGCGGTCGGGTCACCCGGCTTCGTCCGGGTCGCGGGGCTGCTCGAGCAGCTGGCGGCCAAGGTGTACGCGTGGATTCCGTGGACCCCGGTGGCGAACGTCACCGGACAGCCCGCCATGTCGGTGCCGCTCGCGGTCAGCGCGGGCGGCCTGCCGATCGGCATGCACTTCGTCGGGCGCTTCGGCGATGAAGCAACGCTCTACCGCCTCGCGGCACAGCTCGAGGCCATCCGCCCCTGGAAGGATCGCTGGCCGCCGCTGGCGCTCGGGTAAGGCGCCTGCGGGGCCGGCAAAACCGAAGGGGCCGGAAACGTCCGGCCCCCCTGGTGAAAACCGACTGCTGAAGGACTACTTCAGGTGCTTGTTCACCAGCTTGGTCATCTCGAACATGTTCACCGACGCCCGCCCCCCGAACACCGGCTTGAGGTTGGCGTCCGCGTTGATCATCCGGCGATTCTTCTTGTCCTGCAGGCCCTTCCGCTTGATGTACGCCCACAGCTTCTTGGTGACCTCGGTGCGCGGGATGGCCTTCGAGCCGACCACTTCCGAGAGCGCCGCACTCGGCGTCATCGGCTTCATGAATGCCGCGCTGGGCTTCCGCTTGCCGGCCTTCTTGGTGCGCTTCGCGGACTTCTTCGCGGCCTTCTTCTTCTTCTTCGCCATCGAGACATCTCCTTGACGGGGGTCGGGGTGAGTACGCCTGCGTGGACGGAAGAGAGCTGCCGGGATTCAAAATTACGGAAGTCGCCCCGCAACACAAGAGGGAAAATGGCTGTTTTCCCTCGGAAAACGACTTTCCCGCCCGAATTCTCCCTCGGAAGACGGCATTTTTCCCCGCTGACGCTGCTGATTCTCCTCGGAGCCGGCCCGCTTCCGCTCCTCGGACAGGTCCCGCCGGCCGCCGTGCGGGAGCGGATTCTCCTCGTGGAAGACCGTCGGGCCCGCGCGCCGGGCGACATGGATTTCCTGCTCCGCTTCGCGCAGCGCGGCCTGTCGGTCGAGCGACCGTCCGCGATTCGTGCCCTGGGACGACTCGAAGACCGGCGCCAGGTCCGGGCCCTGTCCGGCTTCCTCGATGACCCCGAGCCCGGAGTCCGTGCCGAGGCGATCCAGGCCCTCGCGCAGGCGCTCCAGGCGTACCGCAGAGACACGATCGCCGCTCGAGGCGACAGCATCTGGCCCGGCGCACTCGAGGCGCTGGGGAGGCGCGTCATCGCGGAATCCGACCCGGCCGTGTCCGGGATCCTGGCCATCTCCCTCGGAAGAGTGCCCTACCGGCGCGATGCCGAGCGCCTGGAGGGCGAGCGACGAATCCGGATGCTGCTGGAGCGGGTCGTGGCGGATGCCGCGGCCGCGACCCTGGCCGCGCGCGCCGCCGAGACGATTCGGCGTGCCCGTGCCCGCGGCCCCGCGGTGGACGATTCCCTCACGGGTCTCCTCCGGACCCTCGTGGCGCGTGACGGGGGGCCCGAATGGGATTCCGCACGTCGCCGTGCGCTCGGCGCGCTCCTGCTCCTGGGCCCGCCCGACATCGGTCTCCTCGAACCTGCACTCCGCGCGACCGATGCGGAGCTCCGGCGCCTCGCGGTCTCGGGGCTGGATCCCGCCGGGCCGAGCCTGGGCGCGCTGCTGCGCGCGCGGGACGATCCGGCGGTGATCGTGCGCCGGGAGGCGATGCGCTCCCTCGGGCGGCGACCCGGAGTCGCTCCGTGCGAAACGATCCGGGATGGGCTCGGCGACCGCGACGAGGGCACCCGGCTCCTCGCGATCGACCTGATCGGCACCGCGTGCACGGACACGGCCGCCGCCCTCGCGATGCTTCGAGCGGTCACCGCGCCCCGACCGGCGGGATGGCGGATCTTCGCGCATGCCCTGGTATCCATCGCCCGGCTCGATCCTGCAGGTGAGTCCGTCCTCCTCACGCAGGGCGCCACGGCCAGGGAATGGCAGGTGCGGATGTACGCGGCGCGGGCCGCGCGGCACGTCCGGGACGCGTCGCTGCTCGGTCGCCTGGCCGACGATGCCCATCCCAACGTGCGCGAAGCCGCCATCGGGGGGCTGCGCGCCCTGTCGGCGCGGGGAGCCGACGCCGCCGCCCTCCAGGCCCTCCGCGCGCGCGACTATCAGCTTGTGCTCACCGCGGCCGGCGCGCTCGAGGGAACCGACCGGCGCGAGGAGGCGGCCCGCGCCCTCGTGGAGGCCCTAGACCGGATCAGCGCCGAGGGCGCCGAAACGTCCCGTGATACCCGGCTCGCGCTCCTGGTGCGCTTGCGTGAAGTCGGCGCGCCCCCGCTCGGAGATCGCCTCCGGCCGAGACTTCACGATTTCGATCCGGTCGTGGCGGAGTCGGCGGCCACCCTGCTCACGCTCTGGACCGGCCGCACTATCCGGGCGGACGCGCGGCCGTCCATCCCCGCGGCGATTCCGCTTCGGGAGATCGAGGCATTGCGCGGGGCAACGATGCGCCTCGTCATGGCCGGCGGCGACACCCTCGACGCCGAGCTGCTCACCGACGAGGCGCCGCTCACGGTGGCCCGGATCGCGCGGCTGGCCCGGCGCGGCTACTACGACGGGCTCACGTTTCATCGGGTGGTCCCCAACTTCGTCATCCAGGGCGGCAGCCCGGGAGCCAACGAATACGCGGGAGACGGGGCCTACATGCGCGACGAGCTCACCGCGCGCTCGCACGAGCGGGGCACCTTCGGAATCTCGACGCGGGGACGCGACACGGGCGACGCGCAGCTCTTCGTGAACCTGGTGGACAACGCGCGGCTCGATTACGACTACACCGTCTGGGCGCGGGTGGTACGGGGGCTGGAAGTCCTCGACCGGATCGGCGAAGGCGATGTCATCCGGCGGCTCGAGGTCCGCGCACGTTGACACGCTCCGTGAGCCCCGTCGACCTTGCGAAGGCCGTGGGGACAAGCCTCAGGGCCGAGAGGTCATTCTTCCGGGCTTGCCTGTGACGAACCGTCTGCTCCGCGCCTGCCGTCCGGGCGTGCTGTCGCTCACCGGCCTCCTGGGCTTCACTTCGGCGGCTGCGCAGGCGATTCCGCCGGCGGACACGGCGGCCCTCATGCGCACCGTGCGGGTGCTCGCCGCCGATTCCATGGAGGGACGGGCCGCCGGCACCGCGGGCGGCGCTCGAGCGCGGGCCTGGCTGCTCGAACGCCTGCGGACGCTTGGCGTCGTCCCACTGGGCGGCGCCCTGACGCAGCCTTTTCCCCTCGCCCGGGGCGGCGAAGGCGTGAACCTGATCGGCGTGGTGCGCGGCACCGCCACGCCGGAGCGTTATTTCGTCCTCTCCGCCCATTACGATCACGTCGGGGTGCGGGACGGGCGGATCTACAACGGCGCCGACGACAATGCTTCGGGCGTGGCGGCCGTGCTTGCCATCGCGGAACGGCTTCGGGCCCGTCCTCTTGGCCACTCGGTGATCCTCGCGCTGTTCGATGCGGAGGAAGGCGGTTTGCGCGGAGCCCGCGCGTTCGTGGCGAGCCCGCCGGTGCCGAAAGCGTCCCTGCTGCTCAACGTCAACCTGGACATGGTCGGCCACAGCGACGCGGGGGAGCTCTACGTGGCCGGCACCGCGCACACCCCGGGCTTCCGGCCGCCGCTCGACTCGATCGCCGCGCGGGCGCCCATCCGGCTCCGGTTCGGCCACGACCAGGGCGGCGGGTCCGACGACTGGACCACCCAATCGGATCACGGGGCCTTTCATGCCGCCGGAATTCCGTTCCTGTATTTCGGGGTCGAGGATCACCAGGACTACCACAAGCCGACGGACGATCCTGAGACACTCACCCCGGCGTTCTTCGGCGGCGCCGTCGCCACGATCGAGGCGGCGATCCGGATCCTGGATCGGGTGGTGGCTCACCGGTCCGACCGCCTCCGCTAGCCCGGGCCGGGATCACGGAGTCGCCGTCATCGTCGCAGCCGGACCTGCTCGACCCTGTGGTCCGGCCCTTTCTCGAGCACCAGTGACGCCCGATCCCGCGTGGGCAGGATGTTCGCCCGCAGGTTCGCCCCGTTGATCTCGTCCCAGACCCGGCTCGCGAACCCGATCGCCTCGTCCTCCGAGAGGTGCGCGTACTTCCGGAAATACGACTTCGGATCGCGGAAAGCCGTTTCCCGCAGCCGGCGGAACCGCGCCAGGAACCACTCCTTGATATGGATCTCGTCCGCGTCGACGTAGATCGAAAAATCGAAATAGTCCGAGACGAAGAGGCGCGGCTCGCCGTCGGCGATCCGATCGCCGCCTTGCAGCACGTTGAGTCCCTCCAGGATCAGGATATCCGGCTGCCGGACCCGCTGGGTCTCCTGGGGGACGATGTCGTACACCAGGTGTGAATAGATCGGCGCCTCCACCTCCGCGAGGCCCGCCTTCACGTCCGCCACGAAGCGCGCCAGACGGCGAACGTCGTAGCTCTCCGGGAATCCCTTTCGGGCCATGAGCCCGCGGGCTTCCAGGATGCGGTTGGCATGGAGGAACCCGTCGGTGGTGACCAGGTCGACCTGAGGGTGGTCGGGCCAGCGGGCGAGCAGCGCCTGAAGCACCCGCGCCGTGGTGCTCTTGCCGACCGCCACGCTTCCCGCGATGCCGATCACGTACGGCACCCGGCCCGCGGACTTGCCCAGGAAGGTGTCGGTCACCCGCGCCAGGTCTCGCGTCGCCGCGATGTGCAGATTGAGCAGCCGGGAGAGCGGGAGGTACACCTCCACCACCTCCTGGAGCGAGAGCTGCTCGTTGAGCCCCTGCAGCTCGGCCAGGTCCGCTTCCGACAGGGTGAGCGGCGTCGTGTTGCGTAGGGGGGCCCACTCGCTGCGCGAGAACGTCGTGTACGACGAATAGGTCATCCAGATTCCGGGCCGGGAATGGCGGAATCAATCATGAGCCTTCTAGCTTGTCATCCCCATGACCGAGCCTGCCCCCTCGCTCGACCCGGAACCGGGACTCCTTCCCGGCGCCGAGCCGCCGCCTCCGTCCGTCTGGGCGGCGGTGAAGGAAGCGGTCAAGGGCGCCCATCATCACGACTATACCGCCGGGCCCATCGGGCGCGCGCTCATGCTCCTCGCCGTGCCGATGGTGCTCGAGGTGGCCCTCGAGTCCGTGTTCGCCGTGGTCAACGTGTTCTGGGTCGGGCGACTCGGCCCGGACGCGGTCGCGACGGTCGGCCTCACCGAAGCGATGTTCAGCCTGATCTACGCCCTGGGGATGGGGCTCGGGATCGGCGCGACGGCGATGGTCGCACGGCGGATCGGCGAAAAGAACCCGGAGGGCGCCGCGCGCGCCGCGGTCCAGTCGATCGCGCTCGGCATTATGGTGGCCGTACCGATCGCCGTGGCCGGAGGGATCTTCGCGCCGGACCTGCTCCGGCTCATGGGCGGAAGTCCCGAGCTCGTGGCCACCGGCAGCGGCTACACCCGCGTCATGTTCGCCGGGAATTTCGTCATCCTGCTCCTGTTCCTGATCAACGCGATTTTCCGGGGAGCCGGCGACGCGGCGATCGCCATGCGCTCCCTCTGGATCGCCAACATCTGCAACCTGATACTGGATCCGCTCCTGATCTTCGGGATCGGGCCGTTTCCGGAGATGGGGGTGACCGGTGCCGCCGTCGCCACCACGTGCGGACGCGGCATGGGCGTGGTGTATCAGTTCTGGCGCCTGTCCGGAGCCCATCGGTTCCCGATTCACCGGCAGCACGTCCGGCTGGAGCGCCCGCTCCTGGCCGCCCTGCTGCGCCTGTCCGGCTCGGGGATCCTGCAGATTCTGATCGCCACGACGAGCTGGGTCGGCCTGGTGCGGATCATCGCCACTTTCGGGAGTCCGGTGCTTGCGGGTTACACCGTGGCGATGCGGGTGATCCTCTTCGCGCTCTTTCCCTCGTGGGGCATGGCGAACGCCGCGGCCACGATGGTCGGGCAGGCGCTCGGCGCGCGAAAACCTGAACGCGCCGAGCAGGCGGTCTGGCGGGCCGGGTATTACAACTTCTGGTTTCTGGGCGCGATCGGGTTGCTGTTCGTGATCGCAGCACCGTGGCTCGTGCGACTCTTCACCAGCGACCCGGAGGTGATTCGCTCGGGGGTCGCGTGCCTGCGGATCGTCAGCGCCGGGTTCCCCTTCTACGCCTACGGGATGGTGCTCACCAACTCGTTCAACGGCGCCGGCGACACCTGGACGCCGACCTGGATCAACCTCTGCTGCTTCTGGCTCTGGGAGATCCCCCTCGCGTGGCTGCTGTCGAAACCGCTGGGCCTGGGGCCGGAGGGTGGGTATATCGCGATCGCCGTGGCGTTCTCCACGCTGGCCGTCGTGAGTGCAATCCTGTTCCGGCGCGGGCGGTGGAAGGCGCGGCGGCTCTAGTGACGGGCGTCACCGCGGAAATCCGGCCGGAACGCGATCGTTGCAGGAGGGGCCCCGCCGGCATCGGAGCGGCGGGGCATCATTTCCACTCTTGCGGAGGTCCTCATGTCTCGTCGAGCCGGTCTCACCCTTTTCCTGGCCGGTGCCGTGGCCGCCTGCGGCGGTGACACGGTCGCTCCGGCCGAGCCCAGCGCACAGGTCGCGATCCAGGCTGTGGAAGTCACCGCGGAGCACGCCCGAACCGAAGCGGAACGGCACCCGAGGTGTGAGCGTCCCCCGTTGACCGAAGAGCAGATCCAGCAGATCCGGGCGCTCCAGCAGGCGTTCTGGGAAGCGGTAGCGGACGATATCCGGCTGATTCATGCCGTCGTGAAGGAAGCGCGCGAGGCCTACGCGGCTGGCGCGACGCGGGAGGAGATCGCCGCGATTCTCGCCCGGGCGGACGAGGCGAAGGCCAACGTGCGCCAGGCCCGGATCAGGCTCCAGGAGGCGATTGCCGAGATCCTGACGCCAGATCAGCGGCGCCACCGGTGCGTGCCGGTGCCGGCGTCGTTGCCGTAGGCCGTCGGGTGGTCACCGGCTTGAAGATTTCCGGGCCCAGCTCGAGACTCGCGGTTCCCGTCGCGTGGGCCCGGAGCACGATCCCCAGGCGGCCGGCGTAGATCCCGACCGGCTCGACACCGGTGATGACGGTGCCGAGCCGGACGCCGGGCGCCAGATTCAGGTTGCTTTCCTTTTCGGCCATCGCCGCGAGGTCCTTGAGCAGGCTGTCGGCGGGGACGCGGGCTTCCTTGCGCAGGAAAGCCATGATCTCGGGGCCTTTGAGCCAGGCGAACCCGCGCACCAGCAGGCCGGCGGATGAGGCGTCCAGCTCGAGGTCCGGGACGCTGATGTGCCTGCTCTCGGGGTCATACGCCGGGGATCCGACCAGCCAGATGATTCCCGCAGCCGAGCCGCTGAAGGTGAGTCCGAGCCCGACCCGGCCGCGGCCCAGCCCGATCACCTGCAGACGATCGACCCGGATCGCCCCGCCGGGGGTCTTCACCATCGTCCCCGCCAGCGCCTGGGTCAGCATCTCGGCGATCACCGGATAGTCGAAGCGCCCCTCGACCTGCATCATGAACCCATCCTCGGAGACTCCGCGTCCGAGCGCGGGGAGAGGCACGTGCTTCGGGTCCGGCCGGGAGCCGGTCACGAAGCCGGGCCGTGCGCGCACTCCGATGCGGGAGGTCAGCCGATCTCCCACGGCCGACAGCGGGCCCACGCTCACCGCCTCGGGCCGCAACAGCAGCCAGAGGCTGTCGCCGACCTTGATCGGCTCGAGCAGGTCTTTCCAGATGGTCTCCAGCGGCGAGCGCAGGTCGAGTCCCAGCAGCTGGCGGTCGAGGACCGGCAGCGCTTTTCGAATCGCGTCCTCCGCGCCCGCGAGCACCTTGCCGGTGACGTTGAACTTGAGGAGGCTCACCTCGCACTGGTCGCGCTCCTCATCGCTGAATGCCCGGACCTCGCGCAGGCGGATGCGGGTGCGGAGCCGCCAGTTCGTGTCGAGGCCCGCCAGGATGCGCAGCGTGAGGCGCGCGCGAGGCCGGGGCTCCTCCGTGCCGCAGCCGCCCGTGATCGTCGGACCGATCGGCGGGTCGTACCAGCCGCGGCCCTGGTAGTGAATGATGGCGGTGGCCAGGATCGTATCGCCGGCGAACCGCACCCTGAACGGCTCGCGCTCGGCGGCGAAGGCGTAGGACGTCCGGCTCTCCGGCTCGGCCTTGAGCCGCTGATCCATCGAACCGAAGCGCCGCGGCACCTCGGCTTCCGCCGCGGCGAGCGCGCTCTCGAGGTCGACGGTGAGGGGGGCGACGATCGTGGCGGAAGGGGACGGCGGGAACGAATCGACCCAGGCGTCCTCGCGCACCGGTTCGGGCGCGAGGACTTTCTCTCGACAGCCGGTCAGAGCGGTCACCAACAGCAAGACTGGAAAAACAGGGGCGGGCTTCAGCATTGTCCGGCTCGTATTCGTACAGTAAGCTACTTCATCCCCGTCGGGACCGCGCAGGGCCTCTTTTCTCGGAGACGTTTGAGTGACGAAACCTCGATCAGTACGGGTGGCGCGAATCCCGGCCATCGCCGCGGCGCTGGGCGCCGGCTGGCTCGCTCTGCCGGCCCCCCAGGGCGAGCCTGCCGACGTCGCGTTCAGGAACGGGCAGGTGTACACCGTAAACGAGCGGCAGCCGCGGGCGCAGGCCGTGGCCGTCAAGGGAAACCGGATCGTGTACGTCGGCGACAACGGCGGGCTGCGCCGGTTCGTGGGGCCTAACACGCGGGTCGTCGACCTCCGCGGCGCCACGATGGTGCCGGGCCTGTCCGATGCGCACATGCATCTCAGCGGCGTCGGCAGCCGCGAAATGACCCTCAACCTGGAAGGCACGACCACCCTCGCCGACTTCCTGGCCCGGGTGAAGGTCCGGGTCGATTCGGCCCGGCCGGGACAGTGGGTCACCGGGCGCGGGTGGATCGAGACCTTCTGGCGCCCGCCGGTATTCCCGACCCGCCAGGATCTCGACCGGATCGCGCCGGACAACCCGGTGCTCCTGACCCGCGCCGACGGGCACGCCTCGATCGCCAACAGCGCCGCGCTCCGCCTGGCGGGAATCACCAGGACCACGGCGGCGCCGGAGGGCGGCGCCATCAACAAGGACGTCCAGGGTGAGGTTACCGGCATGCTCATTGACGCCGCGCAGCGGCTGGTGAGCCGGCTCGTGCCTCCGCCCACCGAGGAGGAGCGCGACCAGCAGATCCTCCTCGGCGCGCAGCGCAGTGCCCAGCTCGGCTGGACGCAGGTCCAGGACGCGCACGGAACCTGGGCCGAAGTGGAGCGCATGCGACGGCTGTATCGCGACGGGCGTCTCAAGATCCGGATCTACAAAGCCATCACCGGCCCCTCGGCCGATGCCACCCGGCTGATGGAGCAGGGCCCCAGCATCGACGAATTCGACGGGCGACTGACGGTCCGGGTCATCAAGGTCGTGATGGACGGCGCGCTGGGCAGCCGCGGCGCGGCCCTGCTGCAGCCCTACTCGGACGACCCGGATTCCCGCGGCCTCATTACCACCGATACGGCTGCCCTCAAGCCCATGCTGGCTGCCGCGCTCCGGAGCGGAATCCAGGTGGAGACCCACGCCATCGGCGACCGCGGCAACCGCCTGACCCTCGATTTTTACGAGCGGGCGCTCGCCGAAGTTCCGTCCGACCAGCGGAAGATCGCGGAGCCGCGCTGGCGCGACGAGCATTCCCAGATTGTGCATCCCGACGACCTCCCCCGCTTCAAGCAGCTCGGCGTGATCGCGTCGATGCAGCCGTCGCACGCGATCGGGGATCTCTATTTCGCGCCGGCCCGCCTCGGGCTCGAGCGGCTCAAGGGCGCGTACGCCTGGCAGACGCTGCTGAAGCTGGGTGTGCCCGTGGTGGGCGGCAGCGACGCCCCCGTGGAGCGCGGCGAGCCGCTCATCGAGTTCTACGCGGCGGTCGCACGGAAAGATCTGAAGGGCGGGTCCGGGAACGGATGGCACCCCGAGGAGCGCGTCACCCGGGACCAGGCGCTCAGGATGTTTACCGTCGGGCCGGCCTTCGCGGCGTTCGAGGAAGACCGGCGCGGCACCATCGAGGTGGGCAAGTGGGCCGATCTCACCGTCTTCGACAAAGACATCATGCGGGTGCCCGAGGCCGAGATTCTCAGCACCAAGTGCACGATGACGGTGGTGGGCGGCGAGATCGTCTGGGCCGGGACGCCGTGACAGCGGTGAAGGGTGAAGGGTGAAGGGGAACTGCACGCTGCGGCGGTTCCCCTTCACCCTTCACCCTTCACCCTTTCACCGTTGTTTCCCCCGCCGGCGCGAAGAACGAAATCCCCCGCACGTTCTCATCGATCCGGAGCGGGTACTGCAGCGACGGGAATGCCCGCGCCTGACAGTTGGTCCGCTCGCACAGCCGGCAGGTGATCCCGATCGGCACCGCGGCGGCGAGGTTGGTGAGATCGATGCCGTCCGCATAGACCAGGCGGCGCGCCTCGGTCACATCGCAACCGATTCCCACCGAGTAGAGCACCGTCGGCTGATGATAGTCGCCGGCGTGCCGCTGCACCGTGCGCGCCACCGAGAAGAGGGCGTTCCCATCGGGAAGCCGGGAGAGCTGAATCCGGATCTTGCCGGGCTGCAGAAAGGCCGCGTGCACGTTCCAGAGCGGGCAGAGCCCGCTGAAGCGCGGGAAGTGGACGCTGGTGGCACTGAACTTCTTCGAGATGTTGCCTGCGATGTCCACGCGCGCGAAGTGGAACGGCACCCCTTCGCTTCCGGGGCGGCGTAGCGTGGTCAGCCGATGGCAGATCTGCTCCCAGCCGGCGCGGAAGCGGTGTCCCAGCAGCTCCACATCGTAGCGGACCTCCTCCGTGTTCCGCAGGAAATCCCCATACGGCATCAGCACGGCGGCGGCGAAGTACCCCGCGAGGCCGAGCCGGCCCAGGGCGCGCGATTCATCGGTGGTGAGCTCGGGCGCCTCTGCGAGGCGGCCGATGAGCGAGCCGAAGGAAAGCAATCCCACCTGCGTGGCAAGCTGGAAGTTCCGGGAGCCGCGGCGGAGGATCTCGGAGAGCAGGAGCTCGCGGCGCACGGCATCGTATCGGCGGACCGCGCCGCGCATCTCCCCGACCTTGAGGATGCGCACCCGGACTCCGTGCCGATGCTCGAGGTACCCGACCAGCCCGCCGTACAGGCCGTCGCGGTCGAGCCCCCCGTCCTGCCACAGCCGCTCCGCGGCGTCCTCGAGCTCGGGGAAGTAGTTCATTCTCACCTGCACGAACTCCGACACCTGCTCCGAGCTCAACCGGACGCGGTCCAGTGCCGCGATCTCGGGCACGTCGAGTGCGTGGGCCGTGATCGACTCCACGGAGCTGCGCGCGGCCGCGTAGGCCTCATGCAGACGAATCACCGCGCGCGCTACCTCGGGGCGCTCCGCCACCAGCGCCTCGGCATCCACCGTACCCACCGGCGCGCCCTCAAAGAGCGGATCGCCGAACACCTCTTCGAGATCGGCCATCAATCGGGCGTCTTCTTCGGCGCCGAAGACGCGCAGGTCCAGCGCGAAGGTGCGCGCGAGGCGGATAAGGATATCCGGGGTGAGCCGGCGGCGTCCGTTCTCGATGAGGTTGAGATAGGTGGCGGAAATGCCCAATCGGTCGGCCAGCGCGGCCTGGGTCAGCCCCTGACCGATGCGGAGCCGGCGGACCTTGGCACCGTAGTGGATAGGCGGCATAGTGTGGTTTCCGCTCCGCAGAATTCACAGACAATACAACATTACATCAGAGAACTCGCAAGTGTCAGTTCGTAACACTATGTGTGATAACCAGTTATTGACAGCGTCCTACATGTAGTTACAATATTTCAAGCATGACTGATGCTCTTGGCTTGCCCGTCGCCCCTGTGATCCGGAGGTCTTTCTGAGCGCTGCCACTGTCGCCGGTCGTACCGCGGGGATCGAGGTCATCGGTCCCCCCGTGCCGCACGACGAAGCGGTACTGACTCCTTCAGCCCTCCAGTTCACCGCTGAGCTGGTGCGCAGGTTCCAGCCCCGTCTCACGGAGCTTCTCTCGGCCCGCACGCTGCGCCGGGAGCGCTTGGCGCGCGGGGAGCGGCTCGATTTCCTCGCCGAGACCGCCGCCATCCGCGAGCGGGACTGGCAGGTTTCGCCGCTCCCGGGGGATCTCCTGAAGCGCTCCGTCGAGATCACCGGTCCCGTGGACCGCAAGATGATCATCAACGCGCTCAACTCGGGCGCCGACGTGTTCATGGCGGACTTCGAGGATTCCACCACGCCGACCTGGCAGAACCTGGTGGCGGGGCAGGTGAACCTTCGCGACGCCGTGCGGCGGGTGATCACCCTCGAAGACGTCGAATCCGGCAAGCGCTACCAGCTCGATTCACGGATCGCGACGCTGATGGTGAGGCCGCGCGGCCTGCACCTGCCGGAGCGCCACGTGCTCGTCGACGGGTCCCCGGCACGCGGCGCCTTCGTCGACTTCGCGCTCTTTGCTTTTCACAACGCGCGGGAGCTGCTCGATCGCGGGACTGGGCCGTACTTCTACCTGGCCAAGCTCGAGAGCCACCTCGAAGCGCGGCTCTGGAACGACGTATTCGTGCACGCGGAGCAGGAGCTGGGTCTTCCCGCCGGCAGCATCAAAGCCACGGTGCTGATCGAGACTCTGCCGGCG
>Ga0256867_10000768_pt1 | contig 13024 bp, 11 predicted proteins | sample RVTome_15_FD_185939 | JGI IMG/M metagenome (GOLD analysis project Ga0256867, IMG submission 185939) | Soil microbial communities from uranium-contaminated site in the Upper Colorado River Basin, Wyoming, United States - RVT150D86 (HiSeq) ... | reverse complement strand
TCGACATTCTGACTGCTCCGCATCAGAGTCGGTACAGGAGACAAGATGGGAGCGTGACGCGTGCACTTCTGTGGCGGGCGTCACACTGACGGTGTGCGCTGGCTCACAGGGGCCCGAGGTGGTATCGTGCGGAAACGTTTCGCCGGAGTACACGCTTGGAAACCATGCTGTTCACCAACCGCAGCCTCTGGACGATGCTTCACGGCATTGTGCTGGGCGGCGGTGCGCTGCTGGCATTGTTCGCCGTGGTGTTCTCCCTGCGCGCGATGCGTCCGGACATCGCGCCGGACGCCGTGCCGGAGGCCCAGGCCCGGTACCTGGTGCGACTGACGGTGTTCACTGCGGTCCTGCTGTGGCTGACCGTGCTGGTCGGCACCTACATCACCTTTCCTCCCTACCGCGCCCCGCCGCCCGAAGGCCTCACGGATCTCAGTCAGTACCCCCGGTCCCTGATTCTGTCGAGTCCGGGCACGGCGTGGCTGCATGCCTTTGCGATGGAGGTCAAGGAGCACATGCCCTGGGTCGCGGCGATGCTGTCGACCGCGGTCGCCTTCATCGGCGTCCGGTACCGATCCAGGTTGCTGAGCGATGCGCAGCTCAACGGGATGGCCACGACCCTGTCGGCGGTCTCTTTTGTGCTGGTCTCGTTCGTGGCGCTCCTGGGCGTGTTCGTCAACAAAGTTGCCCCACTCGAGTGAAGGGAGCAGGAGCGACTATGCATGGCATCGAGGAGAACCGCGGCCTCGCCGCGAACGGCGCGGCCCTGGCGGCGGTCCTGGCTGCCGGAATCGGCGCGTTCGCGGTAGGCCTCATGGTGATTCTCAATGAGGCCGGTGTGTTCGCTGCGCCTGCGTTGTACGGGCCCGCCGGCGGGGTATCGGGTCGCACCACACTGGGTGCGGTGATCTGGTTGATCGGATGGGCCGTGCTGCACAGCCGGTGGAAGCATCGCGAGATCGGATCGCGGGGGGTGCTCGCGCTCAGCCTGATCCTGACCGGGTTGGGCCTTCTCCTGTGCTTCCCGCCCGTCTGGACGCTGGTCTGATCGGACGGCCGCGGAACCGCCGGAGTGACTAGGGCGCGAGCAGGTCGCGCAGGTATCTGCCGGTGTGCGACGCCGTGCACTGGGCCACGACTTCGGGCGTGCCCTGTACCACGATCCGCCCGCCGTCTTCGCCCGCCTCCGGGCCGAGGTCGATCACCCAGTCCGCCCGCTTGATCACGTCGAGATGGTGCTCGATCACCAGCACCGTGTGGCCCGCGTCGACCAGCTTGTCCAGCACGGCGATCAGCACCCGCACGTCGTCGAGGTGCAGCCCCGTGGTCGGCTCGTCGAGCAGGTAGAGCTTCCGGCCGGCTTTTCGGCCCGCCTGAATCAGCTCCCGGGCGATCTTGAGCCGCTGTGCTTCTCCGCCGGAGAGCGTGGTGGCCGGCTGGCCGAGCCGAAGGTAGCCTAACCCGACCTGCTGCAGGTGCCACAGGGCGGTCCCGAGCCTCGGTTGATGGTGGAAGCGCTGGATCGCCTCGTCGACGGTCCACTGCAGGACGTCGTGAATCGACTTCCCGTTGATCCGGACCTCGAGCAGGTCCGGCTTGAACCGGGTCCCGCCGCAATGCTCGCAGGGCACGTACACGTCGGCCAGGAAGACCATCTCGATCATCACCGACCCGGCACCTTCACAGTGCTCGCAACGGCCTCCCTCGAGATTGAAGGAAAACCGCGAGGGTCCCCAGCGTCGCGACCGGGCCAGCGGTTGTTCGGCGAACAGCTCGCGGATCTCGTCGAACGCCTTGACGTAGGTCACCGGATTGGACCGCGGGCTCCTGCCGATGGGCGACTGGTCGATCAGCACGACGTCCTTGAGCAGCTCCCAGCCGGTCAGACTATCCACTTCACCGACCGTTTCGCCCAGATGTGCCTTGGCCGAGTGCTCCCCGTGCATCCGGGCCTCGAGCTGACGATACAGGACGTCGTGCACCATCGTGCTCTTGCCCGACCCGGAGACGCCCGTCACCGCGGTGAGCGTGGCGAGCGGGATGTCGGCGTCGACCCTCGCCAGGTTGTGCAGCGACGCGCCGCGAAGCCTGAGCCACAGCGGACCGGTAGGCCGCCGCTCGCTTGGGACGCCGATCCGCTTCCGCCCCTGCAGGTAATCGGCGGTGAGCGTGTTGCGCGCCTCGAGCACCGGTCCCGCGTACACCACGTGGCCGCCCCGTTCGCCGCTCTGGGGGCCGAGCTCGAGCATGAAATCCGCTTCCCGGATCGCGGCCAGGTCGTGCTCCACGACGATCACCGTGTTTCCGGCGTCGCGCAGGCGCCGGAGAATCGCCAGCAGGCGTTCGGTATCGCGCGGGTGGAGGCCGATCGACGGTTCATCGAGGACGTAGAGGGCGTCCACCAGCCGGGCGCCCAGCGCGTTGGACAAGGAGATTCGCTGGGCCTCTCCGCCGGAGAGGGTGCGGGTCTGGCGGTCGAGCGTCAGATAGCCGAGCCCCACCTCGAGCAGGACATCGACCCGGGCCTGGAGGTCGTCGTGGAGATGCTCCGCCACCGCGCGCGCGGTGCCCTCGAGGGTGAGCTCGGCCAGCCACCGCCCGAGTCCGGAGAGCGGAAGTGCCGCGACCTCGGCGATGGTCCGCCCGCCCAGCCTCACCGCGAGGGCGTGCGCGTTGAGCCGCGTGCCGTGACAGGCGGGGCAGGTCCGCGCGAGCTGGTACTGCCGGAGGAACACCCGGATGTACTGCTTGTAACGCTTTTCCTCCAATCCCTTGAGGAAGGGGAAGATCCCGACGTAGCGGCCGGCCTTTCCGTGCAGTAACTCTTTCCGCACCCTGGCCGGCAGCGCGTGCCACGGCTTCCCCGAGTCCGCCCCGAGCTTCCGCGCGGTGTCCAGCAGCAGGCGCCGGCGGGCTTCATAGCGCGGCTTGGTCCAGGGGTCGATTGCCCCGTCGAGCAGACTCCGGCGTGAATCCGGAATCACCAGGCTCTCGTCGTATTCGAGCACCGCGCCGAACCCGTTGCAGCCGCCACAGGCACCGCGCGGATTGTTGAACGAGAAGAGCAGTGGGGTGAGCGGCAGGCTCGGCGTATCGCACGTGGAGCAGGCGGGGTGCTCGGTGAAGCGCAGGCGGCCGCCGTCGTGCAGCAGCACCGCGATGCCTTCGCCCTCCTCGAAGGCGAGCCGCACCGCTTCGGCGATCCGGTCGCGGTTGCCGGTGGTGAGCCGGTCCACGATCACCAGCAGCTCCCCTGCCGCGGAGAGGTCGCAGTCCGGCGGCAGATCTTCCAGGTGCCGGTCGGCACCGTCGGAGATCACCCGGAGGAATCCGAGCGCCTTGAGGTTCTCGCACAGCGACTCGTGCGAGACGCGGGCCGACTCCGGCAGCGGGAACGCCACCTGCAGCCGGCCCTCGGGCAGGGCGCCCGCGCGCACCGCCGCGTCCCCGGGCGAGTCGCGGCGCACGACCGCGCCGCACTTGCGGCAGTGAGCCGTTCCGGCGCGCGCCCAGAGCAGCCGGAGGTAGTCGTACACTTCCGTCGCCGTTCCAACGGTGGACCGGCTCGACACGGTCGGATTCTTCTGCTCGATCGCCACGGCGGGGGCGATGCCCTCGAGCCGGTCCACCAGCGGTTTGGGCATGCGCTCGAGAAACTGCTTCGCGTAGGTCGACAGCGACTCGACGTACCGGCGCTGCCCTTCGGCGTAGAGCGTGTCGAACGCGAGCGAGCTCTTCCCGGAGCCGGACGGCCCCGTGATCACCACCAGGCGGCGGTGCGGGAGGTCGACGGTGATGCCCTTGAGGTTGTGCTGGCGGGCGTTGACGATCCGAAGAACCGAAGTGCTCACCAGTGAAGAATAAGGGAGCGACCATTAACTTGATCGGCACATGGCAAGGCTCCTGACGCCGACGATGCTGCGGCGAGGGCTCGAGCTGTTCCTGCTCGGCTCCGTCGTGGCCTTCGCGGCGCTTCTCTTCTACAGCGACAATACCAGCGCCTTCCTCGCCGCGATTCCCCGGATCCGGTGGGGCTGGATGCTGGTGGGGCTCGGCCTCGCCTCGATGGACTGGCTCGGTGGCGGCCTGCGGCTCTGGGTGCTGGCACGCCAGATCCATCCCCGCCCCGCGTTCTGGGGGCTGGTCATGGCCGGGGGGATGGGCGCGTGGGCGTCCTATCTGACGCCGCTCCAGTCGGGCAACGCCCCGATGACGATCTACACCATGCGGCGGCACGGCTTGCAGGTTCCCGTCGCGGTCACCACGGTGCTGATGTCCTTCATCGCCACGGTGGCGTTCTTCGGGCTCGCGGGGCCGATCGCCATCGCAGCCGGGGCGGGCAAGTCCCTGGGCCAGCACGGGGTGGTCCTGGGGATCTCGCTGTACGATCTCTTCCTGGGCAGCCTGGGGATCTTCGTCCTGCTGTTCGGCGTCCTCATCCTGGTGGTGATCTGGCCCAGCGGGCTGCACCTGCTGCTCAAACGCCTTGCCGGCGCGATCGGGCGGCGAAGCAGACGGGTCGCCGACCGGCTCCAGGCGCTGGAAAAAGGCATCGACGACGCGCACGCCGCGATCGTGCGCTTCAACTCGCCTCGAGGCTGGCTCGCCCTGGTCTGGGCAACCCTCATCTCCGGACCCTCCCACGCCAACAAACTGCTCGCGGGGTACGTCGCCCTCCGGGCCATCGGCATCGAGGCCCACTTCGTGGACGTGCTGCTGCTCCAGACGATGATCTCCTTCCTGCTGTATTTCTTCGCCCCGACCCCGGGCGGGACCGGCATCGCGGAGTTCCTGTCGGCCGCGGTCATGTCCATATACGTGCCCCGGCCGCTCACCGCGCTGTACACGCTGCTGTGGAGGCTGATCATCAGCTGGTTCACCATCATTTTCGGCTCCCTGGTGTTCTGGGTGTGGGTGCGCCGAGGGTTAAGGACGGTTGAGCAGGACCTGTAAGTGGTCCCACCGCCCCGCTGTTCTTGCCCGGTTCCCGGTCCTCGGGATAGGTTCCTGTGTGCAACTCGAATTCAGCGGCCGCCGTTACCCCGTTGCCACCGATGAGCTCATCATCGGGTCAGACCCTGCCGCCACGGTGCTCCTCCCCTTACCCGGGGTCCTTCCCCGGCATGCCGTCGTCCGGCTGATGCGGGAGGGGATGGCCGTGGTGGAGCCCGGCGTGCCCGGGGCCGAGATCCTCCTGAACGGATCCCCGCTTGGCGCCGACCCAACCCCGATCATGCACGGGGACAAGCTCCGTATCGGAGGCCGGGAGATTGCCGTTGCGGACCCTCGACGCGCCGGGCAGACCGCCGTAACCGAGCTCCCGGATACGGACGTCGTCATCGAGGGAAACCAGCCGCGGGAACCCGAGCGGCCCGGGTTCCCCCCGGTGACGATCGAGCACGTAGTGGACCCTCGAGTCGCCCCGGCCCCCCGACTGGTCTCGCTCACGGATGGCCGGGAGTACCGGGTCGAGATGGTGCCGTTCGTCCTCGGGCGCGACGCCGTCTCCGAAGTCGTGGTCGAGGCGGGAGAGGTATCCCGCCGTCACGCGGAGATCGTCGCCCGGACCGATGGCGACGTGCTCGTGGATCTGAGCAGTAACGGCACGTACGTCAACGGCGAGCGGATCGAGTCCCGCCGGGTGCTCAAGAACGCCGACGTGATCCGGGTCGGGGACGAGGAGTTCCGGTACTACGCCGCCGACAAGCCGCTTCCCGCGCCGGGCGCGGCCTTCCGGCTCGCCGACACGATGCACGGCTTTCAGGCCTACCGGCCGCCCGTGCCCACCCCGTTTCTGCCGGCCAGCGAGCCCGCGCTGGCCACGCTCGCGGTGCGCCAGGGCGATCTCCAGGGCCAGCGACTCGAGGTTCGCACGCCGGTGGTGAACATCGGCCGGGCGGAGTTCAACGACCTGAAGCTCCCCGACTCCAGCGTGAGCGCGAGCCACGCGAAGCTGCAGCTCCGCGAAGGGGTCTGGGTCCTGTCGGATCTGGGGTCGACCAACGGGGTGACGGTGGACGGGGTGCGGGTCGAGGGCGAGGTCGCGCTCTCTCCCGGGTCGACGATCATCCTGGGCCAGGTCCGCCTCCAGTTCGAGCCGCGGGACGAGGGGGTCCGGGGTCAGCCGCGAACCGCGGTGCTCTCCCCGGAGGCGCTGGAACAGGCCCGGCAGGCCGTCGAGGCGCAGCCGCCGCTTCCCAGGCGCCATGAGCGCCCCGCGCCCGGCTCCGCGTCGCGCACGCCCCTGCGGCCCGAGCCGGGCGCGGGGCGCTCATGGCGCCTGGGAAGCGGCGGCCGTGCTCATCATCGCTCTCCTCGTCTGGATCCTCCTCTAACGATGCGGATCTCCTGCGCGGGCAACACCGACGTCGGCGTCGTCCGATCCGGCAACGAGGACAATTTCCTCCTCAACTGCCAGACCGGACTCTTCATCGTCGCCGACGGCATGGGCGGGCACGCGGCGGGCGAGGTCGCGAGCGAGATGGCCGTCAAGATCATCGCCGAGAAGCTGGGGAGCATGCGCGGGCTGTCCGATGCGGAAGCGGCCACCCGGATGCGGACCGCCATCCGGGACGCCAACCAGGCGATCTTCGAGCGAACGATCAACGAGCACGACAAGCGCGGAATGGGCACCACCACCACGGTGATGGTGCTCTTTTCGAAGCGCTTCCTCATCGGGCAGGTGGGCGACAGTCGGGCCTACCTGCTCCGCCGGGGCGACCTGCTCCAGCTCACCAAGGACCACAGCTACGTGCAGGAGCAGGTGGATGCCGGGCTGCTCACCGCGGAGCAGGCGCGGACCCATCCCTACAGCAACGTGATCACCCGCTGTGTCGGCGCAAACGAGGACGTCGCCCCCGACGTCTACTTCGGCAATCTCGAACAGGGCGACGTGGTCCTGCTCGCGTCGGACGGACTGACCGGCATGCTGGAGGACAATCAGCTGGCGAAGATTCTCGAAACCGAGGCGAACCCGGAGACCTGCGTCAACCGGATGATCGCGGACGCCAATCGCCGGGGCGGCCTCGACAACATCACGGCGATCGTCGTGCGCGTCGACTCCACCGACGGGATTACCGGCGAGTATCAGACCGCGCAGACGCCAATCCCGCGGGTGAGCTAGCCCGCCCGATGCACGATCCCCGCCTGGCGCTGTTTCTCGCGCTCGGCGTTGTGGGACTCTCCTATCTCGTCATCTGGGTCCGCCGTCTCCGCGGCCGGGTTCCGGCTCCCCGGCCGCTCGAGCTTGCCGTCGGGTTCGTCACCAACTTCTTCGATACGCTGGGGATCGGCTCCTACGCCCCGACCACGGCGTTGTTCCGGTTCCTTCGGCTGGTGCCGGACGAGAAGATTCCCGGAACGATGAACGTGGGGCACGCGCCCGCGGCGATCACCCAGGCCTTCATCTTCATCGCCATCGTCACCGTGGATGTTGCCACGCTGATGATCCTGATCGTCGCCGCCATGGCGGGCGCGTGGCTGGGGGCGGGCGTCGTGGCGCATCTGCCCAGGCGGAGCGTCCAGCTCGGCATGGGCGCGGCGCTGCTCGTGGCCGCGACGCTGCTTTCGCTTACCAACCTCGGGATCCTTCCCGGCGGGGGTGACGCGATCGGGCTGACCGGCGGGAAGCTCGTGCTGGCCGCCTCGGGAAACTTCGTGTTAGGGGCGCTGATGACGCTCGGCATCGGCCTGTACGGTCCGTGCCTCATCATGATCGCGTTCCTCGGCATGAACCCCACCGTCGGCTTCCCGATCATGATGGGGAGCTGCGCCTTCCTGATGCCCCTCGCCGCCGTACGGTTTCTGGCGGCGGACGCGTACGCGCCGCGGCCTGCGGTGGCGCTGACGATGGGTGGCGTGCCCGCGGTGCTGCTGGCGGCGTTCCTCGTGAAATCGCTCCCCTTGACGACGATGCGCTGGCTGGTCGTGGCGGTGGTGATCGTTGCGGCGGCGGGATTGCTGCACTCCGCGATGAAGCACGCAAGCGGGCCGATTCTCCCTCCCTCCTGATCGTCCAGCGGCGCGGTCAGCCGAATCGATCGCGATCGACTATATTTACCAAGTCCCGTGGACATCACGGGATACGACTCTTCCAAAGCAGGTCTAATGTCGGGCAAAAGCTCCATGGCGCGCTCGAACGACTCCTCGGGCCGCACCCTGATCGATCGCGTGCAGGACCGGGTCTCCCTCGCGCAGCAGGCGCTCGAGCGCCGCGACAACGCGACCCTTCCGAAAGCCCGCCGCAAGGCAACCAAGGCCGTGCCGGTCGATTCCTCGGCCAAGTCGACACTCTCTCCGCAGGTCCGCGCGCTGCGGTCTGTTTTCCTGGACCTGGGCGATGTGCACCGCAGCTACCGTCGGCGTACCGGCGAGCCGGTGTCCCCGGTGCTGCGGAACGCGGCGCTCGCGTTCAAGCAGGATCAGACCTTGACCGCGCTCGTGCCGGTTGCGGAGTACCTCGACGATCTCGATCTGCTCGAGTGGTAGTCTGACGCCACCGTTCGCAATCGACGGGCAGAGGTCTCATTGAGTAGTTACAAGACGGACCAGCACAAGGTCAGCCACCGGGGCCGGGAGTTTCACTTCGTGTCGTATGAAGGGCGGGTCGCGAATCCTCGCACCGGTGAGACCGCGAGCCCGCCCACGTGGTTTCTCATGAGTGCGGGAAAGCGCTGGCCGGCAATCGTCCAGACCAGCGACCTGGATGCCGAGGCCTTGACCGGCGCCCTGACCAGATGGCTGGATCAGAACGTGTTCGGGAAGGCGTAGGGACAGCGCGGCCGGCCCGTTCCGGGTCGCTGCGTTGGATGTTTCAAGTCCGGGGCGGCCTCGCGTCCCGGACTTTGTTGCGTTCTGAAACCGTTTTGGTCGATCATGCGTCTAATCCGGGGTAAGACGCATGTGGAGCTGTCCGATGACCGGCGACGCGATGGCCCTCTTCTGGATCGGTACCTACCGCTCGCTCCGCGCTCGAGTCTCGTTTCGTGTGCTCCGCAGGTTCGCGCTCGCGTTCGTCACCATCGCCATCGCCGCCACGGTCACGGAAGCCGTTGTCCGTGCCAGGCTTCAGGCTCCCGAGGACCGTATTCCCACCGCGCTGTATACCCGCCCGGTTCCCTGGAGCGGCGGCCGGGACGGGCGGCGTCCCATCGCGATCGGCAGCCTCGGCGGCGTGCCGATGGAGCGGCGGGTTCCGGTCGCGCTGGACGACGTGCCGGACCACCTGGTGCAGGCGGTGCTCGCCGTCGAGGACCAGCGGTTCCACGACCATCATGGTCTCGACCTCCGCCGGATCGGCGGTGCGCTGATCGCCAACATCAAGGCGCGCGGGATCCGCCAGGGCGGCAGCACCGTCACCCAGCAGCTCGCGAAGAATCTGTACCTGACCGCGAACCGCACGCCGCTTCGCAAGCTCCGCGAGGCCGCCATCGCGGTGGTGCTCGAGTCACGGTACGACAAAACGGCGATCCTCGAAGCCTACCTCAACGAGATTTATCTCGGCCAGGATGGCGCTCGTGCGATCCACGGGGTCGGCGCCGCTGCGCGCTATTACTTCGGGAAAGAGATCCAGCGGGTGAGCCTGGCCGAGTCGGCCCTGCTGGCCGGAATGATCCGCGCGCCGAACCGCCACGCGCCGACCAGGCATCCTGCCTCCGCACGACAGCGGCGGGACCTGGTGCTCCGGCTCATGGCGCAGCAGCACCGCATCACCTCCGCTGTCGCGGACCGGGCGCGCCGCGCCGGGGTTCCGCGCCGCGCCCACCCCGACGGGGTGCTCGACGGCCGCCACTTTCGTGATGCGTCCGCCGCCGCGGTGCCCGGGCGCCTTCCCGCGCGCGGCGTGGCGGTGTACACCACGCTCGACGCGGCGTTGCAGCGGGCCGCCGGGCGGGCCGTGCGGAGCGGCATGAGCCGCCTCCGGGCTCCCGGCGCCGAGGCGGCCCTCCTGGCCATCGATCCGCGGAACGGCGAAATCCTCGCGATGGTGGGCGGCCGCGAGTATGGCGCGTCGCAGTTCAACCGCGCGGTCGAGGCCCGGCGCCAGCCGGGGAGCGCATTCAAACCGGTGGTGGCCCTGGCGGCGCTCGAGCGCGCGAGAGGGAATCAGCCGTCATTCACGCTCGCGTCGCTGGTCGAAGACGAGCCGTTGCGCGTGCGCACGCCGAGCGGTCCGTGGCAGCCGGTGAACTACGACGGCCGGTTTCGTGGCACCGTGACCGTGCGCGAGGCGATGGAGCAGTCGCTCAACGTGCCCTTTGCGCGCATCGGGCTGGCCATCGGCGCCGAGCGCATCGTCGCGACGGCGCAGCGTCTCGGGATCGTGAGCCCGCTGCGCGCCGTGCCGAGCCTTGCGCTGGGCAGCTCCGAAGTCACCCTCCTGGAGCTCGTCCGGGCCTACGGCGTGCTCGCCGCCGGCGGTCACCTGGCGGACACGCGGACCATGCTCGGGCAGGCGCGGTACGGCCGCCCGCTCGGCGAGCCACCCACGGGAAGGGTCACGCGGGTGGTCGATCCCGCCTCTGCGTACCTGGTCACCTCGGCCCTCGAAGGCGCCGTCACCCGGGGCACCGGGCGGGCGCTCAACGGCAGCGGGCGGTTCGACGGTATCGCGGGAAAGACGGGCACGTCGAACGACTGGCGGGATGCCTGGTTCCTCGCCTACACGCCGACCCTGGTCGTAGGCGTCTGGGTCGGCCACGACGACGGCCGAAGCCTCGGCCTGAGCGGCGCCGGCGCGGCCCTTCCCATCGTGGCGCGCTTCCTCGAGGACGCGCGCGCGGAGCGGCGGGGGGAGCCGTTCGAGGTCCCCGACGGCATCACCGAAGGCTACGTGACCCTCGCGCACTCCGGATGGTTGCCGGAGTGCGGCTCGCGCGAAGTCTTTCTGGAGGGGACGGAGCCGTCGAATGGCGGCTGCTTCCGCTTCGAATTCTCGCCGAGAATCGACTATCGCGACCTGGGGCGGAGATTAACCCGCCGCGCCGCGAAGATCCTCGCCGACCTGGCGGAGGAGCTGGGCGAGCTCAGGGGGAGGCGGTAGCGCCGCGGGGCAGTTCCGGAGGGGTCAGCCGGGGGGCCCGGTCGTGATGACTCCACACGCGATCCGCCCCCCCGAGTTGCCCGCCGGATCCGTCCGGTCGTCGTCAGGGCCGGCATGAATCACCACGGCGGCGCCGTTCTGGTCGAGCAGTCCATTGGCGTCGCGAAGCGTCCCTCCCGCAGTCATCACCTGCAGCACCACCGTACTGTCCTCGGGGACGGTGAGATTGGGCAGGTCGCCGAGGTGCGGACCGCCCGGGTTCTCACGCCCATGCTGCCGGTTCGTCGGATTCCAGTGATTTCCCGCCGATTCGAAGGGCGCCTCGCAGCGGCCGACGTCGTGGAGGTGAAAGCCATGGGTGCCTGGCGGAAGCCCCCGCAGCGTCCCGAAAATGGCGATTCCCTCTCCCTCGCCCCGCACGGTGAGGGTGCCCAGGTCGAGGCCTGAGGCATCGCGGACGAGCGCGTAGGCATCCGGCGTCGAAGCGCCGGATGGCGTGGCCGTCGCGTTTCCCGAGTCGACACTCCCTGCGTCGGCGTCGCGCGCGGCTTGGTCTCCGCACCCAGCCAGACACAGGAAAAGCCCGCACAGGCTCATGCGGGACTTCGCACCCCTCCAGGTTTGTTCGGTCATGCTCGCCGGCCTCCCGGTGGACCCTGCGCGACGCTGCTCCTTCGCCCCTTCGAAGATAGCGTAGCTGCCGACGATCTCCTTCGCCTCAGTGGGACCGTCGGTCAGGGCCTACGGCACGACCACCAGAGCTCGGCCGGTCGCCTGGGTGGGATACGATTCGGCCACCGGGCCGGTGAACCACGCGACCACCTTCTGACCCACCCGCAGGTCCGAGAACCCGACCCGCACCAATCCCGTGGCGGTCCGCCGGAGGAGAAGCGCGGTCCGCGGCAGTCTGACGTGGCTCTTGTTGTCACCGTGACCACCGGGAACCTCCTCGATCAGGACCGCTCGCATCGATGACCCCGCGCTGCCGCAGCTCGGAGGGCAGCTGACAGAGCCGTTCGGATCGCCACCGCCGCTGCTCCTCTGCACTGAGTCACCGGGCTGGACGAGCGTGATCGAGCCGCTGATCGCGGGGGGCTCGGTGGGCAGGTTCGCGGTCAATGCGTCCAGGGGATTGGGCTCGATACCGTGCGAAGCCTCATTGCCGCCGCACGAAGCGGCAACCATCAGCAGGGTCATCGCCAAGGCGGGACGGATGACCCGCGCCGTCGAACCGATCGTGTGGCGGAACATGCTCACCTCAGCGGGAGTGTCGTGGTCCCTGGAGTCACGGTCCTCCTGTCATACCCGTCGCCTCGGCCGGATGTCACCAGGGCGGCGCGTCGGCATCCGCGCCGAGATTCGTCGCTACTCCGGTTACGCCCTGAACCGGCAGAGTGGTCTGATTCGATGTCCGATTCCGGCCAGCCAGGTTCGCCGCGCGAGTCCTAGATTGAAACCGTGATCCACTTGATGACGGGACCCGCGCTTCCCAGCGCCGACATTTGCGAGCGCGCCCTCGACGCGCGCGACCCCCGGTTCGACGGACTCTTCTTCGTCGGCATCACCACCACGCACATCTACTGCCGGCCGGTGTGCCCCGCCCGGGTGTCCCATACCGATCGCCGTCGCTTCTTCGCGACCGCGGCCGCCGCCGAGCGCGAGGGGTACCGTCCGTGCCTTCGGTGCCGTCCGGAGCTGGCGCCGGGACGCGCGCCGATGGACGCCGTGCCGCGGCTCGCGCGGCTCGCTGCCGACCGGATCAGCGCGGGCGCGCTCAACGGCCGGGGTGTCGTGCAGCTGGCGGAGGAACTCGGTGTGAGCGAGCGCCACCTCCGGCGCGCGCTGGAGCGCGAGATCGGTGTCTCGCCGCTCGAGCTTGCGCAGACCCACCGGCTTCTGCTCGCGACGCAGCTCCTCGCGGATACGACGCTCCCGATTACCCGCATCGCCTTCGCGAGCGGGTTTCAGAGCCTGCGGCGGTTCAAC
>Ga0256867_10000767_pt1 | contig 13036 bp, 12 predicted proteins | sample RVTome_15_FD_185939 | JGI IMG/M metagenome (GOLD analysis project Ga0256867, IMG submission 185939) | Soil microbial communities from uranium-contaminated site in the Upper Colorado River Basin, Wyoming, United States - RVT150D86 (HiSeq) ... | reverse complement strand
CAAGTTCCCCACACACTGGAAGGCGACGTGTGTCTTCACCAACACGATGACCACCGATGCCTACCGGGGAGCTGGGAGACCCGAGGCTGCCTACTACCTGGAGCGGGTGATCGACGCGTACGCGCGAGAGATCGGCGTCGACCCGGTGGACGTGAGGAAGAAGAACTTCCTCGACAAGTTCGACGAAGCCGTGGTCTCTCCGATTGGGTTCGCCCTCGACACCGGTGACTACTCCACCAATCTCGACAAGTTGGTGGCGGTGTCGAACTACGAGGGTCTCAAGGCCGAGCGCGATGCGGCCCGCGCCGAAGGGCGTCACGTCGGCATCGGCATATCGACATATTGCGAGGTCTGCGGGTTCGCCCCGACGGCCCTCTCCGAGCTCGGCTTCTCCTGGGCGACCTATGGGTTGCCCGCCGGCTTCTACGGGACGGGCCTGGTGCGCGTCAACCCGGATGCCTCAGTCACGGTCGTCACCGGGACCGGGCCGAGTGGACAGGGACATGAGACGACATGGGCCCAGTTGGTCTCAGATCGTCTGGGGATCCCCGTCGAGCGGATCAGGGTGATACACGGCGACACCGAGGAGTCGCCTATGGGCATCGGGACCTTTGGTAGCCGCTCTGCGGCCGTCGACGGCACCGCCACCTACGACGCAGCCGACCGCGTTGCCGCCAAGGCGAAGTCGATCGCCGCCCATCTCATGGAGGCATCGGCCGAGGACATCGAGCTGGACTCCGAGGGCGGGCACGTTGTCGGTTCTCCGGACAGCAACGTGAGCTGGAACGACATAGCCGCTGCGGCATACCTGCCCCACCGGCTGGGTGAGAGCGAGCTCGAAGGCGGTCTCGAGTCCCACGTGATATTCGACCCACCAAACGCCACCTGGCCCTTTGGGGCGCACCTGGCGATGGTCGAAGTCGACGCAGAGACCGGCGACGTCGAGCTGCTTCGCTACATCACCGTTGACGACTGCGGCAACGTCATCAACCCGATGATCGTTGCCGGACAGGTCCACGGTGGAGTGACCCAAGGCATCGGACAGGCGATGTTCGAAGACGCCATCTACGACTCCGACGGCAACATGCTGACCGGGTCACTTCTCGACTATCCGATCCCGACCGCTACCGACCTGCCCATGTTCGAGCTGAACCACACCACCACCCCGACGAACATCAACTCACTGGGAGTGAAGGGCATCGGCGAGGCAGGGACCATCGGGTCGGCACAGACGATCGTGAACGCGGTCGTGGACGCACTGGAGCCGCTGGGCGTCAAACACGTAGACATGCCGCTGAGGCCAAAACGGGTCTGGGCGGCGATTCAGGAAGCGAGGGGTTAGTCCATGTATCCACGTTCATTCGACTATGTGGCTCCGGCTTCACTGGAGGAGGCATTCGGAGCCTTGGGTGACGACTCCAAGGTGATGGCCGGAGGGATGAGTCTCATCCCTCTGATGAAGATGCGTCTCTTCTCCCCCGCGCTGATCGTCGATATCGGGCGTATCGGAGGTCTCGGCGATGTCACCGACAACGGAGACCACATCGAGATCGGTGCTCTGGTCAGGCACGCCGAGACCTCCACCAACGACCTGGTCATGGCCAATGCCGCGGCGCTGGCGAAGGCCGCCTCGCTCACCGGAGACGTCCAAGTGCGGAACCGGGGCACGACTTGCGGTGCGTTGGCTCACGCCGACGTGGCCGCCGACCAACCGGCAGGAGCGCTGGCATGCGGAGCAACGATGGTCGCCCAATCGGCCGGCGGCACGAGGGAGATCGCCGCGTCCGATTTCTTCGTGGACTCGCTGACGTCGGCACTGAACCCTGACGAGATCCTCACCTCGATCCGCATCCCCAAGGCGGGTGATGGTGAGAGCTCCGCCTACGACAAGCTGGGCCGGCGCGGCGGGCACTCTGACTATGCAGTCGCCGGTGCCGCGGCCTGGGTGAAGAAGTCGAACGGCTCCATCGAGGCGGCGAGAGTCGCCGTCACCGGGGTCGGAACCAAACCCCAGCTGGCCGAAGGTGTGGCCGAGGCGTTGGTCGGCACCGACGGTTCCGACGAAGCGGTGAAAGCCGCCGCCGAGAGGGCGCTCGAGGGACTGACCGTGCTGGAGGACCTATACGGATCCGAGGAGTACAAGGGCCATCTCGCCAAGGTCTACATCGCCCGAGCGGTGAAGGCCGCACTCGCCGGTATCTGACGGACGCGTGGTTAGGGTCGCCGGAAGGTGGCCCTGGAGCGCGTGACGAGGACATCACAGGGGGCATGGCCGACGAGGCCCTCGGCTACGGTGCCCAGGAGGACCATGCGGGTGGCGGTGGCGCCGCGGCTGCCCACCACCACCAGATCGGCACCGCGTCTCCTCACCGACTCGTCAATGGTCTCGGTCGGTGGGCCGTCGGCAACCATCGTCTTGATGCGGCCATTCCACGACTCTGAGAACTCGAGCATGCGATCCCGTGCCGCCTCGAGACGCGCCCCCCTCGACGCCTCCATCTCCTCCTTGAACAAGCCGGCGTCTGCCAGCACCGGGTCGAATCTGGACGGGAGCGAGAAAAGCACCGTTATCTCGGCGTCGCCGAACACCTGCAGCGCTCGCTCCACCGCACTGCGTGACGCCTCGGAGAAGTCGACTGCAGTGATGATCCTCCGGTACCGCACCCTTGGCTGACGTCGGACGACCAGGACGTCACAGGCCGCCATCCGCGCCACCCTGAGAGCGGTGGGGCCTACGTCGAAGGCGTCCTCGGTCGACGACCCGAGGACGACCAACGCGGACTTCTTTGCCCGTGCCACCAGCTCCCACGAGGGGGACCCTTTGACCACATCCAGGTTCACCGGGACGGAGGTCCTCTCCGAGATCCATGCGGCGGTTTTTTCAGCCTCGGCTTGCTGGTGCTCCCGCATCAGCTTGCTGAGCCCGGGCCCGATCATGGCCTCGCCCACCGGTTCGAGCACGTGGACCAGGTCGAGGTTCGCCTTCATGTCCTCGGCCATCATCCGTGCGCGATCGGCAACACGACGGCCCATCGAAGTGAGGTCGATGCCCGCAACGACTGTCGATGTCATCCATCTCCCAGATGCACGGAGGCGACTCTAACCGGCGGCGAACACCGGAGGTCCCGGGGCGGCCAGTGCATCAGGAAGACGTCGCAAGTACTCGTCCCGCCCGATCACGATGGCGCCCATCGACTCGAGGTGCGGAGTAAGCCATTGGACGTCGACAAGCACCCCACCGGAGTTCATAACCACCATCAAATGGACCAGAGCCACTTTGGATGCGTCCCTACTCTCGTGATACATCGACTCACCGGCGAACAGGCCCCCGATGGTCACGCCGTAGAGCCCACCGGCCAGGCTGCCTTCGCTGTCCCACACTTCTATGGAGTGTGCCCAGCCCAGACGATGCAGCTCGGTGTAGGCGTCGATGAAGTCGTCGGTGATCCAGCCACCGGGCCGGTCGGGACGGGCGCAGCCCTCGATGACAGACTGAAAGTCCTCGTCGATCGAAATGGTGTAGCGACGGGTCGACTGACGAAGTGAGCGGGAGATCTTCAGCCCGCCCAGAGGGATGATGGCCCGCTCGACCGGCGACCACCAGCCCAGGTGGCCATCGGGCAGGTTCATCGGGAACATCCCACGTCGATATGCCTGGAGCAGTGTCCCGGGCCCGAGATCACCCCCAACTGCCACAACGTCTCCGTCCGCGGTCTCCGGGTCGGGAAGGTCGAATCGCGACGGGATCGGCTCGATCGGCACCGGCTGATTGTGTCAGAGCGACCCAGTCCATGCCGCGGCCCTTAATCTCCGCCAGATGCGTGCCCTGATCTGTGACGACTACGGCGGAATCAGCCGACTCCGGGTCGGGGAGCTTCCCGACCCCCAGCCACAGCCGGGCAGCTTATTGGTTCGCGTTGAAGCCGCCCCGGTCAACTTTGCCGACGTCCTCCAAGTCCGCGGTCAATATCAGATACGGCCCGAGCCCCCTTTCGCACCCGGATATGAGGTGGCGGGGACGGTCATCACGGCCAATGAGGCGAATGGCTTCTCCCCCGGTGACCGGATAACCGGCTTCACCCAGGGTGCCTTCGCGGAGAAGGCCGTCGTCGCCGCAACCAACGCCGCACGAATCCCTGACACGCTCGACTCCGACGCGGCCAGCACCATCGCCGGTGGCTACGGAACCTCGTACCACGCCCTCGTCGACCGGGTTCAACTCATGGAAGGCGAGACACTCCTCGTCCTGGGTGCCTCCGGCGGGGTGGGGATGGCAGCAGTTCAGATCGGACATGCGCTGGGCGCCCGGGTCATCGCCGCCGTTTCGTCCGAGGAGAAGGCCGAGGCCGCCACCGTGTCCGGAGCCGATGCAATAGTTCGATACGACCGGACCCCTCTTCGAGATGGCATCAGCTCGATAACCGGAGGAGGTGTCGACGTCGTCTATGACCCGGTGGGCGGCGACGTCACCGAACAGGCGCTTCGCTCGACCAACTGGAACGGGAGGCTGGCGGTCATCGGCTTCGCTGCCGGGGACATCCCCTCGATCCCGCTCAACCTGCCTCTCTTGAAGGGGAATTCGATCGTCGGTGTCTTCTGGGGGAGGTTCGCCCAAGAGGAGCCCGAGAAGAGCGCGGCCAATCTGGCGACACTCGTGGAGTGGGCCGTGCAGGGGAGGATCAAGCCGATGATCCAGAAGAGGTACTCCCTCGACGACGCCGCTGAGGCGATGCGCTGGGTAGCGGATCGCAAGTCGATCGGCCGGGTGATCGTCAACCCGTGACCGATTTCATCGTCATCGGTGGGGGTATCGCCGGTGCGGCGGCCGCGGCCTTCCTCGCCCCCAATGGCCAGGTGGTCCTACTGGAGAAGGAGCCCGTACTCGCCTATCACACCACAGGTCGGTCCGCGGCGATGCTGGTGGAGAACTACGGATCGGCCGGGTCGAGGCCCCTGGTGAGGGCGGCACGCGCCTTTCTCGAGTCTCCCCCGGATGGCGCCGTCGATTCCCCCCTGCTCTCGTCACGCCCGGTGATGTGGGTCTCAGGGCAAGGCACGGAGGACGTCCTCGGCCCCCGGGCGGATACGGCGATCGCGAATGGTGCCCAATGTGAGCTTCTCGACCGCCTGGCGGCCCTGGAGCGAGTACCCATCATGAGCCCGGATTGGCTGGTCAATGCCCTGTTCGAGCCATCGGGGGCCGACATCGACGTGGCCGGCCTCCATCAGGCCTTTGTCCGCATCGCCCGGCGCTACGGCTCCGAGATCCGAACCTCCGCGGCGGTGACCGCCATCGATCGACATGAAGGTCAATGGGTGGTGAACACGCCAGACTTCACGGTGAGGGCGCCTGTCGTGGTCAACGCCGCCGGTGCCTGGGGCGATGTGGTTGCTCGGATTGCACGCCTCGAGCCCATCGGCCTGCAGCCGATGCGGCGGACTGCCTTCATGGTCCCGGGTGGCGCCGAACTCGCCGATCTGCCACTGGTGGTCGAAGCGGAGGAGCAGTTCTACTTCCGCCCCGACGGCGTCCAATTCCTGTGCTCGCTGGCAGAGGAGAACCCGAGCGCCCCCGAAGACGTCCGACCGCGCATGGAAGACGTGGCCCTCGCCATCGAACGAATCAACCGAGCCACCACACTCGACATCCGCACGGTCAACTCACAATGGACGGGACTTCGAACTTTCGCCCCGGATCGCGACCTGGTGATTGGAGAGGACCCTACCGCGGAGGGTTTCTTCTGGCTGGTCGGCCAGGGAGGCATCGGGATCCAGACCTCGCCTGCCTATGGCGCCCTCATCGCCGATTTGGTGACGGGAGACAGTGTGTCCGAGGATCTTTTGGCTGCGGGTGTCGATCCTTCGTTGACCGACCCCGCCAGGTTCCGCTGACAGACCCTTATTCGCCCTCCCACGTCGACCGGACGTGTCACAATGCCTCATCCCGTGGACGCACCGGTATTTGTCGACGCTCTGACCAAGACTTTCAAGGTCCCGGTTCGGGAATCCGGGTTGGGTCAATCGATTCGAAGCCTGTTCAACCGCGAGTTCCGCCAGGTCGAGGCGGTCAAGGAAGTGAGTTTCGAGATAGCGCGGGGGGAGATCGTCGGATTTCTCGGGCCGAACGGAGCCGGCAAGACCACCACAATCAAGATGCTCACCGGCCTCCTCTACCCGACCAGCGGTACGGCGCAGGTCCTGGGGCATGTCCCGTGGCGCCGGGAGAAGGAGCTGCTCCGCCGCATATCCCTGGTGATGGGCCAGCGCAACAACCTGCAGTGGGACCTGCCCGCCCTCGACTCATTCGACTTGAACAAAGCGATCTACGGGATCCCGGACAAGGAGTTCCAGCAGCGAAAGACCGATTACATCGAGGTGATGGACGTGGGCGATCTCGTCACCAAGCCAGTACGGAATCTCTCACTCGGCGAACGGATGAAGGTGGAGATCGTGGGCACTCTCTTGCACCGCCCCGATGTGCTGTTCCTCGACGAGCCAACCATCGGGCTGGATGTGAGCATGCAGCGACGGCTGCGTCAGTTCCTCCTCGACTACAACTCTGAGTTCGAGGCCACCGTCCTCCTCACCAGCCACTACATGGCCGACGTCTCGGCGATGGCATCGAGGGTCATCGTGATCGACAGCGGGTCGATCCTCTACGACGGCCCGTTGAGCGGCCTCTCGGAGCGGTTCAGCGCCACCAAGACGATCCGTGTCGAGGCTCCGGACCTCCCCGCCGACCTCTCCCCCTTCGGCCGGGTCCTGGAGCGTGGCCAGGAGCGGGCGGCGATCGAGGTCGAAAGGGACCAGGTGTCCACGGTGGCCGGCCAGCTGCTCCGAGTCGCCACCGTGACCGACCTCGGGATCGAGGAGACCCCTCTGGAAGACGTGATCGACCGGGTGTTCACCCAGCAGAAAGTGGAGCATGACCCGACCGGCGGCTGAGTTCAGCCTCATCAGGTACTACCGCGCCGGGATGCGGATGGGTTTCCAGCGCGAGATCCAATACCGCATGCGCACCTCCATGATGATCGTCGGGTTCATGGTGGAGCCGGTGATCTACCTGGTGGTCTGGACCAGCGTCTCAGAGGCCCAGGGGGGACAAATCGCCGGCTTCACGACGGGCACACTGGCTGCCTACTACATCGTGTGGACCCTGGTCCGGGTATTCAACCTCGCCTTCGCTCCGGGAGCGTGGGAGTGGAGGATCCGGGAGGGTCGGATGAACGAGTTTCTCTCCCAGCCGATCCACCCTTTCCACCGCGACTTCACTTTCTTCGCGGGCAGCAAGTTCGTCTGGTCCATCGCCTGGATACCCATCGCTGCCTTTCTGACTCTGATATTCGATCCGGTCTTCGAATGGAGCGCCGTGGCCGTCGCCGGCTTCGTGGTAGCGATCTGGGGCGGCTTCCTCGTCAGGTTCCTGCTGCAGTATTGGCTGGGCATGATCAACTTCTGGACTACCAGGAGCTCTGCCGTATTCGGCATATTCATCGCTGGAGAGCTGGTTTTGTCCGGCCGTCTGGTGCCGCTCGAGTTGATGCCTCGATGGGTGGAAGGGCTGGCTGCCTGGCTCCCCTTCAAGTGGACGTTCCAGTTCCCCATCGACACCCTGATTGGGCGTCTCGACGGTGCGCAGATCCTCTCCGGGATCGGGATGCAGGTCTTGTGGAGTGCCATTCTCGGTGGGCTCTTCATCGCGACCTGGCGACAGGCCATCAAGCGATACGCGGCGGTGGGCAATTGAGCCAGCCGGCCGGACCGGTTCGCCTCGCCGTCACCCACCTCCGGGTGAGTGCGTTGAACGAGCTGCAGTATCGGATCAACTTCTGGGTTCAGCTGGTCAATTCCGTGCTGGCTCTCGGCACCGGCCTGGTGGCCATCGCCGTCGTCTACACCCACACCGAATCCCTCAGCGGATGGTCGCAACCGGAGCTGTTGGTGGTCCTGGGAGTCCATCTGATGATCGGCGGCGTGTTGCGGACGTTCGTCGAGCCGAACATGTGGCAGCTCATCAGCGATGTCGAATGGGGAAAGCTCGACTATCTGCTCACCAGGCCTGCCGACTCACAACTGATCGTCTCCGTGAGGGCCGTGAACGTTTGGAGCTCGATTGACATCGCACTCGGGCTGGGTGTCGTGGTATGGGCCGCCCAGGAGATTCCCAACAACGTGACGTTGTCTGGAGTGGCCGCCTTTCTCATCGCGCTGATCTGCGGCAGTCTGATCATCTATGCGGTCTGGCTGACCGCGGTGACCATCGTCTTCAAGACGATCAATATCGGTGACCTCATGCAGGTGCTCAACGGGGTGTATGAGGCGGGGCGATGGCCGGTGGGCATATACCCCATCTGGCTGCGTGGGACATTGACGGTGCTGATCCCACTGGCGTTTGCGATCACCATCCCAGCCGAGATCGTGTCCGGGCGTGTCGGCTGGTGGTGGATACTCGCTGCCGTTGGAGTGACCCTGGCAGCGCTCCTGGTGTGCCGGCTCGTCTGGAAGCTGGGCATACGCAGCTATTCGGGTGCCTCCGCCTGACTGCCGCCCGACGTAGGGTTGGCCGATGAGATCAGTTTGGGGCTGATGAAATCAACCCTCATGGGGCCGTGAGACGAGTCAGCGCCGGGGGTGGCTTCCCGGCGATCTGGTATCTGCTCCGAAAGGCCAGGGAGGCCGGCGGATACCGCGCCATGTATCGGGCGCTCCGCACCCCGAACGCATGCAAGACCTGTGCCCTCGGCATGGGTGGCCAGGCCGGCGGCATGGTCAATGAGTCCGGTCACTTCCCCGAAGTATGCAAGAAGTCGGTCCAGGCGATGGCGGCTGACATGCAGGGGGCCCTCGCCGACCGCGCCGTGGAGCAGACCTCGTTCACCCGGATGGCCGGCATGACGCCACGTGAGCTCGAAGCCTGGGGACGACTCACCAAGCCCTTGATCGCCGGTCCCCTCGACACCCACTATCGGGTAACCACCTGGGAGGATGCTCTCGGCCGTATCACGAGGAAATTGGCGGCGACGGATCCTGACGAGACCTTCTTCTACGTCAGCGGCCGATCGTCCAACGAGGCCGGTTTCCTGATACAGCTGTTCGCCCGGGTGTACGGCACCAACAACGTCAACAACTGCTCCTTCTACTGTCATCAGGCGTCGGGGGTCGGGCTGACCACCGTCACAGGCTCGGGCACCGCCACCGTGGTGCTCGAGGACCTGGAACGCCTAGGCAGGGGTGATGTGTTCTTCCTGATCGGGGCCAACCCGGCGTCGAACCATCCACGTCTGATGACCAACCTGGTGGGGTTCAAGCGTCGTGGGGGAAAAGTCGTCGTGGTCAACCCGCTCAAGGAGACCGGCCTGGTCCGGTTCAAGATCCCCTCCAAATTGGGGAGTCTGCTGTTCGGAACCGAGATCGCCGACATCTACGTCCAGCCGCACATTGGCGGCGACATCGCCTTCCTGACCGGCGTGGCCAAGCGGCTCATCGAGATGGGAGCCGTCGACAGGCCGTTCTTGACTGACCACGCCAGCGGCTGGGAGGAATTTCGACAGTCGACCGGCCGGGTCAACTGGGACGACATCGTCTCCGGGTGTGGCGTCGACTTCGAAACCATCGATCGGGTGGCCCGCCTCTACGGCAGCGCCACCAATGCGATCTTCGCGTGGGCCATGGGGATAACCCATCACGCCCACGGGGTTCACAACGTCCAGGCGATCGCCAACCTGGCGTTAACCCGCGGCATGATCGGCCGGCAAGGAGCGGGTCTCCTTCCCATCCGCGGGCACAGCAACGTCCAAGGGATCGGCTCGGTGGGAGTCACCCCGGGACTGAAGAAGGCCGTCATGTCGGCGTTGGAGACCGAGCTGGGCGTCAAGGCGCCGGCCACACGAGGTCTGGACACCATGGGCTGTGTCATCGCGTCTGCGGAGGGAAAGCTGAAGGTGGGGATCAGTCTGGGCGGCAACCTCTTCGGGTCGAACCCCGATGCCGACTATGCGGCTCGTGCTCTGCAAAACCTCGACCTAGTCGTGTACATGTCCACCACGCTCAACACGGGGCATGTCCACGGCCGCGGCAAGGAGACGATCGTCCTGCCGGTGTTGGCTCGGGACGAGGAATCCCAGGCGACGACACAGGAGTCGATGTTCAACTTCGTGCGCCTCTCGGATGGAGGGCTGTCTCGACATGAGGGGCCGAAGTCAGAGGTCGCCGTAATCGCCGACATCGCCCATGCCATCGACAACACCCTCGACTGGGATGCCCTGCGACGTCACCGATCGATCCGGGAGGCCATCTCGAAGATCATCCCCGGCTATCGCGCGATCGGCGACATCGACGACACCAGGCAAGAGTTCCAGATCGAGGGGCGCACCTTGCACTCGCCCGAATTCGCCACCGACGATGGGAGGGCGAGGTTCCATGCAGTGCCGCTTCCGCCTCTCCGGGGCAGCACCGGCACCTTGCGACTGATGACGGTGCGATCGGAGGGTCAGTTCAACACTGTCGTCTACGAAGAGGAAGACATCTACAGGGGCCAGGAGCGCCGGGACGTGATCATGTTGAGCCCGGTTGACATGGCTCGTCTCGGACTGTCGATCGACCAGCGGGTGAGAGTCCACGGCGAGGCGGGCACGATGAAGGACATCCTCGTCCGCGAGGTCGACATCGCCCCCGGGAACGCAGTCATGTACTACCCGGAGGCCAACGTCTTGTTGACCCGGACGACCGATGCATCATCTCTAACCCCGGCGTTCAAAGGCGGCGTCGTCGAGGTAATCCCCGGTTGAGACGTCAGTAGGCGTCGGCATCATCGAACGGCTCCGAGGTGTCCTCGAGCCGGTCGCTGATCCAACCGTCGATCTCCGCCCACATGTCGAACAGCCAGGCCTCCTGATCGTCAGGCGGGGGGATCGAATCGGACGGCACGTGCCACACCTTTGCCGCAACGTGCGTGTCGGTGGGGATGCCACGCCATATGTCACCTGGAGTGACGAATGCCTCGAGACCGGCGTGGCCTACAAAGAACACATCGCAGGTGTCGGGTGCCGCTCGGAGCGCGGTCTTCACCCCGGTCGATCGTGGTGGAAGGGTGTTGCTCAACTCTGCCGCCCTCTCGGCGAGGTCGGGGCGGCCCAGCTCGACGAGCTTCTCGATCGATCGCTGATGACGCCTCTCGGTGTAGTTGGCGCCCTCAGGGAAGATGACGAACGCATCGCGGCGCTCCATTGAGCCGGCGATCTCCTCGATGGCCACCAGCACCGAGTCTCGACCCCGGGAGCCACCCGGGACGAACGCCGAAGGAAGCCGGTTGAGAATCACGTCGATTGCAGGGTCCCACTGGAGGAACTCCTTCATGACGATCCGGGGGCGGCGCTGGAAGGTGTTCGCCAGAGCGTCCATCAACAGAATCGAGTCGCCAGGCCCTGCATGTCGGGACAGCACCATGATCGGGCGAGACCCGAACGTCCGCGGGACCTCGCCCTCCCGAACGATCGACAGCCGGAACGTGAACTTCGCCGAAGCGACAACGCGACGGCACATCCAGGCCAACAACCAGTAGTGGGCGTCGATGAATCCAGCCGACTTCAGCTTCAAGCCGAATCCGGAGATGATCCAGAGGGAGAACATCATCGAAAGCGCCGCCGCCTCGACCAGCAGGTAGAGGAACAGGAACCAGACGATCCTCAGGATCCGCCACTTCCCGGGGACATAGCGGGACACGAAAGCGGCTCCGATGGCCGCCAGCGGCAGAGTCACCGTGGCGGCGACAACACCCACGACGACGCCCGGCGCAAGGACCAGGCGACGCACCGTCTTCGGTGGTGGTCTCAACTATCACGCTCGAGATAATCGATCGTCGCCTGATAGGCCACCTTCATACGCTCCTCGACACCCCCGGTCTCCTTCCATCTGAGCTGTCGGCGGTCGTCGAAGGCGATGGGATCGCCCGTCGGGAGGATGTGCACCCCGACTCCTTCGGGTAGATGTCGCATGGCAGTCGCAAACCGGTGCCGCCGGGCGATCTCGAACGAGATCAGGGCGGCTTCGTGGAGACGATTGGGGGGCCGGAGCGGGGACTCGATCCTCCCGACCTGGAGGACGTAGACCACCCCGGCTCCGAGGTTGACGGCCCTCCCCAACGGAACCGAGTCGACCAGCCCACCGTCATAGAAATGCTCTTCCCCGATCTTCACCGGCGGGAAGAGGGCGGGTACCGCCGACGAGGCGAGCACGGCATCCACCAGGGGCCCCTCAGTGAACCAGTGCTCGGTGAACCGCTCGATCGATGCAGCCACGCACTGATAGGGGATGTGGAGGTCTTCGATGAGCGTGTCAGGGTGAATTGCCTTCTCCACCACACGACGCAACTCGTCGGTGTCATGCAGGGCGGGCTTGAGTGTGGCAACTCGCATTGCCTGGTCGAAGAACCCGGTCTGGAAGAGATCGGCTCGGGTGGCTTCCTCCCAGAAGCCGGTCAGGCGATCAACGCCTTCCTGACCCGGGTAGTCCGCGATCACGGCACCGTTGAACGCACCGATGGACGTTCCCAGAATGAGATCGGGTTTGATGTCGGCCTCATTCAGGGCCTGGATCATCCCGACCTCGACGGCCCCCCAGCGCCCACCACCTCCCAGCACGAAGGCCGTCGTCAACCGGTGTCCTCCTCGATGTACCACTCCGTGAAGTCATAACACCGGCCCTCGTCGTTGAACCGGATGACGAAGAGGTTGCGGTAGCTGGCCGGTGGTTCCCGATAGTTTGTCCGTCCGGTAACCACCGCGATGTCATCGGTCTCGACCAATGGGAGCCACTGAAAGTCCCAGTTGTCCTCTGAGTCCCCGATGTCCTGCCAGTGCTGGACTATCTCGTCGATCCCGTGCCACTCGCCGTCGGCGGTCTGGGGGTCGTATACGGCATTCTCGCTGAAGAGGGCTTGGATGTGCCCGGTCTCGTTGCTGCTCCACGCCAGCACGTAGCCGTCCATCCAAATATCCAATCGTTCACTCATCGAGCTGCGAACTTAGCGACGTGTTAG
>Ga0256867_10000766_pt1 | contig 13039 bp, 1 predicted proteins | sample RVTome_15_FD_185939 | JGI IMG/M metagenome (GOLD analysis project Ga0256867, IMG submission 185939) | Soil microbial communities from uranium-contaminated site in the Upper Colorado River Basin, Wyoming, United States - RVT150D86 (HiSeq) ... | reverse complement strand
TTTCAGCGGCTATTGAAAACATCAAAACCATCGGCGTCAAGCTTCAATCAACCGCGATAGTTCCGATCACAAGAAAGGCGAGTCGCGTCAAACTCCTGCACCTGACGGCAGAGGCGAACAGATTCAGTCAGAACAAAGTTAAGTCACCTCAACCGGTCTGAATACTGCAATGGCAAAGTCCATCTCAGAACAAACACTGACGATTTATTCCTACGATGAGGAAGCTCCAGAAGGTCACGTCGAAGAGGGTTCGATAGGCGATGTCTACGTCCTTCCGGTGTCATCAGCCCAGCGGCGTCTCTGGTTCCTGAGTCAACTCGAAGGCGAAAGCGCCCGCTATAACCTTCCGGGAGCCCTGCGACTAACTGGCTCTCTGAATACTGCGGCCCTGGAACAGAGCTTCAATGAGGTCCTGCGTCGTCACGAGTCGCTCCGCACCAGCTTTGCAATGATTGATAATCAACCTGTCCAGTTAGTGTCGCCCACCTTATCCGTACCACTGGATTTGATTGATCTTCGACCGCTGGCCGACGACGAAAAAGAGGCTGAAGTGCGAGGGCACATGAGGGCGGAGTCACAGCGTCCGTTCGACCTGAGTCGGCCTCCGATGTTGCGCACATTGTTGCTGCGAACAGGTGATGAAGAGCATGTGCTGCTGTTTACGATGCACCACATCGCGTCCGATGGCTGGTCAATCAGGATTTTCGTCCGCGAGGTGGCAGCGCTTTACTCGGCCTTCATCGAGGGAAAGTCTTCGCCGCTCTCTGAACCGCTGATCCAGTATGCCGACTTTGCTATCTGGGAGCGAGAGTGGTTGCAGGATGATGTGCTGGCGGTCCATCTCGCTTATTGGAAAGGGCAGTTAGCCGGCGAACTTCCGCTGATGAATCTGCAGTCCGACCGGCCGCGACCGGCCGTGCAAACCTTTCATGGCGCGCGGCAGGCTATAGCATTGCCGGCGAGCCTTGTCGAAGAACTTGAAGTGCTGAGTCGCCAGGAAGGCGTCACCTTATTCATGACGCTGCTTGCGGCTTTCCAAACGCTGCTCCATCGCTACACCGGCCAGCTTGATATTATCGTCGGCGCACCGGTTGCTAACCGCAACCGGCCTGATTTAGAGGGACTGATTGGTTTCTTCGTCAATGCGCTGGCTCTCAGAGTTGACCTCGATGGCAATCCAAGCTTTCGTGAATTGCTGCGCCGGGTCAGGATTGCGGCACTCGACGCCTATGCGCATCAGGAATTGCCGTTCGAGAAGTTGGTCGAAGAACTCAACCCGGAACGGATCCTCAGCCATACGCCGATCTTTCAGGTGATGTTCGATCTACATCGGTCTGTGCTGGAAGACTTCTCTCTTTCCGGTATCGAGCTGGAGCAATTGGCCGTCGACAACGGAACTGCGAAATTCGACTTGTCACTGTCGCTGGAAACCGGCGAGCAGGGCATGACCGGATATTTTGAGTACAACACGGACTTGTACAAGCCGAGCAGCATCGCCCGCTTGAGCCGTCACTTCCTTACTTTGCTTCAGGCCATCTCTTCAAACTCACTTCTACCACTCTCCGAACTGACTCTATTGAGCCCTGTCGAATGCCGTCAGCTCCTCCAGGACTGGAACAATACTTACCGTGACTATCCACTCGACCGCTGCGTGTACCAGTTATTCGAGGTCCAGGCCGAACGCACCCCCGAAGCCCTCGCCCTGAATTACCTTGGGCAAGAGCTGACCTATCAAGAGTTAAACCGGAGAGGTAATCAACTGGCGCATCATCTGCGCTCGTTGGGAGTGGGCCCGGAAGTGCGAGTGGGGATCCTGATGGAGCGTTCGATTGAGGTGGTGGTGGCGTTGCTGGCGACCCTGAAAGCCGGCGGAGCTTATGTGCCGCTGGATCCGGCGTATCCGGCCGACCGCCTGACATACATGATGAAGGATAGTGGAGCGGAAGTGTTGTTGACGCAAGCTGGGCTGTTTGAGCGTATGGGACAGGTCGAAACCGAATGGGACGCGATGCGAGTGTTGAGACTGGACACTGAATGGAAAGAGATTGAAGGAGCGAGCGAAGAGAACCCCGTCTGGACAGTGAAGGTAGAGAACATAGCCTATGTGCTCTACACGTCCGGTTCGACCGGCCAACCCAAGGGAGTTCAAATTCAGCACAATAGCCTGCTGAATCTCGTGAACTGGCACCAGCACACTTATAAAGTTTCGCCGTCAGACCGTGCCAGTCAGGTAGCCGGCCTGAGTTTTGACGCTTCGGTGTGGGAGATTTGGCCGTATCTGGCGGCGGGCGCAAGCCTGTTCCTCATTGATGAAGACACCCGTGTTTCTCCTTCGCGACTCAAGGGGTGGTTGATCGAACGTGGAATCACGATCAGCTTCGTGCCGACGCCGTTGACAGAACGAGTGATTGCTACCGAGTGGCCGTCAGAAAGAGTGCCCTTACGCGCACTGCTCACAGGCGGCGATAAGCTTGGAAGATATCCGTCGCCGAACCTTGGTTTCGCGGTCTTCAATCATTACGGGGTAACGGAGTACACGGTAGTCACCACCGCCGGGCTGGTTGGACCAGAGAAGGAGAACGAACTCGCCCCGTCGATCGGGCGGCCGATCTCGAACACTCATGTATATCTTCTGGACGTTTACGGGCGACCCGTGCCGGTGGGAGTTGCTGGAGAGTTGTTCATGGGCGGCCGCGGACTCGCTCGCGGGTATCTCAACCGCCCTGAACTGACCGCTCTCGGCTTCCTTCCTGACCCCTTCTCCCATGTCCCCGGCCAACGCCTGTATCGCAGCGGCGACCTTGCTCGCTATCGCCCCGATTCTTCGCTCGAGTTTCTCGGTCGTCTTGACCACCAAGTCAAAATCAGAGGCTTTCGCATCGAGTTGGGAGAAGTCGAGGCTGTCCTCGTTCAGCATCCAGGGGTTCAGGCCGCCATCGTATTGGCCCATTCCCCGGCCGGTTCGCGGCTTGACGGCGGGATTGAAAAAAGGCTGGTTGCTTATGTGGCAACGCCGGGAGGAATGATCAACAGTGTAGAGTTGCGAGAGCACGTCAAGCGGAAGTTGCCGGAATATATGATCCCTGTGCAGTTTGTGCAGCTTGAAGAATTGCCGTTGACACCGAACGGGAAAGTGGACCGTAGCGCATTGCCGGCGCCGGAGGCGCTTGGCGCCGGGGCCGAGGGAGCGGAGTATTTGGGACCGCGGACTTTGGTGGAGGAATTGGTGAGCGTAGTGTGGGCGGAGGTGCTGGGAGTAGAGCGCGTGAGCCTGGGAGCTAACTTCTTCGAATTAGGCGGGCATTCATTGCTGGCAACGCAGGTGGTGTCGCGGTTGCGGGACGTGCTCGAACTCGAAGTCCCCATCAATTTGCTGTTTGTATTCCCGACGGTTGCCGGCCTCTCGCGAGCGATTGACGGCATATGCCGTACACAACAGAGCGATGTACCGCCGTTGCCGCTCGTGCCGGTAGACAGGCGGGAGCCGTTACCGCTGTCGTTTGCACAGCAGCGTCTCTGGTTTCTCGAACACCTGCAAGCCGGTAGCGGCTTGTTTCACATGCCCGCCGCTATGCGTCTCGAAGGGCCGCTCGACGTCGCGGCATTGCGGCAAAGCCTCGAAGAGATCGTTAGGCGACACGAAACGCTTCGCACTACTTTTAGAATTCAGGACGGAGAGCCCGTCAACGTCTTCACAGCCGAGGCCGGCGCGCTCGATCTGCCAGTCATTGACCTGAGCGACCTGTCCTCAAGTGAGCGGGAAAGCAGGGCGATGCAGTTTGCGGCTGAGGAAGCGCAGCGCGTGTTCGACCTGATTCGCGGTCCGTTGCTGCGAGCGAACCTGCTGCGGATGGGCGATGAAGAACATATCCTGCTCGTGACTATTCACCACATCGTTTCGGATGGGTGGTCGATGGGCGTGCTGGTCCGCGAAGTCGCCGCGCTTTACGACGCTTTCACGGCAGGAGGGCCGTCGCCGCTGCCACCGCTGCCGATTCAGTATGCAGATTATGCAGCGTGGCAGCACAAGTGGTTGCAAGGCGAGGTGCTGGAAGCGCAACTGAACTACTGGAAGCAGCGGTTGCAGGGCGAACTTTCCGTCCTGAATCTACCGCTCGATTATGCGCGACCCGAGGTGCAGACGTTTCGCGGTGCGCGGCATTCTTTCACGCTGTCTGCCGAGTTGACTGCCGGGCTCAAATCGTTGAGCCATCAGGCGGGAGCCACCATCTTCATGACGCTGCTTAGTGGATTTCAGGCACTCTTGCAGCGTTATTCAGGTCAGGATGAGGTCATCACGGGCACACTCATCGCTAATCGTAACCGGATCGAGACCGAGGGCTTGATCGGTTTCTTTGTCAATGCGCTGGTGATGCGGACAGACTTTTCAGGCGATCCCTCTTTCCTGGAGTTGCTCGAGCGCGTCCGCGCGGCGGCGCTCAGCGCTTATGCCTATCAGGACTTGCCCTTTGAGAAACTGGTGGAAGCGTTGCAGCCGGACCGCGACCTGAGTCGCACACCGCTTTTTCAGGTAATGCTCGTGCTGCAAAACGTGCCCATGCAGGAACTACAACTTCAGGGGTTGAAGCTCACGCCGATCAGCATTGACACGGGAGCGGTGGCATATGACCTGACACTTTCCCTGTCGGAACATGAAGAGACACTGACAGGCTGGCTCGAATACAACACTGGTTTGTTTAAATCCGAAACTATCAAGTGGATGGTCGAACATTTCCGCACGCTGCTGGAAAACATCGTCGAGAATGCGGCGCAGCCTCTCTCCCCGTTGTCACTAATGACTGAGAACGAGGTGCAGCAAGTGCTGGTCGAGTGGAACCAAACGAAAGTCGAATATCCGCTCGAGCAATGCTTCCACGAATTATTCGAGCAGCAGGTTGAAAGAACGCCCGAGGCTGTCGCGGTGGTCTCCGGTCAAGCGCGTTTGACTTATCGCGAACTGAACGCGCGAGCCAATCGTCTGGCGCGCGCGCTGGTCAACGAAGGCTCAGGCCCGGAAATAATCGTGGCCTTTCTGATGCGCCGCGACATCGAGTTTCTGACGGCGATGCTGGCGGTCTTCAAAGCCGGGAGCCCTTACCTGCCTCTCGACTCGCTTTACCCGGCCAGCCGCCTGGCGCAAATCATCGCTCGGAGCCGTTGCACGCAGGTACTGGCGACCACCGCCTTCCGCCGCGTGGTTGAAGAAGTCCTGCCGGCGATCGAAGGAGAAATCCGGCCGCAGCTTCTGGTCTTAGAGGAATTACTTGCCGCCGAAGGTAGGGAAGAAAACCTCACGCCAGTCAGCGCACCGGGCAATCTGGCTTACGTGTTGTTTACTTCAGGTTCGACGGGCGTGCCGAAGGGGGCGATGGTCGAGCAGGCCGGGATGGTCAACCATCTCTACGCGAAAATCTCCGAGCTTGAGCTGACCGGCAACGATGTGATTGCGCAAAATGCTTCGCAGTGTTTCGACATCTCTGTCTGGCAGTTTCTCGCGGCTTTGCTGGTTGGCGGCCAGGTGAACATTATCGACGACGAGATCAGGCACGAGCCTTTGCGACTGCTTGAAAAGATGAACGACGACCGCGTGACGATTCTGGAAATCGTGCCGTCGCTGTTGCAGGCGATGCTGGAAGAGACCAGTGCTCCCGCGTTCGCCCGCCCGCAGCTGCCGGCACTGCGCTGGTTGATTGCGACCGGCGAAGCATTGCCGCCGGAACTGGCCGCGCGTTGGTTGAAGGCTTACCCGCAGATTCCGATGCTCAATGCTTACGGGCCGACTGAGTGTTCCGACGATGTGACGCATCATCCGATCTGGGTCGCTCCGGCAAACGGCATCATCCACATGCCCATCGGACGCCCTGTCTCCAACATGCGCATGTACGTGCTGGATCGGCAGCTGTCGCCTGCCGCCATCGGCACTGGCGGAGAACTGTACGCCGGTGGCGTCGGTGTCGGGCGCGGATACCTACACGACGCGGCGCGCACCGCGGAGGTCTTCGTGCCGGACCCGTTCGCGTTGGAGCCGGGCGCGCGTTTGTATAAAACGGGCGATTTGGTTTCCTACCTTCCCGATGGTGATCTCACGTTCCTCGGGCGCATAGATCAGCAGGTGAAGGTGCGTGGTTTTCGTATCGAGCTGGGTGAAATCGAATCAGTCATGCGCCAGCATGCGATGGTCCAAGACGCCGTTGTGCTGGCTGCCGAAGATACGGTCGGCGACAAGCGGCTGATTGGCTACATCGTACCGCGACGCGCCGAGATGGAGGATCAAGGCGCGGTCCGGCATGCCGAACAGGTGTCGCAGTGGCAGATGGTCTTTGACGGAGTTTACACGCAGGCCGCAAACCTGCCTGAAGAGAAGCTCAACCTCAGCGGTTGGGACAGCAGCTATACAGGGGAACCGATTCCCGAAGTGGAGATGCGCGAATGGGTAGACTCGACCGTAGCGCGGCTCCTATCGTTGAAGCCCGAGCGGGTGCTGGAAATCGGATGCGGCGCCGGCTTGCTGCTGCTCCGCGTCGCGCCGCATTGTACCAAGTACTGGGGCACAGACTTCGCCCCCGAATCACTGCAATACGTCCGTGACCAATTAGACGGGCTGGAACGAGGAATCACTGGCGTCGAACTCTTCGACCGGTGCGCAGACAACTTCGAGGGCATCGCCAACGACTCCTTCGATGCGGTCGTCATCAACTCTGTCGCGCAATATTTTCCGAGCATAGATTATCTGTTGACGGTCCTGGAGGGCGCGGTCAAAGCGGTTGCCCCCGGCGGTTTCGTCTACATCGGCGATGTCCGCAATCTGCGCATGCTCGAAGCATTTCATCTCTCAGTCCAACTTCACAAGGCTGAGCCGGCTTTGCGGCGCGAAGAATTACGATGGCGCATTTTGCAGCAGATTGCCGGGGAAGATGAACTCGTCGTGGAACCCGACTTCTTCCATGCGCTGAAGCAACACCTGCCAAAAATCGGTCAGGTGCAGGTTCACTTGAAACGTGGTCGCCATCACAACGAGCTGACATGCTTTCGTTACGACGTGGTGCTCCGGATCGGCGAGACGGAGAGCGCGCCCGCAGACGCGTCATGGCTCGACTGGGGTGAACAGAAGCTGACCATTTCCAGGTTGCGACAACTGTTGGGTGAAACTGAGCCGGAAGTCTTACGACTGGCGCACATCCCCAACGCACGGGTCCAAATGGAGGCAGGCGCGCTGAAGTGGATGGCGGGCGGTGACGGCCCAGACACTGCGGGCGAGTTGTGGGAAGACCTGCGGAGTCGGACTGAGACTGGAATTGACCCCGAAGACTTGCGCGCTCTCGGGCTCGACCTGCCCTACGACGTCGAGATCAGCGGCGCGCGATCGGATGCCGGCGCCTTCTACGATGCGGTGTGCACGCCACGAACGGCCGCGCACAGCACCTGGGTGCCCGGAGCGGCAATCCCGCAACGGGCCGCGTCATCGGTGAGAATGGCGTGGAGCGAATATGCAAACAATCCTTTGCAGGGTGTAGTCTCCTCAGACTTGATTCCGCACGTCCGTGGGTACCTCAAAGAAAAGCTGCCGGACTACATGGTTCCGTCTGTCTTTATCACGCTGGAGAGCTTACCGCTGACGCCCAACGGCAAAATCGACAGGCGGGCGCTTCCCAAACCTGATCGGGCGCAGCATCAGACCGAGCAAGCATATGTTGCACCAGGCACCTCCACCGAAGAAGCTGTCGCGAGCATTTGGAAGCAGGTGCTGGGTGTGAATCAGATCGGCGTCAACGATAGATTCTTCGATATCGGCGGCGACTCGTTGAAACTCATTCGCGCGTTTCGAGTACTCAATGAAACCTACCCGAACACCGTTACGGTGGTTGACCTCTTCCAATACAGCACCATCGCACTAGTCAGTGCCCACATTGACGAAAGCTTCGTCCCCTCGTTGAGCGCGCCCTCGATTCAAGGATTTGAAATGTAGTTTGGTCGAGGCCCGAAAGTCACAAGCAATCCACTCACCCGTCCGCGGCTTCGTTCTCCATGGAGAGTTATCGCATGTCTGATGGTATTGCCATCATAGGAATCAGTGGAATCTATCCCGAAGCCGAGAATCTTCGCGAGTTCTATCTGAATTTGAGTTGTGGGACTGACAGCGTCCGAGAGATTCCGGCGGAGAGAATAGCTTTGTCCGGAATTGTTGCGCCGGCTGGGCGGCGGTTCGCCAGCATCAACCACATTGATGAGTTCGACCATGAGTTTTTTAACATCTCTTTGAGGGAAGCCGAGTACATGGATCCGCAGCAACGCTTGCTGCTCCAACTCGCGTGCGCCGCCATTGAGAATGCCTGCTACAGCCTCAAGGATTTTAGGGGCAGCCGGACGGCCGTCGTCCTGAGCGCTTCGAACAACGACTACCACAGGCTTTTTCAGGCCCTCGACCCGATCGCTGTGACCGGCAACCTGCCCGCAGCTCTGGCCGGCCGCATCGCTTACTCGCTGGATCTGCGCGGGCCGGCTATGGTGCTGGACACGGCTTGCTCGTCGTCGCTGGTTGCTGTTTACGAAGCATGCCGAAAGCTGTTGTCGGGAGAGGTGGATTACGCGCTGGCGGGAGGCATCAACTTTTTTTTCCTCGAAGACCCACTCGGTTCCAGCGACATCGGCATCATGGCCCCCGACGGTAAATCGAAGAGTTTCGATGATGCCGCCAACGGAACCGGCTTCGGAGAAGGCGGCGGCATCGTCCTCTTAAAGTCGCTCCAGAGAGCCCTCGAGGATAGGGACCACATCCACGCCATCATCCGAGGTGGAGCCATCAATCAGGACGGAGGCCGTTCAAACGGCATCACGGCTCCCAGCCCGCAGGCGCAGACCGCTGTGATTGTTGACGCCTGGAAAGATGCCGGGATCGATCCGGAGACAGTCTCCTACATCGAAACTCACGGAACCGGCACCAAGCTCGGCGACCCCATTGAAATTCAAGGCATCACCGATGCTTTCAAGCAGTTCACTACGAAGAAGCAGTTTTGTCCGGTCGGCTCCGTAAAGACCAACATCGGACATCTGGTGGCGGCCTCAGGCATCGCCGGAATGACCAAAAGCACGCTGGCGCTCAAATACAAAAAGCTCTTTCCGTCGCTTCACTTCAACACGCCCAGTGCCCTAATTGATTTCGAGAACTCGCCTGTTTACGTCAACACCCAACTGCGCGACTGGGAGATTAATAACGGGACCAAGATCAGAAGGAGCGGTCTGAGTTCGTTCGGGTTAAGCGGAACCAACGTCCATTTGGTGCTGGAGGAATCCCCACTCGCCGAAAGAATCGAGCCGCCGCAACCGGCCGAAGACGTCTTAATCAAACTCTCGGCCAGGACGCCGGCGGCTCTCGTGAGGTACCTCGAGAGCCTCATCGGTTATCTGCAAGAAACGGATCACCAGTTACCGGACATCGCTCACGCTCTTAATCGCGGACGCGACGATCATGCGTGTCGCTACGCCTGTGTGGCCGGTGACAAAGAGCAACTCATCGAAACCCTGAAGCAGGCTGTCGCGCAGGGTTTGAATAGCGAACGGTATCAAGTCTTAAAAGCAGCGCGGCCTTTCGTCTTCCTGTTCTCCGGCGATTTCAAGGTCAAAACGAATCTGGTCGACGGTCTGTCAGCGCGGCATCCTGTCTTCAAACGAATCGGCCGGCAGTGTTACGAATTGATTGGGCGCGAACGGTTGAATGGTACAGCGGAGTCTTTCATCTTTCAGTATGCGCTTTATCACCTGTGGCAGGCATGGGGAGTCACTTCAAGGAAACTCATAGGCAGCGGGACAGGCAACAAAGTCGTAGCCGTCATCACGGAACGGATCGGGTTGCAGCAGGCCCTGGAAGAAGCGTCGCAACAGGAAGCAACAGCACCGCTCAACCAAACGAAACTCAAGGCGGTCGTGGCAAGTATCCAGCAAGCGGAGAGGCCGCTCTTCCTCGAAATGGGAACGGAGGGAGTGCTCTCGCATGAGCTGCAACATCTCGGCGGCGAGCTGACTGAAATCGCCACGCTTGCATCCTTCAAGCGGCAGACACCCGACAGTTTGCCTCATGCGTTGGCGCGTCTCTATCTGACCGGCGCGAATATCAACTGGGAAAAGTTGTACGAAGGGCAGATGCGCTTTCGGATCGAAGTTCCGACGTATCCCTTTGAAAAAAAGAGGTGCTGGGCCAGTGCGGCCTTGAAAACCGTGCCGGCGGTGCAAGTCGCATTAGAGCCGGAAGCTGTGGCGCAAGGCAGCTACGGTTTACTGCTGGACGAAGAGGCGACTGCGACCGAGAAACAGTTGGCGGCGATCTGGGGGCAGGTTTTAAAGGTTGGTGAACTAAACCGGGATGACGATTACTTTGATCTGGGTGGCGACTCGCTGAACGGCACGCAACTACTAAACGCGATTGAAAAAGAGTTTCAGGTCAAATCCGAATTTGAAGCTATTTATGCTCACGCTACCGTCGAGATTCTCGCCGCGTATATCGATAGTCTCAGGAGCGCGGTTCCTGGCGACGAGCCGTCAGCGAGAGGGACGCTGCCCGCGCTCGTGCCGATCAAGCGTGAGGCTCCCATGCCACTCTCTTCCGGTCAGCAACGCCTGTGGTTCCTGGACCAACTAGAGCCTGGCAATCCTTTCTATAACATTCCGATGGCACTGCGTCTGACGGGGGCATTGAATGTTCAGGCTTTGAAGCAATGTATTGACGAGGTAGTTCGGCGGCATGAAGTGTTGCGTACGACCTTCGCGGCCGTTGCTGGACGACCTTTTCAAATCATTCATCCTTCGCTACCGGTAACGCTGCCCGTTACCGACCTCAGCGCATGGAGTGTCACCGAGCGTGAAACAGAGGCCCGGCAACTGGCAACCCTCGAAGCTCGCAGACCATTCGACCTCTCGGCAGGTCCGCTCCTGCGCGCAAGCTTGATTCGCCTTGCCAGCGACGAGCACCTGCTGCTCCTCACTATGCACCACACCGTCTCTGATGGCTGGTCAATCGGAGTGCTCGTCAGAGAGTTTGCGGCGCTCTACGAGGCATATTTGCACGGGCAGCGGCCTTCATTGCCCGAACTGGCTATCCAGTATGCCGACTTCGCCCACTGGCAACAGGAGTGGCTGCAAAGCGAGGCTCTGCAAGAGCAGCTTGCTTACTGGAAGCAGCAACTCGAAGGTGAATTGCCGACGCTTGAGTTGGCTACCGATTACCCACGTCCGGCGGTGCAGAGCTTTTGCGGCGCGCGGCATGATTTTGTAGTGCCGGCGGCTTTAGTCCAGTCGCTGCACGCCCTGAGTAAACATGAGGGCGTCACGTTGTTCATGATGCTGCTCGCGGCGTTCCAGACGCTGCTCTGGCGCTACACAGGCCAACAGGACATCGTAGTCGGTTCACCCATCGCCGGACGCAACCGCGCCGAGATCGAAGATCTGCTCGGATTCTTTACCAATACGCTGGTCCTGCGGACAGACTTTTCCGGCAACCCCGACTTCAACACCTTGCTCGGACGGGTGAAGAGCATGGCGCTCGGAGCATACGCTCACCAGGATGTGCCGTTCGAAAAGCTGGTTGATGAATTACAGCCGGAACGCTCTCTAAGTCGCACACCGCTCTTTCAGGTCATGTTTGTCCTGCAAAACATCTCAATCAAAATTCTCGACATCGCCGGACTCGGCATGAAGGTCTTGGAGCCTGACAGGGCGACGGCAAAGTTTGACCTCACTCTCTCAATGCTTGAGGGCGAAGACGGACTGGTCGGCAGATTTGAATACAACACTGACTTATTCGAAGCCCAAACAATCGCCCGCCTGACTTCACACTTGGTGACGCTGCTCAAGAGCATCGTGGCGAAGCCGGAGCAGAAGTTGTCGGAATTGCAACTGCTAGGCGCCGAGGAACGGCGACAACTGCTCGAAGAGTGGAATAGCACCGCACGCCATTACCCACAACAGATCTGTGTCCATGAGTTGTTCGAACTCCAGGCCGAGCGCACACCTAACGTCGTAGCCGTCACCTTCGCCGGCGAGCAACTCACTTATCGGGAGTTGAACCTGAGAGCCAATCAACTAGCCCATTACTTGCGCGAACTGGGCGTCAGCGTGGAGAGCAGAGTCGGCCTCCTGATGGAACGCTCTGTGGAGATGGTAGTCGCGCTGTTAGCGACGTTGAAAGCTGGCGGAGCATACGTGCCGCTTGATCCGGCGTCTCCGGCGGAGCGGCTCGCGTACATGCTGGGAGATGCGGGAGCGGCAGTGCTCTTAACGCAATCACGGCTGATGGGGCAGATGGCCGAGCAATTGGGACGAGGCGGCACGATACCTGTCGTGAGAGTGGATGAAGATTGGGCGGAGATAGCGCGAGCGAATGAAGAGAATACGGCAGGGAGCGTTACAGCAGAGAATCTGGCCTACATCATCTACACGTCCGGCTCGACAGGTGCGCCAAAGGGGACGATGGTCCAACACGGCTCGCTTGTCAATCTATCGGTTGCTCTGTCCGAGAGAGTGTATGCGAATTTGGGATCGCCGCTTCGTGTCAGCGTTAACGCGCCTTTGTTTTTTGATTCATCCGTTAAGCAAATCATCCAATTACTAAACGGCCATACTCTCTGCGTCATACCCGAAGATGTGCGTCATGACAGTGACGCGATGCTGGCTTATTTGCGGCGTCATCAGGTGGACGTTTTCGACTGCACACCTTCGCAGGTCAAAGTCTTGTTGATTACCAGCGAGGGAGCCGGCCACCACATCCCGCAAGTAGTCTTGCTTGGCGGAGAGCCTCTGGACGACTCGACGTGGATGCAGTTGGGAACTCAACTGCAGAGAAGTTATTACAACCTCTACGGCCCGACCGAATGCACCGTTGACGCAACTATTTCTCGCATTCGGAAAGAATCGACCCGGGCCACTATCGGGCGGCCGATTGCGAACACGCGGTTGTACCTGTTGGACGGGGCCGGAGAAGTGGTGCCGGTGGGAGTGGCGGGAGAGTTGCACATCGGGGGCGCGGGACTGGCGCGGGGCTACTTGAACC
>Ga0256867_10000764_pt1 | contig 13041 bp, 11 predicted proteins | sample RVTome_15_FD_185939 | JGI IMG/M metagenome (GOLD analysis project Ga0256867, IMG submission 185939) | Soil microbial communities from uranium-contaminated site in the Upper Colorado River Basin, Wyoming, United States - RVT150D86 (HiSeq) ... | reverse complement strand
GCCGCCCATGAGCGCGGCGCAGAAAATCGTCAGCTCGCCGGCGTTGGGCAGATAGTAGAACTGGAGGTAGCTCGTCGCGTCGGTCCGACCGAAGATGTAGGCGAAGAACGCCCAGGCCGCCCCGGCGATCGCCGTGAGTCCGGTGGCCAGGCCGTCGAGGCCGTCGGTCATGTTGACCGCGTTGCTGGTTCCCGTGACGACCAGGGTCACGAACAGCACGTAGAGCAGGGGAGCGAACTTCACCACCGTGTACTTCAGGAACGGGAGCTGGGTGGCGGTCGCCTCGATGGTGTCCGGGGAGACGACCGGCCAGTAGAGGAGGTAGACGCCGAGCACCAGCCCGAAGCTGCACTGGCCCACCAGCTTGTACTTGGCCACGAGCCCCCGGCTCTTCCCCTCCACGATCTTGAGGTAATCGTCCAGGAATCCGATGCCGCCGCACCAGAGCATGGCGAGCATCGCGACCATGACGAAGCGGTTGTTGAGGGGCGCCCAGAGCAGCGTCGGCACGATCGTGGCGAGCAGGATGATGAGCCCGCCCATCGTGGGGGTGCCGCGCTTTCCCTGGTGGCTGGCCAGGGACTCGGTGCGCACCACCTGCCCGATGCGGTGCGCCCGCAGCCGCGCGATGATCGCCGGGCCCACCGCGAACGCGAGCAGCAACGCCGTGAGGGTCGCTCCCGCCGCCCGGAAACTGATATAGTTGAAGAGATTGAAGATCGGGATGTCGTTGCCCAGCGGTGCGAGCAGGTGGTAGAGCATCGCGCCTTCAGGACGTAGGGGAGAACCGCACTGCCGCAAGATCAGGGAGGAGCCGCTCCAAGGCAACGCCGCGACTTCCCTTCAGCACGACCAGCTCTCCGCCACGGAGCCGCGCGGCCAGCAGAGGCCCCAGCGAGGCGGCGTCGGGAGCGGTGATCAGCCGGTCGCCGAGGCGGGCCTGGTACGGCGCGAGCGCCTCGACGAAGTCGCCGACGGCGCCGAGCAGATCGGGCTTGAGCGTCACCAGCTGCGAGGCGATTTCCGCGTGCAGCGACGGCGACGCCTCGCCAAGCTCCCGCATCGTCCCGGCCACGAATACGAGCCGCCGGCCGCCGCGAAGCGCGCGGGCCAGCTCGATGGCGGCGCGGAAGGACGCTGGGTTGGCATTGTACGAGTCGTTCAGCACCGCCAGATCGCCCACGCGGGTCAGCTCGCCCCGCCCGCCGGGAAGGGACACCCCCTCCAGCGCCGTGGCCACGCGGTCGAGGTCGAGCCCCAGCCCCTCCGCGACGGCCCAGGCAAGCATGGCGTTGCCCGCCTGGTGGCGGCCGCGCGCTCCGAGGACGAAGCGGCGCGCGCCGATGACGAGGCGGGGTCGCCCGTCGTCGAGCACCTCGACGCTCGTCGGGACACGGTCGGCCCGCGCGAGCCCTGCCACGACCACCCTGCGGGCCCGCCCCCGGGCCAGCTCCGCGAGCACCGGGGGCTCGGGTCCGACGATCGCGAGGGGAACCCCATCGGTGAGCCGGAGCTTCTCCAGCAGCACCCCTTCCCCGCTGCCGAACCCCTCGAGGTGTCCCGCCGCCACATTGGTGACCACCGAGATACTCGGCTCGATGACCTGCCGGTGTCGCGCCATCTCGCCCGGGAGGTTCGCCCCCGCCTCCAGCACCAGCGCCTCGACATCGTCGGGCGCTTCCAGAATCGTCAGCGGTACCCCGATCAGATTGTTCAGGTTCGACCGGGTCGCGTGCAGCCGGTAGCGGGTGCCGAGTGCCGCGGCAATCATCTCCTTGGTCGAGGTCTTCCCGTTGGTGCCCGTCACCGCCACGACCGGACCGGGAATCGATCGGCGTCGATGCCGCCCCAATTCGCCCAGGGCGTGAAGGGTATCAGGCACTTCGTAGAGGGCGAGCCCGTGGACCGGTGGCGTCCCTGAGCGGACCACCGCGCCGGCCGCTCCCGCAAGGGCGGCCTCCGCCAGGAACGCGTGCGCGTCGAATCGCTCGCCCGCGAGCGCCACAAAAAGCGCACCCGGCGGAATCGCCCGCGTGTCGGTGGATATCTTCGTGAAGCGCTGATCCCGCGCCGGGCCGGGCAGGCCGAGTGCGGCCCGAACGGCGGCATCCGTCCAGGTCATCGGGCGTCCAGCAGGTCGCGCACGACCACCCGCTCATCGAAGGGACGGGACTCCGTGCCGATCACCTGATAGTTCTCGTGCCCCTTCCCCGCAAGCAGCAGCGTGTCGCCCGGTTTGCCTTCCTCGAGGGCGGCAGCAATGGCCATCCGGCGGTCCGTGATCCGGAGGTGTGGGGATCCGGACGGGAGACCGGCCTGGATCTCGTCGAGGATGAGGTCGGGATCCTCCGTTCGGGGATTATCCGAGGTGAGAAAAGTGAAATCGGCGACGGCCGCCGCCGCCTGGGCCATCAGGGGGCGCTTCCCGCGATCGCGGTCTCCCCCGCACCCGAAGAGCACGATGAGGCGCCCGGGGGTCAGGGACCGCAGCGTCTCGAGCGCCCGTCGGAGGGCATCCGGCGTGTGCGCGTAGTCGCGGAGCACGGTGAAGGGCGTGCCGGCGATCCGCTCCATTCGTCCGGGCACTTGCGGCGCGTCGGCAAGCCGCTGCACGATCGCATCGAGCCCCAGCTCCATACCTAACCCGGCCGCCGCGGCCGCGAGCGCGTTCCAGACATTGAAGTCACCGGGCAGCGGCACTTCCGCCTCCCGGATCCCGAACCGGCCTTCGATCCGGAACCGGCTGCCGCTCGCCTGGCATTCCAGATCCACCGCCCGCAGGTCGGCCGAGGCGGCGGCCCCGAACGTCACCGTGCGGCGGTTCCTCGGGATCTGGGCCCACGCCGGATCGTCGGCGTTGAGTGCCATGGCGCTGTCCGGCGCGGCGAGGTCGAGCAGCCGGAGCTTCGCGGCGTGATAGGCCGCCATGGTCCCGTGGTAGTCGAGGTGGTCGCGGGTGAGATTCGTGAAGACGATCCCCTGGAAGACCAGTCCCTCGAGCCGGCCCTGATCCAGGCTGTGCGAGGAGGTTTCCATCGCGACGCGGCGCACCCCCCGGCTCCGGAGCGCCGCGAACGTCGCCTGCAAGTCGATGGGGCCGGGCGTGGTGAGCGAGCCGGCGCCCGACGGCACCGACTCCCCGGCGCCGTCGAAGCATCCGAGCGTGCCGATGCTCCCGGTCTCGCCTGACCGATTGAGGAGATGCCGCACCAGCGCCGTCGTGGTCGTCTTGCCGTTGGTTCCGGTGATCCCGATGAGCGTCAGGGACGCGGCGGGATTGCCGTACCAGGCCCGCGCCAGCGCGATCGCGGCTTTCCTTCCATCGCGAACAATGACCTGGGGCAGGGCCACGGGCGCCTGCTCCTCCAGGACCATCGCCGCGGCGCCCCGGGCCGCCGCGTCCGCCACGAACCGATGCCCGTCACTCTGGCTCCCCCGCACCGCGATGAAGAGCGACCCCAGGTGGACGCTCCGACTGTCCGTAGCGAGCGCGGTGAGCGGCGGCATGGCCTCCGCCGCGGGTGCCGACACGAGCAGCCCGGCTTCGCGAAGCGCCTGCAGCAGAGCCGCGGTCACGGCGCGAGGCCCGTCGCCGATGCGTGCAGGGTGACGATGCGGCCCGTCACGAGCAGCTCCCCGGCGACCGGCTCCGATCGCACCACGACGCCGCGCCCGGCGACGCGAACCCGGAACCCCCGCCGGTGAAGCGCCAGCGCCGCGGCCCGCACTCTGAGCCCCGCCACATCCGGAACTTCGGCGCTCACCTGTTTCCCGCCGGATGCGGCTTCGCCCGGAAGGACCATGGAGGCCACGGCGGGATCCGCCTTCCGCGGCGCCCTCCCGGACGGCGGCTGTTCCGCCGTGGCATCGGCAAGCGCGCCGCGATCGATGGCGCTGCGCCGCGCAGCGAGCGCTTGCCGCAGCATGCGGCCCGTCAGCGGGGCGGCGATCTGGCCGCCGTAGTAGGCGCCCTGCGGCCGGTCGATCGTCACGACGAACGCGACCTGGGGATCCTTGGCGGGAAACATGCCCGCGAACGACGCGCGATACGCACCCGCCACGTAACGCCCCGCCGCGATCTCCCGGGAGGTGCCGGTTTTCCCGAGCACGCCGAACCGAACCTGCGCCTGCCCTCCCGTGCCCGAATCGCTGGCGGCATCCGCCAGCAGCCCGAGCAACCGCTTCGCGAGCGCGGGCGACACGACTCGACGCACCTCTTCGGGCTGATGCCGGTACACCGTGCGACCATTGGCGGCGCGGATCTCCCTGACGAGGGCCGGCGCCATCAGCACGCCATCGTTCGCCAGCGCCCCGTACGCCGCGGCGAGCTGCACCGGCGTCACCGAGAAGCCATAGCCCATCGCCGCGCTCTCCCCGTCGTATCCGGTCCGCCACGCATGCGGCCGACGCAGCACGCCCTCGCTTTCCGCGGGAAACTCGACGCCGGTCGGGACGCCGAAGCCGAAGCTTCGGATCGCATCGTAGTGCTCCTCCGGCCGGAGCCGCCGGGAAAACTTGGCCATGGCGATGTTGCTCGAGACCTGGATCGCCTGCGCCAGCGTGAGCACCCCATCCACCTTGTGCGTGTCGGAGATCCGCCGCTTGGCCCCGCCGGAGGTCTCGAAGACCCATTCCCCACCCTCGGCCGATACCACGTCGGTTTCGCCCACGCGCCCCAGCGCCAGGAGCGCCGCCGCGGTAAACGGCTTCGCCGTCGACCCGGGCTCGAAGACCCCGGTGAAGACCGACGCGGTCGACGCCGCGCCGCGCGCCGTGCGTGACACGAGCGCGAGCAGCTCGCCGGTCCTCGGGTCCAGGAAGACGACATCACCCCCCTGCGCCCGGAATTCGCGAAGCGCCTCCGACAGGCCGTGCTCGGCGATGGCCTGGAGCTCCGCGTCGATGGTGAGCACCACATCGTGCCCCGCCACCGGTTCGCGCATGCGCCGGCCCGGCGATTCGAAACGGCGTCCGGTCCGGTCCTTGAGGTCGACGGTCAGGCCCGGCGTGCCGGCCAGCAGGGTATCGAGGTAGCGCTCGAGTCCGGAGGCACCCCGCTTCCCTTCCGGGACCAGGGTGCCGACGATCGGGGCGGCGAGGCCCTCTTCGGGATACGCGCGCAGGTAAATCTCCTCGGGGTACACGCCGCGCAGCCGGCGGAGGGCATCGATCTGGGTGGCCGTGTAGGGACCGTGAAAGTAGAGCCAGCGCGGGCTCTTCCGGCGGAACGCGCGACCCAGCGACTCCGCCCGAATGCCGAGATCCCGGGCCACGAACCGTTTGATCCGCGCGGTATCGCGCACCTGGTCGAGCGCGATCCCGAGGTGATACTTCGTTCGGGAAACCGCGAGCGGAGCGCCGTTGCGGTCGGTGATCGTTCCGCGGCGCGGCTCGATCTCCCGCGGGCGGGTGCGCTCTTTACGCGCCTGCGACGCGAACTCGTCGCCGCGCACGAGCTGCAGGTGGGCGGCGCGCCCGAGCACCAGCAGCGTCGCCGCGGCCAGCGCGATCTGCAGGGCGACGATGCGGGCCGCCGGCTTCGCCATCGTCAGCGGTCCGGGTCGGGAGGGACGACGCGCAGCACGGTCTGCTCCGAATCTGCGGGAATGCGCAACCCCATTCGCTCCACCTTGGGCACCAGCACCGGCCGGCTGGACCCTACCCGGATGCGTCGGCGCAGGTCGTCGCGGCGCGCCTCGAGTGCCGCCCGATCAGTGCGCAGCTCGCCGACCCGGCGCGCGGTGAGCAGCGCCTCCCGCTGCCGGGCCACCACGGCGGCCGTGGCCCCGAGGAACACCAGCAGCCAGAGCAACAGCCAGTGCCTACCCCGAACGGTCACCGCTCACCTGGAACAGCCGAAGCCGAGCGCTGCGGGCCCGCGGGTTGTCGCGGATCTCCTCCGGGGCCGGGACGATTCCGCCGCGTGGTTCCACGCGGCCCAGCGGCCGGCCGCGGCAGGTGCACACCGGCTGCGCGGAAGGGCAGATGCAGGAGCGACTCCAATCCCGAAACGCATGCTTCACGAGGCGGTCTTCGCCCGAATGATAACTGATGACCGCAAGGGTTCCTCCCGGCTCCAGCGCATCCCGGAGAGCAGGCAGCGCACGCTCGAGGCCCGCAAGCTCGTCGTTCACCGCGATACGAATCGCCTGGAAGAGCCTGGCGAAGTCGTCCGGGCCGGATCGCGGGCCGAGAACCGCGCGAATCGCGTTCACCAGGTCGTCGCTCACTGCAAAGGGCGTGCGCTCGCGGCGCCGCACGATCTCGGTGGCGAGCCGCCCTGCGCGACGCTCATCGCCATAGTGGAAGAGCCATTCGCGAAGCCGGTCGGCGGAGGCGGTATTGAGCAAGTCGCCGGCGGTCGGACCGGTGCCCTCCATCCGCATGTCCAACGCGGCGCCTGGCCGGAAGGTGAACCCGCGCGGCTCCTCGTCCAGCTGGCGGGAGGACACCCCCAGATCGAGGAGAATGAAGTGTGCGTGGAAGGCGCGCACGGCGGCGAGCGCCTCCTCGGAGAAGACCGAGGCTTCCAGATACTGAATGTCCTGGCTGCCGAGGCGCTTCGCGGCGATCGCAACGGCTTCGGGATCACGATCGACTGCGAGTACGCTGAGGCCTGCGGCGAGGAATGCGGCGGAGTGCCCCCCGTCGCCGAGGGTGCCGTCGACGGCGCGCTCGGCCCCCCGAGCAGCCGAAAGAACGGCCTCGAGGAGGACCGGCTTGTGGTACATCACCCGCCCAAAAGCGCTTCACCCCGCCCGGAATCCGGGCGGGGTGAGGTCGAGCACGAAACCGAGCGGGGCTGACGGGGCTCGAACCCGCGACCTCCGCAGTGACAGTGCGGCACTCTAACCAAGCTGAGCTACAGCCCCTGCAGCGAAGCTCCGGAAAATAGACGCGCCCACGGTCACTTGCAATACGCTTTGATCATTGAGTTTACGCGCGGCGCAAACCCTTCCAGGCCCTTGAGCAGGTTGTCGATATACGCCGCCTGCATCTCCCGGCCTTCCCGCAGCGCCGGGCCCGCCTCGTCGAAGAGCGTCTTCATCTTCTGGGCGCCTTCACACGATTTGGTCTTCTCCGTCTCCGAGTCCAGCGCAGCCGCCTGGAAGAAGGTCGCCAGCCCGAGCGCATAGCTGCCGAGCCGGTGCAACGGCGTACCCTGCTGGGAGTAGGTCAGCGCCTTTCGGGCCATTTCGGCCCCGAGCGGCAAATTCTGGTCGGGCCCCTGCTGCAGCAGCGGGAGCGCGTTCTGGGCGAGAATGACCGACAAGTTCTGTTTGTCGCCCGGTCCGCCGAGGCGGTCGATGTATTGTCCGAGCTCCATCGCTTCGGCTCCGCGCTTCGCTTCGGCCAGTGCCTTCACGGCTCGAACCACGGGCGTCAGGTCGGTCGAATCGACCGCCAGCAGGTTCCGCGTGGCGCTGACGAGGCTGTCGACCGGACCGGTCCACGCAAAGGCGGTGACCCGGCCGGCCAGAATCGCGCTGTTGGTCGGGTACTTTCGGATCCCGAGATCGGTCCACCTGACCAGCCGGGTCGTGTCGGGGGCGGAGTCGCGGGTGGCGGCGTAGATCGCTTTGGTGATGAAGAGGGTGTCGGCCTTCGCTGTGTCGAGCGCATAGACCTGGTCGATGGATTCGAGCGCGCAGCGGACCTTCTCCGGCTTTTCCTCCTGGAACAGGCAGGCGCCGGCGCGCAGGTCCCACATATCGGCGTTGGCGGAATCGATCGCGATGCCTTCGTTCGCCACGCCTTCGGCCGCGTCGAGCTGGCCGGCCGACAGGAAGTACCGGAAGACCTCTTCGCGGAGCTTCTGGTTCGTCGGCGCGACCCGGAGCATCTCCTTGAAAGTTCCGACCGTGTTGGTCGTGTCGCCCTTGGCCTGGTACTGCACGGCGAGGGCCGTCCAGCTGTCGAGCGAGAGCCGGTCGCCCCTGGTGGAGTTCCTCAAATGCACGATGACGGTATCGACCGGCGACTTGCGGGTAATGGCGATCTGGGCGAGACAGAACGACGCCAACCCGTGATTGGGCTGAGTCCGGAGTGCTTTGGCCGCCGCCTCCACCGCGCGCGGCTGATTCGTCCCGCGTAATGTCTCGCACTGCTCCGCGTCCGGGAGTGCCTTGAAGGCGTTCTCCAGGGAATCAGCGAGCCGCTGCCCGAACTCTTCGAATGACTGATTCGGCGCCTGAGCGAGGCGGACCATGTGACCGGCTTCGTGGCTGGTCTTGATCAGTCGCGACTCGACCATGAGCCTGCCCTGCTCCCGGCTCATCGTAGAGATGATCATCGCGCGTGCCTGGAGCGACAAGGCCAGCTGCCGGGCAACCAAGGGTGGCAGCACGGCATCTTCCGGGTAGGCGTACTGCCGGAGCGCTTCGTTCATCTGGGTGCGCTCGATGATCGTATACCAGCGTTCCGCCTTGCCTTCGGTCCGTTCGCGCAATCCGGCGCCGATGCGCACGGCCGCGGCGGAATCACTCGAAGAAAACGTGTACGGATTGGCCACGAGCAGCCGGGGGTTGTTGGCCGCCGGACGGGGCGGCCGGCTCGATCTGAGCTGCGCGGCTAGGGGTGCCGCCGGAAGGACCGTGAGTCCGGCAAGCAACAAAGGGGTCAGACGCATTCCGGAAAGCCTCCCGTCAATGACCGCCCACGCCGGGCGGGGATCTCGCGTTCGCTCGCCACGCGAGCGCATGGGCGAAGAGGGATTCGAACCCCCGACATCCTGCGTGTAAGGCAGGCGCTCTGAACCGCTGAGCTATTCGCCCGGGCGGACGGAGCGGCCCCCAACTCAATAGGGGGACGCACTCAGCCAGCGTCCCTGCACGAGAAGCCGGCGGCGCCGGCCGCTACAGCGCGATCGCCAGGGGGAAGAGCACGCAATAACCCACAACCAGCAGGACCGCAGCCAAGCTAGCGGCGCCCGTGAGCAAGGTGAGGTATCCAGCGACCAGGCACGCCGCCGCCGCGAGCAACACCGCGATGTTTCGACGGCCCAGCAGGACTCGCCGCCGCCCGTCGTCTGCATCCGTCGACGCCATAAGTAGTTAAATCTATGGTGCGCCCCGACCGGGATCAAGCCGGTCCGACGGGCCGATCCGGCTCGTCCGCCGAGGGCTCCTCCTCCTCCGGAATGACCCAGCCGGCATCCAGCGCCGCGCGTCGCGGGCGGTCGCGGCGGCGCCTGAGCCAAGCGGCTGCGATGACCAGGAACGCCACCAGCAGCCAGAAACCGCCCGCCGTCAGCCACACGATCCAGCCGTACCGCCGGCGGACGTCGCGCTGCCAGGCGATCTCCATTCGGCCGAGCGTAAGACCGGTGGTCGCCAGGACCGCCGACCCGAACGGCTCGCCCTGCCCAAGGCGCTCGAGGAGCGGGCGAAGCTCGCCCGATGGGTGTCCTCTCGCCAGGAAGAGCACCGCCGACGCGGCGAGTCCATAGGAGGCCTCGGCCGTCGCCCGCGCGCTTCGGAGGCCGCGATCCAGCTCGTCGAGGGTTGGCACCCTTCCCCGCGCGACCGCGACACTCAATTGGAGCGCCACCAGCCGGTCGATCTCGCCCGACGCCACCGCCGCGTAGCCCTCGTCGAACCAGAGGGGCACCCGACCTCGCACCGCCTGGTGCAGGGCCAGGTGAGCCAGCTCGTGGCGGAGGATCTGTCGGGGCTCGCCGGCATCGGCCCTGATGATGACCGTCCGGGCCCCGGGAAGCGCAAATCCCGCGCCCCAGGGCGGTAGCCTGCCACCCAGCAGCGTATCCGCGGCCCGTGAGCCCCGGATCACGATGAGGCGGATCGGCCCCGGCTCCGCCTGGCCGAGCCCGTACCACGCCCGCGAACGGTCGGCTTCCTCTGCCAGGCTGATCGCTAGCGTGAGGTCGGACGGACGGGCCACCGCGAGCACATCGCCCACCTGCGCGGACTCCCAGCGCCCGGGCGCCGATTGGGCGAGAATGACCGTCAGGGCAAGCCGGAGCGCGGAACCTCCTCGCCCCTCGCGGTGCGCTCGAGGACCTCGCTGCACCGTTTGGCCCAGGGAGCGAAACGATTGGCGGCCGCACCCCGCTCCCAGGTCGTGCGGGCCCCTTCCTGATCGCCGTTGAACCACTGCGCCCGGCCGAGGTCGTAGTAGGCCTCGATCAGGTTCGGTCCCAGGAGGATCGCCTTGCGGAGGAAAGTCTGCGCGTCCAGATACATGGCGCGCTCCAGATAGACGACACCCAGGTAGTAATGCGCGTACAACGAGGCCTTGGGGTCGCCCTCGAGGCGAATGACGCGGGAGAGGTGCTCGATGGCCTCGCCGAAGATGCGCTTCTTGAGGCAGATGAAGCCGACGTTTACCCGCGCCAGCGCGTTGGCCGGCTCGCGCGCGAGCACCCGCGAGAAGGTGGCGAGCGCATCGTCGTGATGCTCGGCCAGCATCTGGGCCCACCCGAGGAGGGACTGGGCCTGGATGTCGTCGGGGGACAGCTCGAGCGCCCGATCGAGCGCCTGGATCGCCCCCTGCGGGTCGCCGAGGGAGATCAGGCTCCAGCCCTTTTCCACGAAGGTGGACGCGCCGAGGTGGTCGTGGTGCAGCTGCGGGCGGTCCGAGTCGAGTCCGGCGGCATGGCTGGCGGCGTCCTCCGCGGCCAGCTGCTTGTAGCGCTCGACCTGTGCGCGAATCCCTTCCTTGAGCGACCCGAGCTCGCCGAGGAGCCCGTCCACCCGCTTGAAGAGGGCGATGATCCTCCGCTTGGCCTCTTCGCGCCCTGCCCGTCCCGGTCCCGAATCGAGGAGCGATCCGATGGCCGCGAATTCCGCGGACAGCTCGGCGACGATCGGATCGGGATCGACCGGGGAGGTCATAGCTCGAGGCGGCCGTGGGCGTAGGACGTCACCACGACCTGGCCCGTCCCCACGTCGAAATCCACCGACCGGCCGAAGTCACCGCCCACCGCTTCCCCTACGACGCGCACGCTGTGCCGGTGCAGGGCCTCGCGCACGGCGTGCACGTTGCGCTCGCCAACTTGAATTGTGCCGGCCGGCTGCAACTGGGCGAACATGCTGGCGCCGCCGACCAGCCGCGCGGTGAGCCGGGACGGTTCGGCTCCCAGCGCGAGGAGGCCTTCGAGAAGCGACGCGACGGCACTGGGCGCAAACCGTCCCGGGGCATCGACCCGGGCCCTGCCGATGCTGGGCGAGGGCAGGAGCACGTGGGCGAGGCCGCCGACCTGTGCTACGGGATCGTGAACGACGACGCCGACGCAGCTGCCCAGCGCTACGGCGGTGAGCGTCGCCGGAGCGCGGGCGACTTCGAGGTCCGAAATGCCCACGAACAGGCGGGGAGCGGTCACGCGACTCTCCGGAAAATGCGATGGGTCGTGTCCACGTGCGCGAGCGCCGCCTGCGGCAGCGCCACGAGCGATTCGGTCCGGCCGAGGATCAGCAGGCCACCCGGCCGCAGCGCGGCGAAGGCGGTGTCGAGCACCCGGCGCTGCCCTTCCTTGCTCAGGAAAATCAGGACGTTCCGGCAGCAGACGAGGTCGCACCATCCCGGGGGGGGCGTCGCCGCAGTGAGGTCCTCGCGACGGAACACCACGCGTTGGCGCACGAGATCCGCCACCTGGAACACCCCGCTCTCGACCGTTCCGTAGGTGGTGCCGATCGCCTGCCGGATCGCGGTTGCCCCGGCCGCCGGGTAACGCGCCGCCTCGGCGGTCGCCACGGCGCTGGCGTCCACGTCGGACGCGAAAATGTGGAGGCCCTCGGGTGGCGGGTATCCTCCCTCGCGCTCCCCGTGGTGCAGCAGGAGCATTGCGAGCGTCCAGGCCTCCTCGCCGGTGGCGCATCCCATGCTCCACGCCGTCAGACGGCCGTTCGCGCCCACCCGCTCCTCGCGCAGGATCTCCAGCAGGCGGAGCCAGGTGTCCGGGTTGCGGAAGAATTCGGTGACCCGCACCGACAGGGTGTGCAGCAGGCGGTCGACTTCCAGGGGCTCCTCCGCCAGCAGCGCCGCATACCCGGCCACCGATTCGACGCCCCTGGCGCGCATGCGGACTTCGATCCGGCGAAGCAGGCACGAGTCCTTGTACCACTCGAAGCCGCCGCCGCCATGCCGCGCCAGCTGCCGGACTACCTCCGTCACCCCGAAGTCGTCGCGATTCACAGCGAGACCGACAGGCTCCCGAGGTTCGCGCGGGCGAGCTGGTGCCCCGGGTTGAGCACCACCGTGCGCTCCCAGCATTCCCGCGCCCGGGCGGCGTCGCGACGGCGGAAGGCGAGATTCCCCAGCTTGAAGTACACGTCGTCACCGAGAGCAGGGTCGACGGCCGCGGCGCGATCATACATCGCGGCGGCATCGTCGTAGCGGCCGGAGCGGTACAGCAGGTCACCCAGGTTCTTGAACGGCTGGGCCAGGGAGGCCTCTTCGGACAGCAGCTCGCGCAGCACCCGTTCGGCACCGGCGATGTCCCCGGTGGCCTCGAGCAGCACCGCGAGGTTGTTCCGCAGCACGGGGTGCGCGCCGTGCTGCTCCACGCCTTCCCGGGCCAGCAGGAGCGCGGCGTCGAGGTCGTCGCAGGCGGCCGCGGCGCGGGTGGCGGCCCAGCTCCAGATCGCGGGCGGCGTGCGCTCGCCCCAGAGCTCCCGCGCCCGGACCAGCCGCTGCCGCGCGGCGCGCGCCTCGCCCCGACGAAGCGCGGCGATGCCCCAGCCGGTCAGGATGCGGGGCTCGTCCGGCGCCCGCCCGGAGGCCTCGGCGAACAGTGTTTCGGCCTGATCCACCCGGCCCAGCTGCCCGAGCGCAATGGCCAGATTGAAGAGCAGGATGGGGCGCGGCCCGCTGCGGTCGACGGCCTGGCGAAACCCATCCGCGGCATCCGACCAGCGTTGCTGCCGGGCGGCGATCAGTCCCAGGTAGAACGGCGCGCTGCCTTCCGAGGGCCGGAGCTCCGCTACCCGCCGAAACTCGCGCTGGGCTTCCTCGAGCATGCTGGTCCGGAAGAAGGCGACTCCGAGGTTCCGGTGCTCTTCGATCTGGGCCTCGAGCATGCGC
>Ga0256867_10000762_pt1 | contig 13078 bp, 7 predicted proteins | sample RVTome_15_FD_185939 | JGI IMG/M metagenome (GOLD analysis project Ga0256867, IMG submission 185939) | Soil microbial communities from uranium-contaminated site in the Upper Colorado River Basin, Wyoming, United States - RVT150D86 (HiSeq) ... | reverse complement strand
TGCCCAGTTGCTCGAGCCGCCGCAAGGTGCGCAACAGCATATCGTTGTCGCGCGGATGAAGGCCGATGGTCGGTTCGTCGAGGATGTAACAGACACCGCGCAGGTTGGAACCCAGTTGGGCGGCTAGTCGGATGCGCTGCGCCTCGCCGCCGGAAAGCGTATCGGCGCGGCGGTCGAGAGTGAGATACGGCAGACCGACCTCGGAGAGAAAGTTCAAGCGCTGGTGAATTTCGCGCAAGATCTTTTCCGCCACCGCTTGATCGCGCGCCGCATTGCCGTTCGCGGAACGGGAAAGATCGAGCGCGGCGAAGTATTCCCTGGCTTCGTCAACGGCCAAGGCCGTGATCTGCCAAATCGCCTTTCCTTCGACCTTGACGGCTTGGGCGCGCTGGTTCAGCCGCCGGCCCTGGCAGGCGGAACAAGGCGCTTCGGTCATCAGGGCGTCGAGCTCGCTCGCTGCATCCTCACCGCCGGCTCGCCATAGGTCGTCGAGAAAAGGTACCAGGCCTATGAAAGCGCCGCGACCGCTGCCGCCGTTGAGAACCGTCTGCTGGACTTTTTTCGCCAACTTGCCGAACGGCTGGTCGATGTCGACATCATGCTCGTCCTTGAGATCTTGCAGGAGCCGCTGCAGCGCGCGCTCAACTTCGGAGCCGTTTACCGACGAGCTTGGCGAAATGCCGCCAATGGCGTCCCGCACCGAGCGGCGTGGATCGGTAAAAATCAAGTCCGGGTCGAAGCTCCAGGTAACGCCCATGCCGCCGCATTGATTGCAGGCGCCCTGCTGGCTGTTGAAGGAAAACAGCCGCGGATCGAGCGGCTCGTAGCCGATGCCGCAGCCGAGACAGAAAAGCCGCAGATTAAAAATCTGCTCGCCGCGCTCGGAGACGAGATGGATGACGCCGTTGCCCAAGCGCAGCCCCTGATCGATCATGGCTTCGACTTCGCGCCCGCCGGCTCTGGCCTTGCCGACGACGATATCGATGTTGTGTTCCTTGAAGCGCTCCAGGCCGTCGGTCAGTTCGGGCGCGCGCAACTCAACCAGCTTGCCGTCGATGCGCGCCCGTCGATAACCCAGACGGCGCGCGCCGGCGATGACTTCTTTGTGAAAGCCTTTGCGGCCGCGCACGATCGGGCTCAGGACCAAAACCTCTTTGCCGCGGTAGGAGCGCCCGATGCGGTCGAGGATCTGGCTGCGCGTCAGCGAGTGGATCTGCCGGCCGCACTGCACGCAATGCTGTTTGCCGATCTTCGAGTAGAGCAGGCGCAAGTAATGATAAATTTCCGTCACCGTGGCGACGGTCGATTTTTTGCCGCCCTGGCTGAGGCGCTGCTCGATGGCGACGGTCGGCGGGATGCCGGCGACGTAGTCGACGTTGGGCCGCGCCATCACTTCGAGAAACTGGCGCGCATAGGCCGACAAGCTGTCGATGTAGCGGCGCTGCCCTTCGGCGTAAACGATATCGAAAGCGAGCGAAGATTTACCCGAGCCGCTCAGGCCGGTAAAAACCACGAAGCGGTCCCGGGGTATGTTCAAGCTGATGTTTTTGAGGTTGTGCTCCTTGGCGCCGACGATGGCGATGGCGTTCTGATCTGCGCTTGAACTTTTGAACTCTTGAACCCTTGAACGTTTCTCCAAGGCGGGGTTGAAGGAGGAAGCGGCGCCGTTCAAATGCGGCCGCAGATAGGCGCCGGTATGCGAGCGCTCGCAGCGCGCAATCTCGGCGGGGCTGCCCACCGCGACGATCTCGCCGCCGCCGTCGCCGCCTTCGGGGCCGAGATCGATGATGTGATCGGCGCATTTCACCACTTCCATATTATGCTCGATGACGACGATCGAGTGCCCCTGATCGACAAGCTCGTTGAATGCCCAGAGCAGGCGCTCGATGTCGTGGAAATGCAGGCCGGTGGTGGGCTCGTCGAAGATAAACAGCGTGCCGGCCTTGCGCGCCTTGGCCATGTGCGCCGCCAATTTCAACCGCTGCGACTCGCCGCCCGAGAGCGTCGTCAAGGGCTGGCCCAGACGCACGTATTCCAGCCCCACCGCGCGCAGCGGCTCGAGGCGTTCGCTGATCTCCGCCGTGTCTTTGAAGAACTCCAAAGCTTCGGCGACGGTGAGATCGAGCGTCTGGCGGATGTTCTTGCCCCGATAAGCGACCTCCAAAACTTCCTCGCGGAAGCGGCTGCCGTGACATTCGGGACAAGACGTGTAGACGTCGGAGAGAAACTGCATCTCGATTTTTTCGAATCCTTCGCCGCGGCAGGTTTCGCAGCGCCCGCCTTCGACGTTGAAAGAAAAAGTCGAGGGCGTGTAACCGCGCAGGCGCGCCAGGTCGGCGGCGGCGAACAGCCGGCGCACGCCGTCGAAGGCTTTCATGTAAGTCGCCGGATTCGACCGCGGCGTGGTGCCGACGGGCGATTGGTCGACGAGAACGACTTCGGAGATCTTGTCGAGTCCGGCGATGCTCGCGCAATCCGTCACCGCGGCGGTGGGCGCTTCCTTCAGCTTTTTCAAATTGCGGTGCAGCACTTCGTCGACCAGGCTCGACTTTCCCGAGCCGGACACGCCGGTGATGCAGACCAAGTTGCCCAACGGAATATCGACGTCGATGCTCTTCAAATTGTTGGCGCGGGCGCCTTTGATCCTGATCGCGCGCTGCAACAGCGCCTTGCGCCTGCGCGCCGGCAACGGGATCGACTTGCGGCGGCTCAGATAAGCGGCGGTCAGCGACTCCTCGTCGCGCAGCAGCTCGTCATAGGATCCGGCGAACATGATTTTGCCGCCTTGTTCCCCGGCCTTGGGTCCGAGATCGATGATGTGATCGCATTCTTTGATGATCTCGGGATCATGCTCGACGACGATGACCGTATTCTGATTGGCCCGCAGGCGCTGGAGAATTTCCACCAGGCGGCGGCTGTCGCGCGGATGGAGGCCGATGGACGGCTCGTCGAGCACGTAAAGCGTGTTGACCAACGACGAACCGATCGCGGTGGTGAGGTCGACCCGCTCGAGCTCGCCGCCGGAAAGCGTGCGCGATTGGCGGTCCAGGGTAAGATATTCGAGACCGACGCCGACCAGATAGCCGAGCCGGCGGCGAATTTCGCCAAGGATGAGACTCGCCACCTGATCCAAAGCGCCGGCGGGTTTAAGCTCCTGAAAAAAGCGCTGGGCGGCGCCGACGCTCATGGCGCTTACCTGGGCGATGTCTTTACCGTCAATGCGATAATGCAACGCGTCGGGTTTGAGCCGAGTGCCCTGGCAATCGGGGCACATCAGATAGGCGCGGTAGCGCGCCAGCAGCACGCGCACGTGCATGCGATAGCTTTTGCGCTCGAGCCGGTGAAACCAGCCGCGGATGCCCTTGTATTCGCCGTCGCCTTCGATGACGAGGTTCTTCTGCTTGTCGGTGAGCTCGCCCCAGGATTTCTTGGCGGGGATTTTTTTGCGCTCGCAAAAGTCCAGCAGCCGGCGCGTGCGGCGCGTGCGATTGATCCACGGCTTGATGGCGCCGTCGCTCAACGACTTGCCCGGATCGGGAACGACCAGATCGAGATCGATGTCGATCACCCGGCCGAAGCCCCGGCAGGTCTCGCAGGCGCCGAGCGGGCTGTTGAAGGAAAAGAAATTCGGCACCGGGTCGCGATAGGAAATCTCGCAGCGCGGGCAATGCAGCTGATTGCTGAACGGCTCGCAATGCCAATCCTCCTGCGGCAAAAACAGGTTGAGCCGGCCTTTGCCGTAATGAAAAGCCTGCTCCAGCGAATCCGCGATGCGTTTTTTGTTCTCCGGCCTGAAAGCGAAGCGATCGACGACGACTTGCAGGGCTTCGCCGCCGCCGGGCGGTTGGTCCAGCTCGTCGATTTCACGAATGGCCCGCTCGACGAGCAAGCGCTGAAATCCGGCCTGGCGCAGGCCGCTACGCAAGTCGTCCCACGCCACCGCCGAAACAGTCAGCGGGAACGTCAAGACACCCGGCGTGCCTTCGGGCCATGCGCCGAGCTTGCCGATGACCGACTGAGCGCTGTCGCGCGCGACGACGCGCTCGCAACCGCGGCAATAAAGCACCGCGATCTTGGCGAAGAGCAGCTTAAAATGATCGTGTAGCTCGGTCATGGTGCCGACGGTGGAGCGCGACGTGCGCACGGGCCGGCTCTGATCGATGGCGATGGTCGGCGGGATGCCTTCGATCGTTTCCACGTCGGGCTTGTCCATGCGCTCGAGGAACTGCCGGGCGTAGGCGGAAAAGCTCTCGACGTAGCGGCGTTGTCCCTCGGCATAAAGAATATCGAAGGCGAGGGTCGATTTCCCCGAACCGCTGACCCCGGTCACCACGGTCAGGGCGTTGAGCGGAATGTCGAGATCGAGGTTCTTTAAATTGTTTTGCCTGGCGCCGCGGATGCGAATGAATTTGCCGTCCACGGTTGGATGGTTAAGCGAAGTTTGATCTGCGGCGGCGTCGCTGAGTTTCATTGCAAGCGATATTTTTCCACCAGGATGCGGCGAAAACGGGAGCCATAAATGAGATCGAAAGTCTCCTCTTTGTCGGGAAAAAGTTGCAGCGCTGTGTGTTTCGCATGACCGACTACGTCCTGGGCTTCTTCGAGGGTCAAATGGACCCCCCAGAGGAGCGCCGCCGTTACGTCCATGGCGCGGCGCAGCCGGCGTAGCCTACGCTCTTCGGCCGCCAGAGCGTCTTTCGTTACAGACATTGATCCGTCTCTGCTCACACCGGGTACGGGCGGACGGTTTGGTCCGGCGCGCCAACCTTTAACCTCTACCATACGGCGCCGCCGTTGCAAGTTTGTCCGCGCTAACGGTTCCGTTGGGCGCAAGCCGCGCCGCCGTTGCCATCGTCCTCAATGCGCCGGGTGAGAGACAGGAACGCGGCCCTTACAAGCTGTGCCGGCCCTCTGATAGGTTGATGCCGTGCGCGTCAGTGAAATCTTCTACTCCATTCAGGGCGAAGGGCGCCTGGTCGGCACGCCATCCGTGTTCATCAGGACATCCGGGTGCAATCTCCGTTGCGTCTGGTGCGACACGCCCTACACCTCGTGGCGGCCTGAAGGGACTTCCCGGTCGATAAAAAAACTTCTGGACCTGGTCGACCGGCACCCTACCCGTTATGTCGTCATTACCGGCGGAGAACCGCTGTTGGCGGACGACATCGAAGAGCTGGCGCTGGAGCTTAAGCGCAAGGGCAAACACGTCACGATCGAAACCGCGGGAACGATTTTCAAACTGCTTCACTGCGATTTAATCTCGCTCAGTCCGAAATTAGCCAATTCGACGCCCTGGAGAAAGGCCGGCGGCAAGTTCGCGCGCATGCACGACCAGCGCCGGCTCAATATACCGGTGGTGCAAGCATTTCTTGATCGTCACGATTACCAGCTCAAGTTTGTCGTCGAACGCAAGGACGACTTCGCCGAGATTGGCGATATCGTCGGTCGGCTCAAAAACGTCGAACCGGCGCGTGTTTTGATCATGGCGCAAGGCACGACCAAGAAAGACCTCGACGAGAAGGCGCGATGGATTGTGCCCCTGTGCCTGCGCCATGGCTACGGCTTTACGCCGCGCTTGCACATCGAGCTGTTCGGCAACCGCCGCGGCACTTAGCTTTAGCTAGTTTCTGTCGCAAAACTCATGATTTTTTCGGTTGAAGCTCTCGCGCATCGAAAAAACCGTTGACTTTTCAAGGGCGCCACATCGTGACACCAGGCATATTAAGCAGTTTTGCGACAGAAACTAGCTAGTCCTCGCTTGGCTCGGAACGGCAAACGACAATTGCCGATTGCAAAAATGCCCGCGCGCGAGTCAGCGTGCGAAATTTGCAGTTGAGGTCGTGTGGGCGCGGACAGCGGCGGGAATGTTTTCGACCGGCGGCAGGTTGGGTTGAGCGATGGATTTATTTTCCATCCGGGTGATGATTGTCGGTGCCAAGAGTTTCAACAGCGATACCGGCAAGCCGCTGGTGAAGCGGTAGTTGTCCGCTTCGCGTCCTTGCACGTAGGCCGTGATGACGCCGAAGTAGCGCGCGCCGATGTAGAAAACGAAAGTCGCGGTTCGATTCGTCGCGCGCGAGGAGATCACGGCGCCGGTGCGGCTGAACGTTTCGAAGCGGTTGTCGCCCGAGCCGGTCTTACCGCCGACGGTGATCTCTTTTCCGGCGGACAATTTAAAAACTCCATTCAAGCGCCGCGCCGTGCCCTGCTCGACGACGTCGGCCATGGCTTTGCGGACGGTCCGGGCGACCTCAGGCGCAAGTACTTGTTGGCCGGATTCGGGCAGCCGTTCAAGAACCGATTCGTAGGGGGTGCCGGCGGCAAAGTGCACTTCGGTGAGGCTCACCGACGGTTTCCGCACGCCGTCATTGACCAGAATCCCGACCAGCTCCGCAAGCGCAACCGGCCGATCCGAAGAGCTGCCGATGGCGGTCGCATAAGTCGGCACCATGGTCTTGAACGGGAAGCCGAGCCTCTGCCAGTAGGGCGCCATGCGGGTGAAGGCGTCTCTTTCCATGCGGATGCGCAGACGCAAATCCTGGGCGCGGCGATTGCGGTCCTCGAGCAGCCACGCGGAACTGACCCGGCGCGCCTCGGTGCTGGCGGCGTAGAGTTTTTCCAAGCTCAGCTTGGGCTGTTTCCGCAGCTCGCCCGCGCTCCACAGATCGACGGGGTGAAGCGAAAGCAGGTAGGCATGGTCAGCCAATGTCAAGCGCGGGTTGTGATAGGCGCGATACAGCTTCGAGATTTCTGCGTCGGTCGGCGTGACTTTATTCTTTTTCAGCCACGCTTTAAGGTCGCCCTCGGTTTTACCGAGGCCCCATGCGTAGAATAGAATCGTCAAACGGCGCTCCGTGTTTCCCTTGCCGAGCAGGCGGCGGACGATCTCCTCGGGTGTCTGGTTGGCATAGTGTTGATGGGCCCGGCGCAGCGGCTGGCGCGACTCCTCTTCAGCGATCTCGTGGAGCATCTTGCGTCGTTGCGCGTTAGCCTGATTAGCCAGCACGTCGCCGGCGTCATAGGGCAGCCGCGCTCGATGGTACGCCACCAAATCGCGCATCAAGCGAATGAAAACGAGATTAGTCGAGTTTCGAAACGCCTCCCGCAGGCTCAAGACGCGCTCGTTGTCGTCCTTGTCGAAGTTTTCAAAGCGGTGCAACCCGCCCCCGGTAAAGAAATCTTCATTAGGGCTGGCGGAGTATTGCCGGGCCATGGCGAGATCGAGGAACGGCTGCAGAGCGATTTTTTTTTCGCTTTGCAGCGTTCCGATCGCCCACCGGGTCAAGGGATCGCGGGCGCTTTGCGATTTTTGCGCGAGCTGCTTCGGCTCGAGTCCGGACAACTCGCGGTGAAGCTCCGCCGCCGCTTCCAAGTAATGCGCCAGCGTGCGCAACTTGGCCGTGCTGCCCAATTCCAGCTTGACGCTTTTGTTGAAATCGAAGGGCGCCGCGAAATTGTCCGCCTGCACGCGGATCAGGTTGCCCGCGGGAGTCGCTTCCATGAGCAGAAACGAATAGATCACTTTCGACGGATCGGCGTTCTCCAACAGCCGCTCGCCGTTTAGTCCGCTGGCGCTGACGAATTCCGGATCGGCCAGGCGGTTCAAGAAGTCGGTGACTTCTTTCTGCATAGCAACGTCGAACGTGCTCCCGACCCGCAAATGGAGCCGGTCGAGGTCGTAAAGATTGCCGATGCCGAGCGCTTCCATCATGTTGGTGCGGATGGCGTTGGCGGCTTTATTCCTGCTCGATGAAGGCAGCGGCGGCAGCGGCGCCGCGGGCAAAAAGCCGATCGGCGTTTCTTGCAGTTCGGCGGCCATCTCCCAGTCGATAATGCCGCCGCGCGCCAACAGGCGCGTAAACTGGTTTACTTTTTCTTCCAAGGACGCCCGTTCGTCTACCAGATAGACCGATGGCGCGCGCACCGAGATGAGCAAGGTCAGGACATGTTTGAAAGCGTGCACCTTCGTCCCTGTTTGACCGGGTGAATTCAACGCCGCCGCGACATCGTCGAGCCGCATGCCGAACCAGGCGTAGAGGCCCTCGCCGAGGCCATGGATTTCGCCATAGCCGGGAGCGGCGGCCAGCGGCACGGTATTGACATAATCGACGATGATGCGCTCGCGCCAGCTGCGCGTATTGGGGCCTTCGCGGTAAGCCTTGAGACTCGCCCCGAGAATCTGGCGCAACTTCTCCAACGGCGTGTCGGTACGGCCATTGGGGGAGTGGCGAAACTTTTCAAGCTGGACGGCCAGCGTGCTGCCGCCCTGCATCGGCACTGGGAGATTGAGCTTGGCGCCGACATACATCATGGCGGCTTTTAAGGTTCTGTCCCATTCGATCACCGGGTTTTGCCACGGCATGGTCGAACGGTCGAGATCGCGGTTTTCAAGAAAGAGCAGGGTCTTGACCACCAACGGGGGGATGTTTTCGATCTTCGCGAATAAGAATTCCGATTGATCGTAACCAAAGAGCGGCTCCCCGTCGGTGCCGCGAATATCCAGGCCCGCCGCAGGCTTTTCGGAGTAAGGCGGCGAAATACCTTGCTCGAAGAGCGTGAACATGGTTTCTGACTGGCGCACTTGCCGGGCAACGCGGTATTTTTGCTTTTCCAGGCGCGACAGGAACAGCGGCAGTTTCGAATAGCCGCGGCGGTCGTCGAACGGCGCCGAGCGCGGATAAGCGATTTCCTTGCTCGGCCCCTCGCCCAGCTTGTAATACAGGCGCATGTTGGTGCTGGTAAAGAACCACGACTGCAGGATCGACGTGTGAAACTCGATGAAAGCGGCCAGGAAGAAAAACAACAGGGCGGCCAGGCCGTAGAGCCAGCGCTTGAGCCGTTGCCGATTGACGAACCAGAAGATCCGGGAGACAACCGAGGGAACCCGGAAGAAATCGGACGGGATGGACTTACCGTTCATCGAAGTCGCAAGAATACCATACCGCCGAAGAAAAACTAAGGTGTAATCTTTTCCTCATGATTTGTTCGCGAAAACTTGTTGGCGCCAACACCTGTGGCCGCTCCTTCGGAGAGGACGGACGCCGGCCTGCCTGTATGCGCCGTCGTTGTCGTCAAACTATCGTTGGTCGACCGCTGTTTTGTGGACGCGTAAGAAGTTGACGCCTATTGTCAAAGGATTTACTCCATTTCTGATAGATTCATTCGATTGGGAGACCGGAGATGAATATTCACGATCTAAGCGCCTTGGTGGAGCAGCGCCGCAGCATCCGCGGTTACGATGAAAATCGGGAAATTTCCGACGAAACGGTGCGGACGATTCTTGATTGCGCCCGCTGGCCCCGTCCGGCGGCAACGGCCAGCCTTGGGAATTTCTCATCGTACGCGATCAGGCGACGCGTTATAAGATCGCCGACTATTATATGAAACAAATGGAACAGAAGCGCGAAATGGACTTGGCCGTGCGCGGCACGGCCAAGATGACGGGCGACGGCTTCCGCCACGCGCCGGTCCATATCGTCATTCTCGGCGACCCGCGGGTGAAACAATCTTATCCGATCCGCACCCAACTGGAAAAAGCCGAATCGCACTTCATCACCGGCCTGGCCAACGCGACACTGCTGATCCACCTGGCGGCGACGGCGGTGGGACTGGCTTCGCAGTACGTCAGCGACGCCAATTCGCCCTATATGGAGACCATGCTCAAAGTTCTGTTAAGGATTCCCGAGCCGCTGCGCATTTATCATCTGGTGCCGATCGGCTACGCCAAGTCGCGAATTGCGGCGCCGCCGCGCCGGCCGCTGGACGAGCTGATTCACTATGAGACCTATGATAACAGCCGCTATCGGGATGACGCCGCGATCGGCCGTTTCGTCCAGACGCTTACTTTACAAGGCGCCTATGGTAGAAGAGGAACCGGCGATTGAAGAACTCAACTAATCAAACCCTTCGCGTCCTTCGTTGAGAGTTTTCGCAGCTTGCGCAAAATTTGTCAGAGTCAAAAGACTCTCGGATTCGGATATTCCGCACTCCAAGTCCCAAAACGCCAAGTTTGCCGAATTTTTTTGGCTTCTTACTTCGCGCCTTTGCGGGAGATATTCCGATGGTTGCGGCTTTGCCGCGTGACGTATTGTTTCACCTTTGGTGACGGCTCTGTGCAGTTTCAGTCCGCCAGCACGCCCATGTCCTGGCCGCCGCCGTGCTGGTAGATGATGCGCTTGCCGGTCTTTTCATCGATCTCGTTGCGCTGGCCGCCGGCTTTGGCGACATCTTCCGGGGTCGCCTTGTGGCTATTGCCCAAAAGAATCATCGGCTCGTCGTACGGATTCGAGCCTTCGTAAAATTCATGCGCAGGGATGCTGATAATCTGGCCGGTTGATACCTCGTGTGATTCGTTGAGACCCTTCATGACCCCCCGGCCGGTAAGGACATAATAAGTGCGATCCGACGGGTGATTATGCATTCTCTGCACGTCGCCCGGAGGAAAAATAAGAATCCACGTCTCGAGATTTTCCCGGCGGAAAAGATCGATGCGGCGCTGCCCCTTCTTCCGCTCTTTGGCCTTCTCGGCAACGTCCAGCAATTGCATGGCGACCTCCTTTTGTTGGCAAAATAAACGCGCGTCGCTATCCCGAATACACTCTATTCCCGACCGAATCGGAGTGTCAAGAATCCTGTTTGTCGGTTGTTGAGAACCCTCAAAACCCTTCGACCTCAGGACGGTGGGGACATCCTGCTCTACGTGATCGTGCATGAGATTGGATTTGTTTGACGCGGCGAGCCGTAATATAGAAGGGAAGCGGCGGTTGAAGAAAGGAGGCGCTCGATGAGCCTGATCGAGTTAACGGTAATGTACGGCCATCTCGAAGGCGCGGGCGGCGCTTTCGCGCGCGACCCGAGCGGGTACCTGTCGATCGAGGCCGGAATTTTTCGCAAGCACGGTCTCAATGTTTCGTGGGTCCATGTGCAGGGCACCGAACAGCGCTATCGCCGCCTCGAGGACGGATCCGCACAGATATCGCTGGTTGTCGGCCGCGCGTCGCTGCAACATTTCATTACCTCGAAGACGACGAGAATTCTCGGCGCGGCGATGAATAGCTGCCCGTATTATTTGGTCGCTGCGCCGGCGATTCATTCGCTCGCCGATCTCAAAGGCAAGACCCTCGCGTGTCGTGAAGCACCGTCGCGCAATGCGCCGATCGCCGAAACGTTCCACGAGCGCGCCGGGCTCCGCGTCGGCGGCGATCTGACCTTGCGAATGCCAAACGGCGATCATGAAGCATTCGATCTTCTCGTCGAGGGCAAGGCGGACGCTGCGCTTCTGCCTCGCCCCTTTGGTTTCATCGCGGAGGACAGGGGCTTCAAGCGCATCGCCGGCTGGCCCGAGATCGTCGACGATCCGCTGCCTATCACCATCGAAACGACCCATAAGCTGGCGCTGGAAAGAATAAACGATTTCGCGACTTTTCTGGCGGCGCATAGGGAAGGGATTGCTTATCTAAAAGCCAATCGCGCCGAAGCGGTCGGCGTATTGGAAAGGCAATTCGGCCACTCGCGCGCCATGGCTGAGAAGATTTTTAACGACTACGTCATTTGCATGGATGAGACGTTGAAAGTGGATTTCATGCAATTCGAAAGTCTGTTGTCTCAAGTCGCTCCCGAAGCCGCGGTCGATGCCCGGCAGGTGGCGTCCGAGTGGATCGCACCCGGGGCGATAAAAGAACCGCCGATTATGACTCTTCCGTTTCCCGGGAAGATTTTGTTATAGCTGGCTGAGACGAAGCAGAACCAAGGAGGGATTTTATGACTGGCATAATCGACGCAGACACGCATATTTCGGAAGGCGAAGCGATGTGGGCGATGATGGACAAGGAGATGTATCATCGCCGGCCCGTGCTGCTCAGAGGGCCGGAGGATACGCTGTACGGTCCGCGCAATGCGTTTTGGTTGATCGACGGCAATATTTTTCCCAAGCCCAACGGCAAGGGCAGTTTTCGGTTGATTACGCCGTCGGCGTCCAAGCTGGAATCTTCCCGCGGCGACATCCATCTCGCGTATCGAGAGATGACGGATATTCCGGGCCGGCTGCGTGACATGGACAAGCTCGGCGTCGAGACGCAGGTGATATTTCCGACGCTGTTTCTGATCTATATAACGGACGACGCAGCCTTGGATGTGGCGCTGGCCCGCGCTTACAATCGCTTTCTGGCGCAGGCTTGCGCCAGGTCCGGCGGCCGCATGAAATGGGTCGTGGTGCCGCCGCTTCATTCGGTCGAAGAATCGGTGAAAGAGATCAAATGGGGCAAAGATAACGGCGCTGTCGGAGTTTTCTTTCGCGGCATCGAAGGTCAAAGGACGCTGGACAATCCTTATTTCAACCCGATCTACCAGGCGGCGAGCGATACCGATCTGCCGATTTTGATCCACACCGGCGCCGGTTGCCCGCTGTTTCTAAGCCTTTTCGACGTCGAGCGCAATCACACTTTCGGCCACAGCCGGGTGCAACCACTGTTCGCTTTCCGCGACTTGATCCACAACAAGATCCCGGAGCAGTTTCCGCGTCTCAAATTCGGCTTTATTGAAGCTTCGGCGGGTTGGGTGCCTTTCATGATGCATATCATCAAAAGGCTGTTTCGCGAGAAGTGGAAATTCTCGTCGGATCAGGACATGTTCCGCGAGTATCGGATTTTTGTCGCCTGCGAGGCCGACGAGGACGTGAGCTACATCGCGCAGTATACTGGTACGGATCACCTCCTGATCGGTTCCGACTACGGCCATCAGGACCCTTCGGAAGAACGCCAGCTCGTGGCCGCCATGCGTGCGCGCGAAGACATCCCTCGCGCCCTCACCGATAAGATTTTCTTCGACAATCCGAAGCTGCTTTACCCATTGACCTAGCTTTAAGGCGCCTCTTTGCGCCTAGAGAGAGCGCCTCAGGAGCCCAGGTTCCGAGCGTGGGGCAGCGAAAGGCAGAATTCCGAGTTTGGCTTCCTCTTAACTGGTCTCCGTTGCGCGGTTTGTGCACCGATTCCCCGAGTAGCGACTTTCTGAAGTCGCGTATCGAGGGGCGGTTCGGGTATCTGGTCCCGAGTAGCGACCGTTTTCGGTCGCGTATCGAGGG
>Ga0256867_10000761_pt1 | contig 13084 bp, 10 predicted proteins | sample RVTome_15_FD_185939 | JGI IMG/M metagenome (GOLD analysis project Ga0256867, IMG submission 185939) | Soil microbial communities from uranium-contaminated site in the Upper Colorado River Basin, Wyoming, United States - RVT150D86 (HiSeq) ... | reverse complement strand
TCTCGGCGGTTCAATATCGGGTTTGTCTGCGTGTAACTGCATTCATCGGCGCCTGAATTCGAGCCTCAAGCAAGACTCTATTCACGATTCACCATTCACGATTCACGCTGTCGGAAGGGGGACAAAGGTGATTCTGGAAGTCGCGATTCTGCACATCAAGCCCGAGGAGACATCGAAGTTCGAGGCGGTGTTTCCCAGGGCCGAGGCCATCGTCAGCAGCATTCCGGGCTACATCTCGCACGAGCTGCAGCGCTGCGTCGAGACCAGGGGGCGCTACCACTTTCTCATCCGCTGGGAGAACATCGACGCGCACATGGTGAATTTCCGGCAGTCGCCCAGGTTCCAGGACTTCCGCGCGCTGGTCGGACCATTCTTTGCTCAGCCTCCCGTCGCCGAGCACTTCGAGCGCGTTACCGCGAATCACATCTGATTGTCGTAATGCGGCGGCGATTGCGCCGAGCTACGGGCGAATTGCCCATTTCAGCGCGAGAGGGTGGTTATGGCAGGAGCGCTCGAGGGGAAGGTTGCGCTGGTCACCGGGGCGGTGCGACGCAATGGCCGCGCGATTGCTCACGCGCTCGCGCGTGAAGGCGCGTCGATCGTCATCAACACGCGCCGCTCGAAAGACGAGGCGGAAGCCGTTCGCGCCGAGCTGGAACGCGCGGGCGCTCAGGCGTTCGTCTGCATCGCCGACATCACGGACGAACCCGCCGTGGCGCGGATGTTCGCGGCGATCGGCAAGCGTTTCGGCGGCGTCGATATCCTCGTCAACAATGCGGCGGACCGCGAGCGCGTGAAATTCACCGACATGACGATGGCGCAGTGGCGCCATATCGTCTCGATCATCCTCGATGGCGCGTTTCTCTGCTCGCGCGCGGCGATTCCGCACATGCTGAAGCAGGGATGGGGAAGGATCGTCAATATCGGCGGCGCGGGCCACCGCCTGCCGAACTACGTCGGCCGCGCCCATGCGGCGGCGGCCAAGGCAGGCCTCGAAGGCTTGACCCGCGCGCTCGCCATGGAATACGCGCAGCAGGGCATCACGGTCAACTGCGTCTCGCCGGGCCGCATCGGCGGCGAGCGCTCCAGGACCTCCGGCGAGGTTCCGCCCGTCGAGATCCCGGTGGGCTTCGAAGGCGTCCCCGATGACATCGCCGCGACGGTGAGCTTCATTTGCAGCCCGGCCGCGCGCTTCATCACCGGCCAGAATATCCATGTCAACGGCGGCCAGGTCCTGGTCTGATTCCCGCGGGATCGCGATTCGAGTCCACATCGCGAGAAAGAGCACCCGCGACTGTCATATCGAAGTGATAAGCTAGTGCCGTTCCAACTTGTTGTCCCGAATCCACGATAGCCGCGTATCGGTAACTCTCTCTTTGTCTGAACAAGTTGGAACGGCACTAGCCGCCTCCCGCTACGAACTCGTCACTCATCACCCATCACCCATCACGCATCACGCTTCTGGAGCAAGAAATGCCCGACACGTCGAAAACCGTATGCCAGCCCAAGGACTACAAGCTCGTCATCGAGAAGGACGTGCAGATTCACCTGCGCGACGGAACACTGCTCTACGCCGACATCTTCCGGCCCGACGGCGGTGCCGAGCGCTTTCCCGCGATCATCAACATCGGCGTCTACCAGAAGGACAAGCTGTGGATCCCGCCGGCGGACCTCGAGGAGAAAGCCAATCCTCACATGAACTGGGAGACCGTGAATCCCGAGTGGTGGTGCCCGCGCGGCTACGCGTGCGTGCGGGTGGACTCGCGCGGGACCGGCAAGTCCCCGGGCCGCTCCGATCCGAGCTCGTACCAGGAGGCGGTCGATTTCTACGATGCCATCGAGTGGACGGCGAAGCAGCCGTGGTGTTCGGGAAAAATCGGCACGCTTGGCATCTCGTATCACGCGAGCTCGCAGTGGCGCGTCGCGAACCTGCAGCCGCCGTCGCTGAAGTGCATCATTCCCTGGGAGGGCCGAGCCGACCAGTACCGCGACCAGGCCTATCACGGCGGCATTTTCGCGCTCGGCTTCATCGGAAACTGGTGGTTGACGCACACGGCGCACCATCTCCTCGGGCGCCCGAGGAGCTACAACCCGGACGCGTTCCAGAACGACATGCTCTGGAACATGATGCGCAACGACCTCGACTCGGAGTGGTGGCGCCTGTGCAGCGCGCGCTGGGACAGGATCAACGTGCCGCTCTACAGCGTGGGCAACTGGGGCGGCTTTTCGCTGCACCTGCGCGGAAACACCGAAGGCTTCATAAACGCGGCTTCAAAACACAAGAAGCTGCGCATCCACACCGGCACGCATTTTCACCCGTTCCATTCGGAGGAAGGCCGCCTCGACCAGCTGCGTTTCCTCGACTACTGGCTGAAAGGCGTCGACACCGGCATCATGGACGAGCCGCCGGTCAAGCTCGAGATCCGCACCGGAGGCAGCGCGCGTCCTTATGCGTTTCGTTACGAGAATGAGTGGCCGCTCGCGCGCACACAGTGGACGAAGTGGTACCTCCAGATCGACCGCCAGCCCTCCTCGGATGAGCACGGCATCGAGGGCGCGCTCGTTCCGAAGCCGCACAGGACGGTGGGAAGAGCGAACTACCCGGCGAGCGGGGCGACTCGCGCTGGTGTCGCCTCCGGTTCCTCACTCTCGACGAGCCACGGCGGCAGTGCGCGCACCGGGATATCGCTCGAGACCCCGCCCATGGAGCGGGATACGGAGATCACGGGACCGCTCGTGCTCAACCTTTGGGTATCGAGCACGTCGGAGGACATGGATATTTTCGCGACGCTCCGCAATATCGGGCCGGACGGCAAGGACGTGTGGGAAGTGGGCCAGCACGGACAGCCCGTGCCGCTCACCAAGGGATGGCTCCGCGCGTCCCACCGCAAGCTCGACCCCGAGCGCGCGCGGCCCTATCGCCCCTACCATGCGCACAACGAGCGCTGGTGGTTGACGCCCAACGAGCCCGTCGAGTGCCAGGTCGAGGTCTGGCCGACCTGCATCGTGCTGCGGAAGGGACACAAGCTGCGCCTCGACATCCAGCCGCGCGACGGCGTCGGCAGCGCGCCCTACACGCACTACCACGGCGACTACAACGCCGGCGCCGAGAACACGATCTACTCCGGCGGGGACAAGGCCTCCTACCTCCTGGTGCCCATCATTCCCCCAAAGTAACGGCGCCCCGTGACCGGTGACCGCTGACCGGAAACGTACGAAGGAGAGGAAGGATGCTGCGCAAGCTGAGAACGCAACGCGACAACCAGCAGTGGATGCTCGATCTCGCGCTCAACATGCGCGGGCGCGTGCAGAACTTCGAGCGCGACGATCTCGAGATGCCCGCGGGCAAGCGGGCGCGCAACTACCGGATGCTGCCCAAAGTCTGGCGCGAGGCGGGCGAGCGCCACGAGAAGCTCGCGCGGCGCGCGGAAGCGGTAGGGGCGAGGGAGACTGCGACCTGTCACTACGATCACGCGATCGAGGCCTACCGCATGGCCCAGCACCCGATCTTCTTCGACGACCATCCCGTCAAGCAGTATCTGTACAAGAAGCTATCGGAGATGGTGGACCGCCGCTCGAAGGTGGCGAGCTATCCGATCGAGCGCGTCGAGGTGCCGTTCGGGGGCGGAAAGACGATTTCGTGCCTGCTGCACCTGCTGCCCGACCGGCGACGCGCGCCGTGCGTCATCTACGTGCCGGGCATGGACCAGACAAAGGAGGTGTTCCCCAAGGCCTTCCACAACATCGCCCTCTCGCGTGGTTTCCACGTGCTGGCGATGGACGGGCCGGGGCAGGGCAGTTCCAACATGCAGAAGATCCGCGCGGTGAAGGACAACTACGAGCGCGCGGGCGCGGCGGTGATCGGCTATCTCCAGAAGCGGAAAGAGGTGGACCCGAAGAAGATTGCCATCTACGGGATCAGCATGGGCAGCTACTGGTCGCTGCGGCTCTCGAGCTACGATCACCGCGCGGCAGCTGTCGTGAGCTCGGTCGCGTGCTTCAACCCGAACAACACGATCTTCACGCAGTCCTCGCCGCGCTTCAAGCAGATGTTCATGTACATGGCGGGCTACGACGACGAGGCGAAGTTCGACCGCGACGTGGCAAGCGGCATGACGGTGCGCGGCTACCTCGGCAAGGTGAAGTGCCCGACGCTTCTTGTCACCGGCGAGTTTGATCCCCTGTGCCCGCTGGAGGACGCGGTCGAGGCCTTCCGCGATCTCAAGGTGCCCAAGGAGATGTGGGTGATCGAGAACCAGTACCACCCGCTCTGGGGCATTCAGAATCTCGGCGGCATGGACTGCCACGACTATGTGATGGACTGGCTGCAACTTCTCTTTTCCGGAAAGCGGAAGCCCACCAAGAGCGGCCGCATCGCCTACATCCGCGAACAGGGCGACGGCCCGTGGGGCCGGTGCGAGTGGACGCCCCCGACTGGGCCCGGACAACCCTACTTCTAGGGCTCATGGCGAAAGGGCGAAAGGGCGAAAGGCGAAAAAGGCGAAAGAGACCCTGGTTCGCGGATTCGTGATTCATCCTTCATCCTTCCGCCTTCATCCTTCATCCTTGAAGTTCCGGGCGTGGGGCGTCGACAGTGGCTGATCCGGTACGGCTTCCAGGAACGCTCAGCGCCAACAATCGGCTTGACCGGTGGGTGACGGTCAACGCGGACGGCACTATCACCGTGCGCACCGGCAAGGTCGAGATCGGGCAGGGCATCGTATCTGCCATGGCGCAGATCGCGGCGGAGGAGCTCGATGTCGATTACGCGCGAATCCGCATGGTTGCCGTGGATACCACGGTGAGCCCGAACGAGGGTTCCACCACCGGCAGCCGCTCGGTCGAGGAAGGGGGCGAATCGATGCGGCAAGCGTGCGCCGAGGTCCGCGATCTCTTTCTCCATGCCGCGGCGCGAAGGCTCAATGCCGGCATCGAGAGCCTCGCGGTCGACGACGGCGTGGTCCGGCCGCGCGGCGGCGGCGAAAGCGTCACCTACTGGGAGCTTGCGCCCGAGGTCGATCTCGCGCGTGAAGCAACCGGGCAGGCGCGGCCCAAGCACGCGGAGGAGCTTCGCGTGGTGGGCACGACCCTGCCGCGGCTCGACGTTCCCGGCAAGGTCGCAGGCAGCGCGTTCATCCAGGACCTCGAGCTGCCGCAGATGCTGCACGGGCGCGTCGCGCGCCCGCCTTCCTATCGCGCACAGCTCATATCGCTCGATGAGGCGCCGGTGCGGGCGATGCCGGGCGTGCGCGCGGTCGTCCGCGACGGCCGTTTCCTCGGCGTGGTCGCCGAGCGCGAGGAGCAGGCGATCCGTGCCATGCGCGCGCTGGCGCGGCGCTGCGAGTGGCGCGAGGAGCCCGATCTTCCCGGCGACAACGCGATCCACGATTTCCTGCGGGCGCAGCCGACCGAGGACGAGATCCTCGTGAAGAAAAACGGCGCCGGGGCAAAAGGTGCAAGGAAAATTGCCGCCACCTATACGCGGCCGTACCTCGCGCACGCGTCGATCGGCCCGTCATGCGCGATCGCGTGGTGGCATGACGGCAGGCTCGAGGTGTGGTCGCACAGCCAGGCGATCTATCCGCTGCGCGACGAGATCGCGAGGATCCTGAAGATGAATCCGTCGGACATCGTCTGCCGCCACGCGGAAGGCGCGGGCTGCTACGGACAGAACGGAGCCGACGACGTTGCGTTCGACGCCGTGCTTCTCGCCCGCGCGGTCCACGGTTTTCCGGTGCGCGTGCAGTGGATGCGCGAGGACGAGTTCGGCTGGGAGCCCTTCGGCCCTGCCATGGCGGTGAGGATCGAGGGGAGCGTCGGCGAGGCGGGGCAGGTCGCCGCGTGGAAGGAAGAGATCTGGGGCAACCGGCACATCACGCGGCCCGGACGCCACCCGAACCCCGGGCTCCTCGCGGCGTGGCATGTCGAGAACGGCTCCGATCCGCCGCCCGCCGTGGATTTTCCGCTCGCGATGGGCGGAGGCAGCCAGAGGAATGCCGTGCCCTACTACGAGTTTCGCGACGAGCTGGTGCTGAACCATGTCGTGACGGCAGAGCCCGTGCGCGTGAGCGTGCTGCGCGCGCTCGCCGCCTATCTCAACGTCTTCGCGATCGAATGCTTCATGGACGAGCTCGCGCGGTCCGCGGGCCTCGACCCGGTGGATTTCCGCCTGCGCCACTTGACCGACGAGCGGGCGCGCGCGGTTGTGCGCGCCGCGGCCGACAAGGCGGGCTGGACACCCGGGGCCGGGGGCGACGGCACCCGCGGCATGGGGATGGGCTTTGCGCGCTACAAGAATATCGGCGACTACGTGGCGGTCGTCGCCGAGGTTGCGCTCGGGGACACGCTTCAGGTGCCGCGCGTGGTGGCCGCGATCGACTGCGGACGCGTCGTCAATCCCGGCGGCGTCGTGAACCAGGCCGAAGGTGGGATCGTTCAATCGGTCAGCTGGACGCTCAAGGAGCAGGTGCGCTTCGATCGCACGCGCATCACGAGCCGCACCTGGGACGATTATCCGATTCTCACTTTCGAGGAATCACCCGCAATCGAAGTTGTGCTGCTCGACCGTCCCGAAGAGCGCTCCCTGGGCGTCGGCGAGGGCATGCAGGGGCCGACCGCGGCCGCGATCGGAAATGCTGTCTTCAACGCGCTTGGCGTGCGCGTGCGCGACTTGCCGCTGACGCGCGAGCGCATCCTGGCAGCGATCGCCGCGTGAGTCACGAGAACCGCTCTCAGCCACAGCCACGGAAGCACACGGACGGGAACACAATCCTGCCGCGGCTCGGCGGAAATGAAAGAGTTTCCCGATGGTTCCGTGTGTTTCCGTGGCCGAAGTGGTTTATGGGGACAGCTTCTTACTCCGCCGCTGGGAGCGCGCGGCGCACTTAGCGTGCGGGGTGGTCGATGCGGCGTGCGTGGCCGGGCCCGAACCGGCCGTCGAGCGCGTCCCGCATCCAGTCGGCGACCTGGAGATAGAAATCGGGCAGGCGGCTGCCGAAGGTGTGGGTCTCGTTCTCGTAGACCCACAGCTCCTTCGGGCACTGGAGCATGTCGAAGAGACGCTCGGCGTCCTCGAGCGGACAGAGCTCGTCGAACTCTCCCATCGCGAGCAGCGTCGGGCACTGGATCTGCCTGGCCACCGGCTCGAGCGTCATTTGCGCGGCCATCTCCTCGAAAGCGTCCTCGTCGTGGATGTTGGACATGTACTGGTAGTTCGCGCGATAGGCAGGCTTGCCGTGCTGGAAGATGGTGTCCTTCTGCAGGTACACGCCCATCGCTCCGACCATTGCCTTGACGCGCCGGTCGTGGGCCGCAATGCGCGGGCCCCAGTAGCTGCCCATGCTCCAGCCGTAGACGCCGATCTTCTTCGAGTCTATCTCGGGGCGCGTGTCGAGAAAATCGAGCGCAGCCGATCCGGCGCGCTCGAAATTGTCGAGCGTCACCCAGGTCTCGCGCACGTTGCTCTCGCCCTGCCCCGGCCCGTCGATGGTGAGGGTCGCCATCCCGCGCCGGCGGAAGTGGTTGTGATACGGGCTCGGCATGTACTCCTTGATCGTATCCATGCCCGGTATGACGAGCACACAGGGCGCGGGCTTTTCTCCGGGCGCGGTTTGCAGGATCGCCGGGATCGTCTTGCCGTTCTCGAACGGGATCTCGACGCGGCGCACGAACGCCTCGTCGAAGAGTTCCGTGAACTTCTGGTAGCAGTGAACGAGGCGCTGGTAGAGCTCGCGCTTTCGCGCCGTATTCGCGTGGATGACCCCGCAGGCCGGGCCGTAATAGAGCGCCGCGCGGTAGTAGAACTCCGCCGCGCTCTCGCGGTGCCCGTCGGCCTCGGCCGCGCGCGCGAGCTCCTCCTCCTGCTGCGCGGTTCTTACCCATTCCTTGACCGCCGCCGCCGGCGCCTTGATGCGCTCGGTCGTGCGCCGCACGTCCGCCGGGCGAAAGCCCCACTCGACGAACATCACCGCGCGGAAGCCGAAGACGTCGAGGACCTTGTAGAACTCCTCGGTGATCCACTTCTGTCCCCTGCGGGCGTGATCGAACATCGCGCTAGTACCGTTCCAACTTGTTCACACAAGGGGAGAGTTATGGATGCGCGGCGACAGACATCTCAAGCAAAGACTCGATACGTGGCTATCGTGGATTCGGCACAACAAGTTGGAACGGCACTAGACGAGGACGCCGTTCTTCTCCCAGCGGAAAATGCGCAGCGGCGGTATGTTCAGGAACTCGAATTGCGCCTCGTCCGGCTCCGGGAACAGCTGGCTCAACGTCGCGACCCGTCGGTTCACCTGATAGGCCACGAAGCGCCCGCCCGGGGCGAGCGCCGAATGAATCGCCTCCAGGATCTGGTTGCCGATCTGCGGGGTAATGGTGGAGAAGGGTATGCCCGAGACGACGGCGTCCGGCGCGTCAAGCCCATGACTGGAAATGATCCTGCTCAGCTCGCGGGCGTCTCCGAAATGGGGGATGAGACGGGGGTCCCCGATTCGGCTGACCAGCGCGTGGAGGTGGGGGTTCAGCTCGATGGTCAGCAGCATGGCATCCTGCCCGATGGCGCGCAGGATCGCCCGGGTCGTGCCGCCGGTCCCCGGGCCAAGCTCGACGACGGTTTTCGCTGAGCGGATACCGGCAGCCTCCACGATGCGGCGCTCGAGAAACCGGGAGCTCGGCACGACCGATGCCACCTGGCGCGGATGCCGCACGAATTCCTGGAGAAAGGTAAACCAGCCGTTCATCATTTGTTTTCTCAGCGGTAGGCCTCGGGGCGGAACACCAGGAAGTACTGGTTGGGCAGAAACTTGTGCTCCTCGACCAGCCGGTAGCCCGCGCGCGCCAGCTCCTGCTTGACCCGCCCCCCCGGGATGCGGGACCGCACCGACGGGCCCACGGGCGACTCCAGCGTGAAGTCGATGATCGCAAGCCGGCCGCCGGTCTTGAACGATTTCTGCAGCATCTGGAAATAGCGCTCGCGCTGCGGAATGTGATGATAGGTGTCCACCATTATGACGACGTCAACACGAGCGGGGATACCCGGATCATCCGGTCTGGCCAGCACCGGCGTCAAGTTGGCAAGATTTTCGCGCTGCGCCCGCTCGCCGAGATAGCGCACCATATCAGGCTCGGCATCCACGCCGTAGACCCGGCCTCGCGGCAGCGCGCGCGCGAGCCTCGCCGCGAAGTAGCCCGTGCCGGCGCCGATGTCGGCCACGGTCGCGTCCGGCGCGAGCTTGAGGGCACGCAGCACCTCATCGGGTTTCTGCCATTCATCGCGTGCCGGATCATCGAATATGGCGGCCCAGCGCTCCGCCCCGCTGAACCCGTGCTGATGGTGGTCGACTGCCTGCCCGGCCGCGGGCCCTGCGAGGCCGACCAGCAGCAGGAGCGCCCGCGTGCCGAGTGCGGCCCATACGGATGGAACGGTCTGGTGAACAGTCATTTTCGGGGTCTGGCGGTATCGGAAGCGGCGCCCAGCGCGGGGGCGCTGCGGCATCAGGTCACCGGTCACGGCATTTGAATCTTACCGCCCCCCGGCAGCCCGCCCGGACCCATGCCGCCCATTCCACCCACGCCGCCCTGCGGGACCACGATGGAAGAAGCCGCCTGCCGGCGCAGTTCCTGGATGTCCTTGACGGTGCGTTCGACCGCCTCCTGGGCGTGCTCGGAGAACTTCTTGACGGCCTCGTTGAGCGAGGCTGCGTCGATCTCAAAGGTGATCGGGACCGCTCCCATGCTCGTCAGGAGCTGGGCTTCGCCCACGTACACCACCTGGCGGCTCGAGTCGTTCGAGCCATCCGCCTTGACCGGGGTCAGCGTGCGGATCGTGCCGACCTTGCGATCGGTGAACAGTTCCTCGCGGTAGAGCGCCGCCGGATCCATTTTGGGTTCGGTCGTCCTGTCCTCGGGTCTCTGTGCCATGTCGAAGTCCGTATTGCGCTGGGTACACCGGATTATCGCACGAGTGACGGCCTGCCGAGTCCGGGGCACGGGCCGCAATCCCGACCTGTCGTAGAATCGCGACGGGGCTGTCGTGCGTCTCGACAGCGGAAAGATGCGAGGGCGCGCCGCCCCGCGCCGGAAAAAAGGAGAGGAGATGAGCGAGTACAAGAGCGAGATTCGAGACAACATGCGCATCGACTGGGACGTGCCAGTCCCCATGGACGACGGGCTCACGCTGCGCGCCGACGTGTTCCGCCCGGTCGCCGACGGCAGATATCCCGCGCTGGTGAGCTACGGGCCCTACGGCAAGGGCCTCGCGTTCCAGGAAGGCTACAAGACTGCCTGGGAGATCATGTCGCGCGATTTCCCGGACGCGGTGCGCGGCACCACCAACCAGCACCAGAACTGGGAGGTCGTCGATCCCGAGAAATGGGTGCCCGACGGCTATGCCTGCGTGCGCGTCGATTCGCGCGGGGCCGGTCGCTCGCCCGGATTCCTCGATCACAACAACGCGCGCGAGAACCGCGATTTCTACAACTGCATCGAGTGGGCCGCGGCGCAGCCCTGGTGCAGCGGCAAGGTGGGCCTCAACGGAATCTCGTACTACGCGAGCAACCAGTGGCGCGCCGCGGCGCTGCAGCCGCCGCATCTCGCGGCGATCTGTGTGTGGGAGGGGTGGGCCGACAACTACCGGGACTCGACGCACCACGGCGGCATCGTCTGCACGTTTCGCAAGCACTGGCAGGAGATGCAGGTGAAGACGGTGCAGCACGGCATGGGCACCCGCGGGCCGAAGAGCCGCATCACGGGCGAGCTCGTCTGCGGCCCGGAGACGCTCCCGGAGGAGGAGCTTGTGCGGAACCGCTCGGACATGTGGGCGGATGTCCTCTCGCACGCGCTCGACGGGCCGTACTACCGCGAGCGCTCCGGCGATCTCTCAAAGGTCCTGGTGCCGGTGCTCTCGTGCGCGAACTGGGGCGGGCAGGGGCTGCACATGCGCGGAAATTCGGAGGGCTTCATGCGCGCCGCATCGAAAGAGAAGTGGCTCGAGATCCATGGCGGCTCGCACTGGGCGCCCTTCTACACGGACTACGGCGTCGCGCTGCAGAAGCGGTTTTTCGATTATTTTCTCAAGGGCGTCAAGAACGGCTGGGACAGGCAGCCGCGCGTGCAGCTGAACGTGCGCCATCCGGGCGAGAAGTTCGTGCTGCGGCAGGAGAACGAGTGGCCGCTCGCCCGCACGACGTGGACCGCGTTCTACCTCGATCCCGGGGAGATGCGCCTTTCACCCAAGCCGGTCGCGGCAACTCAGACGGTCAGCTACGACGCGATGGGCAAGGGCCTCACGTTCTCGACGCCGCCGCTCGATCAAGAGACCGAGATTACGGGGCCCTCGGCGCTCAAGCTGTGGGCCTCCTCTTCGACCACGGATGCGGATTTCTTCATCGTGCTTCGGGTGTTTGCGCCGGACGGCCAGGAAGTGCTGTTCCAGGGCGCGCTCGATCCGAAGACGCCGGTCGGGCAGGGCTGGCTGCGCGCCTCGCACCGGAAGCTCGACCCGAAGCTCTCGCTGCCGTACCGCCCGTATCACACGCATACCGAGAAGCAAGCGCTCAAGCCCGGGGAGATGGTCGAGCTCGATATCGAGATCTGGCCCACCTGCATCGTCGTGCCGCGAGGCTACCGAATCGCGTTGACGATCCTCGGGCGGGACTACGCGCACGAAGGGGCGGCGGCGACGCTTTCGAACATGAAGAATCCGATGCGGGGCTGCGGGCCCTTCATACACGACGACCCCACCGACCGGCCGCCCGGGGTCTTCGGCGGCAAGGTGACGCTGCATATGGGACCGGATCGCCCGGCGCACCTGCTCCTGCCGATCGTTCCGCCCAAGTAGATGACCAGGGACGCAGTTGCAGAATGCGGATAGACAAGTGGCTGTGGGCGGCGCGTTTTTTCAAGACGCGCTCGGCCGCGCAGCAGGCCATCGAAGGCGGCAAGGTAAAGCTCAACGGCGAACGCACGAAGCCGGCACGCGAGCTCAAGACCGGAGACGCGCTCGCCATTCACGTCGGCGCCTATGAGTGGCTGATCACCGTGACGCGGCTCACGGACCGGCGCAGCCCGGCCTCCGTCGCGCGCACGCTCTACCAGGAAGATCCGGCGAGCCACGCGAGGCGCCAGGAGCAGGTGGCGAACCGACGGCTCATAATCGAGCCGGCCGCGGAGCGGCACGGGCGGCCGACGAAGAAAGAGCGGCGGCAACTCGAGCGCTGGCGCCGGGGATCGTGACGCGAGGCCACACGCAACCGCCGATCAACGCAGGTACACGCAAACGATTCAATAATCGAACCGCCGAGACGCCGAGATCGCCGAGAAGTTCACACGTTAAGCCCCACCACCCGTCATCCATCGCCCATCACGCGTCACGGGTTCGAAGTCCCGTTCGCCATCCGCCGTTCGCCCTCATCGCTCATCCCTGGTTCCAGCGACCCGCCGCGCGAGATCGCGCGCGTTCAATGCGGCGTACGCGAGCTGATCGTTGTCGAAGTAGCAGAATGCCGATCGTCCTTCCGATGACCACGCGAGAATCTGCTTCGCCCAGCGGGCGAGCGCGCGCCGGTCGTAGCATCCCTGGTAGGGTGCCCCCGGACCGTGCAGGCGGACGTAGACCAGCTTTGAGGTGACCTCGATCGGGGAACGGAATCCGCCCAGCTCGTAGATGCAGAGTCCCGCGTTCGCCCGGGCGAGCAGGTCGTAGACTTCGCGCATAAGCCAGCTTTGGTCGCGGAACTCGAACGCGTAGCGGAAGTGGCTGCTCAACGATCCCAGGAACGACGCCAGGCGCCGCGGGCTGCAATGCCAGCGCGGGGGAAGCTGAAAGAGCACCGGACCGAGCTTGTCGCCGAGCGCCTCGATCCGCCGGAAGAAGGTTCTCAAGGCTGCGCCCGGCGCGTTGAGCTTTTTCATGTGCGTGATGTAGCGGCTTGCCTTGACCGCAAACACGAAATCCCCGGGAACCGCATCGTGCCAGGCCTCGAGCATCTTCCGCTCGGGCAGGCGGTAGAAGGTGCTGTTGACCTCCACGCTGCGGAAGTGCTCCGCGTAGTACGCGAGCTGATACTCGTGCCGCAGCTCGTGC
>Ga0256867_10000760_pt1 | contig 13088 bp, 15 predicted proteins | sample RVTome_15_FD_185939 | JGI IMG/M metagenome (GOLD analysis project Ga0256867, IMG submission 185939) | Soil microbial communities from uranium-contaminated site in the Upper Colorado River Basin, Wyoming, United States - RVT150D86 (HiSeq) ... | reverse complement strand
TGCGGACTGCAAATGATTCGTCGGTTGAGCTCGCTGACATCATTGGGCTTGAGACGCTCAAACCGCCGACGGACTTCTGCCGGCATGGACGAGGAAAGCAGAGGCATGAAGGTTTTTCTTAAAGTCTTTGTATTCAACGTGGTGCTGATCGGGTTTTTCCTCTACGTGGGAAACAGCATCCCGCAGCAGCGCAAGGATCCCCCCAAGGAGCTGGAACTCAGCGCTGATATGGCACCGGCGGATTTTATTCAGGCGGGCGAGACAATTTTCTATGGCAAGGGCACCTGTGCCCTGTGTCATGAGATTGGCGATAAAGGCGAGCGTTGCCCCGGTTTGGCCGGGGTGGGAGAGCGGGCTGCACAACGCGTTGAGGACGCCAACTACCAGGGGACGGCCACGAGCGGGCCGGAATATCTGGTCGAGTCTCTGCACAACCCGGCGATTTATGTGGTTGAGGGGTATCAGCCGAGCATGCCGCCGCTGGGCCGCCAGTTGAACGACCTGGAAATGGTCGCGCTCGTGTCGTTTTTGCAATCGTTGGGCGGCGAAGTGACGGTGGATGGCAATACCCGCTTTGAAAAATATCGCGGCGCGGATGGTGCTGCGCCTGCCGCCGCGGCTCCGGCCCCTGCTGCGGCTCCGGCCTCTGCGCCGGTGGCGAGTGGCAAGAGTGGCGAGGAGTTGATGCAGCAGTGGGCGTGTAATACGTGCCACAAGTTCGATGCGCCGGATCGCCTGGTGGGACCGAGTTTGTGGGATATCGGCGAGCGGCAAGATGCCGACTATATTCGCGAGTCGATTCTGCAGCCCGATGCCAAGATTGCGGAGGGATTTCCCCCGAGTGTGATGAAGGCCACCCTGGAGGGCACGGGATTTTACCAGAAAGTCGCCCTGCAGGATCTCAATGCCATGGTGGACTATTTGACCTCGCTTAAAGGCCAGTAAGGTTCTGGACTCCATGAGCGACATCGTTGATCCAGAGGAAAGAGATGCATGTCATGCGGTTCGGGTCCTTCGTCCCGGCGACATGCAGTGAGTAGGAGAGGATGACGTCACTGTGAAAAGCCGTGTTCCCATTCATCTCAAAGCGGTGCTCGTACTGCTCGTGGCTATTTTTGTGTACAGTGTGATTGTCCCGGCGGTATCCGCCGCCATTCCGGGGCAGCTCTACACCTGGTATATCGTGGGCACGATTACCGCCATCCTGCTCTATATCTCATCGACAGAAGCGTCGTGGGAGGAGTTTGTCGCGCCGTTCCGCGAATTGCTCCTGGGCCGCACGGCCTTGACCAAGCCGTTGCGGATTCTGGCCTTTATTGTGGTACCCTTGATTTTCGGCTGGTATTTCTCCAGTTGGGCTTCGGGATCCGTTAGCCCCCCCGGCGGTTTGCGGGTGATTCATCCGACGCCACCAGGCTCGGTGAATTTTAAGGGCAAACGCATGACGTTGAAGGACATTCCGACCAATCCGCTGCGCGCCCACGCTGCCGATTTACCTCAACACATTGCGGAGGGCCGCCGGGTCTATTTTCAAAACTGCTTTTATTGCCATGGTGACGACCTGGCCGGAAAAGGCCACTTTGCCAAAGGGTTTAACCCTCCACCGGCGAATTTTCAGGATTCGGGTACGATTGCGCAGTTGACCGAGTCGTATCTCTTCTGGCGCATTGCCAAGGGTGGTCCCGGCTTACCGGGTGAGTCGACCCCGTGGGATTCGGCCATGCCGGCGTGGGAAAACTACCTGAGCGAGGAAGAAATCTGGCAGGTCATTCTGTATTTGTATGACGCCGTGCCGCATCAGCCGCGGACATGGGGTGATGAAGAACATGGTGGTGGACACTAAGTAAGGGGGGCGTGGGAAAACGATGCGGCGGCAGCAGGGGAGACGGTGGCAGTTCGTGCTGGTGGGCTTAGCCGGTTTGGTGGTGTGGGGCAGTGTGGCGGTTCCGGTGAGCGCGCAGTCCGAGGCGGATCTGGCGGCGGGCAAACGGCTCTATGAGCAGCGCTGTGCGCACTGTCATGGCGAGGCGGGCGACGGGCAGGGGGTGGCCACGGAATACGTGTTTCCCAAACCGCGTGATTTCACCTCTGGCGTCTACAAATTCCGCACTCGGCACGAGACGGAAAATGGCTATAAGTTGGCGTCGGATGAAGATATCTACCGCAGTATTTGCGAAGGTTTGCACGGCTCGTCCATGCCGGGCTGGTGTGGGTTTTTCACCGAGCCGCAAATCTGGCAACTGGTGCATTATATCAAGACCTTCGCAGAAGTGTTCCAGGAGGATAAACCGGGGCGGCCGATTGATTACAGTGGCGAGATTCCGTTTTCCGAGGAAAGTGTGGCCAAGGGCAAGGAGTATTTTGTCGAGGTGTTTGAGTGCCACACCTGTCACGGCATGGCGGGCCGCGGCAATGGCCAGCAGGCGCTCGATGGACTGGAAGATGACTGGGGGGAGCGGATTTGGCCGGCCAACCTCACCCAGCCCTGGACGTACCGGGGGGGCCATAGCCGCAGGGATATTTTTCGCAATGTCGTGATGGGGATTGCCGGCACGCCGATGCCGGTGTTTGCCGACCCGGATCCGCTGGCGGCGGCGCGGCAGATTGAGGACGCGGAGGAGCGCAAGCAAGAAGAGGCCTGGGCGCAAGAGTTGCGCCAACAGCTCTGGCACGTGGTGAATTACGTGCAGTCGCTGTGGACGCATCCGGAAGAGCCGGAGCCGCAGGCTGCGCTCACGGCGGTACGGGTGTCCGGCGCGTTGCCAGTGGGGCCGGATGATGCGGCGTGGGATGAGGTGCCGGTACATTACTATCCGGTGGTTGGCCAGGTGGTTGAGGGGGATCGGCTATTTACTCCGATGGTTGTGGGGGTCGAGGTGCAGGCGATGCACAATGATGAAGAGATCGCCTTCCGGCTGGTGTGGGATGACCGCACTGAAAGCAAGCCGGGAGAAGGAGACGAGGGCGAGACGTTTGCCGATGCGATTGCTTTGCAGTTTCCCTCGAAGCCATTGGCGGAGTCGCAGAAACCGTACTTCTTGATGGGTGATTCGTCGAATCCGACCGACCTCTGGTACTGGCGCAATGACACGAATCAAACCGTCCTGGTGCCAACGACCGGTTACAAAACGTTTCAGCCTGGCGAAGAAACCGGCGGTATTGAGAGTCAGGGGGTGGTGGATGACGGCCAGTACCGCGTGGTCATGCGGCGGACATTGACCACGAAGGCGGCGGATCGTGAGGTGCAGTTCCACGTCGGCGCGTTTATCCCGTTCAGCCTGACCGTGTGGGATGGGTCAAACGGCGAGACCGGCGGTGACAAACGCACGGTGATGGCTTGGTACAATGTCTACCTGGAGTCGGAGGCGTCCAAAGCGCCTCTGTATCTGTTGGCAGTCGGGATTGCGGTGGGTTTGGTCATCGAATTCTCGGCCCTTTATGTGACGAAAAATGGCGCCAATGGCCAGACGCAGAGTGAGTCGACTAGCGAGACGGGAGAGGGGTAAATGTTTGACATGCTAAGGTGGTTGCCAGAGAGAGCCTCGACGTATGCCGGGGAAATTGACACGCTGTTCTACATTATTTATTACATCACCGGGTTCGTCTTTTTGCTCGTAACGGTGTTGCTGATTTGGTTTCTCATTCAATTCCGCTACAAGCCCGGGCGCCCGGCGGTCTATTCCCACGGCAATACGGCGTTGGAGTTAGTCTGGACGGCAACCCCGGCTGCGGTGTTCATTATTTTGTTCCTGATCAGTCAATCGACCTGGGCCAAAGTCAAACAGTTTGCCCCGATCTCCGACACCGAAGTGCGGCTGATTGCCAAGCAATTTGCCTGGGAGTTTCACTATCCCGGCCCGGATGGCAAGTTTGATACAGAGGATGATTTCCAACAGGACGGCGAGCTGCACGTGCCGGTGAACAAACCAGTGCGGCTGTATATGCAGGGGACCGATGTCATCCATAGTTTTTTTGTGCCGGTGTTGCGGTTAAAACAGGACGTGTTGCCGGGACGCGAAATTTTGGCCTGGTTCGAAGCCACTAAAACCGGTCGATTTGAGATCCCCTGTGCCGAACTCTGCGGCCCGGGTCATTCTGGCATGAAGGGGTGGCTGACCGTACATTCGGCCGAAGACTACGCGGCATGGCTGCAGGAACAACAATCGTAACGGGCGCTACTGGAGAGCGTTGAGGAGGAAAGGGGAGCGTTATGAGTGAGTCGAGCGCCGTCGCGCACGCGGAGCACCATCGAGAGGGCTTCGTACGCCACTATTTGTTCTCTCTCGATCACAAGATGATCGGGCGTCAGTTTTTGTTTTCCGGTCTCGCTATGATGGTCATTGGTGGTCTATTGGCCATGATGGTGCGCTGGCAACTCGGCTATCCGGAACAACCGATGCCGTTCACCGGATTGTTCTCGGAAGAGTTTTGGGAGGGCGGCAGCTGGTTCGCCCAGGGGGCGCCGTACGGCGTGATTACCTCGGAGTTCTACAACTCACTCTTTACCATGCACGCCACCATCATGATCTTTTTTGTGGTGATGCCGATCATGGTCGGCGCCTTCGGGAATTTCCTCATTCCGATCGGCATCGGGGCGGGCGATATGGCGTTTCCGACGCTCAATATGCTGTCGTTCTGGACGTCCGTACCGGCGATGATTTTAATGGTGCTTTCGTTCTTTGTACCGGGAGGGGCCGCTGGTGGCGGCTGGACCAGTTACGCGCCGTTGGCGGCGGTACCGGACTATGCGGGTGTCGCAGGTCCCTGGGGCGTCAATCTGTGGCTCATTAGCCTGTTCATCCTGGGTTTTTCGTCGCTCATGGGGTCGATTAACTACATCACCACGATCATTAATATGCGCGCCCCGGGCATGACCTGGTTTCGCCTGCCGCTGTTCATCTGGTCCCTGTTCATCGTGGCGATTTTGTTGCTGCTGGCGCTGCCGGTGCTGACGTCGGGTCTGGCTATGATGTTTTTTGATCGCGTCTTTGGCACGCATTTCTTCCTCCCCGAGGGGGGTGGCGAACCGCTGCTGTGGCAGCATATTTTCTGGTTCTTCGGCCATCCCGAAGTCTACATCTTGGTATTGCCGGCGATGGGCGTGACGTCTGAAATTCTGCCGGTGTTCTCGCGCAAGCCCATTTTTGGTTATCACGCGATGGTGTTTTCCATGATTGCCATTGCGTTCCTGTCGTGGGTGGTCTGGGGGCATCACATGTTCCAGAGCGGTATGAATCCGCAGCTGGGCACGGCGTTTACCTTGACGACGATGATGATCGCGATTCCCTCCGCCATCAAGACGTTCAATTGGCTCGGTACGTTGTGGGGCGGCTCGATTCGTTTTACCACGCCGATGCTGTTTGCCGTCGGCTTCGTGTTTCTGTTCACCATTGGTGGTCTCAGCGGCATCTTCATGGGGTCGATGGCGGTGGATATTTTCATCCACGATACGTACTACATCGTGGCTCATATTCACTATGTCGTCGCCGGGATTATCTTTGGGATATTCGCGGCAATATACTATTGGTTCCCCAAGATGTTCGGCCGTATGATGAGCGAAGGGTTGGGCAAGCTTCACTTCTTCCTGACCTTCGTGTTTTTCAATATGACCTTTTTCCCCATGCACTTTCTGGGGGTTGGCGGCCATATGCGGCGCATCTACAACCCCAATCAGTATGAGTTCCTGGAAGGGTTCGCCGGGATGAACGAGTTCATCACTGTCAGTGCGTTGCTGCTTGGCGCCTCGCAGATCTTTTTTGGGATTAACTTCATTTGGTCATTGTTCTGGGGTCGGCGCGCCGAGCGCAACCCTTGGCAGGCGAATACGCTGGAATGGGATGCGCCGTCACCGCCGCCGCACGGCAATTTTGAGGTGACCCCAACGGTGTATCGCGGTCCCTACGAATACAGCGTGCCTGAGGTGCAAGAGGATTATCTGCCGCAGAGCCGCTATCTGGAAGTGGCTGCCGGCGGGGGGCATTAGTGTCTGTCGCAACGGTGTGCCCTGCTGATTCGCCGCAAGCACCTCTGTGGGTACACCGATTCGCGGTGATCACGGCTGGCGCCACCCTCCTGCTCATTTTTGTGGGTGGCTTGGTGACGAGCACGGGCTCTGGGCTGGCGGTGCCGGACTGGCCGTTATCCTTTGGTCGGGTCTTTCCGCCGATGGTGGGTGGCGTGCTCTTCGAGCACGGCCATCGCATGGCGGCTGCGTTTGTGGGCCTGTTGACCGTGACGCTTGTGGTCTTGCTATCACACTGGGAACCGCGTGTTTGGGTGCGATGGTTGTCGCGTGGCGCCTTATTAGTGGTCATTGTGCAAGGCTTGCTTGGGGGACTGACCGTGTTGTTGCGCTTGCCCACCGCCGTATCCGTTGCGCATGCGTGTCTGGCTCAGGCGTTTTTGTGCCTCACGGTGTCGATCGCGGTCTGTACGGCGCCGGGGTGGCAGACTCGCCGTGGCGTGTGGGCGGAAAACGCTGCGCCCTCGCTGCATGTCCTGACGCGAGTGAGCATCGCGGTGGTGTTCTTGCAGCTTCTGCTCGGCGCGTTGATGCGTCATACGGGGGCGGGTCTGGCGATTCCGGATTTTCCGCTGGCGTTTGGTCGGGTGATTCCGCCGTTCACTTCCCAGGGTGTGGTGATCCACTTCTTACACCGAGTGGGGGCGGTGGTGGTGACGGTGGCGATTGCGTGGACAGTGGTGCGTGTCTTGAAGGCGTTTGGGGCGGAGCCGTCGTTGCGGCGTCCAGCGCTCGTCCTTGCCGGACTCCTCCTTGTGCAATGGGTGTTAGGTGCATCGACGATCTGGACACAGCGGGCGGTGACGCCGATGACGGCTCACGTGGCGGTTGGCGCTGCAGTGTTGGCGATGAGTGTTCTACTGGCGCTGCGGACGCATCAACTGGTGACCCCATGGGCGTGGCGGCAACCACGGGATGTCCTGTCTGCACAGGTGACGGTATGATGACCCTACGCACCGCCACCTTCAGTGTCGAAAACGTCTCGATACGCCAGCGCGCCATGGATGTGTTAGCGCTGGGTAAGCCACGTGTGGTGATGATGGTGTTGGCCGTCACCTTCGCTGGCTTCTATATGGGATCGATTGGAACGCCAGATATGATGCGTCTGATGCATCTGATGCTCGGCGTTGGACTTGCAGCAGGCGGCACATTGGCGCTCAATCAGTATATGGAGCGCCACGAAGACGCGCTGATGCAGCGCACGCAGATGCGGCCGCTGCCGGATGGTCGGCTGCAGCCGGCGGCGGCGTTGAGCGCTGGGACGCTCAGCGTGGTGCTCGGCTTGTCCTATCTGTGGTTGACGGTGAACGGCCTGGCGTTCCTGGCGACGGCAGCAACGGTCGGGAGTTATCTGTTCGGGTATACGCCACTGAAGCGCAAGACGGCCCTGTGTAGCATTGTAGGTGCGATTCCGGGGGCTTTGCCCCCGCTGACGGGCTGGGTCGCGGCGCGGGGAACGTTGAATCCGGAAGCCTGGGTCCTATTTGCGATTTTGTTTTTGTGGCAGTTGCCCCATTCGCTGGGGATTGCCTGGCTCTATCGTGAGGATTATGCACGGGCGCGCTTCCAATTGCTGCCGGTGGTGCATCCGGACGGCCGCAGCACGTCGCGGCAAATTGTCACCAATTGCTTGGCCCTACTCGCGGTGGCGTTGCTGCCGACGTTGATGGGGATGGCGGGTCCGGTCTATTTTATCGTCACTTGTGTGTTGAGTCTGGGTTTCTTAGGATTTGGCTTGGAGGTGGCGTATTCCCGCACCCAAGAAGCCGCCCGCCGGTTGGTGTGGGTGTCGCTGGTGCATTTACCCTTGATGTTTTTGGTGATGGCCCTTGACAAGATTCCGGTGCGCTAGTCCTGCGTACCGCCAATGGTTCGTCGGTTGATTCGGCTGAAGTTATTGGGTTTGCGGTGCTCAACCCGCTGAGGAACTTCTGCCAGGGTGTACGAGATGCAACAGGAAATGAGTTATCCGGATCCGGCGTTGCGGCGGCAACAAAATCGCCGTGTGGGTGTGGTGCTGACCGCAGTGTTGGTGGTTCTGTTTATTTCGGCCTTAAGTCTGATGGTGTTCCGCTGACGAGAAGGGGGTGGACAATGGCACCTGAGGTGATCGATCGCGTCCGTGAGCAGACCGGCGACGATCTCGAGGAACTGCGTACTCTCGTCGAGGGACCGCCGCCGTTCGATCCGAATCCACCTGATGGACCGGATGATGACGGTCGATTTGGCGATGACGAGGGGCCACACGATGCCCCGATGAGTAATGCACGTCTAGGCATGGTCATGTTACTCGGGGCGGAGACAATGTTTTTCGCTGGTCTCATCGGGTCGTTCCTGGTGTTTCGCGTTGCGCATACCACCTGGCCGCCCCCGATGTTTCCCCAGTTGCCGATTGGGGTCACGGGGGTCAATACCCTGTTTTTGTTATACAGTGCGGTGACCATGTGGATGGCCCAGCAGGCACTGCGCTCCGGGATGATGCCGCGGTGCGTTCGGTTTCTCCAGTATACCGCGGTGCTGGGTGTGGTGTTTCTCGCCATTCAGGGGTATGAGTGGCTCCAGTTGATCGGCTACGGACTGACGCTGTCCTCCGGGGTTTATGGTGCTACGTTCTATATTCTGATTGGGTGTCACGGCTTACACGTCCTCGGAGCGGTGGTGTGGCTGATCAGTGTGTTGGCTGGCGCCATGCGGGGGCGGTATAGCGCTAGGCGCTCGGTCCGGGTATCCGTCTGTGGCATGTATTGGTATTATGTGGTTGGTTTGTGGCCAGCATTGTATTGGTTGGTCTATCTTTATTAAGGTGCAATTAAAGGCAATTGACAGAAGGATAAGGTATGAGATGGGGGGATATGAACCGTTGGGGTAGGGCGGTGTGCCTCATGATTCTAGTTGGCCTTATCCCGACAGCCGCCTGGGCCTGTGCGGTGTGTTGGGGCAGCGATGATGCCCTGGCGCGCGGGTTGAATGCGAGTATTTTGTTTATGATCTCCATGCCGTTTTTGATTGGCGGGTCGATTCTGGGGGTGATCTTTGTGGCCTCCCAGCGGGCACGCGGACAGCGCTGGCCCTACGTGACGCTGAAGCAGATCGCATGGATACGAAAGGAGGTCAAACGGTGAGTGAAGCGGCAGCGACTCATGCCGAATTCGAAGCCAATGAATCCCCACTGACACCTGAAAGTTGGGGTAAGCTCGGCATGTGGGTATTTCTAGCCGGTGACGCGATGTCGTTCGGCACCTTACTGGCCGCCTATGGGGCAGTTCGGTTTGGCAGCGGGGATTGGCCCGTGCCGGTTGAGGCTTTTGGTGGCGTGACGCTCTCGAGCGTGATGACCTTCTTGCTCATCTGCAGTAGTGTCTCCATGGTGTGGGGCCTGGCTGCAGCACAGCAAAACGATCTCGCCGGCTTTCGCAAATGGATCCTCATGACGATTTTGGGTGGGTTGCTCTTCTTGGCGGGACAGGCCTACGAATGGACCCATTTTATTCATGGTGGACTGGGCTTTACCGAGAACGTATATGGATCCCCACTTTTCGGTACCACATTCTTTGTCATCACCGGGTTTCACGGGATGCATGTCACCGGCGGGGTAATTTATTTACTCATTATCTTGATTAAGGGCTGGAATGGCTATTTTATGGGTGCAAATGCTAGTCCCGTGGAAATTCTTGGGCTGTATTGGCACTTTGTCGATTTGGTCTGGATCATGGTGTTTACATTTATCTATTTGATTTAAGGTAGATAGGGGGTTGAGACATGTCTGAACACCATCGCGGTCCGCGTTATGGAAGCATCTGGTGGTGGTTGTTAGGGCTCACGATTATTGAGGTGATTTGCGCGACGCAGATTACGGCGCAGCTTCCGAAGGTGATTTTGCTCGTCGGTATCGCGTTGACGAAAGCCGCTCTGGTGGCGTTGTATTTCATGCACTTGCGCTTCGAGCGCGGCACCCTGTTGGTGATCGCGTTTACCCCAATGTTGATTTGCGGCTTCCTGGTGTTTATGCTCATGCCGGATTTAGGAGCGTACGAACACAAATCGGAAATCCGGGCTGAGAAGGTTCATACCGGCTCTGAGCCCAATAAACAGCATTGATCGATTGCTGCTTGCGGATGCGTGACGTTAAATCTTAAGAGGTGGGTAAGTCCAGCATGACAGTGGGTGAAACGGGAGGTCCAACGCCGGGAAAGTCGCGTCAGCCACAGCGCTCTAATCGCATGGTCTGGGGTGTGATCGGCACAGTATTGGTTGTGCTCATCGGTTTTGGGATGTTTGTGCTGCTGGGTAACGGTTTTTTCGCTCGTACCTCCCAATCCGCTCTGCCGCCAATTGGCACAGTTCCGGAGTTCTCTCTGCTCGAACGCAGTGGACAGCCGGTCACCAAGGCCGATTTGTTGGGCAAGGTCTGGGTGGTTGATTTTATCTTTACCAACTGTGTTGAGGCCTGCCCTCTCTTGAGCAGCCGGATGTCCGAGCTGCAAACTGCCTTTGCATCGGAAGTGGATTTTCGCCTCGTGTCGATCACGCTAGATCCGGAGCGCGATACCCTGGAGACTCTGACTGCCTATGCCGCTTATCTCAAAGCCGCTCCGCAGCGTTGGTTGTTTCTTACGGGCGACAAAGATCGGATTTACCGATTGGCGCGTAAGGGATTTTATCTGAATGTCGTCGACCCGGCGGATGCCCCACAGACGTCCGGGTGGCTGCCGTTGCTGCAGCGCGCGATGCGGCAGGCTGCCAGCCAGGTGGGGCGCTGCATCGGACCGGCATTGGCTCTGGCTCACCATGGCCTAGATGCCATAGACGGGGAAGGACGGCTAGACCTGCAGCACAGCGCCCGACTGGTGCTGGTGGATCGCCAGGGACAGATCCGGCAGTACTATGACAGCAGAGACGCGGATGTCGTGCAGCGCCTGAGTCACGATGTCAAGCGGTTGCTGCGTGAGCCCTAAGCGGGATTTGCGTCGTTGTCGCACCGCAATCGATGCAGTTTTCCTTCCCCGATTTGCCTCGCGTGAGCCCCAAACGAAAGTGGCATGACATGAAACTGACTCACCGCATTGGGCGCCTCCTGTCCTCGCTTTGGCAGGGATGGTGTCTGGGTTGCCCGCGTTGTGGGGAGCGCACTTTGTTTCGCCGCTGGTTTACAATGTATGAGCAGTGTGCGGTATGCCACCTGAAGTTCGAACGTGAACAGGGGTATTTCCTGGGGGCGATGTACATCAACTACGCCATGACCGTCGGCATTGTCCTGGTGGGCTACTTCGTGCTCGAATGGGTGACGGAAATCCCTCTAGCGTATCATCTCGTCCTATGGGGCAGCGTGAGCGTGCTCTGTCCGCTGTTGCTGTTTCGCCGCAGCCGTGGCCTTTGGCTGGCGCTCGACTATTTTGTGACCTCTGCGGACGATGTGCCAAACCCACGCGAGGAGTGGCCCGGTGAGTGGAACTGAGACACGTGGATTGCTGGTGGCGCCAGATGAGACGGCGGGGGTGTGCAAACCCGAATGCAGTCCTGCCATCTCGATCACCGGCTTGTGCCATACCTATGGAACGCGGGAAGCGTTGAGCGGGATTGATCTGCAGGTGGAGCGCGGCGAACGTTTTGGCCTGCTCGGTCCCAATGGCAGTGGCAAAACCACGCTATTCCGGATTCTGTGCACGCTGACGCCACTGTGCCAGGGTCAGGTCCGCGTGTTCGGGTACGATCTGGCGCAGCAAGGCGATACCATCCGGGCTCAATTGGGCGTGGTCTTCCAGCATCCGAGCTTGGACGGTAAACTCACGGTGCTGGAGAATTTGCGTCATCATGGTCATTTGTACGGCCTGCGGGGGCAACGCTTGCGGCAGCGAGCTGCGGTTGCCCTGCACGACGTGGGACTCGACGCGCGGCGTCACGACTTGGTCGAGACCCTGTCCGGTGGGTTGCAGCGGCGGGTAGAATTGGCCAAAGCGTTTTTACACGAGCCGGCGTTATTGTTGCTCGACGAGCCGAGCACCGGCCTCGATCCGGGCGCCCGTCTGGATTTTGCTGCCCATCTCGACCATCTCCGCGCCGCACATGGCGTCAGTATTTTGCTGACCACGCATATTCTGGAAGAAGCTGAGCGCTGCGATCGCGTTGGCATCCTGCATCAGGGACATCTCGTCGCCGTCGGGACACCAGATGAACTGAAGACGAGGGTAGGGGGTGATGTCGTCGTGGTGCAAGCGCACGACGCCGAGGGGCTGCAGAGGCGAATCCGGCAGCGCTTTAACTGCAACCCGACCGTCGTCGAGGGGCGTGTGCGGGTGGAAATTGCGCATGGACATGCGTTCGTGCGGGACGTCGTTGATGCCTTTGCCAGTGACATTCAGGCCGTGACGTTCGGTAAGCCGACGCTGGAAGATGTGTTTGTGCATCTGACCGGTCATCATTTGTGGACGCCTTCTGAGCCGTAAGAGGAACGCTGATCATGACCCTTTCCCTACCGGCGATTGGCACGTTGTGGTGGCGCGAAATCACCCGCTTCCGGCGTCAGCGCAGCCGGGTCATCGGAGCGCTGGCTCAGCCTATGCTCTTCTGGCTTCTGCTGGGCGGCGGGTTGAGCGCCTCGTTTCGGCCCATCGGCGTTCCGGAGAATCTGGGCTATCTGGAATATTTTTACCCGGGCATTATGGTCCTGGCGATGTTGTTCACCGCCATTTTCGCCACCATTGCCGTAGTTGAAGATCGCCGTGAAGGATTTTTACAAGGCGTGATGGTCGCGCCGGTGTCTCGACTCAACATTGTCTTGGGGCAGTCTCTGGGCGCTTCGACTCTGGCATTGTTACAGGCGGTGATCTTCCTCACCCTGGCTCCGCTGGTGGGGATCACGCTGAGTATTGGCAGTTTGCTTGCCGTGTTCGTGGTGCTCGCGCTGTTGGCCTTTGGCCTGACCAATCTGGGTCTGATGATCGCCTGGCGCTTGCAATCGACCCAGGGCTTTCACGCCATCATGAACCTCATGTTGATGCCGCTGTGGTTACTCTCCGGCGCCTTTTTTCCCCTGACTGGCGTGCCGCTTTGGCTGGAGTGGCTGATG
>Ga0256867_10000759_pt1 | contig 13097 bp, 12 predicted proteins | sample RVTome_15_FD_185939 | JGI IMG/M metagenome (GOLD analysis project Ga0256867, IMG submission 185939) | Soil microbial communities from uranium-contaminated site in the Upper Colorado River Basin, Wyoming, United States - RVT150D86 (HiSeq) ... | reverse complement strand
AGCGATCGAAAAAGGATTTCCGCAGCGTGAGATCCAGGATTCAGCCTATCACTATCAAAAAGCGGTGGAGCGAGGCGAGCAGGTGATCGTCGGCGTGAACAAGTACGCAATGACTAACGAACCTTCCGAAATTCCGATCCTGGTTATTGACGAAACAGTTCGCACGCACCAACTCGAACGGCTAGAGCAAACACGCACAGGCCGAGACGCGGGCGCAGTTGCGAACGGACTGGAAAAACTCAAACTCGCCGCGCAGAAAAACGAGAACACGATGCCTGCAACGATCGGCGCCGTTCGCGCTTACGCAACGCTCGGAGAGATCTGTTCGGCGCTGAGAGACGTCTACGGAATCTACGAAGAGCCCGCCTTCTGAGTTCATCTCTGTGCAGCCTCTGTGTCCCTCTGTGTCTCTGTGGTTCAGTTTCATTCCCCACCACAGAGACACAGAGAGGGACACAGAGATTGCACAGAGAGCTACAAACCAGCCTGTTTGCTGATAATTTATCGACTAATGGTTAGAATGCGTTCATGTCCAATCGAAAGATTAGAGTTCTCGTAGCAAAACCCGGACTGGATGGTCACGACCGGGGAGCTAAAGTCATCGCACGCGCGCTTCGCGACGCAGGTATGGAAGTGATCTATACGGGTTTGCGGCAAACACCTGAAATGATCGCAGCGGCCGCGCTTCAGGAAGACGTCGATGCGGTTGGCGTATCAATATTGAGTGGGGCTCACAATACACTCTGCCCGCGCATCGTTCAACTGCTTCGTGACAAAGGGATGGATAACGTGCTTGTGCTTGTTGGCGGTATCGTCCCTCAGGAAGACTTGCCGCGACTCAAGCAACAAGGCGTTGCTGAGATTTTCCTGCCGGGAACTTCGACAGAAGACATCGTCCAGTTTTTGAGGGATAACGTTAAGCCGCGCGAGTAGTTATTTCTTGAGGAAACGCGCAATTCCCTTCTGGCAGTCGTCAGTCATGCGCGCGATTACGTTAACGTCAGCGCCGGTTTCGAGCGCATCGGGAAACGCCAGCCCATCGATCTGATAGAGCAGTCCTTTTGTTAATGCGATTGCCTGCTTGCTCAGTTCTGCAAACCTTTTTACGTACTCATCAACGTCAGCAGCAAAAGTCTCGTCGCTGAAAACCCGATTGACGAGTCCAAGATCCATGGCTTGCTCGGCGCTTATCTCCTCGCCACGAGTTATCAGTTCAAAAGCACGCTTCTCAGAAACGTTGCGCCTGAGAATCGCCATCACCATTGCCGGGACGAATCCAATCTTCACTTCCGGATAGCCGAAACGCGCGGAAGCGGAAGCCAAAACAAGATCGCAGGCGCTCGCCAGACCGCAGCCACCAGCCAGAGCCCTTCCAGTGACGGCCGCTATCACTGGCAACGGAAGCTGACGCATGAACACAAACAGCTCCAACAACGAGCGTGCGTCTTCGGAGTTTTCAGCCACAGATGCTCCGGCGATCTTCTGTAGCGCTGAAAGATCGGCACCGGAGCAGAAATCTTTGCCCGCGCCTGTGATCACAACAACTCTGACGTTTTCGTCGTCAGCAGCTTTATCCAGACCTTCCTTGATCCCTGCGATGACCGCATCGTTCAGCGCATTCCTTTTCTCCGGCCGGTTGAGCGTGATACGCGCCACGGCAGCTTCGACGGAATAAAGCACTACCTGGTGATCAGTCATTTCGTTTTTTATCCGTGATCATCCGTGTAAATCCGTGGCTTCTTGCTCTGTTACTTCGATCTCCATCCGCAAGAGCGCCGTCGAAAAAGTCTTCCCCTGCGCATCAGTCATCAACGACAACGTCCCACCGCCACCGAGACTCTCGTGAAGCAGGAAATTAAGCGCACCCAGATTCGGCAACTCGAACCTTTCAACTTCACCCAGGCAGATGCCCTTGAAGTGTTCCTTCACTCTTTCGGCAGTAACCTCACGAACCAGGATCGGATAAAACTCATCCCGCAAGGCAATCAAGCCGACGTTGGCAGTATCGCCCTTGTCTCCTGAACGTGCGTGCGCGAGCTTTGTTAGTTGTAACTTCATAACCATTAGCAACCGCTTAGAGCATGGGATTTAACGCATTTGTGCTTTTTGTGCCTTTTTGTGGCTTCATGTCCCGAGCACCTCAACTACAGGCGTGATCTCTTCTTTGGGAATCAGTGCCGGCCAGTAAGCCACAATCTCTTCAACTTTTGGCCTGCCACCGGCAAAACCAGTCACTGCCGGTGGACCAGTGAGAATCAGCGGTGCAATCTCCTTAGTGAATCTCTCAACAGGGCTTCGATCCTGACCACGCACACCAACACGTAGTTGCACTTCCGGGAGATCTGATCTTGGCAAACCGGCCAATGGACCATGTGTAGCATTGACACCAACGAACTCCGTCAACACCTGGTCGAACTTCAGTCCCAGCCGATCGAGGCGACTGCGCAGAATTCGATCCGCAGCTTGTGCTTTGTCGTAAGCATCAGGCCAGGAGTAAACCAACGTTCCCACGGCCTTAAATCCAGCCGAATAGCTGATTGAAACTTTCAGAAACTCCGTTGCAGCTCTTCCCTCGATACCGTAGACGCGAACGCGGTCGCGACCTTCGTACTCGAGTCTTATGGTCGTGAAATCGGCGACGCAATCCGGCGTGATGTACTCATGCGGGTCGCCCATCTCGTAAACGAGTTGCTCTTTAATCGAGGGAATGATGATCCAGCCGCCGGTGCGTTCATGTTTTGTGATGACAAAAGTTCCGTCCGGCGAAGCTTCAGCAATTGGAAAACCAACATCGGCGAGATTTGGGATGCTGCGCCACTCATACTGGCAATTCCCACCCGAAGCCTGCGCGCCGCATTCGATGATGTGGCCTGCGATTGTGCCGGACGCAAGACGATTCCAATCATTTTCAGGCCACCCGAATTCATGAATCATCGGTGCGAGGGTCAACCCTGTATCCGTTGCCCTGCCGGTAATCACGATTTGCCCGCCCTGATTCAAGGCGTCGACAATGGGCCAGGCGCCAAGATACGCATTCGCACTCTGAATCTTATCGCGCACGGTGGACAGTGGCTCATCGGTGTCCATGTTACGCAGCTCAATACCGCGCGCGAGCAGTTCATCGAGCCGCGACATGATGTCATCGCCGGTAACAATCCCGATGCGAACCTTGCCCCCAAGTCCCAATTCGCGAGCAACCTCAATTACCGCATCAGCGCAGCCTCTGACGTTGACCCCACCCGCGTTGGCAGTGACTTTTATGTCTCTTTCAACACATGCCGGCAGTATCCGGCGCATCAACGGAACGAAATCCTTTGCATAGCCGGCATTCGGATCGCGCGTCTTCTGTTTTTGCATGATCGACATCGTGACTTCCGCGAGGTAGTCGAGCATCAGATAGTCGATCGGCCCACCTTCAACCTGGCGGACTGGCGCCTCAGGAAGATCGCCCCAGAACCCCTGTCCGGCTGCTATGCGTATTTTTTGTTTCATCAGGAATTCTGGAATCTACCAGACGCCGCCAAAAAGCACAAAAAGCACAAGGCCGAAGCCAGTGTCTCGGTCGTGTCCTGATTTCAATTAGACAATACTCAGTATCCCAACACGCAGAGATCTAACTTCTCCAAACCCGCAGAATGTGCTAAGAAGATTAGCCCAATCAAAACATAATTGCTGAGGAACCCAATGCAACCAGAAAAATCCATTCGATCGATCTCCGCCTTTGTTTGTACGCTGCTGCTTCCATTAGTTCTGGCAGGATGCCAGCCTTCGCCCACAGGTGGAGGCGGCGGCGCAGGAACTACGCACAAACTTGCTTTTGTCACAAACAATGCATCCGACTTCTGGATCATCGCTCGCAAAGGAACTGAGAAGGCCGCCGCAGACATTCCCGGCATTGAAGTCGAGTTCAGGATTCCTTCGGACGGTACCGCTGCTGAACAGCAACGCGTCATCGATGATCTGTTGGCAAAGGGTATCGATGGAATTGCAATCAGCCCTGTCGACCCGGCGAACCAATCGCCGATGCTCAATCGCGCTGCCAGCCAGACGTTGGTCGTCACACAGGACAGCGATGCGCCCGACACTAATCGTGCGTGTTATATCGGCACTGATAATGTTCAGGCCGGACGCCAGGCAGGTGAGTTGGTTAAAGAAGCGCTGCCACAGGGTGGCAAGATCATGGTGTTCGTTGGCGTGCTCGATGCCGCAAACGCCCAGCAACGTTATCAGGGTTTGAAGGAAGCACTCGCCGGATCGAATGTGCAGATCATTGACGTGCGCACTGACAACACTGACCGCGTCCGCGCGAAGTCGAATGCATCGGACACACTCGTCAATAATCCTGACATCGCTGGAATGGTGGGGCTGTGGTCTTACAATGGACCAGCGATACTCAGCGCTGTCAAAGAAGCCAACAAAGTGGACAAGGTGAAGATCATCGCGTTCGACGAAGAAGACCAGACGTTGAGTGGAATCCAGGAAGGCGCGATTTACGCAACGGTCGTGCAGCAACCATTTGAGTTTGGGTACCGGTCGATGGAGTTGATGTCGAAGATTCTGAACGGCGATAGATCGCAGATTCCGGAAAGCAAACAGATCTTCGTGCCGACTATCGCGGTTAAAAGAGCCGACGTCGAAGAGTTTACGAAGAAGATCAACTCCCTGCGCGGACGCAGTTAGAGCCACAGATAAACACCGATAACACGGATGACAGCTCCAATCCCTATCCTCAAAATGGAGGGAATCAGCAAACGGTTCCCCGGAGTTGTCGCGCTCGATCAGGTAAGCCTTACTGTCGGTACTGGTGAGATTGTCGCTTTGATTGGCGAGAACGGCGCCGGGAAATCAACGCTGATGAAGATCCTCGGCGGCGCGATCTCAAGCGATGCAGGCACGATCAAGATCAACGACGAGCTCGTTGAAATACGCTCGCCGCGTGAGGCCAGCGCGCTTGGTATCGAGTTTATCCATCAGGAACTCAGCGTACTCGACAATCTCGACGTCGCGGCCAATATCTTTCTGCGTCGCGAACCAACCAAAGGCGGCTGGCTGAAGCTGGTAGATCGCAAACGCATATACCGGGAGTCAAACGAGATTCTTCGCAAGCTCGGGCTCGATGTTTCAAGCCGCACTCCGCTGGGCCGGCTCTCTTTGGCTCAACAGCAACTGGTCGAAATTGGCAGGGCACTCAGTGCCGGCGCGCGCATCATTATCATGGACGAGCCGACGTCGAGTTTGACGCTCACCGAAACTCGACGCCTCCTCGAAATCGTAAAAGATCTTAAAGCTCAGAACGTCAGCATCATCTACATTTCTCATCGCATGCACGAAGTGAAAGAGATAGCCGATCGCGCAGTCGTTCTTCGCGACGGGAAAAACGCCGGTGAGATCGAAGGCGGCGAGATCACTCACGAACGCATGGTGCGAATGATGGTCGGACGTGACCTCAAGGAGCTTTTCAAAGCCGCCAAAGGAAACGGCACTGGAGACGACCGTGGCCGTGGTTTTGAGGTTCGGCGCTTGCGCACACTCAGATATCCGGATCACGTGATCTCATTCAAAGTCGCGAGGGGTGAAGTGCTCGGCTTTGCAGGGCTGGTTGGCGCCGGACGCTCTGAAGTCGCAAGGGCGATTTTTGGTGTCGAGGATGCTATAGAAACGGTGGTCTCTCTCAACGGCCAGGAATTGCGAATCGACGATCCGCAGGACGCAATAACTCATGGCATCTATCTCGTTCCGGAAGATCGCCGGCTGTGTGGTCTAATCGTCGATTTCAACGTACGAGAAAACATTTCGCTTCCAAACCTGGAGAGTTACTCGTCGGCAAAAATCATCAACCGTAGTAAAGAGTCGAGCGCCGCAATCGAGGCATGTAAAGCAATCAACATCAAGACACCGTCGCCGGAGATGCGCGCCGCCAACCTCAGCGGGGGCAACCAGCAGAAGGTGGTGCTGGCAAAGTGGCTGACCTTTTCGCCGCGAGTTTTAATCTTCGATGAACCCACGCGCGGAATCGACGTCGGCGCCAAAGCCGAGATTTACGAACTTATACGCAAACTTGCGTCAGAGGGCGTGTCGGTGATCGTGATCAGCAGTGAGATGGAAGAGGTGCTTGGAATAAGCGACCGCATAGCAGTGATGCACGAAGGGCGGTTAACTGGAATTCTGGTACGCGCACAGTTTAGCGAGGAGGCCGTCATGAGACTCGCCACAGGCACCGAAGGATAGCCACAAAGAGACACAAGAATCACAAAACACCTTATAGAGGACACATTAAACAATCCATCTCTTAAATAACGTGCTTTGTGCGCCCTTTTGTGGCAATAGGAGTGTGGCTTATGAAAAAAGAGCTTGGCATCTTCGTCCTGCTTATAGTTCTCTGCATAATCGTTTCAGCGATAAACCCAAACTTTTTGCTCGCGATCAATCTTCAGAACCTCGCGCGGCAGATCGGCGCGTTTGGCATCTTCAGCATCGGCCTCGGCCTCGTGATCATCACCGGCGGTATCGAACTCTCAGTGGGCTCGATGATGGCGTTGCTCGGCGTACTGCTATCGATGATGTTGACCGAGTGGGGATTTGGCGTTGCCGCGGCCGTGGTAGCTTGCATGGGAATCGCCATGGTGCTGTCGTTCGGCCATGGGTTGCTGATCACGCGCCTGAACATGCAGCCGTTCATCGTGACGCTGTGCGGTCTGCTTTTCTATCGCGGCCTTGCTCGCTTCATCACAAGAGATGAAACAAAAGGGTTTGGTTCTGTCCCTGGTCTTGATTCCCTTCGGTTCATTGCAAATGAAAACCTCCTCGGCATACCAATGCCGTTTGTGCTTCTCGTGATCATTAGCTTGATTACGTGGGTCGTGTTGCATCGGTCAGTTTATGGTCGCTACCTTTTCGCTACCGGGCGCAACCCGGAAGCAGCGCGCTATGCAGGCATCGACACAAACAACATTGTCACTTTGACTTACGTGATCTCCGGGGCACTCACCGCCATCTCGGGAATAATCTTCGCCTTTTATACAAATTCAGTTTCACCCGCTAATCACGGAAATGCCTATGAACTCTATGGCATTGCGGCGGCGGTGCTTGGTGGGTGTTCGTTACGCGGTGGTGAAGGATCGGTGGTCGGCATACTCATCGGCACCGCTCTTCTCCAGGTTTTGCGCAACCTTGTTAACTTGCTTGGCATTCCCAGTTCGCTCGATTTCGCGGTGATGGGAGCAGTGATCTTGATCGGAGTGATCGCGGATCAGATCTTCACGGAGCGCCGAAACCGGCGGCAGGTGACGTTGATGCGCGAGACCAGCGCACCTTAACCGGGCTTTCTTTGAGCCTTGGGGGAAAAACTATGAAACTATTCCAAAAACTCTCGAGCTTGTTGCTGTTGGCGGTGTCGCTATGTTTGAGCGTCGTTAACGCTCATGCCCAGGCCACAGTCACCAAACATAGCTTTGGCAAAACTTCCACCGGCGAAAACATCGATATCTACACGCTGCGAAACCTGAACGGAATGGAGACGCAGATCACCAACTACGGCGGGATCGTCGTTTCACTTCTGGCCCCGGATCGCAATGGAACGTTTGGCGACGTAGTGCTTGGCTTTAGCGACCTCGAAAACTACCTGAAACCACATCCGAATTTCGGCGCGCTTATCGGTCGTTACGGCAACCGCATCGCAAAGGGCCGCTTCAAGCTGAATGGCGTTGAATACAAACTTGCCGTCAACAATGGCGAGAACCACCTCCACGGCGGCATTAAGGGTTTCGACAAAGTGATCTGGACTGGACGGGCAATTAAAACAAAGGCCGGACCGGCAGTTGTTCTAACTTATCTAAGCAAGGACGGCGAGGAAGGCTATCCAGGCAATCTCCGAGTCAGGGTTGTATACACACTCACAAACAACAATGAACTCAAGATCGACTATTCAGCTAAAACCGATAAAAATACGGTCACCAATCTGACTCATCACTCCTACTTCAATCTCCTCGGTGAGGGCAATGGCAACATTCTCAATCACCAGATCATGATCAACGCGAATCGATTCGTGCCAACTGACGAGGGCTCGATTCCCACCGGCGAATTGAGAGGAGTCGCAGACACTCCATTCAATTTTCCTAAGCTCACTACAATCGGTGCACGGATTAATCAGGACGATGAGCAACTGAAGTTCGGTAACGGGTACGATCACACCTGGGTGATAGATGGTCGCGCCGGCACGCTGCGACACGCCGCTTCAGCTTATGAACCATTTTCAGGTCGACTAATGGAGGTTTGGACCACCGAACCGGGAATGCACTTATACACAGGAAATTTTCTGGATGGTACGTTAACGGGTAAATCCGGCAAGCTCTATCCAAGACGATCCGGTTTTTGTTTAGAGACTCAACATTATCCTGATTCGCCTAATCAGCCATCGTTTCCTACGACGACCCTGAGAAAGGGCGCCACGTATAGGTCAACAACCCTCTACAGATTCAGCTACCACCCTAAACCAGTGCACTAAGCGCTTTGCACGAACAGTATCGTGCGTAGGTGATTTCTCTGTGCTCCCAATGTGTCCTCTGTGTCTCTGTGGTGATCTTTGACTCTGATTTAACCACCACAGAGATACAGAGGACACAAAGAGAGCACAGAGAAGAATGCGCCTGGATACTTTTCGTGCAAGGCCGCACTAAAGATTGCTTCAAAATTTTCAGGATTCTCTATTGGATTGAATTGTCCGGTAAATTCTGAAAATCCTGTCTCATAACGGCAAGCGCAAACGCGCTTCGCATCCGCGGAGTTGTTGTCGATTCTCGAGCGTTAACGTCCCGCCGTGCGCTTCCGCAATCTGTCGCGACAACACCAAGCCAATGCCGGACCCTTTGGCTTTAGTCGTAAAAAAGGGAACAAATAAATTCGCCGTGCTGGCCAGTCCGGGTCCTTCGTCGCGGATCCAAACTTCCACCTGCCCGTTTTTCTGTTGCCAGCCAACCTCGACACGGCCTCGAGTTTCCATCGACGCATCTACAGCGTTCCGCACGAGGTTTATGAGCAGTTGCTCCAGTTGAACATCGTCACCCCGAACCACCAACTCCGGCCCAGAGACGACATCCACCGGCAATCGTGTCTCCAAACTTGCAACGCGCGACACCAGCAAACCAATCTTCAATGGTTCGAGTCGTGGTGTTGGCAACCGCGCGAGCTTTGAATACGACTCGACGAAACGTGCCAGTGAATCCGCGCGTGAAGAGATAACCGCGAGGCCGCGGTGCATATCTTCGCGCCAATCCAGCGGCTCGGGTTTCCTGCTCATCAAGTCTGCCAAACTACCCGCGACCGACTTTATCGGCGCAAGCGAGTTGTTGAGTTCGTGGCCCAACACGCGCAACAAGCGTTGCCACGCAGTGCGCTCCTCTTCACGAAGCGTCTGACTTAAATCAGTCAACACCAGCAACTGGTGCTGCGCGCCTCCTTCGCGAAAGGTGCTGCGCCGAATGTCCCAACGTCCGACGCCACCGGGAAACACCATCTGCATGGTGTGAGGTCCTGCACCCGCAGGCCGGTTGAGACACGCAGAGAGCCCGAGTTCGTCGCTCGTGCGACCTAACAAGCGTGCTGACGGTTGGGTCAGCAGCCTTTCACCAGCCCGATTGACCAGGCGCAAACGCTGATCGCCGTCGAACGCAAAGACGGCTACGTCGATTTCGCCCATCACCGTGCGCAGCAGCGCCGTCGCTTCCATCGCACCGAGTCGTTGTTCACGCAAAGTCTGACCCAGGTCGTTAACTTCCAGCATCACTTCGCCGAGCGCGTCTCCTGAAAGCGCGCGGCGTCCACGAATGGAGTAGTCGCCTTCGCGAATGGCGGCAAGAATGTTCGAGAGTGTTTGTAGCGGCCTGACGATTCGTTGTTTGAGGTTGAACGAAATTCCGAGCCACAAAAGTACCAGGAACAGGTCGACTGTCCACTGGACTTGAGCGGAATAGCCGCCGTACCAGAGCAGGAATGCACACAAGCCGACCGCCGGAAAACCTGCGGCCAGGGCAAGCAGAGTGATACGCCTTTCGAATTTCAGACCCCTGCCGCGTCTGAGGTCAGGGTCGAGCGAGGAGAATGATGCAGACTGTTTTGAAGGCTTAACGGGCGTACTCACGTGAGTAATAATAACCCATAGTACTTTGAGCTTTGTACTTTGTGCTTTGTTTGGTGGTGCCCTAGTTTGGCGTCCTCTGTGCAACCTCTGTGTCCTCTGTGTCTCTGTGGTTAGACAATATCCAGGAAAATCACCCCAGAGGCACAGAGGACACGGAGGACACGGAGGACACGGAGGTTGCACAGAGAAGAATTCAAATTAGGGGACTACGCATTGTTTTTCAGTCCGTCGGTACAACGGATATTTGAAACTTACAGAACTAAATACAAAGTACAAAGCACCAAGACCTAAGATCCAAGCCCATACTTCTGCAAGCGCCGATACAGCGCGCTTCGGCTGAGGCCGAGGGCTTCGGCGGCGCGGTTCGCGTTGCCTTCGAACCTCGCCAGAGCCTTCTTGATTAATAAGCGCTCCGCATCTTCGAGGCTCATTTCCTCGAGCCGAGCCGACAACCGCGCGTCGGGAGTCGCTTCGAGCGCAAGGTCGAAGGCCGTCACTATGTTTCCCGGACTCATAAGGACGGCTCGCTCGATCACGTGGTCCAATTCACGCACATTTCCCGGCCATAGATGCTGGCGCAAAGCATCCAGCGCTTCGGGCGTGAAGCCCATGATGGGCCTGCGATAATGCTCGCGATGAAGTTTTAAAAAGTGCTCGGCCAGAATCGGGATGTCTTCAATGCGATCACGCAACGGCGGCAGACGAATCTCGACGGTGTTGAGACGGAAGAGAAGATCCTGGCGAAACCTTCCATGGGCGACTTCAGCAGGCAGGTCGGCATTTGTCGCCGACAACAACCGCACGTTTACCTTCTGTGTCTTCGATGATCCGACGCGCTCAAACTCACCAGTTTCCAACACGCGAAGCAACTTTGCCTGAAGATTCAGAGGAACGTTTGCAATCTCGTCGAGAAACAGTGTACCTCCATCTGCAAGTTCGAAACGTCCGACACGATCGCTCTTAGCGTCTGTAAATGCCCCACGTACGTGGCCAAACAACTCGCTCTCAAAGACACCTTCGGCCAGCGCGCCTGCGTTCAGAGAGATCAACGGCTTCGATCGGCGCGAGGAGATCGAGTGGAGCACTCGCGTGATCACTTCCTTGCCCGTCCCGTTCTCGCCGGTGATGAGAACGTTTGCATCTGCAGGACCGATGCGTTCCACGAGATTCAAGACCGATCTCATCGCCGGAGATTCCGAAACGATTTGCGGTAACTCAGTTGATGATTCAGAAACACTATCTCGCAGCGCAATATTTTCGGCTTCAAGACGGCTGCCGCGACGCAATGCCTCAGCGAGTTCGACCTGTGTTCGCAAGACTGACAGCAATCGTGCGTTGTCCCAGGGCTTCTGTATGAAGTCGCGGGCGCCGCGACGCATTGCTTCGACTGCTAAATCGACGCTGCCCCAGGCTGTCATGACTACGACGGGCAGAGTCGGATCCGCCGAGCGGATCCGCGTGAGTAGATCCAAACCTTCGCTACCCGAAGTTGTGTCGCGAGCGTAGTTGAGATCGATCAGCACGACATCGAATTCATGTGTATCGATGGATCTGAGCACGCCTTCAGGCGAGGACGCGGTTTCTATCTGAAAACGTTCGCCTTTCAGTAGAAGGCTCAACGCCGCGAGGACGTCCGCCTGGTCGTCAGCGATCAGAATGCGAAGCATAGAATGGGAATCATAATATGATTAGCCACGGATTACACTGATTAACACTGATTGGTAGTGTCGCAATTTGAAACTCTTCTCTGCGTAATCTCTGCGTCCTCTGCGTCTCTGCGGTGGAGGATGCGAAAAAGCAGGTAAACCGCAGAGGCGCAGAGGACGCAGAGATCACGCAGAATCAAATTACGACACCACTCACTGGTTGATCACTAGAAGCCGGGATTGACCTTTTGAAGTAGATAAAAACTGCGAATCATCAGACCCGTGCCGATCAGCAGGACGAGTGTAGTCGCTACCTCAACAACAACCAGCGAACTGCGTAACCATTGACGACCGCTGGTGCCGCGACCCGTCTCTTTCAGCGTCTCGTGCACCTCGACTTCACCCGCCTGAATAGCCGGAATCAGGCCAAAGAGAATACCGGTGAGAAATGAAAACGCCGACCGTAAAAGCGAGTATGGTCCAATCGAGACCAATCTCGCGCGATCGCGGAATAGCATTCGGACTGACGTAAAGAATGAGTGCGATACCCCAGCGCGCCAGGAGTAGGCCGAAAGCGCCGCCAATCACTGACAACAAAACGCTCTCGGTAAGTAACTGGCGAGCGATCCGCCAACGGCTCGCACCGACGGCAGTACGAATCGCCATCTCTTTCTTGCGTGCGGTTGAGAAACACCAGCCGCTCCGATTCATGGTAAGGCAGCGGGCGGATGAGCACCGCATTCACGACGCTGAAAATTGCGGTGTTCGCGCCAATACCGAGCGCCAGCGCAATAATCACGATAATCGTGATGCCGGGGTTCTTCAGCAGCATTCTCGCGCCGTAACGCAGGTCTTGCCAGAGTGTTGATGCCATGTATTTTTCTCCGTTAGCCACGGATTTTCAAGGATTGACACGGATCAGCAAACTGAATCAGATCAGTGTAAATCCGTGAAGATCCGTGGCTGATTTATTCATATCGTAATGCTTCGATTGGATCGACTCTTGTCGCACGGCGCGCGGGAAGGTAGCATGCAAGCAACGCCACCGTCGTCAACACACCGGCCACGACGATAAATGTCGTAGCATCGTTGGGCGTTACGCCAAACAACAAACCGCGAATCAGACGGGTCAAAACAAAAGCCGCAACCAAACCAATCGCCTCTCCCGCAAGCGCCAGCATCATCCCTTGCCTGAGCACAAGCTTCAGTACGTCGCTGACCTGCGCGCCCAGCGCCATGCGTATTCCCAACTCTTGTGTGCGCTGTGTAACCGCGTTCGACAACAAACCGTAAATGCCTACCGCCGACAGCAACAT
>Ga0256867_10000758_pt1 | contig 13097 bp, 7 predicted proteins | sample RVTome_15_FD_185939 | JGI IMG/M metagenome (GOLD analysis project Ga0256867, IMG submission 185939) | Soil microbial communities from uranium-contaminated site in the Upper Colorado River Basin, Wyoming, United States - RVT150D86 (HiSeq) ... | reverse complement strand
AGCGCTCGACGCGTGGGGAACGGTCAACGCGCTCGCCGCGGTGACTGAGCGCATCCGCCTCGGCACGATGGTCTCCCCCGTGACCTTTCGCCACCCCGCGGAGCTGGCGAAGACGGTCGTCACCGCTGACCATGTCTCGCGCGGCCGAGTGGAGCTCGGCATGGGTGCCGGGTGGTTCGAAAGGGAGCACGAGGCCTTCGGCTTCCCGTTCCCGTCGACGCGGGAACGCTTCGACATGCTGGTGGAGCAGGTGGAGATCGTCCGTCGGCTCTGGGGTGGCGAGGGTCCGGCCGTGGACTTCGAGGGGCGTCACTACCGTCTCGAGGGGTGCCCGGCGCTGCCGGCGCCGGTGCAGGAACCGCACCCGCCCCTGATCATCGGCGGCGACGCGGGGCCACGATCGGCGGCCCTCGCGGCCCGGTGGGCCGACGAGTACGACGTGGTCTACGTCGACCCGGCGGGCGCGGCGGAGCGCGTGCGCCGGGTCTCCGAGGCCTGCGAGGCGATCGGGCGCGACCCGGCGACGGTCCGACGGTCGATGCTGATCAAGGCGATCGTCGGCGCCGACGAGGCCGAGGTCCGCGAGCGCGCAGCGGCGCTCATGGCCTGGCAGGCGGAAGACGGCGACGTCGACGCGTTCCTCGAGGATCTGCGCGCCCACCACCTCGCAGGGACGCCCGACCGGGTGCTCCAGCGCCTCGCGGCGTTCGCCGCGGCAGGGATCCAGCGCGTGCTCGTGCACCAGCTCGTGCACACCGATCTGGCGTCGGTGGAACTGATCGGGCGCGAGATCGTGCCGGAGGCCGCGCGACTCTAGCGGCGCCTCAGCGCACGGCGGCGTAGTCGACGAGGTTCCCCATCCGCTCGGGCGACCCTTCCAGGTAGATCCGGAGGTTCCGGCAGAAGAAGTCGACCTGGCCATCCCAACTCTCGGGTGCGTTCCCCGAGATGTGCGGCGTGATCAACAGGTTGGGCGCCGTCCAGAGCGGACTGTCGGGCGGCAGTGGCTCCTCGGCCGTGACGTCGAGCATCGCGCCGCGCAGGCGTCCTTGGTTCAGGGCGCGAACGAGTGCGTCCTCGTCGACCAGCCCGCCGCGGGCGACGTTCACGAGGGTCGCGGTCGGCTTCATCGTCGCGAGCTCGTCGGGGCCGATCAGGTGTCGCGTCGTCCGGTTCAACGACGCGCACAGCACGACGACGTCGCTCTCGGACAGCATCTTCTCGAGCTGATCGGGGGAGAGCAAGCGGTCGAGCGGCTCGGCCGAGAGGAACAGCGGGCTCCGCTTCGTCGCCCAGACCGTCATGCCGAGCGCCCTCGCCGCGTGCGCGAGCTCACGCCCTACGGCTCCGTAGCCGACGATGCCGAGCTGCTTCCCACGCAGCACCGACGCACCGTACGCGTCGGCGTCGAGCCAGCGCCGGTCGCGCTGAGCAGCCACCCACGACGGCAGGTGCCTCGCGAGCATGATCATCGCCGCGAGCACGTACTCGGTCATTGCGGTCGCGTAGGCACCCGCCGAGCTCGTGAGCAGGACCCCCCGCTCGGCCATGCGCGCGAGGGGAAGGTGCTCGACGCCCGCGGAGACGCTGTGCACCCATCGGAGCCAGGCCCCGTCGACCGCCCGTTCCAGCAGTGCGTCGTCGATTCCCGTCACCGCGACCTGCACGTCGACGGGGCCTGGCCCGGCGAGGGCGGGATCATCGTCGGCCACGATCGTGGCACGACCCTCGACGGCCGCCTCCACCTGTTCCCGATGACCGTCGAGCAGGAAACGCGGCACGAGGACCGATGGGATGACGGTTGGAGCATCGGTTGAGCCTTCAACGCCCATGGCCTGACAACGTTCCCATAGGATGGCCTCGGATGCACGCGGATCCAGGGACGCTCACTCGATCCTGATCGCCTCGAACAGCTCGAGCTCGGGAACCTCGATCGTGAGCCGGCCATCTGCCGACCGCCACTCGAGCTCCTGTCCCGCGACGAGGCCGGTGACGTGGGCGGGCTCGCGCGCGAACGGCACCACCACCTCGACGTCGCGCATCATGACGGGCTCGACAGAGCTGATGCCCTCGCCGCCCGACCCGTTCACGAGGTGGAGCAGGTGCACGTCGTCGTCTCCCTGCTGCAGCCACGTCACCTCGACCATCGGCGAGAGGTTCCCGCCGATCTGCTCGATCCCCGCGTGCTCGAGCACCACATCGGCGACGAACGACGACGTGTTCGGGAACCCGTAGCGGTCGACGAGCGCGCCACACGTCCACGGCACGTACAAAGAGCGGCCGGCGCCGAACGGATTGATCACGAGTCCCGGCTCGCCGGTGGCCTCGGGCAGCACGCATCGCTCCGGCGGTCCGAACGGCCCAGGAGGGATCAGCCGCAGGCGTCGCTCGGCCTGCGGGCGGTACGTCGCGTCCACATAGGGCCCGTCCAGGAAGACGAGATCCGTGTCGCGCAGGCGCGGGAAGCCGTCGGCCTCGGGGAACTCGAGATACGCGCCGCGCACGCTCTCGCGGACCCCGTGGACCGTCTCGATGCCCAGGCACGTGATGGCCGTGTCGTCCCGTGGTTGCAGCTCCTCGGTGCGCCAACCGGACCGGCCGCTCGCGATCAGCGTGCCGCCCGCTTCCACGAATCGATCGAGCCGCCGGGCTGCCTCGTCGGAGATCGGCTGGTGGTCTGGCAGGATCAACGCGTCGTACCGCGCCAGCACAGAGTCGTCGGCGCGGTCGAGCAGCACGACGTCGAACGGCACGTGGTGCTCGGCGAGGACCCGGAACCACCCCCGGTACTCACGCCATGCCCCGTGGTCCCCGGTGATGAGCGCGACGCGCGCGGCGAAGTGGAGGTCCCGGTACTCCTGCTCGTGCGCGGCGTGGAACGCGAAGAGCTCCCGGACGCCGTCGAGGCCCGAGCGGTCGTGCCGGCGGTCGAGCCGGCCGATCACGTAGTGGTCGAGGCCACCGCCGTTCGCGAGCGACCGGGCCAGCCGCAGCCGCTGCCGCTCCGGCGAGACCGACACGTGGCGAGTGGGGTAGTCGATGAAGTCGACCGAGCTGTTGCTCGAGACCGTTCGGGGCAGGGAGCCGACGACCCACTTGGTGTTCGACGATGCCCCGTACGACCACTCGGGCGGGGAGCGATCCAGGGCGGTGTTCGACTCCTGCCGGACGAACCCTCCGAGGTCGTCCGACGGCCGGTCGATCGCGAGGTCCGGGCGGATCCGGCGGATCAATGCGTTCATGCGGTGCTTCGCCGCGTCGATCGTGCGGCGCTGGTAGGCGAGGTAGCTGCGGAATGTCGCATCGTCGAGGTCACGCGTGACCGGCAACTCCGACCCGGCCGCCTCGCGGAACCCCACGATGCACGCCTCGCAGTGACAGATCCCGTGGTCGATGCCGCGGTAGTCGGTCGTCTGGAACCCGGCCATGTTGAAGTAGATGCCGTCCACGTCGAGGACGGTGATCGTCTCCTCGACGATCCGAGGCGCGCACTCCTGCTGGTAGGCCCCCGACGGGCAGACGTGCACGTCGCCGCCGTCCTCGACGATCCCGCCGGCCGAGGTGCGGGATGCCCACTCGGGGTGTCGTTCTTGCAGCTCGGGGCGCACCCTCGAGAAGTCGGTCCTCGCGATCACCTTGATGCCTGCCGCGTGGCACGCCTCGACGATCGTCGCGAGATCGTCGCCCTGCACGTACGCGCTCTGGGTATGGAACGGCAGCGCCGTCGGGTAGCTCGCGACGATGCCCGACGTGTTGATCATCGCGACCGTGGCGTGCATGTCGACGAGGTCCGCCACGTACCGCTCCGCGTCGATGTCGGCCATGTCGATCTCGCGCAGGTTCGTCTGCACGAGCCGCCACGGCCACCCTTCCCACCACGCGGGCGTCGCGCTCACCCCGTCGCCGCCCGCTCAGCGTCGGTGGGCATCGGCCCCGGCCCCCACGTTCCCGAGCCAGCTCTCGTACAGGCCGGCGTAGACACCGGCCCCGTACACGAGGTCGGCGTGCGTTCCCCGCTCCACGACCCGGCCCCGGTCGAAGACGAGGATCTCGTCGGCATGCTCCGCGGTCGACAGGCGGTGCGCGATCGTGACGGTCGTCCGGCCGGCGGCGAGCCGCACGAGCGCCTCGGCGATGCGCCGCTCGGTCGCCGGATCCACCGAGCTCGTGGCCTCGTCGAGGATCAGCAGCCCCGGATCGCCCATCTGCGCGCGCGCGAGCGAGACGAGCTGCCGCTCGCCGACCGAGAGGGCCTCGCCCCGCGGGCCGACGCGCGTGCCGAGCCCGTCCGGCAGCGTCTCCAGCCAGGCGCCGAGGTCCAGGTCGCGGATCGCGCGCTCGACGTCGTCGTCGGTCCCGCCGCGGCAGCCGGCGCGGACGTTCTCGCGGACCGTGAGATCGAACAGGAAGCCGTCCTGGGGGACCATGCGAACCGCGGCCCGTCGCGCGTCGGGAGCGATCTCGCGGAGGTCGACGTCGTCGAGGAGGATCCGGCCCGCCACCGGGTCCGCGAGACGCGCGAGCAGCTTCGCGAACGTCGTCTTGCCGCTGCCGGTCTCACCGACGATCGCGACGTGCGCCCCGGGCGCGATACGGACGTCGACGTCGTGCAGCACCGGCCGTCCGGGTGCGTACGCGTACCCGACCCCCTCTGCGCGCACCGATACGTGGCCGCCTCGGAGCGCCCGCCCCGGGTCCGGCTCCTCGATCTCGATCGGCATGTCCAGCACCGCGAGCACCTTCCGCCACCCGGAGATCGCGGTCTGCGTCTGGGCGTAGATCTCGGGGAGGTCGGCGAAGGGCCGCAGGAAGAGGTCCGCCAGGAAGAGGAACGCGGCGGTCTGGCCGAAGGTCAGCCCCCACGCCGGTCCGAACAGCGTGCCGAAGACGATCACGACCGAGAGCGCGACGCCCCAGAAGACGGCCGCGATAGGGAACATCGTCGCCGCGCGCAGGTGGGCCTCGACCTGGGCCCGGTAGCGCCGGTCGATCGACGCCTTCACCCGGACGTCCGTGCTCTCCTCGAGCCCGTACGCGCGGACGACCCCGGCACCCATCACGCTCTCGGACACCTCCGAGAGCATCCGACCGACCGTCGTGCGCAGGAGATCGAACGCGGCGGAGAGGCGGCGCTGCATGCGCAGCATGATCGCCAGGAGCGGGACGACCAGCAGGGTGACCGGGATCGTGAGCTGCCAGCAGTACACGACCATCAGCACGAAGGCCCCGGCGACCTGCGCGAGCGCCACGATCCAGGCGATGCCGCCCCACTCGGTGAACTTCGCCAGCGTGTCGACGTCGGCCGTGACCCGGGCGACGAACACGCCCCGCCGCTCCGTGGATTGCTCGGCGAGCGAGAGGTCGTGGATGTGGGCGAACGTCCGTGTGCGCAGGCGGGCGAGCGCGTGCTCCGAGGTCCGCACCAGGCGGCGGGCCGCGGCGCGGCTCGCCACGTACGAGACGACGAGCAGCACGAGCGAGGCCGCGCAGATCGAGTAGACGAAGTCGGCGCGGAACCCGCCCGTGAACCCGTGGTCGAAGATCTGCTGGATCAGGATCGGGCCGATCAAGCCGGCGAGCGTGGCGCAGAGGGAGATCACGGCCGTGAGGGCCAGACCGACGCGGAGCTCCGGGCTCTCCCGGATCCCGCGCCCGAGGACCGCCCGGGCCGAGCGGAGGTGCTCGGGGACGGGGACCTCTTCGAGGTCCGCCTCGGGGGTCCGGACGCCCGAGCTCACGAGCCGGTCCGTTCGTAGGCGCGAACCATCTCCGCGTACCCTTGCTGCTCGTGGAGCAGCCGCTCGTGGGGACCACTCGCCCGCAGCCGGCCGTCTTCCAGGTACAGCACGCGGTCCGCGAGCCGGATCGGCGCGACCCGGTAGGCGACCACGATCAGCGTGGTCCGCAGCTCCCGCCGCAGCGCGCTCGTGATGGCCCCCTCGATCGAGGGGTCGACGGCGCTCGTCGCGTCGTCGAGGATCAGCATCCGCGGCCGGCGGACGAGCGCCCGGGCGATCGCGATCCGCTGCCGTTCGCCGCCCGAGAGGGTGTGGCCCCTTTCCCCGACGATCGTGTCGTAGCCGTTCGAGAGCCGGCGGATGAAGCCTGCCGCGTGGGCGATCTCGGCGGCGTGCTCCACCTCCTCGGCGCTGGCCCCGGAGTCCAACGCGATGTTCTCGCGGATCGTGGTGGCGAACAGGAAGCTCTCCTGGAACACGATCGCGACGGATCGACGGAACGACTCCGGGTCGGCATCACGCAGCTCGACGCCGCCGATCTCGATCGATCCTCTCGTCGGATCGTCGAGCCTCACGAGGAGCTGCGCGAGCGTCGACTTGCCGACCCCGGTCATCCCGACGAGGGCGACGGACTCGCCCGGCCTCACGTCGAACGAGACGTCGTCGAGGACGCGGGAGCTGCCGACGCGATACGAAAGCGACCGGACCTCAACGCTGAGCGCTCCTTCGGGGAGCGGTACCGGGGAGACCGGCGGCCGCACCTCGGCCGGGAGCACGAGGACCTCGTCGATCCGCTCCCGTGCCACGACCGCGCGCGGCATCTGGGAGAGGATCCAGCCGACGAACCGCATCGGCCAGGCCAACAGGCCGAAGAGGGTCACGATCTGCACGAGCGTGCCGAGCGTGATCGAGCCGGTCGAGACCCGCCAGGAGCCGACCGCGAGCAGCAGCACGACCGCGAGCGACGGCAAGGTCTGCAGAGCCGGTTCGAACGTCGCGCGCAGGTCGCCCGCGTCGACCCGCGCCTCGCCGAGCCGGTCGGCGCGCTCGCCGAACCGGGCCGTCTCCTCGGGCTCGCGGCCCAACGTCTTCACGATCAGGGATCCGTCCACCGACTCGTGGGCGATCGCGGAGACGTCGGCGATGCACCGGAGCGAGCGCGCCGACGGCTCGACCATCCGCCCCGCGAACGCCTTGTTGATCAGGACCATCGACGGGACGACCGAGAGGCCGACGACCGCGAGGAAGGGGTCGGTCACCACGAGCGAGGCGAGCGCGAACGCCGCCAGCAGGAGCGCCCCGATCGAGAAGGGCACGGGCGTGTACACGTCGACCGAGGCCTCCACGTCGGCCTCCATGTGCGAGAGCAGCTCTCCGGTCGGCGTGGTCCGATGGAAGCCGAACGACAGGTCGCGGTAGCGATCGGAGACCGCGCCGCGGAGCGAGGCGGCGACGGCCGCCACCGCGACCCCGCTGTAGTAACGCCGCACCATGATCGAGACCGCCCGGGCCACCGCGAGGCCCAGGACCGCTGCGACGCCGAGCCACAGCGTGGCCGTGGACACCTCGCCTTCGAAGGCCGGCCGCAGCACCCGATCGGTGACCCGGCCCAGCGCGGCGCTCACGGCGACCGAGGTGACGGCGAAGACGAACGCGGCGACGACCGCGATCGAGAACGGCCTCGGATGGGCTCGGATGTAGGTCCCGATCAGCCGCAGACCGCGGAGGAACGACCCGCTCCGATCGTCTCCCCTCCGATGTCGGCCGGCCATGCCGTTCCGCCCCGCCCCGTCGTCCGCTTCCGCCGCCCAGGCAAACGCATCCGGCCGCGCCTGGATGTGAGAACGTTACCATAGGTTCCGAGGGCGATCGCCGGGCACGACGTGGAAGGAGCGGTGATGCAGCGACGGAGGCTCGGCCGGCTCGAGCACCGGAGCAGCGTGCTGATCTACGGGGGCGCCGCGCTCGGCGACGTCCCGCAGACCGTCGCCGACGCGTCGATCGAGCTGGCCCTCGAGGCCGGGATCGACCACTTCGACACGGCGGCTGGCTACGGGGACTCGGAGCTGCGCCTCGGCGAGTGGATGGGGAGGATCCGCGATCGCATCTTCCTCGCGAGCAAGACGGGGGATCGGAGCGCCGCCGACGCGTACGACTCGATCCGTCGCTCCCTCGAGCGGCTCCGGGTGGATCGGCTCGACCTGATCCAGCTCCACGCCGTCTGCGATCTCGACGACCTCGGCCACGTCACCGCGTCGGGCGGCGCGCTCGAGGGTGCGATCCGCGCCCGCGACGAGGGGCTGGTCGGTGGGATCGGCATCACCGGCCACGGGATGTGGGCGCCCGCTGTCCACCTGGAGGCCCTGCGCCGGTTCCCGTTCGACACCGTGCTCACGCCCTGCAACTACCGCCTCTGCCGGGAGCCCGGATTCCGCCGGAACCTCGAGGCGCTCGAGGACGAGGTCCGGGCCCAGGACGCCGGGTTGATGTTCATCAAGGCGATCGCACGCAACCTCTGGCGGATCGGCGAGGCGCCGCGATACGCGACGTGGTACGAACCGCTCGACGCGCAGGCCGCCGTCGACGCGGCCGTCGCGTTCGCGCTCTCCCGGCCGGCGGCGACCGGGATCGCCACGGCCGGCGACGTGCGGCTCCTGCCGCTGTTGATCGAGGCGGAGCGCCGTGCCGCCAGCGCGAGCTCCACCGCCGCGTCGGTCGCGGCCGAGCTCGACGCCGTGCCCGAGCTGGAGCCGCCGTTCGTGCGACTGCCGGGCCGCTCGATCCCGGAATGGCTCGAGCCGTACCTGGTGGAACCGTGACCGATCCCCCGGCCGGCGATCAGGACGCGTCGGCCACGAGCAACGCGTAGGGGTCGAGCTCCGGCACCACGACGCGAAGCCGGTCACCCTCGACCGACGCGGTGAGCGGGCGCTCCTCGCCGGGGGTGACGAGCGAGACGTCGGGGTCGCCCTCCGACCACGGCATGCGCACCTCGAGTTCCCGGACGGGAGCGACTTCGTCGGTCGCCCCGTCGTAGCCGAGGGCCAGCACGTGCAGCACGTGCCGCCTGCCGGCGACCGTGTGTGTCACGCGTACCGACGGGTCGGAGACCTCGATCCGCTCCGCCGGCAGCCCGGCGAACGCGTCGACGATCAGGTCGCCATCGGTGTCGAGGTAGTCCCGCCAGAACCGCCCGAGCACCTCACGGTCGGCCCGCACGGCGAGCTCCTCCGCGATCGGGCTCTCGGAGAACGTGACGACGTTCCCGCCCGACCGCGCGAAGCCTTCCAGGGCGGCCGCCGGACGCCGGCCGAGGCCGCGGGCCTCCGGGACGAGGATCGTCCGGTACCGCGCGAGCTCGTCGGGGTCGAGCTCGTCAGGATTGAAACGCCCGTCGCCGCCGTAGAGCACGTCGAACTGCACGCCTCGTTCCACGAGGGCCTGGGCGAGCGCGAGGTACGTCGCGTGCGCTTCGGGGTGCTCGAGGATCGGCCCGTCCGCGTACAGGATCGCCAGCACGTTGCGGGTGGTCGCGCCTTCGTAGAGGTCGCGGTGCTCGTCGATGAAGCGGATCCAGGCCTTCAGGGACTCGGGCGCGGTCGCGGCGAGCCGCGTGGCCGCGTCGACGCCGGGCCACCAGTTGTAGCCCCAGCGGCCGCCGTTCGCGTACGCCTCGAGGAACATCAGCTGGTAATAGGTCGTCCGTTCCTGCCCCGCCAGCTGACGGGGCACGGTGATGCTGGGGCAGATCCAAGCCGGGGATCCGTCGAGCGCGGACCCGAGGCGGTAGCTCGCCGCGAACGAGCCTCGGGGCAGCAGCTCGTGCTGACCTCCGGCCTCGACGCGGTAGTGCTGCTCCAGCAGCACGAAGTCGAGGTGGCGGCCCCACCCGCAGCCCCAGAGCGGCCCGAACGAGCGCACCAGGTCGCCCAGGTATCCCACGTTGGCGCTGATCGCGAACGAGGGGTGGACCCGGTCGACGTACGCGCGGAGCTCGTCGATGAACGCGATCATCACGTCGAAGGCGGCCTGCTCGTGGAACCGGCGGTAGCGCCCGTACAGGTCGTCGTCGGCCCGCAGCGCCGCCCGGAGCGCGTCGTCGCCAAGCGCAGCGGCGTCGGGCTCGTCGTCCGCGCCGGCGAACGCTCGGAACCGGTCGAGGCAGCGTGAGCAGAAGCCGGTACCCCCTGGATCGAGGTCCATCAGGCCGATGCCGGTCATGATCTCGTCGAGGTTCACGACGTCCATGCCCCGGTCGACGCCCTCGCGGCACCGCTCCATCAAGTAGTCGCGGAACGCGTCGCTGTAGATGCACGCGGCGAAGACCGGCTTCGATTCCCAGTAGTACCAATCGCACTCCGACGGCCGCCCGTCGACGTCGAGGCAGACCTCGTCGAGCAGGAAGCCGGTCTCCGGCGCCTCGTAGACCTCCGGTGTCAGGGCGATCATCGGGACCGAGAAGAGCACGCGCCGCCCCCGCGCCTGCGCGTCGGCCACGTCGGCGCTCGACAGCCGCTCGGGGTCGGCCCACATGCCGTTGACGGTCGTGCCGTATGCGGTCGCGACGTTGTCGGGCATCGCGACGGCGGCGACGAACTGGATCTGCCGGTACCACTCCATGACCCCGATCCCTCCGTCGGGCCGGTCGGAGGCCCGGATCTCGGAAGGCGACATGATATCGTTCCCACACCGATGGCGGGGAACGCGAGATTCCAGGGCGAGATCGTGATCGTCCGCGACCCCGACGACGCCACGGTGTCCTCACCCCCGGTCGAGTGGGCGGTCGGTCGGCTCCGGACGGCGCTCGAGGTGCGAGGGGTGCCGGTCCGGCCGCTCGACGCATTACCGCCCGCCGAGACGGCGACCCGGCTCGTCGTCGCCGGCGCCGAGCATGCCTCCGCCCGCCGCGCGTTGGACGCCGCCGGCGTCGAGATCCCCCAGGTGTCCGAGGCGCTCGGACTCGTCCCCGGGGAAGCGGGCGACCTGCTCGTGACCGGGTCCGACGTCCGGGGTCTGGTCTACGCGGTGCTCGAGCTCGCCGACCGCGTGGAGCTCGGGCGCGACCCGCTCGAGGCGATCGCGGTCGGCGCCCCGACCGTCGAGCGGCCCGCCAACCCGGTGCGCAGCGTGGCGCGCCTGTTCACGAGCGAGGTCCACGACAAGCCGTGGCTCCACGACGAGGGGTTCTGGCGGCGCTACCTCTCGATGGTCGCCGCGCAGCGGTTCAACCGCGTCAACCTGATGGTGGGGCTCGGCTACAACTTCCCGTGGCGCATCATGGACCCCTACCTCTACTTCGCGTACCCGTTCCTCGTGGACGTGCCGGGGTCGGGCGTCCGCGTCCCGCAGCTCTCCGACGAGGAGCGCGACCGGAACCTGGTGATGCTCCGCTTCGTCTCCGACGAGGCCGTCGCCCGCGGGCTCGAGTTCCGGTTCGGCATGTGGACGCACGCTTTCCGGTGGTTCGAGAGCGAGGACGCGCCATACACGATCGAGGGGCTCGACGAGGACCGGCACGCCGACTACTGCGCCGAGGCGATCCGCCTGCTGCTCGAGGCCTGCCCCTCGATCGGCGGGCTCACGCTCCGGACGCACGGCGAGAGCGGCGTGCCGGAGCGGAGCTGGCACTTCTGGAAGGTCGTCTTCGACGGGATCGTCCGCGCCGGCCGCCCGATCGAGCTCGACCTGCACGCGAAGGGCCTCGACCCGGAGACCCTCGACCTGGCGGTAGCGACGGGCCTGCCGCTCACGGTCTCCCCGAAGTTCTCGGCCGAGCACATGGGCCTGCCGTACCACCAGGCGGCGATGCGTGAGCAGGACCGCCTGCCGACGGGGCGCGACCGGGAGACCGAGGGCAAGGCGAGCTTCATGAACGTCTGCGAGGGGACCCGGCCCTTCACCCGCTACAGCTACGGCGACTTCCTGCGGGAGGACCGGCCCTACGACGTCGTCTTCCGCATCTGGCCCGGGACCCAGCGGGTGCTGCTGTGGGGCGACCCCGCGATGGCGGCTGGGTTCGGCCGCAACGTGGGCATCGCGGGGAGCAAGGGGCTGGAGTGGTGCGAGCCGCTCTCCCTGGAAGGCCGGGAGGGCACGGGTCACCCCGGCGCCCGCCGCGACGGCTCCGCGGACCCGTCGCCCGCGACCGCCGACGACTGGGAGCGGCACGCGTACTCGTTCCGGCTGTTCGGGCGTCTGCTCTACGATCCGGATGCGTCGCCCGAGGGGTGGCGGCGCTCGCTCCGCGCGACGCTCGGGCCGGCCGCGGAGCCGGCCGAGGCCGCGCTCGCGAGCGCGAGCCGCATCCTGCCGCTCGTCACGAGCGCGCACCACCCGTCCGCGTCGAACAACTACTATTGGCCCGAGGTCTACACCGACATCGCCATCGTCGCCGACGACGGCTCCGTCGAGACGCACTACTACGACACGCCCGAGCCGAAGCGGTTCGGCACCGTCACCCCGCTCGACCCGGAGGTCTTCCTCACGGTCGAGGAGTCGGCGCGGGAGCTCGAGACCGGCGTCGAGGACGGGCGCACCTCGGCGCTTGAGGTGGCCGCGTGGCTCGATCGGCTCGCGACGGATGCGTCGGCCGGGCTCGCGCGGATCGACGCGGCGACGCCGGACCCGCCGGTCCAGGTGCGGCGCCTCGCCGTCGACGTCGCGATCCAGGCCGCGCTCGGCCGGTTCTTCGCGGGGAAGCTGCGCGCCGGCGTCGCGTACGAGCGGTACCGGCGCTCGGGCGAACCCGCCACGCTCGCCGCCGCGCTCGAGGCGCACCGGACCGCGCGGGGCGCCTGGGCCGAGGCGATCGCCGCCGCCGACGGCGTGTATGCGTCCGATCTCACGTACGGGCCGCAGGCCTGGCTGCGGGGAAGCTGGGCCGACCGGCTCGCGGCGATCGACGACGATCTCGGCGCGATGGAGGCGCTCGCCGCTGACGCGGCGGCCGCCGTCGGCGACGAGGAGGGCGGCGATCACCCCGTGCCCCCGCCTGCGCGCGTCTCGCACGACCCGCCGTCGACGTTCACGCCCGGCGAGGACCTGCCGATCGTGCTCGAGAACACCGACCCCGCGATCATCGGCGCCGCCCTCCGGTACCGGCACGTGAACCAGGCGGAGCCGTACGTCGAGGTCGAGATGGACGCCGTCCAGGGAGGGTTCGCCGCAGCGATCCCCGCGACGTACGCCGAGGCGGACCGCGCGCTCCAGTACCACGTCGTGGTGAGGGCGGAGAGCGGCCGGGCATGGCTCCATCCGGGTCTCGGACGGGAGTTCTCGGAGCAGCCCTACCACGTGGTGCGACCGGATCTACCTGGCTTGCGCTCGAAAACCTGAGAACGTTGCCATACTGGCGTCTCC
>Ga0256867_10000757_pt1 | contig 13098 bp, 12 predicted proteins | sample RVTome_15_FD_185939 | JGI IMG/M metagenome (GOLD analysis project Ga0256867, IMG submission 185939) | Soil microbial communities from uranium-contaminated site in the Upper Colorado River Basin, Wyoming, United States - RVT150D86 (HiSeq) ... | reverse complement strand
TCGGCCTCGGCGTGCGCGTCTGCGGCCACGGTGATGCAGACCGACCTGGCCACGGCGCGCTGGCAGATGCTGATGGCGGCCGACCCGACCCAGGATCCGAAGACTGTCCTGGAGGGCTGCGTCACCTACTGGGCCGATCCTTCTCGGGCGGGCACGATCTGCGCGCTCACCCGGCATCAGGCCTCGCTCTACTACGCGACCCCGGAGACGCTGCAATTCAGCTACCCCACCTCGCTGGAGGACGCGGCGGCGTTCTGCGCGACGCACGGCAACCAGACCTGCGCCGGGGTCACGGGCTGACGCGGCTTACTTCTTCTTGCGCGGCGGCTCGGCCGCGGCGCTCAAGATCCTCGAGAGGCTCTTCCACAGCGCGGCGTTCTGGAAGCAGACCGTGCCCCCGCCGCGCTTTTCCTGCGCGATCGTGAAGTTGAGGTCGCCGACGCAGACCCACTTGCGCGGCTCGCTCTTGTCGGAAATGGCGAGCTTGGCGTGATCCACCTCCTCAGACCACGAATACGGCAGGCCGAGCGGGCGAAGATTGACCGAGTGCATCGGCACGATCTTGTGGATCTTGTCGCTGTCGCGATCTGCGGGCGCCGTGTCGTGCCCCCAGGTTTCCACGTCGAGGTTGTCGTGCAGCGCCGGCCCGACCAGGTCGTTGTAGAAATCGTGGCCCCAGGTCTTGTTCTTGGCGATGACACGAAACGGTGCGCCGGCCCGCGACAGGAATGGTAGATCGGATGTCACCGGCGTGCTGCCCACCGCAATCTCATCGTGAATCAACCGCCGGCGCGGGTCGTTGGCGTCCTTGCGGAGCGCGGTCGGCAGCGCCGAAGTCCCGTAGACGTTCGGCTGTTGCGCCACGAACATCTGGTGCGCGATCTGCTTGGCGGTATCGGCGTTCGCGAGGCTGACGCAGAGAAAGGTCTGCGCCATCTCGTGGCCGGTCATCGGATAGCCGTACTTGCCCGTCGGCGGGAACTCGGGAGTCGATTGCACCAGCCAGAAGGCGCCGTTGGTTCTGAGATCGAACGCGAGCACGCCTTTGGTGTGGCCGCGGGATCCCACGACGACCCCGGCCGGGTACTGGTCATTGTAGAAGTACCAGCCGAGGTTCTTGTTTGCCTTGGCGCCCTTGGCGTAGAGCTGCTGGAGCGTGCTTTGCAGCGCACCCCGTTTCCCGTCGATCCGGTTGGGGGAAAGGGCCAGCGGCTTTCTTCTCCTGGCTCCGTTGGCGTCCATATACAGGTATTCGGTGCCGGAGGCGGGCTTGCCGGTGCTCTGCGACTTCTCCGACACCTTGTACATGAACCACCAGTCGACCGGCTTGCCGGTCTCGTCACGGGCTCCAAGCGCACTCGCAGAAGTCTTGGGCACGGCGGGCTCCTCATTGGAAGAGGGGGGAGACGGCGGGGATCTCCACTATAGCTGCGATCTGATCGGCCAGAGCAGGTGCTCGGCGAGCCTCTCGCTCAGCGGCCGGCGCTTCCACTGCTCGTAGGTGTAGGGCCTCGCCTGCGCCAGGTCGGCCTCGAAAACCGTCGTTATCTCCCCGGCGAAGCCGGCGTCATAGATGTTGAGACTGGCCTCGTCGTTGAGCCGGAACGAGCGGGCATCGAAGTTGGTCGAGCCAACCGAGACAAACTCCCGGTCGATCACCAGCAGCTTCGTGTGGAGCATCGTCGGATTGTATTCCCGGATCTCGACGCCCGCTTCCAGCAGGTCCCCCCAGCTGGCCCTCGATCGGAGCCGGACCGCGGCCGAGTCGATGTGCCGGCCCGGGAGCAGGATCCTCACCCGAACCTGGCGCCGTCGAGCCGCCAGCAGCGCGTTACGGGTCAGCTCATCGGGCACGAAGTACGACGCGGCCAGGTCGATCGAATGCTCCGCGGCGGCAATCGCCAGCAGGTACATCAGGTGCATGCTCTCGCTGCCACCGGCGGGCGAGGCGATGAACAGGTGCGCGTCCAGAGCGCCCGCCGGCGCGAGGGCCGGGAAGAACTCGGGCCCGTGGAGCAGCTCGCCGGTCATCTTGATCCAGTTGTCGTTGAACGCCGACTGAAACTGGGCCACTGTCGGGCCTTCAACCCGAAAGTGCGAGTCGCGCCAGTGCTCCGGGTCGGTGGCACCACCCTGCCACTGGTCCGCGATCCCGACGCCGCCGGTAAAGCCGATCCTGCCGTCCACCACCAGCAGCTTCCGATGGGTCCGGTTGTTCATGCGGCCGAGATGGTACCAGTGCAGAGGGCGGTAGCGATGGAGTCGCACCCCGGCGTCTTTCATCCGGGCCAGCAGATCTTCGTCCATCTTGAGGCTGCCAACCCAGTCGATCGTCACGCATACGGGGATGCCGGCCTGGGCCCGCTCGGCGAGGGCGTCGCTGAATTTCTGCCCGATGTCACCAGACCAGTAGATGTATGACTCGAAAGTGACCGAAACGTTCGCACTCCGGATGGCCTCGAGCATCGCCGGGAAAATTTCCGCGCCGTTCTGCAGCGCGGTGATGCGGTTGCCCTGGAGAACGGACGGACCCATCATCACCGACATTTCCCGGCAGAATTGGGGATCGGCGATGGGAAACCGATGCTCGACCTTGCGCTCGAGCTTCTTCTCCGGGGTCATGAAGTTCATGCCCAGGACGGTCAGGAGGAGGGTGACCAATGCGGTGATCACGATCGCCCACGCCATGCGATACGGCTCCAGTCGGTTGAATACAGCCCGCCAACTTCCAAAGGTGAGTACCGGAAGCTCCGAGGGCTGAGGGCAAACGGCACTGCGTTCCCGCTATTCTATGCCCCCACTCGGCTGAGGATCGATCGTCGAAGAAACCGGCGGTGAAGCACCGCACCGCCGAGCCCCCCGAGGACGGGTAGCACCAGCAGGCTCCAGAGTCCGGCGAATCCGCGAATCCGTTCCTCCGGCGTCCACGCTTCCGGCGGGATCATCCCGAAAACCATGGCGAGCACGCCCGCCAGGCAGTGCCCGGCGACGGCGCCCCAGAACGCCGCCCGGACCGCCGGCGGGCGACGGCGGAGGCGTCGTCCGTAGCCGAGCAGCACGAGCGGCATGCCGAACAAACCGACGAGAAAGGCCAGGAGGCCCGCACTCATCCGGCCGCCTCGGGGTCGGACTCCTGCGCGGCGCGACCGAGCTTGGGAGCCAGCCACAGCCAGTAGCCGGTGATCAGCGTGAGCACCAGCGCGATGCCGGCGATGTCGGAGAGGATGACCATCCTGCCGCCGAACGCTTCGCCCGAATGAAGCTTCTCCAGGAATACGTCGCCCCGCCGTCCGGTGTGCAGCACCGTTCCCGTCGCGAGATCGACGGTCATCTCCGTCGACGCCTTATCACGAAGCCGCACCTTGACGACGCCGTCTCGCGGACGGACGTCCATGCGGTCGATCAGACCGACGTCCAGTGCGTCCCCTGCCTTCCAGCCCTGCTTCGCCGCGACCGGCGCAGCCACGAGCGCCGCGTAGCCGAGCCGCTCCAGCGACAGCGCGGCGGCGAACGGGGCCGTCCGCTGGTGCGGCACGTCCGGCATCAGCCCGAGGCCGCGTTTGTGGTTGAGCAGGATGCCGGTGATGGAGATCGCGATGAGCGCGATCGTGGAAAGCACGCCCAGCCAGAGATGAATGTAGAACCCGGCCCGGAGGAGCCGCCGCCGTCGACCGCCCACCTCGGCGCGCGGGGATCGGTGCATCAGAGTACGCGACATCCGGCCGCCGGCGCGCGAAGGGGTCGATCAGCCGGGATGGGAAGTGTCAGCATGGCTGTGAAAGTACGGCCGGATGACACGGATTACCATCGGGATGTTCAGCCGCACAGCAGCCTGAGGCGCTACGAATCGCAACGCGAATCGGGGCTATTGGGGCTGGTCGGATTCCCGCAACCGGTAGCCGATGCCCGGTTCCGTGATCAGGAGTCGGGGCCGAGTGGGATCCTGCTCCAGCTTGTGCCGGAGCTGCGCCATGTACACCCGCAGGTAGTGGGTCTGCTCCACATAGTTGGCTCCCCAGGTCTCGTGCAGGAGCTGCCGGTGGGTGAGCACCCGGCCGGCATGACGGATGAGCGTCGCCAGGAGCTTGTATTCTGTCGGTGTGAGATGCACCTCCTGTCCGTCCCGGAACACCTGCCGCCGGATGGCGTCAACGACCACGCCCCCGGAGAGATAGACCGGCTCTTCGAGACCCGTCGGCGGCTGTGCCGCATGCCGCAACGCCACCCGAATCCTCGCCAGAAGCTCCCCCGCACCGAACGGCTTGGTGAGATAGTCATCCGCCCCGAGGTCCAGGAGCAGGACCTTCTCGTGCTCGTGCCCTCTGGCCGACAGGATGATGATGGGTGAGCGAGTGGTGCGGCGAAGCTCCCGAGCCACTTCCCGCCCGTCGCGATCGGGCAAGCCGAGGTCGAGGAGAATTACCTCGGGATTGCGGCCGGCGGCCTGGATGAGCCCCTCACGCGCGGAGCCTGCCTCCACCACCTGAAATCCGTTGCCGCGCAAGGTCGCCCGGAGGAAGCGGCGCATGGTCGGCTCGTCCTCGATGATGAGCACCAGCGGGCTCGGCGTGGCCATGATGCTCAGGGCAACACGGCATCGGCGGGGATGGCCGGCATCGGAGGCCCCGCGAGCGGGATGGTAAAGCGCACCATCGAACCGCCCCCCCCGCGCCGCTCCATCCAGATGCGCCCGCCGTGCGCCGTCACGATCCCGCGGCAGATCGTGAGCCCGAGGCCGGAACCGGCGCCCGCATCCGCCGAGGCCGCGTTCGCGCGGTAGAACCGTCCGAACACCGCCTCCTCCTGTCCGGCAGGAACGCCGGGGCCGCGGTCCGCCACCTCGACCACCAGTGCCCTGCCTTCAGCGCGCGCGGAGATCTCGATCGGCGTTCCCGCCGGCGTGTAGCGCACGGCGTTCTCGAGGAGATTGATGAAGACCTGCTCGATGAGCAGCTCATCGATCGGCGCGAGCGGCAGGCCGTCGGGTAGATGGGTAGTGACCGGGTGATCGCGCAAACGCTCTTCCATTCTCAGCAACGCGACACCCAGAGCCTCCTCGAGCGGCTGCCAGCTCTTCTGAATCGCGAGCGCTCCGGTCTCCACCCGGATCATGTTGAGCAGGTTGGTGACCAGCCGCGTCATCCGGCGCGATTCCTCGAGGATGCTCTCCAGCAAATCGTGCCGATCGTCGGCGGCGAGCGCCCCGGACTTGTCGAGGAGGCTGCTCGCCGCCCCTTCGATGCCGGCCAGCGGCGTCCGAAGGTCGTGCGAGAGGGAGCTCAGGAGCGCGGTCCGCAGCCGTTCCGCTTCGACCTCGGTCCGAGCACGCTCGCTCTGCTCCGCGAGCAGCCTCCGCTCCAGCGCAGCGCCGGCCAGATCCACCATGGCGTACAACAGCTCCCGCGCGGACTCCCGCAGCTCATGATCGGGGTGGTTCGGCCGGATCGCGACGAGCCCCAGCGTCTCACTCGCGCCCCGGAGCGGCACCAGCAGCGCTTCCGCATCCGAGGCCGTGCCCGACCCCAACCCCGCCGGCTTCGCGTGAGTGAGTGCCCACGTGGCTGCTACCCTGACCTCGGCGCTCGCGAAGAGCGGGTCGTCGGGCCAGACCGGCCCGCTCGCCTCCAGGTCCCTCGGGCCGGTGAGCAGGACGGTCGCCGTGCCGCCGGCAACGGGGCCCAGATGCCGGATCGCGGCTTCGATCAGCGCCGGCGTGGCGGCCGCGGCGGCGAGGTCGCGTTGCAGGGCATAGAGCGCCGCGGTGCGTCGCTCCCGATCCGCGGCGGCCTCACGCTGTTCGCGGATGCGCGTGGTGAGACGGCTCATGGCCAGGGCAACGACGAGCATGACGCCGAAGGTGAGGAAATACGACGTGTCGCTGACGTTGAACGTGTAGTACGGCGGGACGAAGAGAAAGTTGAACGCCGCGATACTGAGGATGGAGGCGACGAGCGCCGGCCCGCGACGATACCGCGCAGCGACCGCAACTACCCCGGCCAGCAAGACCATGGCGACGTCGATCGGGGCCAGGCGGGTTCGAAGGGCGAGGCAGAGCCCGGCGGCGAGGCCGACGATGCCGGCGGCGCGGGCATACTCCTCCACTCGAAGCTTCGATCCGGGCGCGCTCATCTCCTGTGAAGCTACCCGGATCCGATCTCAAGATTGTGTCAGGACTTGGGCGCACCCGGTGACTTCGGCGCACTGTCGGCCGAGTATTGACCGCCATGGACGATCCCGTGAAGCCGGACAGGCCATCCCTCCGGGCCCGCGTACGCCGGCTCGTCGTGGGCCGCCCGCGCGACCTCTCCGACCGCTCGATGTTCCACCGGCTCTCGCTCGTCGCGTTCCTGGCCTGGGTCGGGCTGGGCGCCGACGGTCTGTCCTCGTCGGCGTACGGACCGGAGGAGGCGTTCCGCCAACTGGGGGAGCACACCTACCTGGCGCTGGCGCTCGCCGCTTTGATGGCGGTGACGGTGCTTCTCATTTCTACCGCGTACCGGCGCATCATCGAGGAGTTTCCGTCGGGCGGCGGCGGGTACGTGGTGGCGACCAAGCTCCTCGGCGAGCGTGCCGGGGTGCTTTCCGGGTCCGCGCTGCTGGTGGACTACGTGCTCACCATCACCATCTCGATCGCCGCCGCGGGCGACGCGCTGTTCAGCTTCCTGCCGGCAGGATGGCACGCGGGGAAGTTCCCCACCGAGATCGGCCTGATCCTCCTGATGGTGATGCTCAACGTTCGCGGCGTGCGGGAGTCCGTGCTGGCGCTGCTGCCGGCCTTCCTGCTCTTCATCGTGACGCACGCGGTCCTGATCGGGGTCGCGGTGTTCGGCCATCTGCCGGAGCTGGGCGACACGTTCCAGTCCGTCGAGTCGGACTTCCGCCAGGGGGCTGCCACGATCGGCCTGGGCGGGATGCTGATCGTTTTCCTGAGAGCCTACTCGCTCGGCGGCGGCACCTACACCGGCATCGAAGCGGTGTCGAACGGCCTCCCGATCATGCGCGAGCCGCGGGCGGAGACCGGCAAGCGAACCATGGTGTACATGGGCGTGTCCCTGGCGTTCACCGCTTCGGGGCTGCTGGTGTCGTACCTGCTTTGGCGGGTCGCGCCCGAGGCGGGGAAAACGATGAACGCGGTGCTGGTGGAGCAGGTGGCGGAGGGGATTCCCTTCGGCCCGGCGTTCGTGGTGCTGACGCTGCTCTCCGAGGCGATGCTGCTGGTCGTGGCCGCGCAGGCGGGGTTCATCGACGGTCCGCGCGTGCTGTCCAACATGGCGGTGGATTCCTGGGTTCCGCACCGCTTCGCCGCCCTCTCGGAGCGCCTCACCACCCAGAATGGAATTCTTCTGATGGGAGCGGCCGGGGTGGCCGCCCTCCTGTACACTCGCGGCGACGTGCGGCACCTCGTGGTGATGTACGCAATCAACGTCTTCGTCACCTTCTCGCTCTCGATGTTCGCGATGCTGCGCTTCTGGCTGCAGCACCGGAACCGGCCGGAATGGCGCAGGCGTCTCGTCCTCTTCGCCTCGGGCTTCGCGCTCTGTGTCACGATCCTGGGCGTGACCATCTACGAGAAGTTTTTGGAGGGCGGGTGGGTGACGGTGACGATCACCTCCCTCGTGATCGGTCTGTGCATCCTCATCCGGCGGCATTACCGCTCGGCCTCAGCCCGGGTGGACCAGCTCTACCGGGAGCTGGGCGATCTCTCGGTCCGCCGCCCCGACGCGGGCACGCCTGTGGAGCCGGACCCCGCCGCGCCGGTGGCCGTGGTGCTGGTCGAGAGCTACGGGGGAGTGGGCATCCACACGGTGCTCAGCGTCTTTCGGAATTTTCCCCACCACTTCAAGGGGCTGGTGTTCGTGTCCGTCGGCCTGATCGACTCGGGGGAGTTCAAGGGCGGAGATGCCGTCGAGCGCCTGCGCGACCGGACTGAGGAAGTGCTGGCCCGGTATCGCGGGCTGGCCGCCGACCTCAAGATTCCCTCCTCGGCCCGGATGAGCGTCGGCACCGAGGTCGTGGCGACCGCGGAGCAGCTGTGTCTCGAAGTCGGCAAGGAGTTTCCCCGCGCGGTCTTCTTCGCGGGGAAGTTGATCTTTCAGCGGCCCAGGTGGTGGCACCGATTCCTGCACAACGAAACGGCGGCAGCGATCCAGGACCGCCTGCAGTGGGCGGGAAAGACGATGGTGACGCTGCCGATCCGGGTTCGGGAGCCGGCGGGGATCACCTCCCTGGCCCCGCTCCCCTCCCCGCCCTATCCTTGAAAGGAGCACCCCCCTCCCGAGGCACGCGTAACCGAGACCGTCGCCGGCCGTCCCTCTCCGACCGCTACGCCATCGAGCGCCAGGTAGCGCTCCGACCTCACGGTGCGATCAAGAGTCCGCCGGCTTCCGGGAACCGCGCCATGAGACCCCACCCACCGAACCGATCCCGCCCCACGATCGAGACATCGTTGGCTCCCGCCCGCAGCGGGAGAAACACCGTGGCCTGATCGAACCCGATCAACCCGTCGCGGCGCTGCTCGAACAGGTAGGAATCGTCGCCGTGAAAGAGCGGCCGCCCATTGAGGAACACGGTAGCCGCGTCGCTGAAGCCGAGCTGGAGCGGCACCGTCCCGCTCCGGGCCGCGTTCACTGAGATGCGGGCAACGACGCTCGCATCGCCGGTGGGCGTCCGGCCCTCCGGCCGCACCAGCCAGCGGTTGAGCGCGACCATGCCGTTCGGCTCCACCGTCACGGTCTGCATCTGTGCGGTCCAGGCGGAGTCGAGGGATGTCGGCTCGAGATGCGTCGGCAGGAACGCCTGCCCCAGACTCCACTGCCGGACCACGCCGCTCGGGAGCGGTGCGGTACTGTCGGGTGGGAACCGGTAGAATGACACACCCGCCCGCACCCGGAGATTCGAGAACCACGCGATCGGCCCGGCGCCGGGCGTTCCCGCGGGAAGAAACGCGGACAGGGAGAGGAAGCCCGGGCGCGGCTCACGCGCGAGCGGCACGATCATCACCGGGGTCACCGTATCGCGCAGGAAGAACGCGGCCCGCCGTCCCGAGAGCACGACGCGAACCCGGGTCCACACCCCGGGCACGATCGCTGGCGCGGCGGTGCCGCGCACCCCGTGATAAAGCTGCCACGCACTCACCCCGCGATAGACCGGAGCGTACTGCATGGCATCCGGCAGCTCCGATTTGTGCGGACGGAGATACATCTCCTCCATGTTCCGGTCGTCCTCCATCCGAAACCGGACGTAGACGAAGGAGCGCCGGCGCGAGGTCATCACGTCGACGTCGATGGTGCCGTCCTGCAGGCGCACGTCGCGCCGGGTGGCGCTCCCGGTGTACAGGCGCACCGCCTCGCGGCCGCCGACGGTCTCGAGCCGGGTCGAATCGCCGGCGAACGCCCAGGCTGGATCCGAGAGGGGGAACGCCTCCGGAGTCTGCGGGAGCGCAGTGGAGAGGAGAAGCATGGCGACAGGAATCAGCATGGCGGGGTCCCGAGCGGGTTCCCGCCAAGCTTAGAAGCGCCTGGCTCGGGGAGGAATGGACGGACCGCCGGGCGGCCGGTACTTTTCGACGATGCCGCCACGCCGCGCGGGCGGAAGTCCCCGCCCGGCTCCGACCTCGATCGCCTTCAACCGCACCAAATACGGCCGCGAGCTGCTGGTGGACGCGGCCATGGTCTCCGACCTGGCCGGGTTCGACCGCACCGAACGGCCGCACCGGCTCGACTTCTTCGACATCCTGCTGATCACCCGGGGGCGCGGGGAGTTCCGGCTGGACCAGCGGGTGGAGCGGGTGGCGCCCGGCGTAGTCCTGTTCAGCCGCCCGGGCGAGGTGCGACAGTGGCGGGTTCCCTCTCTCGAGGGGGCCGTGCTGTTCTTCGCCCCGGCGTTCCTGACCGACGCGTTCAGCGATCCGCGGTTCCTGGACCAGTTTGCCTGCTTCCATCCCCAGCGGCCAAGCTGCGCGGTGCGACTGACCGCGCGGGAGCGGCACGCGTTCCTGGCACGGTTCACGGAGATGGGCCCGGAGATCCGCGCGGCCCCGGGCGACGGGACCCATGCGCTCCGGGCATCGACGTACCAGGTGCTCGTGCTGCTCGACCGCGCCTACGTCCGCACCCACGGCGCTCCTCCCGGCACGGGCCGCGACCTGCTGGTCGACCGGTTTCGCACCCTGGTCGACCAGCGATTCACCCGGACCCATCGCGTCGCCGAGTATGCGCGGGCGCTGGGCGTCACCGCGCGATATCTGAACGACCGCTGCCGATCAGCCCGGGAAAGCAGCGCCAAGGACGTGATCCAGCAGCGACTGGCGGTCGAGGCGCGGCGGCTCCTGCTGTACACCGGCTGGCCGGTGCTCCGCATCAGCGCCATGCTGGGCTATGTCGACCCGGCGTACTTCGCCCGGTGCTTCCGCCGGGAGGCGGGGGTATCGCCCTCGGCATACCGGAACCGACGCCGGCCGGACGCGGCATAACCCTCCCTGCCCGCCCGCGCGTGCCCGCGCGGGTTAGACACGCGCGGACATCCGCGGGTTGCCGTCTCTCCTCTCTCTCAATAGTTTGACATCAATATGATTGCCGGCCTCCAGCAGTGGGCCATCGCCCTCGCCACGGCTGCCGCCGTCTTTCTCGCCCTGCTCCTCGTGCGCCGGCTGGGCGTTCGCCACCTCGCCGCGCTGGCGGCACGCACCAGCACCCGGATCGACGACCTCGCGCTCGGGCTCCTCCGCGGCACGCGCACCTATTTCCTCGCGGCGGTCGCCCTGTGGCCGGCCGCCAACCTCCTTCCCCTGCCCCCGGCGGTCGCGCGCGTCTTGCAGGTGCTCGCCGTGATCGTCACGATCCTTCAGGCAGCGGTCTGGGGCAACGTCGTCATCGCGCACCTGCTCGAGCACCGGGTACAGCGCCTGCGCCAGGAGGACCCGGCCGGGGCCACCACCCTCACCGCGCTCACCGTGCTCGCCCGGCTCGGGCTCTGGACGGCCCTGCTGCTCCTCGCGCTCGACAACGTCGGGATCGACATCACCGCGCTGGTCGCCGGGCTCGGCATCGGCGGCGTGGCGATCGCCCTGGCGACCCAGAACATCCTGGGCGATCTGTTCGCGTCGCTCTCGATCGTGCTCGACAAGCCGTTCGTCGTCGGCGACTTCATCATCGTGGGGGACCTGCTCGGCACTGTCGAGCACGTCGGGCTCAAGACGACGCGGGTCCGGAGCCTCTCCGGAGAGCAGCTCGTCTTCTCCAATGCGGACCTGCTGGGCAGTAGGATCCGCAACTTCAAGCGGATGGCGGAGCGGCGGGTGGTGTTCAGTCTGGGGGTAACCTATCAAACCCCGGAGGAGCGGCTCGCCGCCATTCCGGGCATCCTCCGCGGGATCATCGCGTCGGAGCCGGGCGTCCGGTTCGACCGGGCGCACTTCAAGGACTACGGCGATTCCGCGCTGACGTTCGAAGTGGTCTACTTCGTGCTCGATCCGGACTACAACAAGTACATGGACACGCAGGAGCGGATCAATTTCGCGATCTTCCGGCGCTTCGCGGCGGACCGGATCGACTTCGCCTACCCGACCCGAACCGTGCATCTCCACTCCGCGGAGGCCGGGCCCGATGGGTAATCCGATTCGTTCATTCCTTCGCGAAGAAGAACTGGGCCTCGACGTCACCCGCTTCCATCATGTCGACCAGATCGCTCAGCACGCGCCGCATCGTGCGGAGGCGGGCAGGCGGCAGACCGCGCAGCCCGTGCAGCAACCGGCCCTGCGCCGCGGAGGGAGCCTTGGCCGCGAGCCGGGCGCCCTCCTGCGTGAGCCGGAGTTTCACGACACGACGGTCGTCCCGTTGCCGCAACTTGCGCACGAGGCCGCGGGACTGGAGCCGATTGATCAGCAAGGAGAGAGTACTCGGCTGAACTGCAAGCGCACTCGCGAGGTCGGTCATCGTCAACGGACCCTGCCGATGCAGCGTCTTCATCGCCCAGAGCTGCGGACCGGTGAGGCCGAACGTTTTGCGGACTTCCTGCGAGTAGAGCTCCAGGGCGCGGACGATGCGGCGGAGCGCGTTGACGATCTCCGCGGCGGCGTCGAGCCAGGGCGGCGGGCGCCGACGGGGGCGCGGGCCCGAACGAATGGGGGACATGGAGTTCATCGAGATAGGGGGTCGGATTGCCGGCGAAACATAGCGCGGAGGACAGCATCGTGAGCGAGACGGAGATCACGAGACAGTTGGCGCGGATCCGCGCAGCACGCTCCCTCGTCCTCCTCCTCGATTACGACGGAACGCTCGTGCCGTTCGCGCCCCGGCCGGAGATGGCGGCTCCGGACCCGGAGGTCCTGCGGTTGCTCCGTCGCCTCGCCGGCCGGCGGGCCACCGAGGTGCACCTCGTGTCGGGACGGCCACCGCGGGTGATGCAGTCCTGGTTCGGCGCGGTGCCGCTCGGCCTGCACGCGGAGCACGGGCTCTGGTCCCGTTCGTTGTCCAGTGGGGAATGGCGCTGCCAGCCCTCGCACCCGCTGCCGTATGACGAGCTCCTCGGCATCCTGGAGTGGGCCACGTCGGAAACGCCCGGGTCGCTGATCGAGCTCAAGTCGAACGGACTCGCCTGGCACTGGCGCCGTGCCTCCCGGGACGCCGGGCGGAACATGGCCGAGGCGCTCGTCGACCGGGCGCGACGAGAGTACCCACCTCACAGCGTCGCCGTGCTTCGGGGCGACCGGGTGCTGGAGTTTCGGCCGGCGGGGATCGACAAGGGTGATATCGTCACGATGATCGTGCGGCAGCATGGTCCGGGGGCGTTGCTCGTCGCGGTGGGGGACGACACCACCGACGAGGATATGTTCGCGGCCCTCCCGGCCGGCGCGCTGAGTGTGCAGGTGGGACTCCGTGCCAGGGGCGCGGTTTTGCGCCTCCCCGACGTCGCAGCGTGTCGGACGCTCCTCGAGCGAATCGCCGCAGCCTGAGCGATCTCGTTAAGTTTCCCGGCCATGAGCACTCGCGCCGACGGCCGCACCGTCACGATCGGGCTTCCCCAGCTGATGAACGCCGGGAGCGCCGAGGAGAACCTGGTCCGCACCGTCGCGGCGATCCGGCGAGCGGCGGCGCAGGG
>Ga0256867_10000756_pt1 | contig 13106 bp, 12 predicted proteins | sample RVTome_15_FD_185939 | JGI IMG/M metagenome (GOLD analysis project Ga0256867, IMG submission 185939) | Soil microbial communities from uranium-contaminated site in the Upper Colorado River Basin, Wyoming, United States - RVT150D86 (HiSeq) ... | reverse complement strand
CGATCGCCGCTTCGCGGCGAGCAACGCACTGTGCTGATGATTCGCGCGCACTTCGTGCTCGCTCATAGTCGAGTTCTCCGTCACGGGATGAGGTAGACGATCGTGAAGATCAGGATCCACACGATGTCGACGAAGTGCCAATAGAGGCCGAAGATCTCGACGGTCTCGGCGCTGTCGGGGCCCAGCTTGCCCCGCATCGACATGACGAACATCGCCATCAGGAACATGATCCCGACGCTGACGTGTACGCCGTGGAAGCCGGTGAGGGTGTAGAAGGCGGACCCCAGAATGTTGGTGGTGTAGCCCAGCCCCTCGTTGACGAAGCTGGTGAACTCGTAGACCTGGCCACCGATGAACACCGAGCCCAGTAGTGCGGTGGTGAGCAGGAACGTCCGGCACCGGCGCAGGTCCCCCCGATGGATCGCCCCCACGGCCAGCGCCATGGTCAGCGAGCTGAATAGCAGTACGAAGCTCGACACCGACGTGAACGGGATGTCGAAGATGTTCGCCGGGTCCCGCAGCTCCACCGGACCACTGATGCTGCGGTGCCGCAGCAGCAGGTAGGTCGAGATCAGGGCCCCGAACAGCAGGCAGTCCGACCCCAGGAACACCCACATCGCCAGCTTCTCGTTGGAGATGCCCGTGCTAGTGGCGTGGCTGGGCACGCCGTGCTCGGTCTCGGCGGCGATCGACCCGTGGACGGCGGCGTCAGCCATCGGTACTGCCCTCCCCCCCGGTCGTGGGCTCGTCGGACGCCGTCGCGGTGCTGGTGACGCCGGCGGGCTCCGCCTCGGTGGCGGGCGCCCCGGAAGCGGATTCGGAATCGGTCTCGGACTCGTCCTCGTGACCGTCGCCAGGCGGGGCGTGGCCGTTCTCGTGGCCGTCGCCGTGAGGACCGTGGTGCGCCTCGGGGTCGTCCGACGGCTCGTAGCCCAAGCCGAAGCCGGCCAGGATCACCAGGACCCCGCCGGCGGCGGCGATCCCCAGGTTGAAGATGAGGCCGTAGGCGATGATCGGCAGCGCCGCCGCCAGCACCAGGGGCCAGTACGACGGGGACGGCAGGTGCACGCCGGTGGCGTCGCCCGGCTGGGCCACCTCGGCGCCGGTGGCGACCCGCACCACCTTGCCCTCGGCGTTCTCCTGGTACTTGCGGTGCCAGAACTCGTCCAGGTGCGACACCGTGGGCACGGTGTCGAAGTTGTGGGCGGGCGCGGGCGACTGCACCATCCACTCGAGGCCGCGGGCGTCCCAGGGATCGGGCCCGGGGTCGACCCGGCTTATGCGGTGGGCCCGCCAGCTCACGAGGATGTTCCCGACGAACACCAGCATCGCCACGGCGATGAGGAACGCGCCGATGGTCGCCACCAAGTTCCAGAGCTCGAAGCCGTAGTCGGCGATGTAGGTGTGCATGCGCCGCGGCATGCCCTGCAGGCCAAGGATGTGCATGGGGCCGAACGTGAGGTTGAACCCGATGAGGATCAGCCAGAAGTGCCACTTCCCGAGCTTGTCGCTGAGCGTGAAGCCGAACACCTTGGGCCACCAGAAGTACATGCCCCCGAGGAAGCCCATGAGGGAGCCGCCGAAGAGCACGTAGTGGAAATGGGCGACGATGTAATAGGTGTCGGTCTGCTGGGTGTCGGCCGGGGCAACTGCGTGGGTGACGCCCGACAGGCCGCCGATGGTGAACATCGTGACCAGGCCGACGGCGAACAGCATCGGCGTGGTGAACCGCAGCTTGCCGCCCCACATCGTGGCCATCCAGTTGAGGATCTTCACCCCGGTGGGCACCGCGATGAACATCGTCGACAAGGCGAACGCCGCCACCGAGATCGGTCCCATGCCAGAGGCGAACATGTGGTGTGCCCACACACCCCAGCCCATGAACCCGATGGCGATGCCCGAGAACACCATGAACGGGTAGCCGAAGATCGGCTTGCGCGAGAACACGGGGATGATCTCGGACACGATCCCGAACGCGGGGAGGATGAGGATGTAGACCTCGGGATGGCCGAAGATCCAGAACAGGTGCTCCCAAAGCAGCGGATCGGCCCCGGCCGACACGTTGAAGAAGTTGGCGTCGAACAGCCGGTCGAAGGTGAGCAGGAACAGCGCCACAGAGAGGACCGGCAGCGCGAAAACCAACAGCAGCTGGGTGACGAGACCCATCCAGGTGAACACCGGCATCTTCATGAGCGTCATGCCCGGCGCCCGCATGTTGAGCACCGTGACCACCAGGTTGATGGCGCCCGCCAGCGAGGCGATGCCGGTCATCTGCAGGCCGAGGGCGTAGAAGTCCATGCCGTGGCTGGGCGAGAACACGACGCCGGTGTTGGGGGCGTAGGCGAACCAGCCGCCGTCGGAGCCACCGCCAAGGAACCACGAGGTGTTCAGGAACAGCCCGCCGCCCAGGAACAGCCAGAAGCTGAACGCGTTGAGCCGGGGAAAGGCGACGTCGCGGGCGCCGATCTGCAGCGGCATGAGGTAGTTCATGAACGCCGCACCCAGGGGGATGACCACGAGGAAGATCATCGTCACGCCGTGCATGGTGAAGAGCTGGTTGTAGAGGTCGGCGGAGTACAGCGCCTGGCCGGGTGCCGCCAGCTGGGCACGGATGAACAGCGCCTCGATGCCCCCCAGCAGGAAGAAGAACATCGCCGCGCCGCCGTACAGGATGCCGATGCGCTTGTGGTCGATGGTGGTGAGCCAGCTGCGCCACCCCGTCGTCGCCTGCGGCCGGGTGAAGACCCCCAGCGGGCGGCCGGTCACGGCGGCCCCGGGCGGGAGCTCGGGAACCGCTGTCGGTCGTTCGACGATCGCCATGTGTCTCTACACCTACACCTATTCGAGCGTCTGGAGGAAGGCGACGAGTTGGTCGATCTGCTCCTCGGACAGGTTCAGATTGGGCATGCCGCGTCCCTGCTCACCGGCTTCGACCTCGTCGGGGGTGACCGGGTCCATCGGCTTCTCCGCGGGCGGGTCGCGCAGCCAGGCCTCGAGGTCGCCCGTGTTGAGCTGGCCGCCGTTGTCGGCGCCGATCTCGTCGGCCTCCACGATGTGGTCGCCGTCCTGGTCGGCCCAGAGGTCGAACGTGGCGCCGGCAAAGGCTCCGCGGCTGGCGAAGTGCGTGAGGTCGGGAGCGATTTCGGATACCAACTGCGCAGTGCCGTCGCCCCCGTCTTCGAACTGGTCGTCGTTGATGCCCCGGGCCAGGTGGCAGACCGAGCACTGGCCGGCGAACAGGTCGGCCCCGGTGGCCGCCTGCTCGTCGGTGGGCTCGTCGGCCTCGTCCTGCTGGTCTTCGAGCCAGGCTTCGAACTCATCGGGCGGCAGGGCGACGACCCGCTGGCGCATGTAGGCGTGCGACAGCCCGCAGTACTCCGTGCACTGACCGACGTAGGTACCCGGCTCGTCGGCGTTGATGGTGAGCGGATGGGTGCGTCCCGGCACCGCGTCCTTCTTGCCGTTGAGCTTGGGGATCCAGAACGAGTGGATCACGTCCCGGGACGTGATCTCCAGGCCCACGTTCTGGCCGGCAGGGACGACGAGATCATTGGCCGTGACCAGGTCCTCGTCGGTGAACTCGCCGTCGCCGTCGGTGTCATATGTGAACTCCCACCACCACTGCTGCCCGGTGACCTGCACCGTGAGGTCATCTTCGGTGTCGTTGATGTCGAACAGCGTCGCCAGGGTGGCGAAGGACACGAAGCCGAGCAGCAGGGCGGGCAGGACGGTCCAGCCGATCTCGAGCTTGGTGTTGCCGTGGGTCTGGCCCGGCAGCTCGTCGGGATCGTCGTCCTTGCGCTGGCGGAACTTGAGCACCAGGTACAGCGCGCCGAACTCCACCAGCACGAAGACGACGGCGGCGATGATGAAGACCGGGTTGACCAGGTTGTCGATCTTGCGGGCGATCGGGCCCTCGGGCTCGAGGGTGTCCTGGGGCGCGTCGGATGCGCACGCGCTCAGCAGCAGGAGCAGCGGCACCAGCAGCGCCAGAACCCGGCGATGACGTTGCGTCTTGGCAGATCTTTCGGGGCTGCGGCCCCGAAAGGCTTCGAAGACCGATCGGCCGGACCTCATCCGCCCTCCTCGACGGTCGTGCCCTCCGCACCGGGCTCGTGGAACTCCCGCTCGCCGGAGACCGCACCGCCGATCCCGAGGCCGATCACCACCACGGCGGCGACCAGCAGCACCCCGACAACCACATTGCGACTGATCCGGGGCCGGGAGGCGAAGAAGAATCCCGCCACGATGATGACGCCGGTGATGCCTGTGCCGACCCAGACTGCGGCGTCGGCGGACAGCGACAGGAACAACCTCGAGAAGGCCGCCACCACCAAGCCGATGGCCAGCAGGCCGGCGGCGGGGAACTCGATCGGGTTCATCAGGCGGTTGCGGATCTGCCGGTTGGTAGCGGGATCGCCGGTGGCCCGGTCGGCCCAGGTCTGCACCGCCCACTCGACGAGCGCCACGCCCAGGGCTACCAGGCCGAAGACGAAGAGAACGGGTGAGGCCACCAGCCCGACGACCACCAGCGCCACGCCGAACGCGGTGACGGCCGGCCAGTAGCTCGGTGTGGCGGGGATGGCGGCCGGGACGGTATCGGTGCCGGCCACTTGCGCCTCCGCCAAGGCCTCGGCGTCGCGCACGGCCAGCGACACTGCCCCCAGGAACAGGCTGATGTACCCCGCGGCGCTCAGCACGCCGTAGCCGAAGTGGTCGCCGACGCCGCCCTTGTAGCCCATTGTGAGTGGACCGAGGCCGTTGCCGCCGGTGGTCCAGCCGTAGGCGGCCGCCAGCACGAGCGAGACGAAACCCAGGCCTAGGAACCACTTGGATCCGGTGGTGATCACTGGCGAGCCTTCACTTCGTGATCGTGATCGCGTACCAGACCACGCCGTAGACGGCGATGGTCACGTACCAGTACAGGGCGGCGGCGTTGGCGCCCTCGGCTCCCCGGCCGGTGAGCTGGCCGCCGAGCGCCCGGAACGCCATGACCGCGAGGAACGCCAGGCCGGCGCCCGCCATGGCCACGTGCAGCCCGGTGATCGTGAAGATGAGCAAGGCCTGCGTGGAGCTGGTGACGCCCACGCCGAACTGCTGCCAGCCGTAGACCACAGTGGGGATGTAGGCGACGCCTAGGAGGATGCTGAGCCCGAAGGCCAGGTAGGCGTGGACGCGGTCGTCGTTGCGCAGCGAGTACACGGCCCAGGCCACGGTGACGGCCGACATCAACAGCGTGACCATGCCCATGTTGCCGGGCGAGAGCTGGATGTTCACGTCCTCCGGCAGCCAGCGCTCGCCGCCGGCGATGACGTCGGCGCGCATGCGGGTGTAGACGGCCACCAGCGCCAGCACCACCATGGCGGCGGCACCAGACGCGAGCGCGGAGCCCACCAGCAGCACCCGGGGCCGGGGTGGCTCGGCCGCCGGCGCCCCGGCGAAGATCTCGATGTCGGTGGAGGTGGCGGCCATCAGGCGGGTGCCTCCGTACTCCCGGTTGCGCCCGCGGTCGTCCCGGCGTAGCGGGCGTCGTAGAGGGGCGCCTCGGACGTGACCTCGGGAACGGTGGCGAAGTTGCCGATGGGCGGCGGCGACGTAGTCGTCCACTCGAGCGTGTGGGCGTCCCAGGGATCGTCGGCCACCGCTCGGCGCCGGGCCGGCTTGAGCAGAGCGGCGATGACCGCCAACGCTCCGGCCACGGCCACGGTCAGCCCGATGCCGGCGGCGAGGTTCAACGCCTCCACGGTGTCGATCTCGCTCACCCCGGCCGTGGCATCGAGAGCGATGGACCGGGGTTGGTTGTAGAGGCCGGCGATGCCATAGGTCACGGCCGCCACGCCCGCGCCCAGGGTCAGCAATGTGGCCCCCAGCCGCACGAGCGCGTCGGGCAGCAGCTTCCCGTAGAGCTTGGGCGCCCAGAAGGCCAGCCCTGCGGCGCCGGCCACCAGGGTGCCGGCAACCACCAGGAGCTCCTGGCCGCTCGCCCACGTGGTGGTGAGCACGTCGGCCTCTTCGATGACGGTGACGGCGCCGGCCACCACGCCCCCGCCGATCAGCAGGCCGGCGAACAGGGCCAGGATCAGCGGCGTCCCCAGCCGGACCTCGCCCCTCCCGAGCGTCGCCGCCCACAGCCCCAGCAGCCCGACCACGGGGACGACGGCCAGGAAGCCGACCGCGATCCAGACGCCGTCGTAGAGCCAGTCGGTCGGGTTGGATTGGCCGTCGACGCTGAAGCCGATCTGTGCCCAGGCGCCGAAAGTCATGGCACCGAACAGGCCGATCAGCGCCATCGCCGCGGTGTGGCGGTGATGGCGCCGGCGGGCGAACACGGGGACCACGTCGGCGATGATCCCGAGTGCCGGCACGGCGACGACATACAGCGTCGGTTGCCAGAACGTCCAGGCGATGCGGTCGTAGACGCCGTCCGAACCCCCCAGGAACTGCTGGCCGTAGAGCAGGTCGACGTAGACCAGCAGCAGCACGGCGGCCAGCACCGGCAGGGTCAGCAGCCACACGGTGCCCCCCACCACCATCGACCACGAGAACAAGGGAGTGCGGCGCAGGGTCATGCCCGGCGCCCGCAGGGTCAGCACCGTGGTGACCACCGAGACGGTGGCGACCGCCAGTGCGACCAACAGGGCGATGAAGGCGGCGACGAACAGGGCCACGGCCTCGCCGTCGGCGCCGAATGGCCCACCGTCGAGGGCGTACGCAGCGAGCACGACGCCGCCCGAGGCCAGGAACGTCCAATAGGCGGCGGCGCTGGCGCGGGGGAACGCAACCGTGGAGGCACCGACCTGGAGCGGTACCACCGCAGTCGCGAGCCCGATCACCAACGGCAGGACGCCGAGGAACACGGCCGCGATCGACTGGAGGGTGAAGAGCTGCCTCGCGACGTCGCCGTCGACCACCTCGAAGCCAGAAAGATCGACACGCTCGAAGCCCACGAGGATGCCGACCACGCCGGCCATGAGCAGGAACAGCAGCGACGTGCCCACGAACAGCCTGCCGATGGTGCGTGGGTCGCCGGAACCCACCAGCGCTGCGAGCCCCGTCGGCGGCGCCGACGCGGCCGGCACGGCCGCGGCTTCGACGACGTCGTGAGGGGCCTCGGTCACGGTCATGAGCGCAGCTCGTGACCGGTCGACCGCGCGAGCGCCAGCGAGCCGGGCGACGATGGGGTGCGGGGGCGCAGCCCCCGAGGATTCGCGGTCATGAGCGCAGCTCGTGACCGGTCGACCGCGCGAGCGCCAGCGAGCCGGGCGACGATGGGGTGCGGGGGCGCAACCCCCGAGGATTCGCGGTCATGAGCGCACCCTGAGCAGGAGACGGGTCCGGTTCGGGAATCTAGTCACATGCGGTGTTCGCCCACGAAATCGCAGGTCAACCTCCGGCCCGACCCGCCACCCCTTGATGGCGTCGGTCTGTGACCGACTCGCGGCCATTCCCCCCGCTACCACTCCCTAGAACCCCGACCGCACCAGCTCGTCGAGGGCGATGGCGGCGAACAGCAGGGTGATGTACGTGATCGACCACGTGAACACCCGCATGGCCGCTTGCGGTGAGCTGTCACGAAGCAGGCCGATAGTCAGCCAGGTGAAGACCGCACCGAGCGCCAGCGCCGCAGCGATGTAGATGTCGCCCATGCCCGCGACCGGCGCGAACAGCAGCGTGAGCGCCCACAGCAACAGGGTGTAGAGGAGGATGCGCAGCGCCGTGGTGCGCAGGCTGGCCACCACCGGCAGCATCGGCACGTGGGCGCGGGCGTAGTCGTCGCGGTAGCGAATCGCGAGCGCCCAGAAGTGCGGCGGCGTCCAGTAGAAGATGACGGCGAACAGCACCATCGGCGGCCAGTCGAGCGAGTTGGTCACCGCCGTCCACCCGACCAGCACCGGCACGGCGCCCGCCGCGCCCCCGATCACGATGTTGCTGGCGGACGAGCGCTTCAGCCACAGCGTGTAGACGAACACGTAGAACAGGCAGGCCGCGACCGCCAGCGCCGCCGAGAGCAGGTTGACGGTCACCCACAGGAAGGCGAAGGCGGCCAGCTCGATGCCGATGGCGAAGGTGAGGGCGGCGCGGGCGGTGAGCCGGCCGCTGGCGAGGGGGCGGTGCCGGGTGCGCGCCATCACCCGGTCGATGTCTCGGTCGACCACCATGTTCATGGCGTTGGCACCGCCGGCGGCCAGCGTGCCGCCCAGCACGGTGGCGGCGACGAGCCACAGCGACGGCAGGCCCCGCTCGGCCACGATCATCGTGGGCACCGTGGTGACCAGGAGCAACTCGATGATCCGGGGCTTGGTGAGGGCCACGTAGTCCCCGAGTGTGTCCAGCAACCGGCGCGGCACGACTGCGGATGCCCGGGGGGACGTCAACACCCGGGCGACTCTATGGCCCCCGTCGAGGGGGGAGCCAACGTCGCGCCCTGGCACCGGATTCCGGCCGCGGGATTGGTGGCCATTGCCCTCGATTCCGCGGCAGGAATCGTTCACTCCTACCCGCCGGCCCGACCCAGACCGCCGCCCCTGATGGCGTCGGTCTCCGACCGACTCGTAACGTTCTCACGTGCGGCTTCCCGAGCTGTCCCCCCGGGCGTATCGACACATCGTGGCTGCCACCCTGGCGTCGCTGGTGTTCATCATGGTGACCGGTGCCGCCGTCCGCCTGACGGACTCGGGGCTGGGCTGCTCGACGTGGCCGTCGTGCGAGCCCGACAGCTTCACGCCTCGCTCGGCGTCCGACACCCACGGCATGGTGGAATGGGTCAACCGCCTCATCACCGGCGCGGTGGGAGTGTTCACCCTGGCCGCGGTGGTGGGGGCCCGGGCCCGCCGGCCCTACCGCGACGACCTGTTCCGGTGGTCGCTGGGCCTGCCCGCCTGGGTGTTCGCCAATGCCCTGGTGGGCGCACTTGTGGTGTGGCTGCACCTCTCACCGGCGTCGGTGATCGGCCACTTCGTGCTGTCGCTGGCCGCGGTGTGGAACGCCGTCGTGCTCTATGAGCGGGCCTGCGAGGAGCCGGCGCCGGACGGCAGCCGCCGGGTGCTGGCAACCGGCACTGTCGTCGCCGCCTGCAGGTCGCTGTTGGTGGCGGCCGGCCTGGTGATCATGACCGGCACTCTGGTGACCGGCAGCGGTCCCCACGCCGGCGACGAGCGTGCCGACCGGCTCGACCTTGCGGTCGACGACGTGGTGCGGATCCACGGCGCCGCCATGATCCTGTTCCTGGGCCTCACCCTGGCCGTGCTCTGGATGGTGCACGAGGGCGACGCCGGCCCGCGGGTCGCGGATCGCCTCCGGCAGCTCCTCGTGCTGCTGGTGGCCCAGGCCGGTATCGGCTACTGGCAGTACTTCACGGATGTGCCGGCGGTGCTCGTGGGCTTCCACGTCTTCGGCGCCGCGCTGGTGTGGATCGCCGTGCTGCGGGTGTGGTTCTCGCTGTCCGAGCCGGTCGCGGCGGCACCGGACTCCGATGTTCGTGGGGTCGCGGTCGGGCGGCCGGGTACCGCGGACGGTGACCGGGGCCGGGCCGTCGATACCGTGCGGACGAGCGCGCGAGAATAGGTCCGATGCCGATTGCCGGCCCGCCCTTGCAGGTGGCACCCGTCGAGACCGACCAGCCGGTCGGCGACACCGACGTCGACCCCGACCGGCCCTGGGTGGTGATCGTCTGGAACGACCCGATCAACCTGATGTCCTACGTCACCTACGTGCTGCAGAAGCTGTTCGGATACCCCCTCGAGGTGGCCGAGAAGCTCATGCTCCAGGTGCACTACGAGGGTCGGGCGGTCGTGTCCAACGGCCCTCGTGAGAAGGCCGAGCTCGACGTGTTCCGCCTCCACGAGCACGGCCTCTGGGCCACCATGCAGCAGGACTGAACGTGCTGTTCGCACGCGACCGGGTGAGACGCCGCGGCGAGGGTCGCTACCAGGTACGGCTGCGTCCCAACGAGCGCGCCCTGGTCGAGGACCTGGTGCGCCAGCTGCGGGAACAGCTCGTGGCGTCGACCGACGACCCGTTGGTGCGTCGGCTGTTCCCGCCGGCCTACCCCAACGATCCGGAGCGCGACGCGGGCTATCAGGTGCTGACGCGCGACGAGCTCCTCGAGCAGCGCCTGGCGGCACTCGACGTGGTGGAGCGCACGCTCGACGGCGGCGACCTCGACACCGGCGAGATGACGGCGTGGATGGGCACGCTCAACTCGCTGCGCTTGGTGCTGGGCACCCGGCTCGACGTCGACGAGGAACTGCCGGACCTCGCCCCCACCGATCCGCAGGCGCCGGTCTACGCGGTGTACGAGTACCTGGGGTGGCTCCTGTCGCAGGTGGTGGACGCGCTGGGGTCCGACCTGCCGCCTCCGTCGGCCGACGCGCGCCGACTTTGAAGATTTATCAGGGTCAGGCCCCGCTTTTTCTTCAATGTCGACGGGCGGGTGTTGGGTTTGGGGCGGATCGGGCGGCTGCTAGTGTGATCCGACGCTCCGCCGGCGGAGTCGAGCCCCCATCGTCCAGTGGCCTAGGACGCCGCCCTTTCAAGGCGGTAACACGGGTTCGAATCCCGTTGGGGGTGCGGCAGCGAGATCACGGTCCCGTGGTGCAGTTTGGAGTGCACGCCGGCCTGTCAAGCCGGAGGCCGCGGGTTCAAATCCCGTCGGGACCGCCACTTCGCCCGGCCAGGCGAAGACCCATGCGGTCGGGTAGCTCAGTTGGCAGAGCGTCCGCCTGAAAAGCGGAAGGTCACCGGATCGACGCCGGTCCCGACCACCAGCGATGACCAGGCAAACCGCCTGGTCATCGGTCGTTTTCCAGCCCTGGCCGCGACCGCCGAGGATGACCCGTGAGATGCCCGGTGGACCCTGGTTGCCCGTGGCTCGTCGCGTGTTCGTCGCGCGGCGTGACCTTATGATCCGTAGTCCGATTTTCGAGTCTGTGCTGGTCCGGCGCCGTGCGGCGTAGTCCGGGTTCGTGCAGGTCATGGCCCCAGTACGACCAAGCTCGTCCGCCGCCGTCCGGCTGGGTCCGTCGTCGTTCGTGACCAACCGGTGACCACCGCAGTCCCGCTAGCCCTGCGACTCAGGTCGATGACGGCGTCCGTCAAAGCACCTCGCCAGTCGTCTGGCAGACCAGGGACCAGACCAGTGCCTTCGACGGATGCGACGTGCAGAGGAGACGACCAGGCTTGGTGGCGTCACCGACAAGGAGGCCGTCATGAGCACCGCCAGCAACACCGCGACCGAGATTCGGTCGTTCCAGATCGAGATTCCAGAGGAGCAGATCCACGACTTGCGCCGGCGCATCGCGGCGACGCGCTGGCCCACCAAGGAGCTCGTCCCAGACCGATCGCAGGGCGTGCAGCTGGCGACGCTGCAGGAGCTCGCCCGCTACTGGACGAGCGAGCACGACTGGCGCAAGTGCGAGGCGAGACTGAACGCGCTACCGCAGTTCACGACCGAGATCGACGGGGTCGAGATCCACTTCATCCACGTCAGGTCGCGGCATGAGAACGCGTTACCGCTGATCATGACGCATGGCTGGCCCGGCTCTGTCATCGAGCTGCTCGAGACCGTCGGCCCGCTCACCGACCCGACCGCTCACGGCGGCACCCCCGAGGACGCATTCCACCTGGTGCTGCCGTCCTTGCCTGGCTACGGCTTCTCCGGCGAGCCGACCGAGCTCGGCTGGGAGTCCGGCCGCATCGCACGCGCCTGGGCGGAGCTGATGGAGCGCCTCGACTACACGCGCTACGTCGCCCAGGGGGGCGACGTGGGCGCCGCCGTCACGGACGCGATGGGCCGCCAAGCACCCGAGGGGCTGCTCGGCATCCACATCAACTTGCTCGCGGGGGCGTTGGGCATCGTCGATCAACTGCCGGCGGAATCCGAGGAGGAGCGCGCGGCGCACGACGCGCTCGCGACGTTCAGGACGAGCGGTTTCGGCTACTTCCTGGAGCAGGTCACGCGGCCGCAGACGATCGGCTACTCCCTGCTGGATTCACCCGCCGGGCTGGCGGCCTGGATGCTCGACCACGACACGGACAGCTACTACAAGATCTCCCGCGCGTTCGTCGACGGCGAGCCGGTGGGCAATCTCACCCGGGACAGCATCGTCGACAACATCACGCTGTACTGGCTGACGGGCACCGGCGCCTCGGCCGCCCGGTGGTACTGGGAGTTCGGACAGGCTCAGGCCGCAGCCGGTGCCGGCGAGGCTCCTCCGGCGGTCTCGGTTCCCGTCGGCTTCACGACGTTCCCCGGCGAGATCTGGGCTGCCCCGCGCAGCTGGGTCGAGACGGTCTACCCCGACCTCACCTACTTCAACGACCTCGACCGAGGCGGCCACTTCCCCGCCTGGGAGGAGCCGGAGCTCTTCTCCACCGAGGTGCGGGCTGCATTCAGCTCACTGCGGTAGTGAGCTCATTGTCTTCGGTACTCTTCGAGGATGTCGACCTCGCGGACCCCGAGCAGTGCTTCGTAGCGTGGCGTGAGGAACGCCGCATGGCCGACGAGATCATTGAAGCTGATCGACGAGTACGCCCGTCGCAACGGGCACGCCGACCTTCTGCGTGAGCGGATCGACGGTCAGACCGGTGAGTAGCACTGGCTGCTGATCCGACGGGTGTGGCGGCCGAGGACGGGCGCCTCTGGCGCCCGCCCGCAGGCCGGCGCCCCTTTGACCTAGTAGAGCCGAATTCGGCAGAGCCGCCTGCGCAGCGTCACTAGGGGGTGGCGCCGCAGCGGCGTGCGAGGTCGATGAGTTCGGCCGGTGGGCGTCGGCCGAAGTGGTCGAGCAGGTCGCTGATGGCGGTCTTGGCGAGGTGGTGCGACCGGACGTGCTCGGGCGTCAGGCGCTCGGCATCGAGCAGGGCGGCGATGGCTTCGCCGGCATGGCGGCGTTGGATGTGGGCGCGGGCGACGTCGATGAGCAGTCGGGCTTGGCGTTCGGGTGACAGCCCGGAAGCGTCGATCTGGTTCGCGACGTCGACAGAAAGTCGTCGGCAGGCCCGCACTGTCGTTCATGCGCTGGGCAGCCGAGCACGCCGAGACTTCCGCTAGCTAGGCCGGCAGTGACGTCGGCACCCACCCGGCGCGCCACCTGGTGCGGTGGCAC
>Ga0256867_10000755_pt1 | contig 13121 bp, 11 predicted proteins | sample RVTome_15_FD_185939 | JGI IMG/M metagenome (GOLD analysis project Ga0256867, IMG submission 185939) | Soil microbial communities from uranium-contaminated site in the Upper Colorado River Basin, Wyoming, United States - RVT150D86 (HiSeq) ... | reverse complement strand
CGGTGGACGAGGCGCATGCCAGGAAAAGTAAGCGGTGTACGGAACACGGTAAGCGGTGAGCGGTGAGCAGTGAGCGGGAAGGGCCTGGTCGGGCTAGGTTTGTGGCTCATGGCCGGCGGGCGGCGCCACCGCTCACCGCTCACCCCTTACCGCTCACTGCTCACCGCCATGCGCCTGCTTTCCCTCGCCGCCTTCCTGGTCTCCGCCTGCTCCGCGCAGCAGCCGCCGGCCGCGGAGATCGATGGGGCCGCCGCGCTCGAATACGCCCGAGCGCAGGTCGGGTTCGGTCCCAGGGTGCCGGGCACGGACGGCCACGCGCGGATGGCGGCCTGGCTCGACTCGGTAACCCGCGCCAAGGCGGATACGGTCCTGGTCCAGGCGTGGGAGCACACGACCCTCACCGGGGACACGATCCCCCAGAGGAATTTCCTCGCCCGGTTCAACCCGACGGCGGGGCCACGCCTGCTGTTCCTGGCGCACTGGGACACCCGGCCCAAGGCGGACGCCGCGGCGAGCGCCGACACCACCCATCCCGTGCTGGGGGCGAACGACGGAGCCTCCGGGGTGGCGGTGTTGCTCGCCATGGCCGATGCCCTCAAGAAGATGCCGCCCGAGATCGGGGTCGACCTCCTCTTCGTGGACGGCGAGGACTACGGCGACTTCGCGTACTACGAATCGCCTGAGGGAAGCGACGTCCTCATCGGCGCCCGGTACTACGCCGCCAACCTTCCGCCCGGCCCCGCACCCAGATTCGCGGTCCTGCTCGACATGGTGGGCGACCAGAACCCGCGGTTCCCGAAGGAATCGTACTCCGTGACCGGAGCGCCCGAGGTGGTAGATCGGGTCTGGTCGCTGGCGGCGCGGATGGGCCACGGGGCGGTATTCGTGGACGAGCAGGGAGGTCCGCTGACCGATGACCACCTTCCGCTTCAGAAGGTCGGCATCCGGGCCATCGACGTCATCGACTTCGACTACGGGCCGAACAACTCGTTCTGGCACACCACCGAGGATACCATCGACAAGCTCAGCGCCCAGTCGCTCAAGATCGTGGGGGATGTGATGATGGGGGTGATCCGGACCGAGCGCCGATAGGACCGAATCGGCTCGGTTTTCGGTGGGTTTCTCCGCTTTTCCGTTCCGCTCCGTATGGTGTCACTATTGTGTATCTCGGGCGAACTGTTCCGGGATCGGAGCGCTTCGCGCCCTCCGCCAACTCCGCGAAACCCGCGTCTTCTTGTAAGTCGCGGCCGAAAGAGGCCAACCGCGGAAATGCGATCCCGATGATTGGATGGGCGGTCCTACACTGGCGCGATGGCCAATCGGGAATCCCGGACGATCCTCGCTCTCCTGGCGCTGGCCGTGGCAGGGCATGGGGTTCGGCTGGCCTGCGCGCGATCCGATACTCCGCCTGGCGAGCTGGGTCTCGACGTGCGCTGGCAGGACACGCTCGCGCTGGCCCGGCAGCGGGAGCGGGCCGAGCAGGGTGCCCGGCCGCTGTCCCCGGGCGAGACGATCGACCTCAACAGCGCCACGACGGAAGAGATCGCCCGGCTGCCGCGGATTGGCATGTCACTCGCAAAGCGGATAAGGGACGACCGCCATGCGCGGGGTCCTTTCAAGGACTTGGGCGACGTGGACCGGGTGCCCGGGGTTGGGCCCGGCCTCCTGACGGTGATCAAGGACCTGACACGGTTCGACGGGGCAACCGCCCCGGGGAATGCTGCAAGCTTCCGCACCTTCGGCGGTTACACCGCTCCGGGGGGTAGTGGGGAAGCGCCCCCGGTGGACCTCAACTCCGCTACCGAAAAGGACCTGCTGGCGCTCCCCGGGGTGGGGCCGGCGCGGGCTCGGGCGATTCTGGCATATCGCCGGGAGGCCGGGTCATTCGCCGCAGTGTCAGAACTCGAACGGGTGCCTGGGATTAGCCGGTCCCTGAGGGCTCGATTGGAGCCCCTGGTGACCGTGCGGTAGGCAAGCGCGGGAATCGAGGGTCAATACGTTGACGCATCGCAGCTTATGACCACGGGTCACACGAGGAGAAACGTCGGGCCGATGACCACGGTGGCGGCGGGAACCGATCGCCTGGGAGACGTCCTGCTTCAGGAGGGACTTGTCACCCGTGAGCAGCTCACCGCCGCCCTCGGCGAATGTCGGGCGACGGGGATGCCGCTCGGCTATGTCCTGGCCAAGCAGGGATCGGTTCCGGACGTCGAGATCACCCGCATCGTCGCGCGGCAGCTTCGAGTGCCCGCGGTCGACCTCACCCGGTTCGAGGTCGATCAGAAGATCCTCAAGCTGATCCCCGCCGATGTCGCCAAGCGCCAGATCGTGCTCCCGCTCAAGCGGGAAGGCCGCACCCTCACCGTGGCCATGGCGAACCCGACCGATCCGGTGCTGTTGCAGGAGCTCCGGTTCATCACCCGGTTCGATCTGTTTCCGGTGTTCGCGGGCGAGTTCACTCTCCGGACCCTGGTCGACAAATACTACAACGAGTCGGACATGCAGCTGCAGGCGATCCTCAAGGACATGGAGGGGATCGCCGATGACGTCGAGGTGCTGGAGGAGGTCGACGAGGAGACGGGCTCGGTCGGGGTCGACGACGCGCCGGTGGTCAAACTCATCAACGGAATCCTCACCGACGCGGTCCAGCGGGGCGCCAGCGACATCCATGTAGAGTGCTTCGAGCACGAGATGCGGGTGCGGTACCGGGTCGACGGCGCGCTGCACGAGGTGATGAAGCCGCCGTTGCGGCTCAAGCAGGCGCTCATCTCCCGCGTCAAGATTCTTTCTCAGCTCAACATCGCCGAGAAGCGGCTGCCCCAGGACGGGCGCCTCAAGCTCAAGATGGGCAACAAGGTGATCGACTTCCGCGTGTCGACGCTGCCCTGCCTCTTCGGCGAGAAGATCGTGCTCCGCATTCTCGATAAGGGCAACCTGACGCTCGACCTGACCAAGTTCGGATTCGAGAAGAAGGCGGAGTACGACCTGCTCCGGGCGATTCTCAATCCCTACGGGATGGTGCTGGTGACCGGCCCGACCGGATCGGGCAAGACGACGACGCTCTACTCCGCGCTCTCGCGGATCAATACGATCGACACCAACATCATGACCGCGGAAGACCCGGTCGAATACAACCTGCACGGGATCAACCAGGTACAGGTGCGGCCGGAGATCGGGTTGACGTTCGCCGCGGCGCTCAGGGCCTTTCTGCGGCAGGACCCGAACATCATCATGATCGGCGAAATCCGGGACCTGGAAACCGGCGGCATCTCCATCAAGGCGTCGCTCACGGGACACCTGGTGCTGTCCACGCTGCACACCAACGATGCGCCCAGCACCATTACCCGTATGATCGACATGGGCATCGAGGCGTTCAACGTGTCCGCGGCGGTGAACCTGGTGGCGGCCCAGCGACTGGTGCGCCGGATCTGCAAGGGGTGCAAGGCCCCGGCGACCTACCAGGCCGAGGAGCTCAAGTCGCTCCTGCATCCCTGGACCAATCCGGAGGAGATCGCGCAGCTCAAGTTCATGAAGGGCACCGGGTGCGAAGCCTGCGCGGGGTCGGGGTACAAGGGCCGCCAGGGTCTCTACGAAGTGATGGCGATGTCGCCGGAGCTTCGCCGGATGGTTTTGCGGGGCGCGTCCGTGGCCGAGCTGCAGGTCCAGGCCGTGCAGGAGGGCATGCTGACGCTCCGGATGGATGGCATCGTCAAAATCGCGAAGGGCCTCACGACTCTCGAAGAAGTAGTCAAGGAGACGGCTGGATGAGCCTCAATCTGCGGGCACTCTTGCAGGAAATGATCGAGCGGGACGCCTCCGATCTTCATCTCACCGCGGGGGAGCGCCCCAAGGTGCGGATCGACGGAGAGATCACCAACGCGACGGTGGAGCACGTGCTCACCCCGAAGGACACGCTGCAGCTCGCGTACTCGGTGCTGACCGAGCAGCAGAAGAAGCGGTTCGAGTTCGAGGACGAGCTCGACTTCTCCTTCGGCATCCAGAACCTGGCGCGGTTCCGCGGCAACGTCTTCAAGCAGCGGGGCTGCGTGGCGATGGTGCTGCGGATGATCCCCTTCAGCGTGCGGACGTTCGACGATCTGGGCCTGCCGCCCGTCGTGGCCAAGCTCGCCGAGCGGCCCCGCGGCCTGATCCTGGTGACCGGGCCGACCGGCTCGGGCAAGAGCACCACACTGGCCGCGATGCTCGACAAGATCAACAAGGAGCGCAAGGGGCACATCATCACGGTGGAAGACCCGATCGAATTCATCCACCGGCACCAGTCGTGCATCGTGAACCAGCGGGAGATCGGGACCGACACCAAGAGCTTCGCGTCGGCGCTCAAGTATGCGCTCCGCGAGGACCCCGACATCATCCTGGTGGGTGAAATGCGCGACCTGGAGACGGTGGCCGCGGCCCTCACCATCGCGGAGACGGGGCACCTGGTGCTCGCGACGCTGCACACCAACTCGGCGGCGGAGTCGATCAACCGCATCATCGACGTCTTCCCGGCGAGCCAGCAGCCGCAGATCCGGGCCCAGCTCGCGTTCGTGCTGGAAGGCGTGCTCACGCAGGCGCTGCTGCAGCGGGCCCGGGGCAAGGGCCGGGTGATGTGTACCGAGATCATGGTCGCGACGCCCGCCATCCGGGCCCTGATCCGCGACGACAAGGTGCACCAGATCTACTCCGCGCTGCAGTCCGGCAAGAAGCACGGCATGCAGACGATGAACGATTCGCTGTACCAGCTCTACATGAATCGGGAGATCGTCAAGGACGAGGCGCTGCGGGTCGCCTCGGACCCGAACGAGTTCCTCCGGCTGATCGGCGAGAAGCCGCTCGAGGAACAGGCAATCATGTCGGTCGAGAAGTCCGGGCCGGCGCTGACCCGCCGCTAACCAGCTTCTTCAGGGAGCCTGACGATGGCCATGTACGAATACACCGCGAAGAACGCCACGAGCGGCCAGATCCTGAAAGGCCAGCTCGACGTTCCGACCAAAGACGAAGTCATCGCGTATATCCGGAAGAACCGGATGATCCTGGTGAGCGTCCGGGAGGCGCCGAGGTCGATCAACATCTCCTTCGGCGGCGGGATCAAGACGCGCGACGTCGTGATCTTCACCCGGCAGTTCTCGACGATGATCAACGCCGGCCTGCCGCTGGTCCAGTCGCTCAACATCCTGGCCCAGCAGACGGAGAACAAGGCGCTCCAGACCGTCACCAAGGCGGTGGTCTACGACGTCGAGGCGGGCAACACGCTCGCCGACGCGCTGGACAAGCACCCGAAGGCGTTCACGAAGCTCTACGTCAATATGGTGGCGGCGGGAGAGGCCGGCGGTATTCTCGACACGATTCTCATGCGGCTGGCCACGTTCCTGGAAAAGAACGACGCCCTGGTGCGGAAGGTCAAAGGCGCCCTGGTGTACCCCGCCGTGATCATCAGCGTCGCGGTCCTCGCGATCGCGGTGCTGCTCATTTTCGTGATCCCGACCTTCGCGTCGATGTTCGCTTCGGTGAATATGGAGCTGCCGCTGCCCACCCGGGTCGTCATGGGGGCGTCGGATTTCCTGATCCGGTTCTGGTACTTCATCGTAGGCGGCATCATCCTGCTGATTTTCGCGTTCCGCCAGTACTACGGGACCCCGAGCGGGCGGAAGCAGATCGACGGCGCCCTGCTGCGCGCGCCGGTGCTTGGCGACCTGCTCCGCAAGTCCGCGGTGTCCCGCTTCACCCGGACCCTCGGCACCCTGATCTCGTCCGGCGTGAGCATCCTCGACGGCCTGGAGATCACGGCCAAGACGGCGGGCAATCGGGTCATTCACGACGCCGTCATGCAGTCCCGGCAGAGCATCGCCGGCGGTGAGACGATCGCCGGTCCGCTGCAGGACTCCAAGGTGTTCCCGCCGATGGTCATCTCGATGATCTCGGTCGGCGAGCAGACCGGCGGGCTCGACGAGATGCTGTCCAAAATCGCCGACTTCTACGACGCGGAAGTGGACGTGGCGGTGAGCGCGCTGCTGTCGCTGATGGAGCCGATCATGATCGTGGTGCTGGGCGTGATCGTGGGTGGCATGGTGGTGGCGATGTACCTGCCGATCTTCGACATGGTGAACGCGGTGCAGTAGTCAGTCGTCAGTCGTCAGTCGTCAGTTCTCAGTTCTCAGTTCTCAGTTCTCAGTTCCTGAGGACTGAGAACTGAGCACTACTTCATTAGCGCATCTCGCAGCCTCGTCAGCATCTTCGCAACCTGCTCCGCGAGGTCGGCGGCTGGGGCAAGCTGATCCCCGGACAGGTACCTCAGCGTACGTCTGCATCTCCCGAAGGGAGCCGTTCGCGATCGTCAGGAAGCGGGCGTAGTCCCTGGGCGCCCGGCGGGCGTGCCCCTCGGCGATGTTGGCCGCAACGGAGATGGAGGCCCTCCGAATCTGGGCGACGATGCCGTAGGCCTCGCGTTGCGGAAGCTGCTCACTGATCCGGTACACCTCTTCGATCAGCTCGAGAGCACGCTGCCAGACGATCAGCTCCCTGTGGGAACGGGCCACCTGGGCGGCAGGGTTGGTCATTCTTGATCATATGAAGGTTCCAGCCGAACCGATTCCCTATTCAGCGCGGCCGCGGACCACCTTACCGCAGGACTGAGGACTGAGGACTGAGCACTGAGCACTGCCTACCGCGCTCCCCGGTGGGCGGACACCCTGGACGCGTCGAGCGGGGCCGCCGGCACCGGCTCGCCCCGCAACGCTGCCTGGCCCAGCCGCACGAAGTTGATCGCGTTGCCCAGTACCCGGGCGGCTTCCTGCGGCGCGTGGAAGCCCATCGAGTTCTCCGCCTCGATGAAATCCACGAAGAACTGGCCCGCCCGCTGGTACCGCTGGGCCTGCGCAATCCGGGAGCTCGTGCTGTCCTCCCGTCGCGCCGCTTCGATCGAGGCCACCAGGTCGAGCACGGCATCCAGCGCGATATTCCTGAGCTCGAAGGTGCGATCCTGGATGGCGAAGACCCGTTCGCGGAGCTCGTTCTCCGAGATCCGGTGGCAGGTCTGGCAGGCACGGTTAAGGTTGAGCAGCGGGCTCCGCACCTGGTGGTCGCTGATCTTGAGCGCGCCGACCCGCTGGTACGGCATATGGCAATCGGCGCAGCTCACTCCGGACCGGGCGTGAATCCCCTGGTTGTACAGCTCGAACTCCGGGTGCTGGGCCTTGAGCACCGGAGCACCCGACCGGGCGTGGGTCCAGTCCCGGTGGCCGTTGGCTTCATAGACGGCGAGCACGCTGTCCACCAGCAGCCCGCGCTCCCACGGATAGGTGAGCCGTTTCTCGGCGCCCTTGAAGTAGTACTCGACGTGGCATTGCCCGCAAACGAACGCGCGCATCTCCTGACGCGTGGCGTCGCGGGTGACGTCGTAGTTCGCCACGCCCTGCGAGGCCTTGAGCGCGCGCATGCCCTCGATGAACCCCGGGCGGGTGATCCGAAGCGCCATGGTGGCCGGGTCATGGCAATCGATGCAGGCCACCGGATGGACCGCCCCGGCCCGCTCCCGCGCCTGGGCGTAGGGCAACGGGTTCAACGCCTCGAACCCCTTGATCAGATCTCCATTCCCTTCGCGCATGTAGGCCACGTACATGGACGCGTGGCAATGCAGGCAGGTGCCGGGCTGGGGTGAGACGCGCTGGCGCTCGGTAAAGACCTGGTCGTCGAGCATGTAGGCGTGGCCCCGCTCCTCGCGAAAGTCCTGCGCGAAGGCATAACCCGCCCAGAGCTCCCGGAGCCGAGGATCGTCGTCCAGCCGGGACCGGGCGACCACTTCCCGCGGATCGGCGGCGGAGGGCGTCCTGGGCGCCGCCTCGCTTCCCCCATAGCGGGTGTGGACCATGTCCACGGTCTTGCGGTACGCATCGTACTGCAACGGGAAGTTTCTGCCCCACACCGCCGGATCGACGGTCGAGTCGGTCAGCTCCACGACCTGGTGGAACGGGTTCCGGCCCTCCTGGCGGCGCTCGAAGATGTTGGTGAGCAGGGCAGCCAGCCCGCCGACGACCAGCGCGGTGACGATTCCGGCGAAGAGGAGTCGTTTCATCGAATCCAGTGTCCAACGTGGACGTGGCAGCGCACACAGGAAAGGCGGGCGTCCCCGGTCCCGACGCCGTCATGCACCTGCGGGCGTGACACGGTCGGGCGGGAGTCTGCCGGGGCCTGCCGGCGTGCGGGTGCGTCCTCCATCTCGATGGCGCCGACGATGGGGGCGTGACAGTCGCGGCACGCCTGCTCAACGATAGCCCTATTCCTGGGCTTGATGAGCAGCGGGTCGGGATGGCGTCCGGTCGTGAAGGCCACCGAGTGCCAGAAGCCGTTGGACGCCTTCGCGGCGTACTTCCCGATGAGATTGTGCGGCATATGGCAATCGGCGCAGGTGGCCACCGCCCGGTGACTGGAGCGCTGCCACGCGGCGAAGTGGTCCCCCATGATGTGACAGTTGGCGCAGGCAGCCGGATCGGTCGTCAGGTAGGACGCGCCTTTGGCGTAAATGAACGTGAACGCGCCCAGGCCGACCGCCGCTCCGAAAACGGCGGCGAGAATCGCTAACACGGCGCGCGGTTGCTTCAATGCGCGAGACCGAACCCGAGCCGGAGACCCGGGTGATTCCCGGTCACCGGGACAAGACTGTGCATGCGGCCGCTTTTCATTTCGTCCCATCCAAGCTAGCCGCCCCGCATCCTGGTGCAGAGCGCTGCACGCGTCGATCACCGCGGGGCCCGATCAATCACCGAATGAGGAATCCACTCATGATCCCACGCGCCCTGCGCCGGTCCCTCTTTGTCGCGGCCTTCCTCCCGCTCGCCTGCTCCGATTCCAGCGGTCCGGGTGACGGACACCGGATGACCATTCAGCTCACGGATGCGGCCGGCGACGTGGAGGCCGCCGTCGTCACGATCTCCGAAGTCTACCTGCAAGGAACCGGCGGACGCGTCACGCTGAGCGACGACGCGGTCACCGTGAACCTGATCGACCTCGCTAACTCGACCGCGATCCTAGTGGACGAGGCCGTGGTGCCCGAGGGGACCTACAGCGAGCTTCGGTTCGTCATCACGGGGGCCTACATCGAGGTCGAGAACGCCACCGGGGGAACCGACATCTACGCCTCCTCCCCGAGCTACAGCGGGCTTCCCACCGGCGCCACCGTCACCGGCGATCTCCAGATGCCCAGCCTCGGCCAGTCCGGTCTCAAGGTTCAGCTGGTCAACGGGGCGGACCTCGAGGTCACCGAGGATCAGGACATCCTGGTCGACTTCGACGTCTCCCAGAGCTTCGGACACGCGGCGGGACAGTCCGGAATGTGGGTGATGCACCCCGTGATCACGGGTGGCGTCCTGAGCGAGGCCGCCTCGTTCACGGCCACGCTGAGCCTGGGCCAGGATGTGACCCTCCCGACCGTCGAAGGCCTCGCCGTGACACTCGGCCAGTTCAAGGCGGACTTGAACGGCGAGGAGATGAATTTCACGGATTCGGACAACAACGGGACGTACGAGGCGCAATTCCGGTTCCTGCTGCCCGGAACCTATGACCTCGAGATCGTGCCTCCCACCGGTGTGACGATTACGACGAATCCGGCGTCTCCAATGGAGGTAACGATAGGAACCAGCGCGACAGCCACCCTAGCTGTCACGATCGCGTCGGCGAGCGCGGGCTAGTCCCGACCCGTTGGACGCCTCCGCACCTCCCCGGTGCGGTGCACGAAACCCGGCTCCCCTCGCCGGGTTTCGTATTTCCGGGATAGTCCTCAGTCCTCAGTCCTCCCGCCCGGTTGACATAGGGGGAGGGGGTATATATCATGTCCCTCATGACCTTCTCCGAGTGGGTCGTCCTCGCCGGCGGTATCGCCGCCATCTTCTGGGTCAACTGGTACTTTTTCCGGGCTCGGCGCGGCCAGGCCGTGGCGGAAACCGTAGCCGGCATCCAGGAAGTCGTCGTCACGGTGAAGGGTGGCTACGACCCGGCAGTCATTCGGGTGCGGCACGGGCTGCCGGTACGACTGGTGTTCGACCGCCAGGAGGAGTCGGGCTGCTCCGAGGAAGTCGTGTTTCCCGACTTCCGGATTCAGCGGTTCCTGCCCGCGTTCGCACGCACCGCGGTCGAGTTCACCCCCACCCGGCCGGGCACCTACGAGTTCACCTGCGGCATGCGGATGCTCAGAGGAAGGGTCGTGGCCGAATGACCACGCACCTCGAGCGCGACCTTCCGGCCGCGGAAAAGCCAGCCTCGAAACGGGCCAACCTCTCGTTCCCGGTGACGGGAATGACCTGCGCCGCCTGTCAGGCCCGGGTGCAGCGTGCCCTCGAACAGGCACCCGGGGTTCGGCAGGCGTCGGTGAATCTCCTCCTCAACAACGCGACCGTGGAGTACGATCCCGCGCTGACCTCGGGAGAGCACCTGGTCCAGGTGGTGCGGTCTACCGGGTACGAGGCGGATCTGCCGTCCCAGTCGCCGGATCTCGTGATGGAAGAGGACGCGCGGGACCGCGCGGCGAATCACGAGTACCGGGTTCTCAAGCGAAAGGCGGGACTGAGCATCGTTGGGGGGGTGCTCGCGATGGTTGCGTCGATGCCGGTGATGAGCGCGAACGCCGCCGGTGGGCACGGGCATGGCGATCCGGTGCTTGCGTGGGTGATGCGGGTGCTCGACCCTTCGCTCCGGCGGGCGATTCCCTGGGCCTATGCGATCTCGCCGTCGATTCTGCTCTGGAGCATGCTTGTCGCGACGCTCGTCGTGATGGGATGGGCTGGACGCGACTTCTATGTCCGGGCCTGGACCGCGTTCCGTCATCACGCGGCCGACATGAACACCCTCATCGCGGTCGGTACCGGCGCCGCGTTTCTCTTCTCGCTGCTGGCCACCCTCGCGCCCGGGTTCTTCCTGGCCCGGGGCGTCGCGCCCGACGTGTACTACGAAGCGATCATCATCATCCTGGCGCTGATCCTGACGGGAAACGCACTCGAGGCCCGGGCGCGCCGGCGCACGTCGCAGGCGCTGCGGGCGCTGACCCGCCTTCAGCCCACCACCGCGCGCGTGGTCCGTGACGGCGCCGAGGTGGATGTCCGGATCGAGTCCGTGCAACGGGGCGATGTGGTGCTGGTCCGGCCCGGCGATCGGGTACCCGTCGACGGCGAGGTGCTCGAGGGCTCGAGCGCGATCGACGAGTCGATGGTCACCGGCGAGTGGCTGCCCGTCGGGAAGGGGCCGGGCGCGAGGGTGATAGGCGGCACGCTCAACGGCACCGGGTCGTTCAGGTACCGCGCGACCGCGGTGGGCGCCGACAGCGTCCTGGCGCGCATCGTGAGGCTGCTTCGCGACGCGCAGGCTTCCCGGGCGCCGTTGCAGCGCCTGGCCGACCGGATCAGCGCCGTCTTCGTGCCGGTCGTGATCTCGCTCGCCGTAGCGACCTTCGTGGCGTGGTACCTCCTGGCCGGGGAAGCGCCTCTGGTCCGGGGGTTCGCCGCCGCGGTGTCGGTGCTGATCATCGCGTGCCCCTGCGCGATGGGCCTCGCGGTTCCCACCGCGGTGATGGTCGCGACCGGCCGTGGCGCGGAGCGCGGAGTCCTGATCAAGGGTGGCGAGGCGCTCGAACGCCTCGCCCGCCTCGACACGGTGGTGCTCGACAAGACCGGCACTGTGACGGAGGGAAGGCCCGAACTGACGGAGATCCTCCCGGCGAGCGGCTGGAACGAGGCCGACCTCCTCACGCTCGCCGCCGGCCTCGAAGCCGCGTCGGAGCATCCGCTCGCCGCGGCCATCGCCGGCGCGGCGCGCACCCGCGGGCTGGCCGTGGGGCGGGCGGACGAGTTCCTCGCGCTTCCCGGCAAGGGCGCCCTGGGTGTGGTGGGAGGACGGGCCGTCGCGGTCGGCAATGCCGCGATGATGGCCGAGATGGGGATCGATCCGGCTCCGCTGTCCGGCGCTTCCGCCGAGTTCTCCGAGCAGGGGAGGACCACGGTCTTCGTGGCCGTGGACGGCGTCCTGGCCGGACTCCTGGCCGTGGCGGACCCGACACGGCTCAGCTCGGCGGTGGCGATCGCGGTGCTTCGTACCTCCGGCCTTGAGGTCGTGCTCCTGACGGGTGATCAGCGGCGCACCGCCCTCGCGGTCGCGCGCGAGGTCGGGATCAAGGAGGTCGTGGCGGAAGTGCTCCCGGAGCAGAAGCTGTCAGAAATCAAGCGCCTGCAACAGGGAGGCCGCCGCGTAGCGATGGTGGGCGACGGCATCAACGACGCACCGGCGCTCGCGCAGGCCGATGTGGGCATCGCCATGGGGAGCGGCGCCGATGTCGCCGCGGAGGCCGGTGACCTGGTGCTCATCCGGAATGACCTCACCGCGGTGACTGATGCCATCCGGATCGCGGAACGCGCAGTCCGCACCATGCGGCAGAACCTGTTCTGGGCGTTCGTGTACAACGTGGTGATGATCCCGGTGGCGGCGGGGGTGCTGTTCCCGGCGTTCGGTGTCTTGCTGAGCCCGATCCTCGCGAGCGCGGCGATGGCGTTGTCGAGCGTGAGCGTGGTGACGAACAGCCTGCGGCTGGTAAAAGCATAGTTCACCGTCCTCAGTCCTCAGGACTGAGGACTGAGCACTGACAACTGAGGACTGACTAATGGCCCACGAAGCTAGCCCGATCAAGGACCGGAATCTCAAGCGGCTGCGCCGGATCGAGGGCCAGGTGCGGGGCCTCCAGCGCATGGTCGACGAGGATCGCTACTGTGCCGACATCCTCACCCAGATCGCGTCGGTCCACGAGGCGTTGCGGTCGGTGGGCCGGGAGCTGATGCGGAACCACCTCAAGCACTGCGCGGCGAGCGCCATCAGGGCCGGCGAGGCGGAGGCCGAGGCCATGTACGACGAGCTGCTCGAGCTGATCTACACCCGGATCCGGTAAGGGCCTCTCGACTCCAGCGCCTCACGGCATTAGGCTCCGGTGACCGGTCGTCCCACTGCACCCGGTCCTCTCAATCATCGTGGTTCTCCTCGAACGCGCCAACGTCGGCGCGGCGGAATGGGAATGCACCTGATTCGCATCGGATGCCTGGCTCTCCTCGGCTGTCTGGCAGCTCCAGCCGCCCTTCCCGCTCAGATGACCG
>Ga0256867_10000754_pt1 | contig 13138 bp, 15 predicted proteins | sample RVTome_15_FD_185939 | JGI IMG/M metagenome (GOLD analysis project Ga0256867, IMG submission 185939) | Soil microbial communities from uranium-contaminated site in the Upper Colorado River Basin, Wyoming, United States - RVT150D86 (HiSeq) ... | reverse complement strand
GGACGTGGCGTGAATCTGCGCCTGTTTGCTTATGAGCCTATTTCCCTGTGCATGGCACGATCTTTGCTGACTTTTCGGTACTGATGATGTAGTTATGCTTCTGCTGGGTGTCCAGGGAAGATCATAGGGGGCTGTGTCCCGATAGGACACATGACTCGAACTCAACCAAACAAGAACGGCTCATCGTGTCGACTCTCAAGGCTGCAATACTGTACTTTGGACTCGTGTTCGGCGCCGGGTTCGTTCTCGGGATCATGCGCACGCTATGGCTCGTTCCCTTCGTTGGTGAGCGGAGCGCCGAGTTGATCGAGACCCCCTTCATGGTCATCGTCGTATGGCTAGCAGCTCGATTTATCGTGGGTAGGATGAAAGCATTGACGTTGGCCCATCGGCTGGCGATAGGGGTTCTGGCGCTGCTCCTGCTGCTCCTCGCCGAATTGGGGGTCGTCATGCTCCTGCGTGACCAGTCGTTGGGCGAGTACGTCGCCACCCGGGATCCCGTATCGGGAGCCGTGTATCTCCTCGCGCTTGCACTGTTCGCGGCTGCCCCCACCCTTGTGGGCCGCAAAGGCAGCAGGTCCACGGGATGAGCGCGAAGTCAGGAGCGGCACGACTGCACCTTCGGGCACGTATGACGCTCTGTGGAGGGCAAGATGTCTTGCTCAAGCGATGATCTCTTAGTGCCGTTTGAGCAAGTGGAATCCGTGCATCGCGACCTTCTTGACCTCATGCCTGAGCAGATTGTCGATGCCTTGGCGCTGGCTTGGCACCATGAGCATCTTTCCTACCAATATCATGGTAAGATAAAATATGCTCACCAGCAACAGAGTCAACAATGGTTGGACTTTGCTGAAGGTCTTCTTGCTAACCCGTTTGAGCCGCACAAAATACTAGCCTAAGGAGCGACTTGTGAACCCACAGCAACGCGCCCTGGTCATCGCCCTTCTCCTGGGCTGCCTCGCGTTCACCATCCAGGCAAAGTGGGTGATGTCTGCCGAGTCGCAACAGGATATTCGTCTGGCTATGCGGTCGATCTTCCAAGCCCTGACGACTGTTTTCCCCTGGAGTCTGAATGAGGATGCGTTTCAGGAGCCCACAAATCGGCAGCAGATTCAGGATGGTTTGCGCGCCCTCGCCCAGAGCGCCACGCAACTCACGAGCCACGCCGCTGCGATCACGCCGAGCTTCAACTTTTTGCAACGCTCGTTGAGCCGGAATGCCCAGGATGCCGCTAACCTATTCGAGAGCGGGCATTATGAACAAGCGCGATTCGTGTTTCAGCAGCTGATCGACAACTGCTTTCTCTGTCATTCTCAGTTGCCGAGCTCTCAGTCCTTTGGTCTCGGTGAACGCTTCCTTGAACAAATCGAGATGACCCACTTATCGCCTCACGAGCAGGTCAGGATTGCGGTCGCGGCGCGCCAGTTCGATACGGCGTTGACGGCCTGTGAAGCGCTTTTTCAATCCGAGGAGCTCCCTGCAGTCCAGGTCGACTTGATGGCCTTTTTGGAGGACTACTTGCGGATTGTCATTCGAGTACACCGTGATTTCCCACGCGCCATCAAGGCGCTCGAAGGCTTCCGGAAGCGGCCTGATGTGCCGCGCTATCTCAGCCAGCATCTGACGACCTGGGTTGAAACTCTTAAGGCGTTGCAACCTGACAAGAGCGGCGGGAATCAGCTCGATCACGCGCAACGGCTCATTCAACAAGGGCAGCAGCGCAATCGATTCCTAGCCGATCGGCAAGGGCTGATCTATTTTGCCGTAGCCTCAAGCGACTTGCATCGATACGTGAGCAGCGGCTCAAAGTCCCCGTCAGAGCTGGCTGAGGCGTATTACTTACTGGGGGTGACGGACTCTTACATTCCACGCTCGTCGTGGATTTCCGAAACGGAATTCTTTTTGGAACAGGCGATTCGGCTTGCTCCTAAATCCCCCGTTGCCCAAAATGCCTACACCTTTCTTGAAGAATACATCATAATGGGATTGGCGGGCTCTGCCTACCCCGATTTCTCGTCGAATCTCTATCCTCAATTGAGTGAATTACGCCGCCTCATCGAGGGATCGTAATGCGATGCCATTGGGGATGGTGTCTACCGTCCACTCCGGAGTAATACCAATCTGTCCTACACTTTGTGGATTATTCTGACAGTTTGTCAGGTCTAACCAGCGTTATAGTCCCATCAAGACTCAAGGGCAGCAACGTATCTGCTCCCGAAGATGGCCGTCAAGATTATGATGACGACACACGTCCACACGGTGAGCGGAGATGCCACCCTGGCCGCAGCGGGTCAGCTCATGCTCCATCACAAGGTGGGGTGTTTGCCCGTGGGGCGCGATGAAGACATCCTCCAAGGCATCATGACCGTGACCGATATGTTGCGGGCTTATGTGCGTCAGCATGAAACCGTTAGTTAGGTCTCCTAAGCCTTCACCGACGTGGAAGCCGGACGGCCCGCTCACCGCGACGCTTATGCCGCTTTCGCCAGCTCGGAGATGATTCTACACGCCCTGGCGACATCTGACAGGGTTTGCAGCGCAAATTCCAAATCCTCGCGGGTATGTGTCGCCGACACCATCAAACGCAAGCGGGCAGTGCCGCGCGGGACGGTGGGAAACCTAACCACACATCCACCCCATCGCCCCCAACATGGCCTACCGCCTCAACGATATCAACCGCATTGAGAGCCGCCCCGCGCGGCAGCCGCATTTTCACGACGGCGAGCATTGTGTCGTCTGCGACCTCCCTCCTGCTTGCCTGTGGTCTCCACATGAGGAGAAGTTCAAGCCCCCTTTTTAATGCCGTGCGTTGGCCTCACCTGGCAACACCAACCGGCCGAGCACCGCCTCAGCCTCAACGAGCCGATGCTCCACCTCTCCCAGTAGACGTGTCAGCGCCCCGCCCGACTCGCCATGAGCCTGCTGCGCCACCCTACGGAGCGCATCAAAGGCACGCCGATTGAAGGCCAGCCCGACCGGCGTGCCTTTGTCAAAGTTCAGGGTCACTGAATCGGCGAGCAAGGTGGCGGCCTCTCCCAGCTGCCCCGCTTCGATACACAGATCCGCGAGGGCTGCCGTCGTCCTGGCCAACCCCGTGACATCCCCGGTTTGCTTCTGAATTTGGAGGGCGCCTATCAGGCGTCCTCGCGCTGCCTCGGGGCGGCCCCGGCCCAATTCGAGTCGTCCGATGGTTTCCCACACTCGCGCCACCTCCCAACGTAGGCTGAGAGACTCATAAGCGCTTTCAGCCGCCAGTGCGTGGTCGAGGCTGATGGCGTAGGCCTCATCCTCCCGCCCAGGCCGTATGGGGGTGTGCAGCGCCAGCCGAGCTAAGAGATGTTCGGTCGCGGCCAATTCCTCGACGGCGAGTGGCTCGTCCGGGCTGACGCGCAACATACTCTCGAACAGTCCGCGCGATTCGGACAGCAAATGTGTGGCGCGCACCGGGTCCCCCAGGCGCACGTATACCGCTGCTTGATCGTTGAGCAAACAAGCGGCAAGCATGGATTCACCGGCATCGAGTAAGCGCCGGCTCACCCCGGTCAGCTCGTTAAGAGCGCGTTGCAAGGAGGTCAGATCACCCAGATCGTAGCAAACCCCAGCGGTAGAGGCTGCAAGCTGTCCCGCAACCTCTGGCGGTGAGGTCTGAGGCAGTGCCACACTGGCTGCCTCCAGAGAGGCCAGTGCATCATGCAGGGTAAAAGGAGAGCCGAGCACCGCGCCCTGCCACTGCACGCGCCCGAGTTCGAGCAACAACTGCGCCCGTTGTAGCTGCCGTGGCTCGGAGGGGGGCAGACCGTCAAGCAACGTGAGTGCTTGCTGAGCAATCGCATAGGCCCGCCTCGGATCCCCCTGGGCGGCTATTTCATGGACGGCGGCGAGGTATTGCTCAACCGCCGCATCGGCTTGACCTGCTGCCCGAAGATGCGTGGCGGCTTTAACCTGATCGGCCCGGGGTTGAGGCTCTTTGCGCTTGTCCCGCTCGCGCGGATCAGAGATCAGCGCTTGAGCGGGAGCAGCGCTGACCGGTTCCTCGAAGTCATCCTGTATGGTGGACTCGGTTTCGAGCTCTACGGGTGGCCACACGGGTTCAAACATTTCGGCATAGTCAGATGGCGCAGCCGTCGGCGCTTCGTCTTTGGGGACCACCTCCTGCTTCCTGAACTCCGCACTTGATCTATCGTCATGCACTTCCTCCTGATGCCTTGGCGCCACCGCCTCACGCCGTTGCGGACGTCGCTCACTTAATAAGGCGCCGAGTTGCGCATGCCAATGCTTTTGGAGTGACGGCAGCATGTGATTCTGCAAGGCTTGAACGGCCTCGGGTGGCAAAAAGAACTGCCCTTCCCCACGGTCGGCCAGTGGAGCCCCGGCATCGGCCGCCCGCTGCACCTTCTCCAACACTGCCCCTACGGGTTCATCGAGTAATCTAGCAATCAGGTCCGCGTCGAACATAGAACCTAGAACGGAGCCAGCCCGCAGCACGCGCAGCACATCCGGCGGCAGGATCAGCCAATCAAATGGAGCTGATGCGTTGCCGTTGGGCGTCTCAGACGCAGTCTCAAGGTCGTGCTGGACGGTGTACTGTTAGATGCGGAGAAACCGGAAAGCGTTGAAAACTTTGCTAATCATGAATTTCGATTAAAAAAGTAGTGGATGCGATTCAATCGGTTATGACGTAGGGGGTGAAGCCAGGGTATGCTCCCACACGACACCGTCCTCGCTAATGATCTCGTTAATCAGGTGAGCGGGCACGGCTTCAAAATAGACGTTTAAGATCTCGATACCCTCGGGCGCCTCAGGCCACACTTCTGCCGCGGGCTGGACTTCCAATTCGACCTCACGCGCCGCCACATCACGGACAAATTTCAGTCGGTCGGCGGCAACCCATACGCGCGTACGGCACTGGTGCGCCGCCAGGGCTAATTGAGCGCTGCCGACTTTGTTGACGGCGGACCCATCCGGCAAGATGGAATCGGCTCCTAACAACACGACGTCGATGTGCGGCATGGTGACAAAGGCTTGAGCCTCGGTTAACAAGCTGACCGCTAAGCCCTCTGCCCGGAGTCGCTCTGCGAGCTGCCGGCCTTCCATCAACGGTCGGCCTTCGCACACATAAACGCGCGCGACGTTAGAGGCCGCAGCGAGCAGTGTGCGCAAGACCGTGCTGGAGTAGCTGATCGTCATGATTTTCCAACCAGATGCAATGCGCTTGGCAGCCTGCTGGCTGACCTTCAACTCGGCTTCTTCGGATTGCCGGATGAACTGTCTGATATGGCCGATCGCAGTGCGAGCGCTATCGGACTGCTCGATGGCCCCGGCCGCATCCGCCAGCAAGTTGACCAGCGCCGCCATGCTCGGACGGGTGCCGCGGAGCTGCTCAGCCGCCGAGCGCAGCGGCCCGATGGTTTCGGACCAAGGCTGATCGTCGGTTAAGCGTAGCAGTTTCATCAGTTCACGAGCCGCGGCGCGAGCCAACGTGCCAGCGCCCATTTGACGGTCGTGACGGAGCCACTGGCAAGCCAGTTCAACGTTGGCCGCCAGCGCTCGGCGCCACGGCCACGGCGGCCAAACCCGCTCAAAGGCGTCATAGAGTTGCGGCACGGTTGGCGTCTGCACCCGGCGCTGCATAGCGCTGAGATCAACCCATGCGAACCGAGCCGCTTCCCAATCCTGTCGGGGCTCGACACCCGCATCGACGGCGAACAGAAATGGGTGCACCTGAAATTGCTGGTGGTGGGCTGGCGCATCGACGAGGAGCGGCGCGCCGACTCGCCTTAGGGTGAGGGATTCGCGTGGGATATGGGTCTCTTCCCTGACTTCAACCAGAGCCCGTGCCAACGGATCGTCCCCTTCAATGTAGCCGGAAATTCCTGCCCAATGACGGGGAAAAGTCGAAACAGACTCGCTACGCAGGGCCAGTAAGACACGCTGGCCCTGCCACAAAAACGCCGTGACGACAGGCGTCGGGGCCCCCAAATGACTCGCAGCCTCATCACGACCGGATTCGGTATCGCCGTTGGGTGTTGCCATACGGTTCAGCTTTATCCTTGTACTTGCACTTTAATCCGGTTGGCTTTAGCCTGCTCGGTCTTGGGTAAGGTGATGCGCAATGTGCCGTTTTTGCTGATCGCAGTGGCCCGATCCGCATCGATATCGCAGGGCAATGGGACAGTTCGCGCAAAGGCGCCGTAGCTGCGCTCCGCATAATAGTACCCGTGCTCCTGCTTTTCCGAAGACCGTTTTTTCTCCCCGCGAATGCGCAACCGATTGCCGCTGATCTCAACCGTGAAATCGTCCTTGTCCAATCCGGGCAGTTCGGCTGTCACGATGATTTCGGTATCGGTTTCTTCAATATCCATGACCGGATGCTGAGGGGTAAAGGGCGAGGGCAACCGGAAAAACGGGTCATCATCAACCAGATCAGCGGGGACTCGGCGTACGAGTAAGGAATCCCCTCTCTCATCTGTGGCATGCCGCTGATGCCACCAGTGGTCTACGGCGTCGTGAATGTCATCGCGCAAATGTACCAGCGAACGGCGCCAGCTATCGGGAATGAGATTGGCCATCTTGTCCCCCTTTCTAAACAAAGCCCCCAAAGCCCCCAAAGGCCCCTATGACGGCATCGGTGGCACGGGATTCACGGTGGTCGCCTGCGGCCCTTGTTCACCTTCTTCGACATTAAAGGCCACTTCGGTTCCGTCTTCGAGGTCTTCGAACTGAAAATCGTGTACCGCATTGCGGTGAAAGTACACTTCACCGCCCCCTGCCTGCAAAATAAAGCCGTATCCCTGTTCAGGGAACAACTTAGAAATCACCCCACGTAACGGAATCACCGGGTTCCGAATCTCTTTCGCGCCTCGTCTGTCGCGATATTTTCTTAGTTCAGTCTGCACCGCGACAAAGGCGGCTCGGATGGCTTCTTCGAAGGTTTTGTTTTCTTTTCTAGCTGTGATCGTGTGGCGTCCTGGTAACGAAATGACGACCAGGGCTTCTGCTACCTGCTCACTTTTGTTGTGGTGCAGGTTCTTCGTCAGCGTCACGCGTCCATGAATCAGATTATCATCGACAGACTGAAGTTTCGTCATGCGTTCTTCAATCTCGCGTGTCCATTCAGGGGTCATGTCAACATTGCGACTCTCGATCTGTAGCTCCATGCTTGCCCTTTCCTCTTAGTCTGACCTGGCGGACCAACCCGGCATCATCACGCTCACCTTCTCCTGCGTCCGGCAGGGGAGTCGGAATCCTGCTGTGTTCTATTTCTATACAGAGCAAAACCTATGCCAGGCAACGCTTGACGCGATATTGCAGGGGGCATGCTGGGTTGGAGCTAGACGGCGAGGCCAACCCCTCGGACAAACTGTCCATTTAGCTGACAGCCTGTCCAATGCGAGGCGGACAGTAGAGACCCCAAGATTATGCGTACTCCGCCGACAACCAGAGCAGGATGACGATGCATAGGCATGACTAAGATATCTCTTCCCCGTGGCACATTTCTTGCTTTATCAAACCGTGTACTCCAGGCGGACTTCAATACGTGGGCAAACCAAGTTCCAGCAGAGGAGAACCTCAGACATGACAACGACAACGATTTACCCTCTCCCAGGATACCCGACCATTTACCTCACAGAAGACGGCGAACAGATGACCATCCGGCCGATGGTGCCTGAGGATCAGGATGCCCTGCTGGACTTCTTCCGCCGCATTCCCCAAGCGGATCGGTTTTATTTAAAAGAAGATGTCACCAACCCCAAGATTATGGAACGGTGGGCGTTGACCCTCGACTACAGCCGGGCGCTGCCGTTGCTAGCGATGTTGGATGGCAAGATCGTGGGCGACGGCACCCTGCATCACCGCCGGGCTGGGGCGCGCCAGCACGTGGGAGAAGTTCGTGTGGTCGTGGATCCGGCCTATCGCAACCGGGGTGTGGGCCGGGGATTGCTGCATAAGCTCATCGATATTGCTGGCGACAAAGGTTTGAAGAAACTCATGTTCGAAGTCGTCTCAGGCACCGAGGAGGCGGCCAAGCATACCGCTCAGGTATTAGGCTTTATACCGGTTGCTACACTACCGGATCACGTGCGCGACGCCTGTGGACATCCCCGCGACCTGATCATCATGGAAAGGCGATTGTTAGACCCTGGGCTGTTGGCGGATGGCGAGGTGGAAGATTACGTTCCGGTCTTTTAACGGCCCGGTCATCAGCTTCAGTTGAAGGGGGCAAATTTAACAGTTTCCGATAAGGCGCCGGCTTGTGAGCAGTTGGTCATCGATCGCGCTCACACCCGGCGCGTGGCCATGGATCATGGGTGTTTGCTCCATCTTAGAATTTCGATGGCTGGGCAATTCCCAGCTCGTTTTCCCGCTCGCTCGGCTTCATCAAATGGGGCGACCGCTTGCGGTGCCAGGTGGACCGCCGTTTCAGACTGCTCCGCCGGATCTCCCATCCAGCGCTCGATGTCTTCACGGGTCAGCAGCTGAGCAGCGGCCCACGGCATCTCCCCCCGATCCGCGCGGTGGCGGTAGAGTGCCGCCCAAGGACTCAGAGCGTGGAGAAACCCGACGGTGACCCACCCCTCAAGGCGGGTCACCCGCATCGCCTCCTGTAGGGCACGGACTGGATCGTGCACAAATTCCAGGGTCGTAAATAGTAGGGCGCCATCGAAGCTTGCCTCGTCAAACGGTAAGCTTTCCGCCCGAGCGTCACACCAGCGGATGGGCAAGCCGTCGGTTTGACGTCTCCCCTCCTCTCGCATCGCGGCCGACGGCTCAACGGCTAGGACTTGGTAACCGCGCCCGGTCAGCCAGGCCGACATGTGGCCGGTCCCCGCGCCAATTTCCAGGATGGAGGCACCGCCAACGTCCTGAAGGATGCGAGCCAGCGCCTGTTTTTCGAGCTCGTCAACAAACGCTCCAAGGGGAGAAGCAAACCATGCCTCATAGGCCGAGGCGGCAGCGGTAAATGCCTCTACACCCGTGTCGACGTAACGCGTCTGCATCCGTGCTTCTCCTCCCTCCGATGGACTCTTGCCAGCTTGAGCTAAACGGTTTCGCTGACATGCTATGGACCATACTTGTCGTCCGCGTAGGGAAATGGGCTTGTCAAAATCCACCCGTCTCCGACACGACCCGACTTACGCCGAGACGAGCCACACCCCCGACCTCACGGAACGAGTCTGGCAACGCGGGTGAGGTTCCGAGCGCCATTCTTACATCCGACCGCGCAGCATCCCGTGCCAGTACATTTTCGGCAGGGCGTATGCTTTTAGGGCATACATGCTGTAGCGCTCCTGTGATTGGTCCAAGGGAAAGGACTCCTCGGGTTGCTTGTCATAGTCGAACTCCGCCAGGATCAGGCTGCCATAGCCCCCATCTGACAGATGCCGATCTCGTGGTGGGTGCCGTCCTTCTTCGTGGGGACAAGGCGCCGTATGTGGTGACGGAGGCCATGGTGCAGCGCATGCAGGCTGGGTCGGTGATCGTAGATGTCAGCATCGACCAGGGTGGGTGTGTCGAGACCTCGCGGCCGACCTCCCATTCCGAGCCGATTTACGAGCAACATGGCGTCATCCATTACTGCGTCACCAATATGCCAGGGGCCTATCCCCGAACTTCAACCTTGGCCCTCACGACCGTCACGCTGCCGTATGCCCTGCAATTGGCAGAACAAGGCATCGAGGCCCTACGCGCAGACCCAGGGTTTGCCAAAGGGGTGAATACGCACCAGGGCGTCCTCGCCTGTAAGCCAGTGGCCGAGACTCTGGGCCTGAGGTCTCAGTTTAAGGCCTTTTCTGCGGGCTAGAGTTTGAGAACACGAGCGAGCGCCCTACTGGTATCCTCTGTCTTGGCAATCGCCTAAAAAAAGGGCATATAGGATTCGTCCTTACCCTCAGCGGATAACTCTGAGCCGAGCAACCGTCGTTCCATGATGATCAGGCCATGGAGATTACCCTCGGTATCGCACACGTGGCCCGGCAACACCGCCACGGGGACAAAACCCAACATCTGAGCCGTATGCTGGGCCACCGCTTCCGTACCGGCGATCACCTCGAACATGAGCTTCTTCAGCCCCTTGTCTCCTGCGATCTCGACAAGTTTATGTAACAGGCCCTTGCCAATCCCTCGGTTGCGATAAGCCGGATCAACCACCACCCGGACTTCCCCAACATGCTGACGCGCCCCGGCACGGCGGTAATGCAATGTGCCGTCGCCTACGATCTTGCCGTCCAATATCGCCAAGAGCGGGAGCACCCGCGTGTAGTCCAGAGTCAGAGTCCACCGTTCCATAATCTTGGGATCCGTCACATCTTCCTTCAGCCCAAAACGATCCTCTTGGGGAATTCTCCTGAAGAAGTCCAGCAGGTCATCTTTATCCTCTGGCACCATCGGCCGGATGGTTACCTGGGTGCGGTCTTCTGTCAGATAAATCGTCGGGTAGCCTGGAATGGGGTAGATCGTGGTGGTCGACATGTTTTGGTTCCTCCCTTATGTCGTCACTTCCCATGAGCCAGATGCGTCAGCTCTCTTGAGTATCTCTAGCAATCTCTGTGCCATAGCGAGGCACAGGCCCCAACCCTTATGGCCGGGCAGGCGTCCAGCTTCATCAGCCGACGCATTGTCAGCGAAACGGACAAGCTGTCTGGAACAGTCTGTCACATGCGGCGAGAGACTAAGGGGGCTGAGACGCGTTCAAAAACTCAGTGATGAGGGTAGAAGTGCATCCACGAGAGAACGGGTGCAAAGATAGCGCGAGTTCCTTCCCCTCTGCGTCAGGTTGCATGACTGACCCTACAAAAAAGGGACCACTTCCCAAAGGAAGGGTCCCTTTTCACGTTTCTTACGACGCCCCTTTGCAGGGCTGTCTACCGGGTGAAAACCCGGCTCTTTATCCCGTTGCTCGGCTCGCCTCCCAGCTACGGGCTAACCGCTGGGAGGCCCTAATTAGAACCAATCGATTTTCACACATCCCAGGCAGCCTCCCTTCTTGAGTGTTACGCCGCCTTCACCGTGATGGCTTTGGCTTTGGCTTCTTCCGCTTTGGGCACGGTCACCGTCAACACGCCATTCGCATACCGCGCTTCGGCTTCCTCCGCCTTCGCCGCTTCCGGCAGCGCCACCCGACGGTAGAATTTCCCAAACCGCCGCTCGGCCCGCTTCACCCCTTCTTTGGTCTCTTCATGTTCTGCGTGCCGCTCGCCTTTCACCACCACATAGGGGCCTTCTACCTCAACCGTGATCTCTTCTGCGGCCATGCCCGGCAGATCGGTTTCGACCACGTACGCCTCCTCGGTTTCCCGCACATCCAAACCGGGCCGCCACTCATGTTCGGCTTCCGTCTCATAGCCGAACATCTTGGGGAACGTCCGCTCGAACAGATGCTCCATTTCATGCCGCAGCGTTTCCAACTCCGTTCCGGGTGTCCACTTTACCAGTGCCATGATACCCTCCTTTCTGGTTGAGCCACCCTGTAGAAAGGATGATCGTGGCTCGCTGGCTAAGCCTTATATCTTCGCTTCACCAGCGGGTCATGCGGTCACCTTCTCACCTCAATTCCTATTTCCTCACTTCGTTTATAAGCCTTCTTCCCGTCTCCATTTCCTAGCCTTTTTTTATCTTTCCTTCTACTAAAATAATACGTCACTACAGGCGGATCGTCAAGGGGTTTTAGTGAGTTTTATATCCCTTCAACCCACTGTTTTACATAGTGTTGTACGATTGATATCGCGACGTTTTACGCCGTCAAGAGGAGCTGGTTCACACCTGCTGGCTTGGTTTATTGCCCTGGCCGCTTGAATACCTGTCCCTGATGGCCATCGGCAGGTTGATAGCCGGCCTGACGCGCAAACCAATCCAGCAAATCCAGGGCCGATAACATGCCCACCAGCCTGCCGGAATCCTCCACCACCGGCAGGTGGTGCAGCCCTTCAAAAGCCATTGCCGCCGTTGCATCGGCCACCGTGGTCGAGGGTGAAAACGTATACAAAGTCGGCGTCATGATTTCGCCAACCGTCAGTTGGGATAAGCGCTCCTCATCCCACCAAGGCTGGACAGAGGGCTCGCTCTCTGGGCGATTCGCCCGATGATCTTCTTTGATCTCGCGCGCCACGTCCGTCTTAGAAACCAAGCCGATGGGCTTGCCGCTGTCATCGACCACGGGCGCTGCGCTAATTCCCTTGTCCAAAAAGAGCGACACAAGGTCTCTCACCCGTTGCTGTTCGGTCACACAGTGCGGGTGCGGGTGCATCACTTCGGAAATCGGTATCTGTTCGGCCTGTTGCTCATGCATCGTCTCTCTCCTGAATCCTGGTCGAGTCGCGTTAGGTCTCTACGAGTAGGTCTCCGCGCTCAATGTATCGCGCTGCCTTATGATTTCACCCTCTCACTCTTGAGCCTCTTGCCTACCGCTACAAACTCTTCAGCTGTTTCTTTCGCTGGCTCTGGTTGTCCCGGCTGAGGGATTTTCACCTCCAAGAAAGGCACTTTTATGGGGCTTTCTTGGACCGCGGCGCCCCCTTCAGCAGAACTCGCCATGACTCGATCTCCCCTCTCACTGGGCCGGCTTTGATGAGATGCTCCGCTCGAAAAGTGTCATGTCATCCGCCTGGTTGCACAACTGGAGCTGGTCATCGGCATGCGACCTGTACGACCCTCACACTCTTCGACACCTCCTGGCAAAACCCAACGGCCCGCCATTCGATGCCTCGATAACCCGTCCCTCGGGAGGGACGGGGCTATTATCCCGTTGTTGGGTCACAGGGATGAGCAATTCCCATGCCACGTCAGGAGCGTGGCCCACCCTGTCTCGCCTACCGCTGCCGCTGCTGACAGATTGTCCGGGCAGATTGTCCGCAAGGTGACAATGTGTCTACCCCGATTGACCATACAGAGCATTCTTCGCACCCTATGCAGAAAACGTTGTCGCGCAACTGCAGCTGGTACAGGGATAGTTTCTTCACGATCACTAGCCACATGGGCAATATGCGGCAACGTCTCCACACTGGCACGAGTTTTGCGGCATCGCTTCATTGTGACGCTGCGCATCAGTCCATATGTCGGCGTGGGGCTGAAGCGGTTTTACAGCCCGGGACATTCGAGCACGCTTACGAAAACGACATCACTTAAGGCCTCATTCTACGAT
>Ga0256867_10000750_pt1 | contig 13163 bp, 8 predicted proteins | sample RVTome_15_FD_185939 | JGI IMG/M metagenome (GOLD analysis project Ga0256867, IMG submission 185939) | Soil microbial communities from uranium-contaminated site in the Upper Colorado River Basin, Wyoming, United States - RVT150D86 (HiSeq) ... | reverse complement strand
CACGACCTGGGGAACAACTCGTACCAGGTGGAGAACGTCGCCTTCTCACGGTCGACGACGAGACCGACTGCTCCCGACCTGGTCGCCCGGGATCGGTCGGGGTTCGCACGGGCTATCTGGACCGCATCGGCGGAGGTGGCGAGACCGACCCTCTCGGTCAGCAAGAGCGAGTCATCGATCATCGACGAGGCGATCTTCTCCAGGCTCTTTCGCGGCTTTCCCCTGGCGCGGGCAGCAGCCCCCTCGTAAAGACGAGCCCCGATTTCGAGGTCGACGCTCACGTCGACGCCAGCGGCCAGCTTCTTCTCGAGGCCATCGAGCCAGGTATCGAAGTGGTCGACCCACCCCATGATCTCGAACTCCCACGCACCGAGGACAGCGGGGGTGAACTCGGCACTCCAGAGATCGTTGCCAAGCGAGGTCATCGGCAGCGAGACCCACGATCGGCCACCAGGGTGTCTGTGACGCAACACGGCGGAGACCGCGTCGTGCCCGTCGGCGAACACCTTCGCCGTGACCTCCACGACGTCCCCAATCGTGGATTTGGCGGGAAATCGGCCGTCGTCGACCGTGGGGGTCACGGATTCGATGGCCACACGCTTGTCGGTGGTCCATCTCTTCGGCATGGGAGGTGAATCTAGTGCTGTGTCCGCTGACTGCTGGATGTGGAGCTCAGACCGCTTCCGCTCGGATGAAGGGAGCCACTTCGGTTTCGTAGACGTCTCTTCCGGTGCCACCTCGATTGGACTCGGCACGCTCCAGCACCTCGAGGAAGGGCGCCTCGAGGTCCAATCCGGAGACGTCTCTGGTCAGTTGGATGAGCTTCCCGGCGTGTCTGAGTACGAAGACCCCTTCCAGACCGGCGAGATCGTCGAAGAACCAGCCACAGGAGGTGTACATCAGCATGGCGTGACGCTGGGCTTCCAGGAGCGCCAGCGCGGTGGGGCGGCTCTCACCGGCTCCCGGGGCCATGTGACGGTCCAAGAACCGCTCCGTCGAGCCTCCGAGGAGCACCTCGACGTATTCGTCGCGCGCCAGCCAGGGGTCGATGAGAAGGGTGCCTCCGCGGACGTCGAACTCCTCGGCGACGGCGTCTCTCAACAAGTCCATTGCCTCCCTCAGATGTGAGCGCCACTCCTGATTCCACTCGGGGTGCCTTCCCGTGTCGCAGCCGCAGTCCGAGCGCCAGCGGTCGACCCCGTGGGCGCAACTCCACGACGTGGCTTCGATTATGCGGACGATCCGGGTGGGAGGGCTCGACGCAAGGAACTGCGCATAGGTGGTCAAGGTGATGTCCGGGTCAGACTCGATCTCCTCGATGGCCCGGGCCAGTGCCATCTCGCCAAACCGATGGTGATGCCCGTAGGTCTCACCGTCGGTGGCCACGTTGACGAGTCGGGTGTCGGCTGACGGCTCACCCAGGCCCTGCACCAGCCGCTTGGCCAGGATGGCACCATCGTCGAGTACGCCGTTGAAGGCGATCTCCTGGGACAGGGGGCCGTCGTAGAAGAAGACCGAGATGCTCCTCCCTCCGAAGAGCTGGACCGTGTAGGGGACACGGGTGTCGATGGAGCCACCCACCACGTCGATCCACTCGGACCCATCGAGAACCCACGCCGCCTGGTAAGGGGAGAGCACGGTGAAGCCAACTCCGGCGTCAGCCATCAGCTCCAGGCTCTCGAGATCGACGGCGGTCTCGGGAAGCCACATTCCCTCCGGGCTTCGCCCGAACCGGCTCTCGAAGTCGGCGATCCCCCAAAGGATCTGGGTCCGTTTGTCCCGCCGATTGGAGAGGGGGAGGATGGTGTGGTTGTAGGCCTGGGCCATGGCGGTGCCATGACCCCCGAACCGCTCTCGGGAAGCGAGGTCGGCATCGATGATGCGTTGGTACAGATCGGGGTGGTGATCGTCCAGCCAGTCGAGGAGGGTGGGGCCCCAGTCGGAGCTGACGTAGCAGTAGTTGTTCAACGTTCGCCGCACCGAGCCATCCTCGGCAAGGATCTTCGCTTCCGAGTTCGGCTCATAGCACTCGGCTGTTATGCGCTCGTTCCAGTTGGCGTATGGCGCAGCCGAGGGCTGATCGTCGACCACGCCGGTGAAAGGGTTCTCCCGGGGCGGCTGATACCAATGCCCGTGAATGCAGATGTGACCGCTGCTCAATGACCCCTGAAAACTAGACCTGAACGGCCGGTTACCGGGGTAGCGAGCGAGCCTTCACTCCTCCTCGCCGAGGTCAGTCGACGGCAACGGCTGGCGGAGGAAGACCACGGACGCGAGAGGGGGAAGGGTGAGGTCGATCGACTCTGGACGGCCGTGGTGGGGAACCGAGAGAGGCCCGGTGTCGACTCCGCCGAGATTGCCCATCCCCGAGCCCCCGTAGATGGCCGCATCGCTGTTTAGGATCTCAACCCAGCGCCCCCGGCCCGGAACCCCCACCCGGTACCGCTTCCGTGGCACCGGCGCCATGTTGTGGGCGATCAGCAGCGTCTCCCCCTCTGGCGCCCGCCGGAAGTATGCGAGGACACTGTTGGCCGAGTCGTTCACCACGGCCCACTCGAACCCCACCGGGTCGCAATCTGTCTGATGAAGTGCCGGGTAGTCGCGGTACAGCCGGTTCAGGTCGCCAACGAGGCGGGCGATCCCCTGATGGCTCGATACCTCTCCTAACGCCCAATCCAGCTGACCCTCGTGCGACCACTCCGCCCACTGGGCGAGCTCGGCACCCATGAACAGGAGCTTTTTCCCCGGCTGGGTGAACATCTGACTTAGGAGCACCCTCAGGTTGGCGAACTTCTGCCAGTCGTCACCCGGCATCTTGTTGATCAGCGAACCTTTCCCGTACACCACCTCGTCGTGGCTCAGGGGCATCATGAAGTTCTCGGTGAAGGCATAGACGCCACGGAAGGTCAGCTCGTGGTGGTGGAAGCTGCGATGCACCGGCTCGTAGGCCATGTATTGGAGCGCGTCGTGCATCCAGCCCATGTCCCACTTGTAACCGAAGCCGAGACCGCCAAGGAAGGTCGGGCGGGAAACCATCGGCCAGGCGGTCGACTCCTCGGCGACGGTCATCACATCCGGATAGGCGCCGTAGACGGTCTCGTTGAGACGTCTCAGGAACGCCACGGCCTCCAGGTTCTCCCTGCCGCCGTGGACGTTGGGCAGCCACTGACCTTCGGAGCGGGAATAGTCGAGATAGAGCATCGAGGCCACCGCGTCGACCCGGAGGCCGTCGATGTGATACCTGTCCAGCCAGAAGAGCGCGTTGGAGATGAGAAAGGACGGGATCTCGGTCCTGCCGTAGTTGTAGATGAGTGTTTCCCAGTCCGGATGGAAGCCACGACGGGGATCGGCGTGCTCGTAGAGGTGGGTCCCGTCGAAATAGGCGAGCCCGTGCTCGTCGGATGGGAAGTGGGAGGGCACCCAGTCGAGGATCACGCCCAAACCGGCCTGGTGGAGCGAGTCCACCAGGGTCATGAAGTCCTGTGGGGTGCCGAACCGTGACGTCGGGGCGAAGTAGCCGGTCGTCTGATAACCCCACGACCCGTAGAACGGGTGCTCCATGACCGGCATGAACTCCACGTGGGTGAATCCGAGGCCGGAGACGTACTCGGGGAGTTGATCAGCCAGCTCGAGATAGGTGAGGTGTCTGCCCCCTTCTCCCCGCCGCCACGACCCGAGATGCACCTCGTAGACACTTATCGGGGCCTCGAGGGAGTTCTTGTTCGAGCGGGTGCTCATCCACCCATCGTCATCCCAGACGTGGTCGAGCGGCCAGACCTTCGAGGCCGTTTGCGGCGGTGTCTCGTGGTGGAACCCGAAGGGATCGGCTTTGTCGACCCGGTAGGAGCCATTGGCGATCCGGTATTTGTAGGCATGGGGGGCCTGGGCCTCTGTGATCAGGCCGCCCCAAATGCCGGAGCCGCCCATCGGGCCCAGGGGATCGGCTGTGGGGTCCCACCCGTTCCATTCGCCAACAACAGAGACCGAGTCGGCGCTGGGAGCCCACACCGCGAAATGGACCCCTCCTTCGACGGGGTGTGCCCCGAGTTTGTCGTAGAGCCGGTAGTGGGTGCCCTCATTCCACAGGTAGATGTCCTGTTCGGTGATCAGATCGGTGCCCGGCGCCATCCGCTTCCAGGCTAACCAAGGCCGAACGGCGCCGATGTGCCGGGATCGGAGGCGGTATCCGCCGATCCCGATACGGCTACTCACACGACGGACGTTCCTCGGGCCCGCCGACCGCGTCGTCTCAGCACACTTCGGTTAGCCAGCTCTCGGCAACTCCGAAGAAGGGCTCCTTGCAAAGTCTGAGACTCTCGACGATCCGCTCCGTCGTCTCGACGGCCACCCGCGTCATCTCCTCGGTGTAGCCCAGGTCTACCCGATGGACCTCGAACTCGTCTTCGTCCTCGACGACGACTTCACCGTCGGCGGTGAGTCCAACATCGAGGTCGAGGTCGATCATCTCGTACCGGTTGTCACCGACCCAGATGGGAGGAGTGGAGATGTCCACGAACAACGAATAGTCGGAGAACTCGGTTGGCCCGGTGTAGTGGAGGTGCCACCACTCGTGGCGTGGGGCGCAGAGCACGGCCGGCATCCTCGTTGCCCGAACCTCCTCCTGTCCCTTCCACCGTTTCGAGCCGCTTGGCAACGAGATCCAGTCACCCCATTCGTCCGCACCAAGCCAGTATCCATCGAAGCCCCAGTGGAGGATGTCAGGGTTCTTGTAGAACTGGACCGTCACCGGTCGGCTCAAGCGGGCAGCCTCACGGTGAAGGCGGTGCCGCTCTCATCGGAGCGAGCGTCGATCGAGCCACCCATCCGGGCAAGCACGCTGTGGACCGTGTGCAAGCCCAGACCCGTCCCCTTGCCAGGCGCCTTGGTGGTGAAGAACGGGTCGAAGATCCTGGGAAGCACGTCGGCAGCGATCGGCTCACCTGTGTTGGTCACGTTCACGACGATCTGATCGGCATCCCGTCTCGCCTCGATCTTCAAGCGATCACCCGGGCCCATCGCATCCGCGGCGTTGTCGATCAGATTGGTCCAGACCTGATTGAGGTCGCGGCCGGGCGCCTCGATCGTCCCCAGGTCCTCCGCGTAGCTCACCTCGACCTCGAAGTCCCGCAACTTGTGGCCGAGCAGGACGAGTGTGTCGTCGATGCCCGACCGCACGTCGACATCCTGGATCGGGGCCTGATCGACGAACGAATACTCCTTGACGACGCGGACGAGCTCGGAGATTCGACCAGCTCCGATCCCTACTTCCCGGGCGAGCTGAGATGCCATCAGCGACAGGGCGACCGACTCGACGTCATCCGGCTCGGTACCAGCGAGGTCATCTGCGGTGTACCCGCCCGCGGTCAGCGCCGCCGCCAGCTCCCACGGGCGGGCTACCCCCAGACCGTCGAGCCACAGGCCAAGGGCTTCCTCACGGTCGGCGCGGTCTAGGGCCGACAGCGGTGCCTCACCAGACGGAGACGTCGAGGCCGAGCCCATCGTCGCTAGAACGTCGGCCAGCTGCTTCGAGGAGCGGGCCACCGCTGCTGCCGGGTTGTTCAGCTCGTGCATGAGTTGTGCTGCCATCTTCCCGAGTGCCGCCATCCGCTCCTCGTGTCTCAACGTGGCCTCGGTGCTGCGCAGACGTCGGATGACGGTCTTCAGGAGGTCAAGGAGGAACTGTGGATCCTCCACCAACTCGCGGAACACGGCCACCGGCACCCGGAGAAGACGGCTCTCGGATGTGGCTGTGACCGTTGCCCCTCGGGGAGCGTCCTCCAGCAGGCCCATCTCCCCTACCACCTCGCCCGGCCCCACCTGGTTTAGCACCACCTGACGCCCCTCGTTGAGCTTGGTGACCTCGAGGTAACCGTCCAGCACCACGTACATCGAGTCGGCGGCGTCGCCCTCCTCGATCACCACGGTCGCGTCCGGAACATCTACCACCTCCGACTCCTCGGCGATCTCGTCGAGGAGCTCGGGGCTCAATTCGGCGAAATAGGGGATGACCACGAGTAGGTCGGCTATGTCGCTCACAACTCGCCAAGGAAGCGGTGGACGTAGGAGATGGCGGTGGCTCCCTCTCCGGTCGACGTCGCCACCCTCTTGGTCGACCCGTGGCGGACATCTCCGGCAGCGAAGATCCCCGGAACATTCGTTTCCAGAGGCAGAGGGTCACGCTCGAGAGTCCAACCTTGGAGCGAGCCGAGGTCGGAACCGGTCGTTATGAAGCCGCGCTCGTCGGTCTCGACGAGATCGGCGATCCAGGAGGTGTGTGGAGCCTGACCGATGAAGATGAAGACCGCCCCTGCGGGCCGCTCGACCTCGCTTCCATCCACTTCCAGGATCAGAGACTCCAGCCTCTCGGATCCCTTGGCCCCCACGACCTGGGTGCGAGGCAAGACGGTGATGCCGGGCTCTGCCTCGATGACGTCTATCAGGTACTGGGACATCGACGAGCTCAAGTCGCTGCCGCGGATGAGAATCGTCACGCTGTCGGTGAAACCGGTGAGGAACATCGCGGCCTGGCCGGCGGAGTTGCCTCCCCCCACCACGAACATCTTCTCTCCCGTGTGATTCACGGCCTCGAACCTGGAGGTGCCGTAGTAGACACCGGCGCCTGACAGATCTTCGAGACCCGGCTTGTTCAGTGTGCGGTAGGAGACACCACTGGTGACCAGCAGCGCCTTCGTTGTGAGGTTCGAACCGTCTTCGAGGGTGAGCACCTTGTAGGGGTCGTTCCGCCGCACCGACTCGACCCGCGCCGGGACGAGGATCTCTACACCAAACTTCGTGGCCTGGGTGGTCGCCCGCCTGGCGAGATCGGCGCCGCTGACACCCTGGGGAAAGCCCAGGTAGTTCTCGATCTTCGAGCTCGTCCCCGCCTGCCCGCCAGGTGCGTTCTGCTCTATCAGCACTGTGGCCAGGCCCTCGCTCGCCCCATACACCGCCGCCGCCAAACCCGAGGGCCCTCCGCCGACAATGGCCAGGTCGTAGATCGTGGACGACGCATGAGTCTGCAGACCGAGTTTCGACGCCAGATCGCTCAGTGATGGCCTTGTCATCGCCGTCCCGTCCTCGAGAACGACTAGGGGGAGGCCGTCCAGCTTCACGTCACTGCGAGCCATCAGGGCCCGACCGTCCTCGTCTTCGGGGTCGAGGCTGCGGTATGGGATCTGGTTGCTCCCGAGGAAGATCTTCAGGTCGTGGGCAGGACGCGACCAGCGATGGCCGACGACCTTGATCCCGGTGAAGCGCGGGCGATGCGATGCCCACCAGTCGTCGAGGAGGTCGTCCAGAACGGGATACAGCCGCTCCTCGGGTGGATCCCAGGGCTTCATGATGTAGAAGTCGAGCTTCACATCATTGATGGCGCCGATGGCCGCCTCGGTGTCGGCATACGCAGTCAGAAGAGCCCGCTTCGCTTCAGGAAAGAGGTCCTTGGATCGGGCGAGGAGCTCCACACCGGTCATGACCGGCATTCTCTGATCCGCCAATAGCAGGGCTACGTCGGCGTCCTGTGCCAGCAACTCTGTGAGCACGTCCAGGGCTTCCTGGCCCGATCCCGCCCCCACAACCCGATAGATGTCGGAGTATTTGGAGAGAAGGTCTCGGCGGACGGCGGCGAGAACTCCAGGCTCGTCGTCGATGGCCAGGATGACGGGTTTTGCCATCTAGCCGTGGATGAAGATCCGGTCGAGGTAGCACCAGCGCCAATGCTCACCGGGCTCAAAAGAGCGCACTATCGGGTGCTCGCCGTCCTGAGCGTGCTTGCGGGCATGAGTGTTCTTGGAGTCGTCACAGCATCCGATGTTTCCACAGGTGAGACAGAGACGCAGATGCACCCATGTGTCCCCCATCTCGAGACACTCGCGACAGCCCTGCCCGGATGGCGTGACATCCTTGATCGATCCGACGTGTGGACAGTCCTGCTCAGACAATGAATCTCCTGACCCCAAACGTAGCGAACTCCGCTCGCTGCGACATGCTGCAATTGTGCCGCTGAACTAGCGCCAATCGATCGACTGCACATGCGCCGGATCGGCGACGCCTTTCAAACTCACCGACCGCACCTCGCCCAGCGGGTATCTGATGGCACTGGCTGCTCCGATCAGGGCCTCGGATGCGAGGATCTCGTCCTGATCGGCGGCGCTCTCGATCCGGGAAGCGACATGTACCCCGTAGCCGCTGAAGTCACCGCCTTCGTAGGTTGCCTCTGTTTGGTGGAGGCCGATTCGAACGTGTGGAGAGAAACCGTGCTCTTTGCGATGCTTGGCCAGTCGGCGCTGAATAGCCACTGCGGCATCGACGGCATCGGAGGCACGGTCGAAGACCACGAAGAAGCCGTCTCCGGTATGTCGCACCTCCTGGCCGCCGAATCGGGTGAATTCCTCTCGCACCGCCTTGTCGTGCCAGCGCAGCACGTCGTCCCATGCGGAGTCACCCAGGACGCCGGCGAGGTCGGTTGAGGTGACCATGTCGGTGAACATCATGGCCTTGCTCACGCGTCGCCCGGCATCCATTGGCGTGTCCTCATCCGTCGATAGTCGTGCCAGGTCGAGTGTCGCTCCCAGGCGCTTGAAGATCGTTCGGGCGGCTTGCCTCTCCATCCGAGCGCTCCGCTTATCGCCATTGGCCTCTTTCGCCTCGGCGAGAAGCACACGTGCTTGGGCGGTCTCATAGGGCATGTCGATGCGGTTGAAGAGCCGCCAGGACTCACCCAGGCTCCCGTCCGCCCCAATGGGATCGTTACGGGCCAGCTGCAGGGCTCCCCGCGCGGCCAATGAACGAGCGACCAGAGCATCTTGCTCGAAAGTGTCGGCGATGCGCTGCAGGAGGCTCGCGGCTTTGTCTGCGGCACCGAGCTCATCGTTGGCGATAGCGATCTTGACGTATGCCGACAACAACTCCGCCTGATGAAGCTTGATCGACAGGCTCGCTTCGTCCCTCGAGGCGATCCTCGCGACAGCTTCGATCGAGTCGAAGGCGTCCACCGTCTCACCCCTGGCGAGGAGGGCCAGCGCTAGACCCGGCTGAGCATGCCATCCGTTCTCGTATGACCGGGCAAACGCTTCCTCCGCCGCGTCCAGGTCACCCATGCGGAGTCTGATCTCACCGATCTCGTAGAAAGCAAGGCTGACCGCGTCGACGACGCGATATCTCTCCAGCTCCTCACATGCGGAGCGTGCCTGTTGCATCGCCCCGGCGAAGTCGCCTCGTAGCTTCTTCACTTGCGCGCGATGCACCTTGCAGATCCCCGGATATCCGCCCAATGAGTTTCGCTGCATCCACCGCTCCGCCTCTTCGGTCCACTCTCCCGCCCGGCGATAGTCGCTGAGGGTGGTGCATGCGGCAATGGTGTTGCAGTAGACATCACAAGCCTCGCGATCTTCCACCTCACCACTCATGGCCGCCGCAGTCGACTCGTCGATCAGTGCCAGCCCCTCTCTCCACTCACCTCGATTCACCATGTTGAATCCCTTGAAACCCATGGCCAGCGCCCGGACCGAAGGAACGCCATGACGCTCGGCGAGCTCGATCGCCTCCTCGAGGCGATCCCGGACTCGATCAGCCTCGAATCCGGCAAACAGCCCATAAGCCGCCTTCATGAGGGCCACCCACGCATGAGGAGGCGACTCTGGTTGATCGTCGAGAAGGCTCTCTGCCTTGGCCAGCCAGCCGCGCCCGACGGCGATGGCGTTCCGCCTATGAGCGAAGTAGGCCAATTTCACGGCTACGAAGGAGGCGCGCCCCCGATCGCCACCCTCGACGTGGGCGAGGAAGGCGCGCTCGAGGGTGTCGAACGCCTCGTCCGGGTACCCGGCCCACCACTGTGCGTCGGCGGCCATCTCCAGATCCATCGGTGCAAGAGCTTTGAGCTCCGCTGCTGCGAAGCCCTCACGCGCCTCGTCCCAGCGATGGCTGGCGAAAGCTTGTCTTGCGTCCTCGAGGATGTCGGTCGCCGAGCCTGCGGGCATACCCCAACTCTAGAGACCCGGTGAGGTGTGGTCTCGGGGGATATCCTCGATCGGTGGCCGAGCACACGACAACAGCCGGGCGAATCGAGGCGTCACTGGGTGTCAAGCCGGGTGAGCGTGGGTTGGTTCGGTGGGTGACCGCCTTGTTCGCGGTGTGTTTCGCCGCGGTCTCGTTGGTACTCAACTCGGCGGACGCCCTCTTCTTCCTGAGGTTCGGGGTGGAGTTCTTGCCGCGCATGATCCTGGCCTCGGGTCTGGTGGTGATGGTGGCCATCCTCGCCTATATGGCCGGGTTGGGCCGTCTCGGCGCCCGCAGATGGTCTCCCTGGGCGTTCGTCGCCATCGTGCTGCTATTGGCGGTGGAAAGGGCCGGCATCGCTATCGAAGCACCCGGGATCTACCCGGTGGTCTGGCTCGGCGGTCAGGTGAGCATCATGGTGGTGCTGACCGCGCTCTGGAACGTGGCGGCTGAGGTCTGCGACACCCGTCAGGCAAAGCGGCTGTTCCCGCTGCTGGCGTCCGCCGGCATCGCCGGTGGGATCGTGGGCAATTTGGCAACTGGCCCCCTGGCTTCGGCACTCGGGACCGAGAACCTGGTCGTCGTCGCGGCAATGCTCTTCGCGGTCGCATCGGTGCTGGCAACAGGGGTCGGCAAACGGTTCTTCATATCCGCAGAGGTTGACCACTCCCCCCTCCTGGCCGGCCTGCGCCACGGGATAAAGGTCACTTTCTCGAGCCGGATGATGCGTCTGGTGGCATTCGTCGGTCTGGCCATGAACATCCTCTTCTTCCTGGTCGCGTTCCCGTTCTCCGACGCTGTGGCGGCCTCCTTCGATTCGGAGCCCGAAGTTGCCGGCTTTCTCGGGTACTTCTCGTCTTTCGCCACGGCCGTCACCTTCGTCGTGTCACTCTTCGTGGCCAATCGCCTGGTCAACCGGCTCGGAGTCGTTGCCACGATGCTGATCGTGCCCGTCGTGTACCTGGCTGGCTTCGCGACGTGGGTGATCGCATTCGACCTCCGCACCGCAGCAGCGGTGCGAGGCGCACAATGGGTGGCGGTCAACGCCTTCGGGAGTGCGGCTTGGGGCGCGCTCTTCAATGTGCTTCCGCGACGACACCGGGGGACGGTCATGGCCTTCGTCTCGGCCGTCCCGGTTCAGGTGGGGACGTCCATCTCCGGGCTGATTCTCGTCGCCGGCACCGAACTGTCGGAAACCCAGCGATTCCTGACAGGTGCGGTTCTCGCGGCCACTACCTGTGTCGTCGTGTGGCGGATGAGACGGGCATACACCCAGGCTCTCCTCGATGCCGTCAAAGGCGGATTCGTCGAGGTGTTCAGTGCGGTCGGTGCCGGCTTCAGGTCGATGACAGTCGGAGCCGAGGCCATCGATGCCGTCCAAGAGGCCATGTCAGAAGAGGCTCCAGAGGCGAGGGTGATGGCAGTGACGATGCTGGCGAGCATGGATGGCGCCCCAAGAGAAGCGGGCCGCTTGCTCCACGAGGCATTCGAGGATGGTGATCCCCGGGTTCGTACCGCCGTCGTTCATGCCCTCGGAAAGGGAACCCTCGATGATCCACTGGTACTCGACGCCGCCCAGACCGACCCCTCCCCGACGGTGCGACTCGCCGCCGTCGAGGAGCTGGCGAGACGTGACGCAAAGGACATGCTGTCCCAGGATGTGCTCTCTGATCCCGATCCCAGGGTCAGGGGACGAGCGGCCGGTCTGATCGGTGACCTCAATGCCATCGCGTCGCTTCTCGAGTCCACCGCCAGCAGCGACCAACTCGCCGGGCTCGAAGCAGTGGCATCTTTGCCCAGCCATGAGTTTGAGTTGAGCCGCTTCCTCGGACATGAGAGCCGACGATTTCGCTCAGCTGCAGGCATCGCCATGGCCTCGACGGATCCCACGGCAGTGATCCCACTCCTCGACGACCCGACTCCTTCCACGAGGAGGGCCGTCGCAGACCGGCTGGCCGACAACGACTCGGGGCGCGCCGCTCTGCGAGCCGTTCTCGAGGATGGGTCGGTGCGAGCGACGGACGCCGCCCTATCGGCTCTGGTGCGCGAGCCCGGGTCGGCGGATGGTTTGGTCGCATGGGCCGACGGCGAGACCGACCGGGTCGCCTACCTGAGACACCATCGGCTGGCGCTCTCCGAAGCAGGCAGTGAGTTGCCGGAGGCCGCTTTCCTGTTACGGCTCCTCGAGATGCGGGAAAGGACTCTCTCGCGTTGGGCGGCAAGGGCATTGACCAGCACGGCCAGCTCGGACACGGTCGAGACCGTGATGCGGGGCATCTCCGCCGACGATTCCGACCTGCGATCACAGGCGATGGAGGCTCTGGAGACCGTGGCAGACAGACACGTGGCAAGAAGGCTCTTGGGAATGATGGAAGACGATCGTCGCGACGAGGAGTCGGCCCGACACATCTCATCGCTGCAGACGCTGGCCGAGGACTTCGACCCGTGGATTCGGGCGTCTGCCACGAAGTGGCTCGCCGCCGAGCTCCACAGCCGCCTGACGGGTCTCCACCGAGCGACGAGAGAAGACCCGTCAACGCTGGTCCGTGACTCTCTGCAAGGATTGTCTCCACCGCAAATGCGCGAACCGAAGACGCTCACCCCCATGGAATGTGTTATCGCGCTGAGTCGCGTGCCGTTGTTCTCCGATCTCGACCCCGAAGACATGGAACGCCTCGCCGAGGTCACGTCACAGCGGCGATATGGGGCGGATGAGATGATCTATCGGGAGGGAGCTCGAGGGGAGGAGATGCTGATCATCCTCCAAGGCGAAGCGGTCGCTTCCCGCTCGAGGGATGACGAGGCAAAGGTAATTCGCACGTTCGGGCCGGGTGACCACGTCGGAGAGCTGGCACTGCTTCGCGGGCAGCCGCGGGTGTCCGACGTCGTGGCCGGGCCCGAGGGCGCACAGGCTCTGGCACTGGGTAAGGCTGAGTTCCAGGCAATCCTCGAGGAACGACCCGAGGTCGCCCTGATCATGTTGGGGACACTCGCCGATCGAATCGCTGCCGGCTGACAGATCCAGGTCGATCGGTGGCTCTCACGGGATAATTTGCACTATGGCCGTAGTGCTAATACGTTCTGCGGGTAATTCGTTAGGTACCGAATGACTTGGAGGATCGATGAAGACGATGTTTCCCTTCGCATTGATCGTTCTCGGCTTGGTC
>Ga0256867_10000749_pt1 | contig 13164 bp, 14 predicted proteins | sample RVTome_15_FD_185939 | JGI IMG/M metagenome (GOLD analysis project Ga0256867, IMG submission 185939) | Soil microbial communities from uranium-contaminated site in the Upper Colorado River Basin, Wyoming, United States - RVT150D86 (HiSeq) ... | reverse complement strand
GGCGTCGGTGAGGTAGTACTCGGGCAGACGGGTGATCGCCTCGAAGAGCTGCGAGCCGCGGCGATCGTAGAAGTGCTTCGAGGGGATCCGTCGCGGGCTCTCGGCGAGCGCCTCCCAGAGCTCTCGCAGCTCCTCCTCCGGCGCCTCCTGCGGGCGGCGATGGACCTCGAGGACGGCCCGGTCGTGGAGTCGTTGCAGCATCGGAGGCCCGGTAGCATACCGGTCGCGTCCCGTCCCGCTTCCGCCACTGGCGCCGGGCGTCCTTCTGCCCGACCGTCGTCCCGTGGTACAAGGAGCACGCGCCATGCAAGACGAGGCCGAGCAGCTGGAGACCCAGTACGGCGATTTCCTGGAGTCGATGCCGGACGCCATCGTGATGGTCGGCCGCGACGGCCGGATCGTCCTCGCCAACGGCCAGGCGCAGCGGCTCTTCGGATACACCGCCGGTGAGCTGAGGGGACAGCCCATCGAGAAGCTGCTGCCGGAACGCTTCCGGCTCTCCCACGTCGACCACCGGGCCGGGTTCTTCGACCACCCGCGCACCCGCCCGATGGGGGCCGATCTCGACCTCCTGGGATTGCGCAAGGACGGCACCGAGTTTCCGGTCGAGATCAGCCTGAGCCCCCTCACCAAGGGTGGCACGACGCTGGTGCTGAGCGCGATCCGGGACGTCACGGCGCGCCGGCAGATCCAGCGCGAGCTGCACGAGAAGAACCTCGAGCTGCAGGCGGCGGCGGAGGCGAAGAACCGCTTCCTGGCCACCATGTCGCATGAGCTCAGGACCCCGCTCAACGCCGTCATCGGCTTCACCGGGACGCTCCTGATGCGCCTGCCCGGGCCGTTGACGTCCGATCAGGAGAAGCAGCTGCGCACGATCCAGGCGAGCGCTCGGCACCTGCTGTCCCTGATCAACGACCTCCTCGATCTGGCCAAGATCGAGTCGGGGCGCATCGAGGTCGAGCTCGAGCCGGTCTTCGCCGTCGAGGTGCTGCGGGAGGTCGCGACGGCGCTGCGCCCCCTGGCGGAGCAGAAGGGCCTCGAGCTGCGGATCGAGGTGCCCGAGGAGGCGGTCTCGATGCGGACCGACCGGCGGGCCTTGAGCCAGATCCTCCTCAACCTCGCCAACAACGCCATCAAGTTCACGGAGCGTGGAGAGGTCGTCGTCGCGCTGCGCGGGAGGAGTGGGGACGGCACGGCGGCCGTCGAGATCAGCGTCTCCGACACGGGTTGCGGCATCCGCAGGGAGGATCAGGACCAGCTCTTCAAGGCCTTCACCCAGCTCGACTCCTCGTCGACCCGCCGCTACGACGGTACCGGCCTGGGCCTCCACCTGAGCCAGAAGCTGGCTCAGCTGCTCGGCGGAGCCATTCGCTGCGAGAGCGAGCACGGGAAGGGGAGCACCTTCACCTTGACCATCGAGCAGAGGGAATGACCGGATGGCGCGCATCCTCGTGATCGAGGACAACGTCGACAACCTGCGGTTGATGACCTACCTCCTCGAAGCGTTCGGGCACTCGGTGGTGACGGCCGGGGACGGCCCGGAGGGCCTGCGCCGGGCCGAGAGCGAGAACCCCGACCTGATCATCTGCGACGTTCATCTGCCGGGCATCGACGGGCACGAGGTGGCGCGTCTCCTGAAGTCCGATCCCGCGCGGGCGGCGACACCCCTGCTCGCGGTCACCGCGCTGGCCATGGTCGGGGATCGTGAGCGCGTCTTGCAGGGCGGATTCGACGGCTACCTCTCGAAGCCCATCGAGCCGCAGCTCTTCGTCCGCCAGGTGGAGGAGTTCCTGCCGGCGGAGCGGCGCGGCCACGCGCCGCGCGAGCAGGCGCCGGGTGCGGCCCGGGACTCGCAGCCTGAGGCCTCGACGCTCGCCACCATCCTCGTCGTCGACGACGCGGCGATCAACCGCGAGCTGATCCGCGACATGTTGGCGCCGTCCGGCTACGAGGTCCTGGCCGCGAGCGGCGTCGAAGAGGCTCTCGCCGTCATCGCCGAGACGCCGCCCGACCTGATCCTCTCCGACCTGAACATGCCCGACGAAGACGGCTTCGACCTCGTCCGCAGGGTGAGGGCCGATCCGCGCCTGGCCGACGTGCCGGTGGTGATGATCTCCTCCTCCTCGCGCGAGGAGAGGAGCCGGGCGATGGCCCTCGGCCTCGCCGTGAACCGCTTCCTCCTCCGGCCCATCGAGCCCCAGGTGCTGCTCGATGAGGTCGAGGCCTGCCTGGCCGAGCGCCGCAACCCGGACGACGCGGGCGATTCCTGACGAACCGGGGGCCGCGGAAGGCGCCTCCGGAAGCCTCGGCAGGTGGAGCCGATCCGCCTGGGGGTAGGGTCGGTGAACCCGGAAAGATTTCCCCGGGGACGCGTCGTCGCGGTCTGAGCCGAAGGCCGGCCGCCGGCGTCCGCCGGCGCTCAAGCCACTGAAATCAGGGGACTTACCGTCCGTTTCCCGTGCCGGGCACGGAAGGTGCTCAGCCTGGGGCGTGAGCGCGGTCGCGCGCTCCTCCGTCCTTCGGGGCGGTGCCCGTCCAGTCGACCCGGTCCACGGACCGGGCGAGGAGGTACGACATGCAAAGGACGAACAGGACGTCGTGGATGGCCGTTCTCGGTGGTCTGATCCTGATCCTGGGAACGACCGCCTGTAGCCCGCCGGAGGAGGAGTTGACGTCGGCCCGCGCGAGCCTCGAAGAGGCACGGGAGGCCGGCGCCGAGACCTACGCCCCGCAGGCCTGGCAACAGGCGCAGGAGGCGCTCCAAGCAGCCGAGGCCGAGATCGAGGCCCAGGCCGAGAAGAGCTTCGCCAGCCGTCGCTACCAGCAGTCCCGTGAGCTCCTGCAGGGCGCCGAGGAGGTGGCCGGTCAGGCCGTCCTCGCCGCCGAGCAGGGGCTGGAGCAGGCTCGGCGCGAGGCCGAGCAGGCGCTGGAGGCCGCCCGCTCCGCCCTCGAGTCGGCACGGAGCCGGCTGGCCGATCTGGCGGCGTGCGAGAGCAAGCCGAAGGGCTTCGACCAGGACCTCGAGCTACTCGGGGGGACCCTCGACGGGGTCGAGACGGAGCTCGCAGAGGTCGATTCGCGACTGGCCGCCGAGGAGTGGGCCGAGGCGCGCACGCGGGCCCGGGCGATCCAGGAAGAGCTCGATGCCTTCGCGACCGAGCTCGACGCGGCGGCCGCCGAGACCGGCTGCTCCTGAGGCCCTTGCGAGCCCCTCGTGCGCTGCGCTGGCTGGTTGTGGTGCTCGCGGGCTGCGGCCGACCGGGAGCCGAAGCCCCCGACCTCGACGCCCGGCGCCGCGTCGCACGGCGAGCCCTGGAGACCCTGGCCGCCGATCGGCCGGCGAGCGCCCGGCGGCTGGAGGCCGAGATCGAGCGAGCGGAACGGCTCGGCGCCGAGGGAGCGCCGGCCGGCTCGATCGATCGGGCCTGGGCGCGGGCCGCGACGCAGGCGGCGAGGGCCCTGCACCAGCGGGCCCGGGAGCGGGAGCACGAGGCGCGCTTCCGGCGCCTCGAGGCGGAGGCGCGGCGGGCGCTGGCGGAAGCCGAGGCGGCACTCGAGGGACACGGTGCCGGCCGCGCTGACGCCGCGGCGCTCGGGCGTGCCCGCGTGGCGCTGGAGGTGGGCGCTCGGCTCGCGCGCGACGGCGAGCTGGCCGCCGCGACGGCCTCGGTGGGCCGGGTGGCGGAGCTTCTCGAGCCGACCCACCGGCGGGCCCGGGCGGTGCGCGGCCGGTACGCGGATCCCGCGCTCCTGCGCCGCTGGCAGGGCTGGGTCGAGGCGACGGCGGCCGAGTCCCGCCGTTCCGGTCGCTCGGCGCTGGTGGTCGACAAGCTCGGTCACCGGCTCCTGTTTCTCTCTCGCGGGCACATGGTCCGCGAGCTGCCGGCCGAGCTCGGCACCAACGGGCTGGCCGAGAAGCTCGTGGAGGGCGATCGGGCGACACCCGAGGGGCGCTATCGCGTGGTCGATCGCAAGGACGGGTCGCGGACGGCGTATCACCGCGCTCTCCTGCTCGACTATCCGAACGAGGCCGACCGGCGTCGCACCCTCGAGGCGGCCGCCGCCGGCCGCGTCCCGGAAGGCGCCGGCCCGGGAGGGCTCATCGAGATCCACGGCGGTGGCGGGCGGGCCAGGGACTGGACCGACGGCTGCGTGGCCTTGCCGGACCGGGAGATGGAGTGGGTCTTCGAGCGCGTGCGGGAGGGCACGCCGGTGACCATCGTGGGGACCGTCCGATGGCCCTAGACCTCGCGTCGTCGGAGGAGCGGACCACGGCGTGGGGACGCTTGGCGGCCGGGATCGTGCTGGTCCTGCTGCTGACGGCCGTCATCGGCGTCGGCGGCCTGCCGGCGGCGCACTGGACGGCGCTGGGTGGGCGAGAGGCCGCCGTCGAGTCGCCCCAGGTCATCGAGGGCGGTCGCGGCGCCCTGCGCGCCTGGCGCCGGCTGGCGGTGCTGCGGCCCCGCGGGCTCTACCTCGTCGTCGACACGCAGGCCAACCGGTTGCGTGTCCACCGGGACGGCGAGCTCCTGCGCGCGGCCGCCTGCTCGACGGGGACCGGCAGGATCCTGCGCGATCCGCGGGGCGGGCGGCTCTGGGTCTTCGCCACGCCCACCGGCGAGCGACGGATCCGGCGCAAGGTGGCGGATCCGGTATGGGTCAAGCCCGACTGGGCCTTCGTGGAGCAGGGCGAGGAGCCGCCGCGCGACCCCCGCGAGCGACGGGACGAGGTCTCGCTGGGGGACTACGGCCTCTACCTCGGCGACGGCTACATCATCCACGGCACGCTGTTCGAGAGCCTGCTCGGCCGGCCGGCGACCCACGGCTGCATCCGCCTGGGCGGCGAGGATCTGCGTTGGATCTACGAGGAGGTGCCCGTCGGTGCTGCGGTCTATCTCTACTAGCGTCGCCCTCGCGGTGCTCCTCGCGGGACCGTCGCTCGCGGCCTCCGACGCGCCGTTGCTGCGCGCCGAGCTCGGTCTCGCCGAGCGACCGGAGATCTACCTGGTCCTCTCGCCCGCGGCCGGCGAGCTGACGGTGAAGGCTCGCGGCATCGCGCTGGACCGGATCGCCCTCGCGGGAGTGTGGCTGCGCTACCCCGGGCCGTGGCTCGGCGCCCCCTCCGCCCGCGGGCTGCGTGCTCCCGCCGTGCTCACCGTGCGGCGGGCGCCGCTCGAGACCGCGGTCCCCGCCGCGTCCGGCGACCCTCCCGAGACGCCGCCCACCGAGGTGCGGGCGCTGCTGGACGGCGGCCTCGAGCTCGTCGCGGTGACGATCACGCCGCGCACCGGGTGGTGGCGACGGCTGGGCTCCGCTCTCGGCGGGGCGTGGACCGCGCTTTCCGGGGACGGCGTCGACGCCGCTCCCGCCCTGGTCGTCCAGGTGTCGCCGGCCGACCTGAGCCGAGTCGCGCACCTGCTCGAGCGCGACCGCCGGGTCCTGCTGGCGGACGCCCGTCCCGCGCCGTGAGTCGTCCGACGTCCGGGGAGCAGCGCGGCCACCGGCAGGGTGGACCCGTCCGGCAGCACGACGGAGGCCGCCCCGTCCCGGCTCTCGCCGTCGCACCCGGGTCAACGTGCGGCTCAGGCGTCGGCGGCGCAGCGGAAGCCGGCGAAGATCTGACGCCGGATGGGGTAGTCCCAGTTGCGGAAGGTGCCGCGCGCCACCCCCGGCCGCGTGGCCCAGGAGCCGCCGCGCAGGACCTTGGAGTCCGGGCCGAAGAAGATCGCCGAGTACTCGGCGTAGGGATGGGCCTCGAAGCCCGGGTAGGCGGTGAAGTCCGAGGCGGTCCACTCCCAGACGTCGCCGACGAGCTGGTGCACGCCGTAGGCCGAGACGCCGGCTGGATGGGCGCCGACCGGGCTCGGCTCGAATGCGAGCTGGTCGAGGTTGGCGCGATCGGGGGTGGGCGGCTCGTCGCCCCAGGGGAAGAGGCGGGAGCGCCCCGCCTCGGCGTCCCAGAGCGCCGCCTTCTCCCACTCGGCCTCGCTCGGCAGCCGCTTGCCCGCCCAGCGGGCGTAGGCCTCGGCCTCGTGGAAGCTGACGTGGACCACCGGCCGGTCGGCGGGGACGGGGCCCTCGCGGTCCATCCAGCGCAGCCTCCGTCCGGAGCCCTCCCGGCGCCAGTTGCCCGGCGCCTCGGCGCCGCTCTCCTCGAGCCAGCTCCGTCCCCGCCGCGACCAGAGGTCGGAGCGCCGGTAGCCCCCGTCCTCGACGAAGGCCAGGAAGTCGCCGCAGGTCACCGGTGTGCGGTCGATGCGGTAGGCGGGCAGCTCGACCGTGTGTCCGGCCTTCTCGTTGTCGTAGGCGAAGCCGGTCCGCGCCCAGCCCATCTCGAAGGGACCGGCGGGGACGAGCACCATGTCGCGCTCGACCGGCAGGGCGGCGGGCAGGGGGCGCCGCCTCACCGGGCGGTAGGCGGGGTCGGCGAGCAGCTGCATCGCCTGCAGCAGGGTCTCCTGGTGCTGCTCCTCGTGCTCGGCCACCATCTCGTAGACGAAGCCGCCGGCGGTGAGCCCTCGGCCGTCGTCGCCGTCGAGCGCGGCCAGCACCTCGAGCGACTGCCTTCGCACCCGGTCGAGGTAGACCTCGAGCTGCTCTCCGACGGGGAGCGGCAGCGCCTCGCGGGTCGGTCGCGGGTTGGCCACGGCGTCGAAGAGCCGCTCGTAGTCCGCCGCCAGCGGCGGCAGCCCGGCGAGCTCGCGGCCCAGCCAGAGCTCCTCGAAGTTGGCGATGTGACCCACGTCCCAGACCATCGGCGAGAGGATCGGCACGTGCTGCTTGCGCAGCGTCGGCTCGTCGAGGACCGAGATCAGCAGGAGCGTCCGCTCCCGGACCTCGGCCAGGCGGCGTTGTATGGCCGCTGGCTCCAGGGATCCGATGGGTGGTTCCGTGGGCCAGGAGCCCGCCGGAGCCACGCTGGTCCGAAGCGAGGAGCTCACGAGGCCTGCTCTGCCGCGAAGCCGCCCAGCGAGTAGTCGACGACCAACTCGATGACACTTCGGACAGTCGAGGAGCAGCTCCTGAACTCCAGGAGATCGAGCACACCGATCTTGTGCCGTTGAAGGGCCTCGCCGATCAAGGCATGAACGAATGACTGCGTCGCGAACCCGACCTCCGAGAAGTCCAGGACGACCTTGTCACCCTTCTCGAGTGCGGGCAGGACCGCAGACAGCCGCAATTCGCGGGCCTCGTCCTTGTCCTCGGCAAGTCCGTTCGCGCCGGGCTTGATCCTGATGATCATGTAAACCGAATCCTATCTCTCATGGTTTCCCGTCGCGGGACGCGCTCGAAGATCCAACGGAAGAAGCCGTCGTAGTCGGCGATCTTCTCGGTCCTGATCTCTACCGACACGACGGTCCCCTGCCACCCGTGCTCGAACTCGTAGAGGTCATGGCGAGGTTCGGCGAGAGGGTCGAGGAACAACTCGGTCATGGCATCGTCTGTCAGGCCACGTCTGAGGCGGTACCCGGCGCGGCCCGAGAGGAGGAAGAAGTAGCCTCCTGAACCCTTCGCGATCGACCGTGTGATGAACAGGCCGGCACCCGCATTATCCGGTGTTCCGTAGACACCGGGCGGCGCTCCAGTCACACCCGGCTTCATGGCAAGCGAAAGAGCGGCGGAATCGTTCCGAGCCGCCTCTGCATGGACGCGCCCGAGATGTGCCGCGATTCCTCGACCACAGTCAGCTACTGCGATCGTCACGCGGTGTGGCCCGCGCTCCGTGTAACGATGGGCACAAACGAAGGCTCCTTCGGGCGATCCGGCATGCTCGAGGACGTTCCGTAGGAGCTCGCTTACACAGTACTGGACAGCCGAGAGGGTCTCTGGATCCTGGTGCAGGTGCAACAACGCCGAGATGTCGGCGATCACGCCGGACACCTCGGCCGATCTTGTGACTTGCGTCAGCGGGACGAAGCGGCCGGCCTCTTCTCGTTCCATGAGCCCGGGATCGAAGTCGACGCCGAGCAGTTGGAACAGTCGCATCCTGCCCGCATATGCGGTCTTCCGACCGAGATTCTCTGCGACGAGCTGAAACCCCTGGCGCCTGGCCCAGGCACCCCAGGCGGCGACCATGGCCAGGGCCACGGGTTCCATGTGTACCCACCTTGGGTTGAACTCCAGAGCCGCTTTGCTGCCCTGCGTGGTGAACGGCCGGTTGTTCGCAACGAAGGCGCGGATGTTGTGCAGGGCAACGCTGTTCGGAATGACGAGGCGAGGCACGGGTGCGATCTTAGTCTGACGGCGGGGCTCAGCAGTCCACCACTTACGCGGGCGGTGTGCGCACGAAGGGGTCGGGGAGCAGCTGGCCGAGGGTGGTCTCGCGGACGGTTCCGGTGACGGCGTCGACCTGGAGGATGGCGAGCTCGGGCGGCGCCAGCTCGGCCAGGACCTGGCGGCAGGCGCCGCAGGGGGCGGCGCCGCCCTCGGAGACGATCGCGATCGCGGTGAAGCCGCGGGCGCCGGCGGCGACCGCCGCGGCCAGGGCGTTGCGCTCGGCGCAGACGGTCAGGCCGTAGGAGGCATTCTCGAGGTTGCAGCCGGTGAAGATCCGGTCGTCGCCCGCGGCGATGGCGGCGCCGACGGCGAAGGCGGAGTACGGGGCGTGGGCGTGGCCGCGCACCTCCTGGGCGGCGTGGACGAGATCGTCGGGGCTCATGGGGCCTCCTCGGAGGGGCGGGCGACGCGCTCGAGCACGAGCGGGCGGGTGGGCACCGGCTCGAGCGAGAGCTCCAGGGCCTGGAAGAGACCGCGTCGCACCCGCTCCACGGTCGCGCGGTCGTGGCCGTAGACGCGAAAGAGCGGCTCGCCCGACTCGACCCGGTCGCCGAGGCGCAGCAGGCACTCGACGCCGACCGAGTGATCGATCGCATCGCCCGCGCGGCGACGGCCGCCGCCGAGCTCGATGACGGCCAGGCCGACCGCCTTCGTGTCCAGGGACGCCACCCATCCGGAGCCCGGGGCGGGGAGGTCGTGCGCCGGCGCCAGCGGGCGCGGCGCCTCGAGGTCGCCGCCCTGCGCCCGCACCATGCGGGCGAAGGTCTCGTACCCGGCGCCGGAGTCGAGGTGCCGCCGCACCTCCCGCTCGCCCTCCTCTACGCCGGCCGCGCGTCCGACCGACCGCAGCAGCTCGCCGCCCAGCGCGAGCACGAGCTCGACGAGCTCCTCGGGTCCCTCACCGCGCAGGGTCGCGACCGCCTCGTCGACCTCGAGGGCGTGGCCCGCGGCACGGCCGAGCGGTTGGTCCATGTCGGTCAGCAGCGCCGTGCAGGCGACTCCGTGACGGCCGGCGACGGTGACCAGAGACCAGGCCAGCTCGCGGGCCTCCTCGACCGTGCGCATGAAGGCGCCGGAACCGGTCTTGACGTCCAGCACCAGGGCGTCGAGGTCCTCGGCCAGCTTCTTCGACAGGATGCTGGCCGTGATCAACGGCACCGACGGGACGGTACCGGTGACGTCCCGCAGGGCGTAGAGCTTGCGGTCGGCCGGCACGATGTCGGCCGAGGCGCCGCCGATGACGCAGCCGACCTCGGCCAGCACGGCGGCGTGCTCCTCCGCCGAGAGGTCGGTGCGCAGGCCGGGGATCGACTCGAGCTTGTCGAGGGTGCCGCCGGTCGGCCCCAGGCCGCGTCCGGAGAGCTTCGGTACGGCCAGCCCCGCCGCCGCCAGCAGCGGCACCAGCACCAGCGAGACCTTGTCGCCCACGCCGCCGGTGGAGTGCTTGCCGACCCGGGGCGGACCCTCGGCCGGGCGGTGGAGGGTCTCGCCGCTCGCCAGCATCGCCTCGGTCAGCGCCCCCGTCTCCTCGCGGCTCATTCCCCGCAGGGTCACCGCCATGGCGAAGGCGGCCATCTGGTAGTCGGGCACGTCGCCGCGGACGTAGCCCTCGACGAGCGCGGTGATCTCGGCCCGTGTGAGGGCCTCGCCGTCGCGCTTGTGCTCGATCCAGCGCACGACGTTCATGGGCGTCGAGCTCCCCGCCGATGGTGGCTCCTCACTCCCCTTCCTCCTCCCTGGCGAGCTCGGCGGCGACGTCGAGAAGGATCCGCCGGACGCTCTGGGCTGCGGCCCCTGCGGCGAGCACGACCTCCGCGGCGTCATCCCGCTCGGGGGCGTCGGGGAGGGCGCGGTTGGTGACCACCGACAGGGCGAGGGTCCGCAGGCCGGCGTGGGCGGCCACGATCGCCTCGGGCACGGTCGACATGCCGACCAGATCGGCGCCGAGCCGGCGCAGCATGCGGCGCTCCGCCCGGGTCTCGTAGGCGGGCCCGGACACCGCCGCGTAGACGCCGCTCCAGATCCGCAAGCCGCCGCGGTGACCCGCGGCCAGGGCCACGGCGGCGAGAGCGCGGTCGTAGGGCGCGCTCATGTCCGGGAAGCGCGGCCCCAGGCGCCCGTCGTTCCACCCGGTCAGCGGGTTGGCGACCATGCAGTGGATGTGGTCGTCGAGCACGACGATGTCCCCGACCCGGTAGCGCGGGTCGAGGCCACCGGCGGCGTTGGCGAGGATGAGCACCTCGGCGCCGAGCGCGCGGGCGAGACGCACGGGCAACGTGGCCTCGGCGAGAGCGTATCCCTCGTAGAGGTGGAGGCGCCCCTGGAAGACGACGGCGGGCAGGTCGGCGAGCCGGCCGCAGAGCAGACGGCCGCGGTGCGAGAGCGCGGTCGGACGCGGCAGATGCGGGACCTCGCCGTAAGGGAGCTCGGCGTCGAGCGCCAGGGAGTCGGCCACCCCTCCGAGGCCGCTGCCGAGCACGACCGCCAGCCGCGGCCGTTTCGGCCAGCGTGCCCGGACCGCCGTCGCAGCCTGCGCCACCCGCTCGGCGAGGCCCTCCACGGTCAGGCTCCGGCCCGCCCGGCCTCGTGCCGCAGGACCCCGAGGACGAGGGCCTCGAGCTTGGGCGCCGCCGCCTCGGCGACGCGGACGATGACCTCGGCATCGGCCGGCTCGAGGGCGTCGGGCAGGCACATGTCGGTGACCACCGAGACGCCGAAGACGCGCATGCCCCCGTGCACCGCCGCCAGGGTCTCGGGCACGGTGGACATGCCGACGACGTCGGCTCCGATCCAGCGCAGGAGGCGGTACTCGGCGCGGGTCTCGAGATTGGGGCCGGCCACCGCCACCGTGACCCCCACGTGGGCGACGAAGTCCTCGCGCCGGGCCACCGCCAGCGCGACGTCGACGAGCTCCGGGTCGTAGGGCCGGCTCATGTCCGGGAAGCGCGGCCCCAGCCGCTCGTCGTTCGGCCCGATCAGCGGGTTGACCCCCATCAGGTTGATGTGGTCCTCGACGATCATCGGGTCACCAGGCCGGTAGCGGGGATCGAGGCCGCCGACCGCCTGCGATACGACGAGCAGCTCGGCGCCCAGCGCCCGCATCACCCGGACCGGAAAGACGACCTGCCAGGGCGGGTAGCCCTCGTAGACGTGGGCACGGCCCCGGGTCGCGACGATCGAAAGCCCCGCCAGCCGCCCGCAGAGGAGGCGCCCATGGTGCGACAGCGCCGTGGGGACCGGGAAGTGGGGGAGCTCCTCGAAGTCGAAGGCGGCCTCGACCGCGATGGCGTCGGCGACGCCGCCGAGGCCCGTGCCCAGCACCAGCGCGGCGTGCGGCGTCCCCGGCCAGCGGGCGCGCACCGCCGCCGCGGCCTCCTCGATGCGGTCGTAGAGCTCGGTCACGCTGCCGGAATGTTACGGCAAGCCGGACCCCGTCTCGCCGGCCGGCTGGAAGTCCCGGTCGCCTCGGCTACAATCGCGCCCGTCCCGCCGATGCCACCCTCTGAGCGCACGGCCCGTCCGGACCTCGCCGCGACTCTCGCCTACGTCCTGGTCGCACTCGCCGTGCCTTCGGGGGAGGCCGCCGAGTGGCGGCTCGCGGGGTTCACCGGGGTCGGCCTGACCGAGGACTCGGACCTCGAGATCCGCGAGCCGGGACGGGGCACCTCGCTCGTCTTCCGCGACGCCTCGTTCGACGACAAGTCGCTCGAGCTCGTCTCGGCGCCCTACCTGGGCTGGCGGCTGACCCGGATCTCGGAGCGCCGGCCGCGCATCGCGCTGGCGCTCGAGGTGTTGCATTTCAAGATCTTCACCGAGACCGACCGGATGGTCGACATCGAGGGCACCTTCCGTGGCTTCCCCGTCGACGGCCCGGTGGCGATGGATGCCTTCGTCCAGCAGTACGACGTGGCCAACGGCGTCAACCTGGTGATGCTCGACGTGATCCTCCGCCGTCCCGGCCTGGCCGGCGGCCGCGCCGAGCTCTACGCCGGTCTCGGCGCCGGACCGACGATTCCCTACACCAAGGCCACCGTCGGCGGCAGCGGCGGCGACGGCCACTACGAGCTCTCTGAGCTCGGCGGCCAGCTCCTGGCGGGAGCGCTCTGGCAGCTCTCCCCGCGCTGGGACCTCTTCGCCGAGCTCAAGCTCACCCGCACCACCGTCGACGGCACCTTCGACGGCGGCGAGAGCGAGGTCGACCTCACCACCCGCCACGCCACGGCGGGTTTGGGCTACCGGTTCTAGCGCCGGCCGGGCTCCGTCCCGGCCGCTTCAGAGGCCCTTCGGGTGCCAGACCGTCTTGGTCTCGATGAAGCGGGCGATGGCCCAGGGGCTCTGGGCGGAGGCGTCGTCGGTCCAGTCGAGGCCGGCGGGGCCGCGGTGGAGGCGCTTGACGTTCTCGGCGGCGGCGATCTCGAGCTCGCGGGCGGTGGCGTCGTCGACGTCCCAGAGGTCCAGGGCGTTGACGTCCATGTGGCCGGCCAGGAAGGGGAGGAGCTCGGCCTTGCGGGCGGTGAGGACGTTGACGACGCCGGGCGGGACGTCCGCGGTGGCCAGGGCCTCGGCGAGGGTGACGGCCGCCAGGGGCCAGGCCTCGGAGGCGACGACGACGGCCGTGTTGCCCGGCACCAGGATGGGGGCCAGCCGCGAGACCAGGCCGAGCAGCGCCGGCCGCTCGGGACAGACGAGGCCGACGACACCGGTGGGCTCGGGCGAGGAGATGTTGAAGAACGGTCCCGCCACCGGGTTCAGGTTGCCGATCGTCTGGGCCAGCTTGTCGCACCAGCCGGCGTACCACACCAGGCGGTCGATGGCGGCGTCGACCTCGCGTCCGGCGGTCTGCTCGCCCTCGCCGTCGACCGCCAAGCGGGCGACGAAGCTGTCGCG
>Ga0256867_10000748_pt1 | contig 13165 bp, 15 predicted proteins | sample RVTome_15_FD_185939 | JGI IMG/M metagenome (GOLD analysis project Ga0256867, IMG submission 185939) | Soil microbial communities from uranium-contaminated site in the Upper Colorado River Basin, Wyoming, United States - RVT150D86 (HiSeq) ... | reverse complement strand
GGGATCGGACCCGGGCCCGTCGGGGCCGGACCCGGTGGTCGCCGGCCCCAGGTCCTGCGGCAGGACCCGCCGGGCCCGCCCGTCGGGCGTGTCCAGGCAGGCGTTGGTGGCGATGCGGTACAGCCAGGCCCGCAGCCTGGACCGGCCCTCGAAGCCGCCGCTGTGGCGCCACGCCCGCAGGAACGTCTCCTGGACGAGGTCCTCGGCCTCCTCGACCGAGCCGACCATGCGATAGCAGTGGACCCGCAGCTCACGGCGGTGGCGCTCGACCAGCCGGGCGAAGGCCGCCTCGTCGCCCGCCCGGGCGGCGGCGACCACGGCATCGTCACGGCCTCGGGGCAGGGTGGGCACGCCGGGAACGCTACGGCGGACCGGCACGACCCGGTGCACGGCCCACCGGGCGGGACGCGCTCGCCAGGGCGAACGCCGTCGGGCAGTCTGGCGGCATGGCCGGCGACACCACGCCCGGCGACGGATCTGCGGTATCGACATCGGCTCGACTACGACGGTGCCCCAAGCGCTCGCGCGTGCCCGCAGATCGCATCCAGATCCTCGACCTCGACGTAGACCGTGACGAAGCTGGACCCGCCGGTGGCCCCGATCCCTCCAGCGATGCCAGCGCCTTGCTCCGCGTCGAGGCCGAGCTCGGCCCGGCCGAGTAGTCAGAAGGTCCAGCCCGTGGCGCCGCCGGGCTCCTTGGTGGCCACCGCGTAGGCATCCGCGGGCATGAACTCGTAGACGTACCACGGCGGCGGGCCGGCGCTCGGGGCGCTGTACTCGTGGGTGAAGCCGCCGTCGGTCACGGTCGGTGCCCAGCCGCCCTGGGCGAACACCTCGGCGAGGCGCTGCAGCAGCGCGTCGTCGGTGACACGGGCGGCCCGGCCCTCCAGCGCCACGTCGTAGCCGTGGATGGCGACGCCGAAGGCGCAGCGCGGGTCGCGCTCGATGTTCCGGATCTTGCGCGACCGCGGACCGCCGCAGAAGTAGTAGCGGCCGTCGACCCAGAAGGCGCCGACGGCGGTCATGTGGGGCCGGCCGTCGGCGTCGATCGTCGACAACCAGAAGGTGTGGTGGCCGGGTCCACCGGTGCCGGGTTCTTGGGTCAGGTTGGTCTCGAGCGTCCTGCGCACCTCCGCCCAGTCGAGTGGGGCGAGGTCGTAGAGGTCGGCGAGGTTCTTCGCTCGGGGTTCGGGAGCAGCCATGTCGGTGCCGACGATTGAAGGCGGCGGTACTCATCGGTCAGAGCACCGGGAACGTGAAGTCGGCGAAGCCGCGCACCCGAGGTGATCCAAGAACGCGCGAGCCCCTCGCCGCGCTGGCAGGGGCTTGCGGCCCTAGGGGCTGAGGTATCGATCCAGTACTTCCATTGCGGTTGGCAGCAATTGGTCGCAGCCGGCGCCCGCGGCCTCGACCACCAAGGGGAGGAACTCACCGGCGTCGAACCCGCCGCGAGACGCCAGGTCCAGCAGGCGGTCGAGCGCGGCTCCCACGGGGTCACCAGCGTCCGGGGCACCGAGGAGATCGCAGACGACGGCGGCGACACGGCCGGGGACTTGCGTGGCCCCCGGCGGGAGCGGGGGTGTCGACTCGAGGACCCGGTACACCTCGGCCCGGTAGAAGTCCTGCTCCGCGGTGGTCGGCCCGCGAGGGCAGACTTCTGGGGTGCCGGAGTAGCGGAGCAGGCGGTTGGCCGGCCCGACCATCGCGACGTTGGTCACAATCAGGCTCTCGAGCCACGACGTCGTCACTTCCGGATCGAAGGTCGACTCGCAGAGGGTCCTGGCCACGGTTCCCACCTGGTCGGCTGTCACCTGGGCGAGCCCGAGTGCGCTCACGTCCTCGGCGATCGCCTGCGGGGTCGAGTCGAGAAGGCCGCGGAGATCGGCGGTCGCACCGTCGACGTCTACAACGGCGGTGGCGCTCGACGTTGTGCTGGCAACCGCGGCCTCCTCGTCGTCGCCATCGCCATTGCAGCCGGCGATCGACACGATCACCGCGGCCACAGGCGTGACGACGAGGAACCGTCGAAGCGCGGCCAGACGACGACCTACCCCCACGCCTCCGCCACCCCACAACCTCCTGCGCCAGGTCCGACGTTACCCCGGCGTTCCCGGCGGCGCTGGGAGTGGTGCTGTCGCCCCGATGCTGCGTCGACGTAGCTGGGCCGCCGCGTTGCTGCTCAGCGCCGACCCCCAGGCGGGGGATGCCCAGGGGCCGCGCACGGGTGACGATCTGGTCGCCACCGGGCATCGCACAACGGCGGTTGCGCGATGCCCCTACAGAGACCGCGTAGGCACCCGTCCCCGTTACAGCCTCAGCGACGAGGTGCTGGCCGAGAAGCCATGGGGAGGGCTCCGAGCGAGCGGCCGGGACGCGGGCGCGGGATCTCAGCCGAGCTCGTGTTCCTCGACCCAGCCGGCCGTGACCCTCTCCATGTCCATGAACGTGGCTGCGTCGTCCAGCACGGCCCGCCACTCAGGCGTGGCAGTCGCCACCTCGGCGTCTTCCTCGCTGTCGAACCACACCTCGCCCACACCGAGGAAGGGTGCCTCGCTGGTGCCCAGAAACCCATCGATGCAGTGGTTCTGGACGTACCGCCGGAGCCCCGGAACCGTCGCGACAAGGGGAGCGTGCGCTTCCTTCCAGTAGCGGAGCGCTTCGCTCCGGCCGATCCCGGGCCGGGCGTGCACCACCGTGATGCGCTTGATCACCACCACCTCCCACCCGACGCTGAAGAAGGGCGGCCTCGATATCGCCGTCGTTGAACGCCTTCTCGACCTGAGGGTGCAGAGTGGACGGATCCCTTGGCAACCTCCCGCGCTCTACGCCGGTGCACAGCTTGCCGTGATGCACGATCCGGCGCACCTGCCCGTCGGGCACCGCCACACACCTGGTCGCTGCTGCGAACGCTCGAGCTCCCGGCACTAGCTTCCGCTTCGTGGGCTTGACTCGTAGCGTCACCGACAAGGTCGTGCTCGTGACGGGTGCGGCCAGCGGTATGGGCCGCGCTATCGCGGAGGTCTTCAGCGCCGAAGGGGCCAAGGTCGCGGCGACCGACCGGCACGCCGACGACCTGCCGGGACCCGCGACCTGGCCCCTCGACGTCACGAGCCGTGACGCCATCACCAGCGTCGTGGACCAGATCGTCCAGACCCTCGGACCGATCGACGTCCTCGTGAACTGCGCAGGCGTGAGCGTTCCCGCGCCGATCGACGCCGACGGCTACGGCGACGCCTGGGATGTCACGCTCGCGGTCAACCTGGTCGGATACGTCCAGATGATCAGGGCATGCCTGCCATACCTCGCACGCGAGGGCACCGGCCGCATCGTGAACGTCGCCTCGACCGAGGGCCTGGGCGCGACGCCCTACCTGAGTCCCTACACGGTGAGCAAGCACGGCGTCGTCGGGCTCACACGCTCCCTCGCGTGTGAGCTCGGAGCGCAGGGTGTCACGGTGAACTGCATCTGCCCCGGCCCGATCCACACAGGGATGACGGCATCCATCCCCGACGGCGACAAGCAGAAGTTCGCGCGGCGTCGTGTCCCGCTGCGCCGCTACGGCGACCCGGAAGAGGTCGCACACGTGGTCCTCTCGGTCGCCCTGCCCGCGTCGTCGTACCTCAACGGCGCGATCATCCCGGTCGACGGCGGCCTGACGGCGAAGTTCGGGTAGGAGGTCCGGCCATGCCTCTACCGCGTGGTCTCGCTTGGTTCAATCGCTGCGTCACCAACCGTGTCACCGGGCCATTTGCCAGGTGGCTCCCGGGATTCGGCGTCATCGTGCACCGGGGCCGCCGGTCGCAGCGCGAGTACCGCTCGCCGGTGAACGTGTTCGTCGCCGCCGGCGGCTATGTGGTCGCGCTCACGTACGGTGCGGACTCCGATTGGGTCAAGAACGTCGTGGCCGCCGGCGGCTGCGACCTCGTGACGCGCGGCCGGATGGTCCACGTGACGGCGCCCGAGATCTTCCACGACGAGACACGACGTCACGTGCCGGGCCCGGTCCGCCCGATCCTGCGGATGATGGGCGTCGCCGACTTCATGCGACTCTCGTCGCGGCCCGCGGGAAGCACCGCAAGCTCGGCGAGCAGGATCACGGAGACGTAGGCCACCATCGTCGTCGCCTCTCGCCAGACGGCTCTGCCCTCGGCGGACGCGGCATCGGGCGTCGGGACGCCCTCGATCGGCAGCGATTCAGGCGAACTCATGACCGGCGGAACCGTTCTGGCGCGATCCCAAGTCGTCGGCCGGGCTTCGACGGCGGCCCCCAGCGGTTTGCCAGAATCGGGCCCATGCTGAGGATCGGGACGGTCGTGGTCGGCGTCAACGACATGAGGCGGGCGGTCCGGTTCTGGGAGCAGGCGCTCGGCTACGTACCCCGCGACGAGGTGGAGGACGACTGGGCGGTGCTGATCCCGAGCGGCGGCCCGGGCACCCCCTTGGCTCTCCAGCTCAGCGATACGCCGGTGCAGGAGCATCCCCGCATCCACCTCGACTTGTACGCCGGCGATGCGGCCGACCAGGTGGCGCAGGTGGAGCGGCTGGTCGGCCTGGGGGCGGAGCATGTCGACTGGGACCTGTACCCCGAGGATCCGGACTTCATCGTCCTTGCCGATACCGAGGGCAACCGCTTCTGCGTCATCGACACCGGCCACAGCTGAGGCCGTGGCCCACGCGACGAACGGCGGGGCCTGCTCGGCAGACTGACCGGAGTGGAACAAGCTCGCCACCAACGGGACGCGGACCGCCCGGTGTTTCTCTACGACGGCGACTGCGCCTTCTGCACCTCGTGCGCCCGGTTCATCGAGCGGCACATCCCGACCTCCGCCGCCGTGACGCCGTGGCAGTTCGCCGACCTGGAGGCGTTGGACGTCTCGCGGGCCGACGCCGAGGCAGCGGTGCAGTGGATCCACGCCCGGCCCGGCGGGGTCGTACGGGCGGCCGGAACCGCAGCCATCGCCAGGCTGCTGATGGACGCGGGCTCGTACTGGCGCCGACTGGGCCGGTTGCTCGACCTGCGCCCGGCCCGCTGGATCGCTGGCCCGGCCTACCGGCTGATCGCCCGCAACCGCCATCGCCTTCCGGGTGGCACGGCCGCGTGCCGGCTCCCCGAAGCGGAGCAGGGGCCTACCGAGACCCGCTGACCGCCGGGCGAGGCCAGCGGCCGATGGTCCTCGCTGGGCGAACGGGCATGACCGAGTGCGGGTGACGACGCCGGCCCGACGGGTGCCCTCGTTTGTTCACAGGAACTTCGCCTCGGACGTGTCGAACCTGCTTCAATCGTGCGACTGGCGTACGGGAGCGCCCGCTGGATGCAATACTCAGTGCCCCGGCCCCAGTGCCGCCGCTCATGGAAACCACTACCGCCGCCGCTTCCATGTCCTCTGACTCGTCAGAGGGTTGCGTGGGCCACGTTCACACGGCCCCGCCGTTCACGCCGTCATCGGTGCTGCTGCGGCGCCGTCGATTGCTGATCACCCTCGGGGCGCTGCTCGTGGCGTTGGCCACCGCTGCCGCCCTCGGCAACGGTCAGGCCCTGCTCACCTGGGACGAGCCCATCCAGCGGGGCGTGGAGGCGAACCGGACGCCCGCGCTCAACGACCTGTTCCTCATGATTTCGCGACTGGGGTCGACGGTCGTGGTCCTCGGCCTGGGGACGCTGGGTGCCATCTTGACGTGGCGCCGTTGCCGCGCCGTGGCCTTGGCGCTGCTCGTGGCCACGTTCGCCCGGCCTGCCATCGAGTTCATCGTCAAAGGGCTCGTCGGCCGCGATCGACCGGAGTTCGATCGCCTGGTGGCAGGCAATGGACCCTCGTTCCCCACTGGTCACGTCATGGCTGCCATCGCCCTGTGGGGCCTGCTGCCGGTGGTGGTGGCGCTCTACACCCGCCGTCGGGCCATCTGGTGGGCCACAGTGGGGGTATCGGCGGCGCTGATCGCCGGGATCGCCGCCAGCCGCGTCTACCTGGGCGTCCACTGGTTCTCCGACGTCGTGGGCGGCCTCATCGTGGGCACGTTCTTCCTGCTCGCGGTGGACAAGGTGTTGGTCCGCGCCCACCGTCGCTACCCGTGCCACATGATGGCCGAGCAGGCACAGCAGGCTCAGGCGGCCCAGCAGACCCAAGCAGAACCTGTGGAGCGGCCGGAGAGGGTTCCGGTCGACTCCGGCGTCTAGCACCGCCCCTAGGGCCGTGTTCCTGTGGCGGCAACGGTGGCCGTGATCGGCAAGTGGTCGGAGATGGACGCGAACGGGGCGAAGGCGGGGTCGCCGTGGCGCGGCACCGACACGGCCACCGCGTCGAGGCCCCGGGTGACGAGCACGTAGTCGAGGCGCTGGCTCGGCGGCCTGGGTGTTGCGGCCACCCAGCCTCGCCAGTTGGTGGGGCCGGAATCGTCGCCCCGAAGGGTGGACCACACGTCACGCAGGCCGGCGTCGTGGAGGCGCGTGTGCACGTGCGCCCCGGGACGATCGTTGAGGTCGCCGGCGACCACCGCCGGCCGGCCCCGCTCGGCGATCCGACGGGCTACGGCACCCGCCTCAACCGCGCGGATGGCGGTGGCATCGCCTGAGCTGAGGTGCACGTTGACCAGCGTGATGGCGGTACCGGGACCGCCTTCGGGGTCGAGCCGGACCGTGGCGACCTGGAGGATGCGGCGCCGCCAGCTCCACGGCACCCAGCGGTGCGTGATGGCATGCGTATGCGCCGGGGCCGGCCGGGTCACGCCGATCACCGCCATGCCCTCGGGCCACGTGATGATCGGCCAGTGCTTGAACCCCCACCGCAGGCTCTTGGCGCCGAGCGACCGGGCGATGGCCCGGGCCTGGCGGCGCTGCACCTCCTGGAACACCACGACCTCGGCCGCCATCGCCTCGATGTGGTCGACCACGGCACCGACGTCGACGCCCTTGCTCCCCTTGAGGTTCCACGACAGCAGGGTCAGCGACATCGGGGCCACGCAGCCTTCGAACGGGATGTGGCGCCGTAGGCCCGAAGATCGTCAGGGACGAGGGGAGTCGCCGGCGACCAGCAGTTCGGCGATCTGCACGGCGTTGAGCGCCGCGCCCTTGCGCAGGTTGTCGTTCGAGACGAACAGTGCGAGCCCGTGCTCGACGGTCGGATCATGGCGCACCCGGCCCACGTAACACGGGTCGCTCCCGGCCGCCATCAACGGCGTCGGCACGTCCACCACCGCCACGCCGGGAGCCGCGGCGAGCAGCTCGAGCGCCCGTGCCGGGCTCAGCGGCCGTTCGAAGGCGGCGTTTATCGACAGGGAGTGCCCGGTGAACACCGGCACCCGCACGCACGTCCCCGACACCGGCAGCTCGGGGATGCCGAGGATCTTGCGGCTCTCGTTGCGGAGCTTCTGCTCCTCGTCGGTCTCACCGCTCCCGTCGTCGACGATCGAGCCGGCCAGGGGCAACACGTTGAAGGCGATCGGCGCCGCGAACTTGGCCGGAGCCGGCATGTCGACGGCGGCCCCGTCGAAGGCCAGCCCCACGGCGCGGTCGGCCACCTTGCGGACCTGCTCGTCGAGCTCGGCGGTGCCCGCCAGCCCCGCCCCCGAGGCCGCCTGGTAGCTGCTGACCACCAGCCGCCGCAGCCCGGCCTCCCGGTGGAGCGGAGCCAGCGCCGGCATGAACGCCATGGTGGTGCAGTTGGGATTGGCCACGATGCCCTTGGGGATGCGGTCGAGAGCCCCGGGATTGACCTCGGACACCACCAAGGGGACGTCCGGGTCCATGCGCCAGGCCGACGAGTTGTCGATCACCGTCGCGCCCGCGGCCGCGACCAGGGGCGCCAGCACCTTCGAGGTCGATCCACCCGCCGAGAACAGTGCGATGTCGAGGCCCGACCAGTCGGCGCCAGCCGCGTCCTCGACGACGACCTCGTCGCCTCGCCAGGGAAGCGTCCGCCCCGCGGAGCGTGACGAGGCGAAGTACCTGATCTCCCCGACCGGGAAGGCCCGCTCCGCGAGCACCGAACGCATCACGCCGCCGACCTGTCCCGTCGCGCCGACGACGCCCACACGCACCTGGGAACCCATGCCGGAAGGCTACGAGCCGGCCGATCGAGCGCCCAACCCGGTTGCGGCTTCAGCCCTCGAGCGCGAAGGCGACGTGCAGGCTCTGCACCGCCTGCTCGATCTGGTCCTCCCGCACCACGCACGACGTGCGAATGGCCGACGTCGAGATCATCTCGATGTTGATGCCATTGCCGGCCAGCACCTCGAACATGGTGGCGGCCACGCCGGGGTTGGACTTCATGCCGGCGCCCACGATGCTGACGCGGGCGATGTCGCGATCGGACGACACCCCGGTGGCACCGATGTCCACCGCCAAGCGCTGGCACACCTCGGTACCGGTCGTCAGGTCGCTCTTGGGAACCGTGAACGAGATGTCGGTCACGCCGTGGTCGGACACGTTCTGCACGATCATGTCGACGTTGACGCCGACGTCGGCCAGCTCCCGGAACAGGCGAGCGGCGATGCCCGGCTTGTCCGGCACGCCCGACACGGTGACCTTGGCCTCGGTCACGTCGTGCGTGACGGCGGAGACGATCGCCTGCTCCATCGACGGGTCCTCCTCGGTGATCCAGGTGCCCGGCTCCCAGGTGAAGGCCGAGCGAACGTGCAGCTTGACCGCCCAGCGGCGGGCGAACTCCACCGAACGCATCGCCGGCTTGGGGCAGCCGGTGGCGGTCATCTCCAGCATCTCCTCGAACGACACCTGGGTCAGGCGCCGGGCCTCGGGCACCAGGCGCGGGTCGGCGGTGAACACGCCGGGCACGTCGGTGTACAGCTCGCACGCCTGGCCCTCGAGGGCGTGGCACAGCGCGACGGCGGTCGTGTCGGATCCGCCGCGGCCGAGGAACGTGATGTCGTGGTCGGTGGACACCCCCTGGGCTCCCCCGACGACCGGCACCCGTCCGGCGTCGATCGCCTTGCGGAGCCGGTCGGGGCGCAGATCGACGATCTTGGCGTTGCTGTGGTTGGTGTCGGTGATGAAGCCCGCCTGGCTGCCGGTGAAGCTGTCCGCCGGCACACCGACCGAGTGGAGCGCGATGCACAGCAGCGCCATCGCCTTGCGCTCGCCGGCCGTGATGAGCATGTCCATCTCCCGCCCGGGCGCAACGTCCGAGACGTCGCCGGCCAGGCGGATCAGGTCGTCGGTCTCCTTGCCCATGGCGCTCACGACCACGACCGGGTCGTCGCCCCGGCGCTGGGTGCGGGCCACGTGGTCGGCGACTTCGCGGATGCGGTCGGGATCGGCGACCGACGTGCCGCCGAACTTCTGGATCACGAGGGCCACGGGTCGTGAAGGTACCTGTGGTGAGGCGCGACGATCGAACCCCTTCCCCACGTCGGGAAGGTCGGCTACGGAGAAGGGTTGCCCGCCGTGGAACGTCAGCCGAGGTGGGAGGGGCTCTCGACGAGCGCCCTCCAGTCCTCGAGCCGCGCGATGGCGTCCGGCACGTCGAGCTGCAGGAGCGCGCAGATGGCTCGCAGATCGTCGCGGCGGATGGTCAGCACGCGGCCGTTGTAATCGCCACGCTCGATGATGATCGAGCGGACGAAGCGCTGGACCGGCGCGGCCTCGGGCACCCGATTGAGCGCCTCGAGGTCGAGCACGAGCTTCGGCGGACCCTCGGTCGCCGGGGTCTGCTCCCCCAGCAGGACCGACACGGGCACGTCGTAGAACTCGGCGAGCTCGTGAAGTCTCGGCAGGCTCAGGGTGCGGAAACCCCGCTCGTAGGCCCCGATGGCCGACGCGCTCCAGCGCCCGGCCGACTGGCGTTCGACGTCGTCGAGGGACATGTGCCGCGCCTTGCGCAGCGCACGCAGCCGCCGACCGACTTCGATCGTCACATTCGAGGCCGTGGTCTCTTCGTCTTGGTTGTTCATCTGGTTCTCGTGTGATGGTTCGTCACTGGGAACCGCCTCGAGCCCAATTCTCCCACGTTCCGCTCCGAATCGTGCAGTCGGGACCCGGTTGGGTGGTCATTCGGGTTCGGCGCGACTGCAGGATGTCCATGGCCACCCCACTAGCCTTGCGCCCTCGTGGGTACCGAGAAACGTGAGCGTCAGAGGCAGGGAAAACAGGCCAGGTCCGTGGCCGAGGAGGCGGCTGCCCGCCGTCAGAAGACCAGGCGCACGGGCATCCGGCTGGGCAGCGGCTTGGTGATCGTGCTGGCGCTGGCGTTCGGGTACTCGCTGCTGACCGGCGACGACGACTCGTCCGACGACACCGAGACCGCCGACACCACGACCACGGCCGCCGGGGACGAGACCACCACCACGGTCGCCTACAGCAACCCCGAACTTGCGGCCGACGTCCTGGCCCGCGAGCCGCCGGTCCCCGCCAACGCCGCCGCCGAGACGCCCCCGGACGCGGTGGTGGTCGAGACGCTGATCGAGGGCCAGGGCGAGGGCGCGGCGCCCGGTGACACCGTGACCGTGCACTACGTGGGTGTGCTGTCCGACGGAACCGAGTTCGATCAGTCGTGGTCGAGCGGCCAGCCCTTCCCGGTGGAGAACCTGGGCCAGGCCAGCGTCATCGCCGGCTGGAACGAGGGATTGGTGGGGGCCAAGATCGGCGAACGGCGCCGGCTCGAGATCGGGTCCGACAAGGCCTACGGCGCCGGCGGCAACCCGCCCACGATTCCGGCCAACGCACCCCTGGCGTTCGAGATCGACGTCGTCGACATCACGAAGCCCACTGGGTGACCCCGGAGACACGTGTCAGGAGGGCAGCGCTGCCAGGTCGCCCTCGTGCCCGTCGATCCAGACGCTGGCCTTCCCGGCGCCCTCGGCACGCCATGTGGCCGGCCCGGCGCCGGCGGCCTCGCGGATCAGCGCCGTGCGCTCGTCGACCATCACCACCGGCACCCCGGCGGGGGCGAGCTGGCGGGTGCGGTGCAGCTTGTCGTCGGACCATGTGTCGGCGCGGGGGACCAGGCCGAGCTGGCCGACCAACCCCAGCCCCACCGTGTAGGCGCCGCCTCGGGGATCGACCATCGGATCGCACAGGACCATCGCCCCGGCCGCCGTCCCGGCCACGACCGCCCCGGCGTTCCACGCTGAGAGCAGCGCGTCCCAGAGCGGGGCGTGCAGCAGCACCGAGCGCAGGTGCATCGGCGACCCGTCGGCCAGATAGACGAACCGGGCGGACCGCACCGCGGCGCAATGGGCCTCGTCGTGGGCGCCGCCCCGGTCGACGGCCATGACGGGGCGCACCCCCGCGCCCAGCGTCGCGAACCACTCGGTGGCCGCAGCCACGGCGTGGCCGGGGTGCTCGTACGCCGCGGCGGTCGGCAGGACCACCACCTCGTCGCTGCCGCTGGCGGCCAGGAGGTCGCGGTCGAAGTCGCAGCCGGCGGTCCAGGCGCCGCCACCCACGAGGGCCAAGGGTCCGGTCACGGCCGCTGACGGTAATCCGTCGCCGCGGCCGACTTTTTCGCAGCGCCGGTTCTGAGGCCGAGCCGACAGGCGATGCCCCGGCCCGAGCGGCCGTGGAGCGGACGACATGCGTCGAAGCCCGAGCGGCCCGGCGTCGAAGGCGCCAAGAGCGGGATGCAACGTGGTTCCCTCTCGGCGGCGTAGCCGCCGAGAATGAGCGGGCGTGACCTTTTCGCGCCACCAGTTACCGTTCGGTAGCCTCCCGCGATGGCTGTGGAGAAGCTCGGCATCGTTGGATCGGGGATCATGGGGTCGGGCGTCGCCGAGGTTGCGGCCAGGGCGGGGATGACCGTGGTCCTGCGGTCGCGCAAGCAGGAGACGGCCGATGCCATGGTCACCGGCCTGGGGCGCTCCCTCGCCAAGCAGGTGGAGCGGGGCAAGCTCGACGAAGCCGAGGCCGCCGCAGTCGGCGGTCGCGTCAGCGCCACCGCCGAGCTCGAGGCACTGGCCGACTGCGACCTCGTCGTCGAGTCGATCGTCGAGGACCTCGAGACCAAGAAGCTCCTGTTCATCGAGCTCGACCGGCTCGTCAAGGAGGGCGCAGTCCTCGCCACCAACACGTCGACGCTCCCGGTGGTGGACATGGCCATCGTCACCAACCGCCCCGAGCGCGTGTGCGGGATCCACTTCTTCAACCCGGCGCCCGCCATGAGCCTGGTGGAGATCGTCCGGACGTTGCTCTCCGGCGACGAGACCATCGACGAGGCCAAGGGGTTCGCCGAGGCCTGCGGAAAGTCGCCCGTCGTGGTGGAGGACCGGGCCGGGTTCATCGTGAACGGGCTGCTGTTCCCGTACCTCAACAACGCCGTGCGCATGCTCGAGAACCGCACCGCCAGCCGCGACGACATCGATGCCGCCATGAAGGGCGGCTGCAACTTCCCCATGGGCCCGCTGGCGTTGCTCGACCTCGTCGGGCTCGACACGTCCCTGGCGATCCTGGACGCCCTCTACACCGAGTTCCGCGACCCCAACTACGCGGCGGTGCCGCTGCTGCGTCGGATGGTGGCGGCTGGGCACCTGGGCAGGAAGTCGGGCCAGGGCTTCTACGACTACGCCAAGGGGTAGGGCCCTGCGGAAACCTGCCGCGGGATCGGGTGCTCCGGCCACCATTCCCGCGGCAAGAATCGGTGGTGTGCGCCCGCACGCCAATCTTCCCGACGTCGACGAGCTGGCGGCGTCGGCGCGTCGGGCGGGGCGCCGGGCCGTCGTGAGCGGCCGCTGGCTGGCCGACACCGTGGTCGACGTGGCGCCCCGCCTGCCCGTGCGCGACGCCGACCGGTTGTCGACCCACTACGACGGGCTGACCGGGGGTGAGCTGGCACGTGAGCTCGTGCGGTCGGCGGGCCGCGTGTCCGCGGGGATCGCCGCCACCGCCGGCGGCATCATCGCCGCCCAGGAGCTGACGATCGCCGGCCTGATCCTGGTCCCGTTCGAGATCGCGGCCGAGACGGCGTTGGTGGTGGTGACCGAGGTCAAGCTGGCGGCCGAGCTGCACCACGTCGCCGGCCGGCGGCTGCCCGGAGCGCCGCACCAGCGGGCGGGTGCGGCCCTGGTGGCGTGGATGTCGGGTCGCGCCGTGCCGGCGAACCGGGTGGTCGCGACCGTCAGGGGCGACGTCCTCGGGCGGGCCGGCCGCCAGCAGCTCCGGGAGGTGCTGCGGCGCCGCTTCACCCGCAACCTGTCCTCCTTGGCACCGATGCTGACGGGT
>Ga0256867_10000747_pt1 | contig 13169 bp, 9 predicted proteins | sample RVTome_15_FD_185939 | JGI IMG/M metagenome (GOLD analysis project Ga0256867, IMG submission 185939) | Soil microbial communities from uranium-contaminated site in the Upper Colorado River Basin, Wyoming, United States - RVT150D86 (HiSeq) ... | reverse complement strand
CGGGAGCAGGCTGCGGCTCGCCTCCCGGCGAACCAGCCGTCCGGCGATCGGGACTGAGTCCGGGACGGCCGCCGTTATCTTGCGGCGTTCTACCCGAGGATAACGTTTGCCGGAGTCGGGCCGTGGATCCCAATGTTTTCGAAACCGCCAACGCCGGATTCGCCCAGGCCCTGTACGAAGACTGGCTTCGTGATCCCGAGACCGTCTCGCCGGAGTGGCAAAGCCTCTTCGAGAGTGGACGCATCGGGGAGCGCCCCGCCGGCGGAAACGGCGCTGGCCGGCCCGTCGCGACCGCCCTGTCCGAATCCTCCTCTACACCGGGCATAGACTCGGCACCGACCCCTCCCGCCCCCGCGGACGCCGGCGCCACGCCTATCAAGGGCCCAGCCGCACGGCTCGTGCAGAACATGAACGAGTCGTTGAGCGTGCCCACCGCGACGAGCTTCCGGGAGATCGCGGTCGCCGCGCTGGAACGGGCCCGCGCGGAGCTCAATACGGCCCTCCAGGAGGCGGGGCGCCCCGAGAAGCTCTCGTTCACGCACTTCATCGCCTGGGCGTTGGTCCAGGCGCTCAAGGCCCATCCGGACATGGCCCACGCATTCCGGATGGTGGATGGGGTGCCGCACCGGGTAGTGCCGGACGGCATTCACCTGGGCCTGGCGGTGGACGTCGCGCGGAAGGACGGGTCCCGGGGGCTGGTCGTGCCGGTGCTCAAAGGTGCGGAGGCCATGGGATATGCGGAGTTCCACACGGCCTACGATGAGCTCGTCGAACGAGCCAGGACCGGCAAGCTGCTGCCCGACGATTTCACCGGCGCCACCGTCTCGCTCACCAACCCTGGCGGGTTAGGGACCGTGGCGTCGGTGCCCCGGCTCATGGCCGGACAGGGCACCATCATCGCGGTAGGGGCGCTCGGTTACCCGCCGGAGTTTGCCACGGCGTCCGAGGACACGATTCGGGACCTGAGGCTGAGCAAGGTCATGATGCTCAGCAGCACCTACGACCATCGCATCATCCAGGGGGCCGAATCCGGGTCGTTCCTGCGAACGGTCGAGGGACTGCTGCAGGGGGCGCCCGGGTTCTATGAGGGCATCTTCGACGCCTTCGGGCTGGCGGGCGGGCGGGCGGAGGGCAGAACCGGCGTCCGGGCCGACGGGCTGGCTGGCAGGCGGGCAGCGGGGCCGGGCGGTGCGGCGGTCCCGGCAACGCCGCCCGACTATCCGTCCACCTCGCTGGAGCACGTCGCCGGCGCGATGGCCCTGGTCGACGCACTCCGCACCCACGGCCATCTCGCCGCCCAGCTCGACCCGCTCGGGAGCGATCCTCCCGGGGATCCCGCCCTGGATCCGGCCAGCGTGGGCCTGAGCGAAGCCGAGATGCGGGCGATTCCCGCCCGGGTGCTCCGGGTCGCCGCGCCGGGCGAGACGCTCACCGATGCGCTGCCGAACCTGCGGGCCATCTATTGCGGCACGATCGCCTATGAAGTGGAGCACGTCAGCGATCACATCCAGCGCGCCTGGCTCCGGGAGCGCATCGAGTCCGGCCAGTATCGCGCACTGCCGTCGCCGGCTCAGCGCAAGGCCCTCTACGACCGCCTGGTGTCGGTGGAATCGTTCGAACGGTTCCTCCACAAGGCGTATCTCGGGCAGAAGCGCTTCTCGATCGAAGGGGTCGACCTGCTGGTGCCCATGCTCGACCTGGTCTTCGAGATCGCGGCCGAGCACGGCGCGCGCGAGGTGGTGGTGGGGATGGCGCATCGCGGCCGGCTCAATGTGCTGACCCACAACATCGGCCGCCCGGCGGTGACGATCTTTGCGGAGTTCGAGGGCGGGAAGAACCTCGAGACCGGACTCGCTCCCGACGAGGGCACCGGCGACGTGAAGTACCACCACGGGGCCGAAGGCGTGTTCGTGACCGGGACCGGCCGCGCGGTGACCGTGGCCCTGGCCCACAACCCCAGTCACCTCGAGTTCGTGGGTCCCGTGGTCGACGGCAGCGCCCGGGCCCGGCAGACCCAGCGGCGCGGCCCCGAGCCCCATCAGGACACGGCCGTCGCCGTCCCGGTCGTGGTGCACGGCGACGCGGCGTTCGCCGGCCAGGGCGTCGTCGCCGAAACGCTCAATCTGAACGCCCTCAAGGGATACCGGGTCGGCGGCACGATTCACATCATCACCAACAACCAGGTCGGATTCACCACCGACGTGGACGACGCCCGCTCCACCCGGCACGCGAGCGACCTCGCCAAGGGCTTCGACATCCCGATCATCCACGTCAACGCCGACGACGCGGAGGCTTGCCTCTCCGCAGTGGGCCTCGCCATGGGTTACCGGCGGGAGTTCCACCGGGATGTGCTGATCGACCTCGTCGGCTACCGGCGATGGGGCCACAACGAAGGCGACGAGCCGTCGTACACCCAGCCGCGCATGTACGAGCGGATCCGGGAGCATCCCACCGCCCGCGAGCTCTACGGACGAGCCCTGGTCGACGCGGGCGTGCTCACCGAGGAGGAGGTGCAGGCCCGATACGACGCGGCCTACCAGCGTCTCGTCGAGATCCAGCAGGGGTTCAAGGCCAGCGCGTCCCACGTCAGTCCTTCCCAGCCGGCGCCACCGCGCATCATCCCGGGAGAACAGGTCGACACTGCCGTGCCGGCCGATCAGCTCGTCGCGCTCAACCGGGAGCTGCTGACCTGGCCGGACGGGTTCACCGTGCATCCCAAGCTCAGGAAGCAGCTCGAGCGGCGCCACCAGGCCATGGGCGAGGAGGGAGGCATCGACTGGGGGCACGCGGAGGCGCTTGCGTTCGCCTCGCTCCTGACCGAGGGCGTGCACCTGCGCCTGACGGGGCAGGACACGGAGCGGGGAACGTTCAGTCACCGGCACCTGGTGCTGCACGACGCGAACAACGGGCGCGCGCACGCGCCGATCCAGCATCTCTCCGGCGCCCTCGCCACCTTCGAGGTCTACAACAGTCCGCTCTCCGAGCTCGCCACGCTCGGCTTCGAATACGGCTACGCGACGGCGGCCTCAGATGCGCTGGTGCTGTGGGAGGCGCAGTTCGGCGACTTCATCAACGGCGGCCAGGTCATCGTCGATCAGTTCATCGCCGCCGGTATGGCCAAGTGGGGCGTCACCAACCGGCTCACGCTGCTGCTCCCGCACGGCTATGAGGGCCAGGGGCCCGAGCATTCGAGTGCCAGGGTCGAACGTTTCCTCCAGCTCGCCGCGGAGCACAATTTCCGGGTGGCCAACTGCACCACCCCGGCGCAGTACTTCCACCTGCTGCGCCGGCAGGCCAAGCGCGGCAGGGTGCGCCCCATGATCGCCTTCACACCCAAATCGCTGCTCCGGCTTCCACAGGCCGCCTCGCGGCTCGACGATCTGACCCACGGAGCCTTCCAGCCGGTGATCGATGATCCCGATTCGGGAGTCCAGGACCGCGCCAGTGAGCTGGGCCGGATCGTGTTCTGTACCGGCAAGGTGTACTACGATCTCCTCGCGGAAGCGGCGAAACGGGGCGAGCGCCAATCGGCGATCGTGCGGATCGAAGGGCTGTACAGCTTCCCGGAAGATGCGATGCGCGTCGTGCTCGGCCGGTACCCAGGGGCTCACGAGGTGATCTGGGCGCAGGAAGAGCCGAGAAACATGGGAGCCTGGGCCTACGTCGCGCCCCGGTTGCAGGGGCTGCTTCCGGAGGGCGTCACCCTGCGCTACAGCGGGCGTCCCGATCGGGCGAGCCCGGCCGAGGGGTACCCGTCGGCCCATGCCAGCGAGCAGGCGCGGATCGTGGCGGAGGCTCTGGGTTGAGCCGGCGAACCAGTGCCGTAAAATACGCAACCCATTGTGTCATATTGCCATAATCAATGGCCGAAAGACAGTCTATAGAGCAAAAAGACAAGCTATCTTGACATATTGCCGACCAGGTCCTATTGTTGGCTCGTCCCTGGTTCACGAGGCCAACAGTGACCCGAACATTCCGCGGCTCTGCCCTCCTCGCTCCCGTGCTGCCCGCGCTGGTCCCCTCCGCACTGGAACCGCAGGTCCCCCCGGCAGCGATTTGCTACGAGGGGGAGATCGGCGCCGGTCCCCGGCTCCGCCGGGTTATCTTCGCCGCCGACCGATCCGGTAGTCCCGGCTCAGCCGGAACGCTGCATTTCTACGGCCGCCCCACTCAGCCGATTCCGCTGTCGTTCGCTGCCACCCCCTCTCGTGTGCTTCGGGCGGCCAGCCCCGATGGTGCTGTCCGGGTCGAGTGGAAGCCGGACTCCACGCCCAACGAAGCGCGGCTGGTGATGCTCCGCGGGCGTGATACGGTATCCGCCCTCCTGCGGGAGGCGGATGCCCCTGCGGGCATGGACTGGGTGTTCGGCGACTGGACCGGATTGGTCGGGAACGGGTTCGCGACGCGGCTGGGCGTGCACGTTGAGGCCGGCCCTTGCGGGCTCCTGGTCGGAGCGCTCGACAGCCCGGACCAGGGTCAGAGCGGGCTCCCCCTTACCGCCGTTCGCATCAGCGCGGATTCGGTGCGGTTCGAAGCGCAGTACCTCGATCTGAGCATTGCGACCGCCCGACGGCCCGGTGAGCAACGCGAGGCCGTGCTGGTCCAGCGCGGTGCCACGTCGCCGATCGTGCTGCGTCGCGGAACGCGGGTGACCGAAGCGCGCCGTTCGCAGGAGCCGGTGCGGCCTTTCCCGTACGAGGAGCGTGAGGTTCGCTATTCCAGCCGCGCATCGGGGATCCGGCTGGCCGGCACGCTGACGTTGCCGCGGACGCCGGGCAAGCACCCCGCGATCCTGCTGATCAGCGGCTCGGGCGCGCAGGATCGCGATGAGACCGTCGCGGGACATCGTCCCTTCCTCGTCCTGGCCGATCACCTCACGCGGCGCGGCTACGCCGTGCTCCGGGTCGATGATCGCGGTGCCGGACAGTCGACCGGGGATGTCCTGGCAGCCGGGCTCGAGGACCTGGCCGCGGACGTTCAGGCGGGACTCGACTACCTTCGCACCGTCCCGGAGGTCGATTCCGGTCGCATCGGCCTGATGGGTCACAGCGAAGGAGGGTTTGTCGCCCCGTTGGTGGCGGCGACCGACCCGAGGATCGCGTTCGTGGGCCTCCTGGCGGGCCCGGCCGCGCCGGGGCGCGGTCTGCTCGTTGCCCAGCGGGCGGCGCTGGGTCGCGCCAGCGGCGAGGATGAAGCGCGCCGCCGCGTCGATTCACTGTTGATCGAGAACATCTTCGCTGTCCTCGACACGCGGCCGGCCGCCGAGAGCCTGGAAGCGCGCGTGAGCTCTGCGATCACCGCCTGGCAGTCGACCCTTCCGCCTGCGGACCGGACCATCGCGGAGTCTTTGTTGTCCGGGCGAACCCCGGCGCAGGACTCGGCGAGTCTGGCCCTCTGGCAGACCCGGTGGTTCAAGTCCATCTACCATCATGACCCGCGCCCTCTGCTCGAGGGTCTGCGGGTGCCCGTCCTGGCCGTCTACGGCGAGCTCGACCTCCAAGTGCCGCCGGCCCAGAGCGCGCCCGAGCTGGAGCGCGCCTTTGCCGGCCCGCGCAGCGGGCTTCTGACTCTGGTTCGACTGCCCGGGGTGAACCACATGCTGCAGCCCGCGCGGACCGGCCGGATGGAGGAGTACGCCACCATCGAGCAGACTCTGGCCCCTGAGGTGCTGGCAGCGCTCGACCAGTGGCTCGCGCGGGTGGCGCCGGTCCCGGCGCCGTCGCGAGCTCACTGAGCCCAAGTCCGACTCATCCCCCGACCTGTGCGGAGCCGATCAATGTCCACCGAGACGTCACCAGCTCAGCGAGAGCGCCGCGGCGGCTACCTGCTCGCCGTCCTGACCATCCTCTGGATCGTCACCTACTTCTTCGCGCGGGGCTTTCTCAACGACCCCGGGCCCTCCACGGCAGTGCGCGTCGCGGTGGCGCTCCTGCCGATCCCGTTCTTCGCCGGGGCGCTCTGGAGGTTCATCGGCTTTCTCCGCGCAGCGGACGAGTTCGAGCGCCGGATCCACCTCGAAGCGCTCGCGGTCGCATTCCCGCTCACCATGCTCCTGCTCATGATCCTCGCGCTCCTGCAGCGCGCGGTGACCCTCAAGTTCGAGGACTGGAGCTACGCGCACGTCTGGTACTATCTGCCGATTTTCTATCTTGGCGGGCTCGCGCTGGCGCGAAGGCGCTATCAATGAGGAATCGGCTGAAGGTGCTTCGGGCCGAGCGGGACTGGTCTCAGGCAGACCTGGCGGAGCGGATCGGAGTGTCGAGGCAGGCGGTCACCGCGATCGAAACCGGCAAGTACGATCCCAGCCTGCCGCTCGCGCTCAGAATCGGCCGGCTGTTCGGGCAGCCGGTCGAACGGATCTTCTTTGACGGCGAGGATGAGCCGGCCGAGGCCGAACGCTCCCACCTGCCGATAGCGGAGCGCTAGTCCGGAGGCAGCAGCGGCCGTTCGACCGTCTGGCGGACCAGGTCGCGAATCCCTTCGGAGAGATGGTCCCCGTAGTGAAGCAGGAACACCCCGCGCGAACGGCGCGCCAGGAGAAAGGCCAGGAACGGCATATCCGCTTTGGCCGCGTTACAGTCCCGGCAGGCGAGCACCAGGTTGTCGGGCCGGTCGTAGGCCGTCTGACCCCGGCGTGGACGCACGTGATCGAGGGTGATCGTATCGGGGTCCGTGGTGCGTCCGCAGTAGGCGCATACCGAGCCGTGCTGCGCCAGGAGCCAGTCGCGGTGTGCTTGGTACGAGCGTCCGCCGGAGCGGCGCAGCGTCTTCGAAACAGTAGCGGTTGCTGGGCCCCGCTTGGCGGAGCGTTTCCGGGGTCGGCGAGTCACGAGTGGAACAATTCCCTCCTTGGCAGTAGCGTCAAATATAGCGACAGTCACAAAGGCGGGACCAGCGCTTACCCGGGATCCCTCGTTCGCGTTATTCTTCCGCTCCACCTGTTCGCTCGCTTTTCCTTGCTCAAAAGGAGCGACCTCTGACGGTCGAAGCCCTGCGGCCGCTCGAGTTGCCGGCCCTCACCGCGGAAGATTCCCTGGTCTGGCGAAGCATCAACACCATTCGCGTCCTGGCCATGGATGCGGTGGAGGCGGCGCAAAGCGGCCATCCTGGCACGCCGATGGCGCTCGCTCCGGCCGGGTGGGTGCTCTGGACCCGCCATCTGCGGCACGATCCCGCCCATCCCGATTGGCCGAACCGGGATCGCTTCGTGCTCTCCTGCGGTCACGCCTCCATGCTGCTCTATGGGCTGCTCCATCTGACCGGGTACGATGTGTCGCTCGACGAGATCCGGGATTTCCGCCAATGGGAGTCGAAGACTCCCGGACATCCCGAGCATGGCCATACTCCGGGGGTCGAGACCACCACCGGACCCCTGGGCCAGGGTCTCGCCAACGCCGTGGGCATGGCAATGGCCGAACGGTTGCTCGCCGAGCGATTCAACCGCCCCGGCCACACCGTGGTCGACCACCGGACCTGGGCGTTCGTGAGTGACGGCGACCTGATGGAAGGCGTGGCCAGCGAGGCCTGCTCCCTGGCCGGACATCTCGCGCTCGGGAAGCTCGCGCTGGTGTACGATGACAACCGCATCACCATCGACGGCGAGACCTCGCTCTCGTTCAGCGAGGACGTCGGCACGCGATTCGAAGGATACGGCTGGCGGGTGCTTCGGGTGGACGACGGCAACGACATCGTGGCGCTCGACCGGGCGTACGGCGAGGTGCGGGAGACCGCCGACCGGCCCACGCTCATCATCCTCCGCACCATCATCGCGGATCCCGCTCCCACCAAGAGCAACACGGCCGAGGCACACGGAGCGCCGCTTGGCAAGGACGAGGTCGCGCGGACGAAGCGGATCCTGGGCTGGCCGGATGAGCCGTTCCACGTGCCGGCCGAGGTTGCCGAGGAAGCATCCCGGATCCGTGCCCGGGGCACCGTGATGCGGGAGGAATGGCAGGCCGCGCACGTCGCCTGGACCGCCGGACACGCCGATCTCGCCGCCCAGCTCGCCGATGCATTGTCGGGGCGGCTCGACGTCGACTGGAACGCGGTCCTCCCCCGGTTCGCCCCGGGCTCGGGCCTCGCCACTCGTCAGGCGTCCAGCAAGGTTCTCGAGGCGCTCGTCGCCGCCGTGCCGACCCTCGCCGGCGGGTCCGCCGACCTCGCGGGGAGCACGGGCGTCCACCTGAAGGGCCAGTCGGTCTTCGCGCCCGGACGCGCCGGCCGCGGCATCGCGTTCGGCGTCCGCGAGCACGCGATGGCGTCGATCATGAACGGGCTCGGCCTGCACGGCGGCGTGCGCCCCTACGGCAGCACGTTCCTGGTGTTCGCCGATTACATGAAGCCCGCGATCCGCCTGGCGGCGCTCATGGGCGTTCCAGCGGTCTATGTGTTCACCCACGATTCCATCGGCCTCGGAGAGGATGGCCCGACCCACCAGCCGATCGAGCATCTCGCCATGCTCCGGAGCATCCCGACCCTCCGAGTGATCCGCCCCGCCGACGCGGCGGAAACCGCGGAGGCCTGGCGCGCCGCGCTGGAGCGCACCGACGGGCCGACCGCCCTCGTGCTCACCCGCCAGAAGCTGCCGACGTTCGACCGTACGGCGGCGGGCATGGGCGGAGCGGAGGGGACGCGGCGGGGCGGGTACGTGCTCTTGGAGCCGGAGGGAGCTCCCCGTGCGATCCTGATCGCAACGGGTTCGGAAGTGAGTCTGGCGCTGGAATCCGCCCGACGGCTGGCGGTGGAGGGCGTGCCCGTGCGGGTGGTCTCCCTGCCCTCCTGGGAGCTCTTCCGCGTCCAGCCGCCCGAGTACCGGGAAGCGGTGCTGCCCGGGTCGGTGCGCGCGCGGGTGTCGGTAGAAGCCGCGACGCGATTCGGCTGGCGGGAATGGATTACCGACGACGGCGAGTCCATCGGGATCGACCATTTCGGTGCGTCGGCGCCGGCGGAACGGCTCTTTCAGGAGTTCGGATTCACGCCGGAGGCCGTGGTTCAGGCGGTCCGCCGGGTGACATCCCGGAGGTCATGATGCCGATCAATCCTCTCGTGGCACTCGGGCGGCTGGGCCAGAGCCCGTGGCTCGACTTCATCACCCGGAAGTTGGTCGCATCCGGTCGCCTGGCGAAGCTGATCTCCGACGACGGCCTTCGGGGCATGACCTCCAACCCCACGATCTTCGAGAAGGCGATCAGCGGCAGCGAGGACTACGACGACGACATCCGTCGCCTGGCAGCCGAGGGGAAAACCCCGGCCCAGATCTTCGAGGTGGTGGCGGTGGCGGACGTGCGCGCCTCCTGCGACGTATTCCGGCGGGTGTACGATGCGAGCGGCGGCACCGACGGCCTCGTGTCGCTCGAGGTGAATCCGGAGCTGGCGCGTGACACGGTCGGCACCGTCGCCGAGGCGATCCGTCTCTGGGCGGCGCTCGACCGCCCGAACGCCATGATCAAGATTCCCGGCACGCGCGAAGGCCTGCCGGCCATCACCCGCGCGATCGAGGCGGGGATCAACGTCAACGTGACGCTGCTGTTCGGCGTGAAGCGCTACGGCGAGGTGATCGAGGCGTTCTGCTCAGGCCTGGAGCGCCGCGCGAGGGCGGGCCGGCCGATCGATCGCATCGGGTCGGTCGCAAGCTTCTTCGTGAGCCGGGTCGATGGGCGGATCGACCCGATTCTGGATCGGCAGGGCGATCCTGCCGGGCTCCGCGGCAAAAGCGCCATCGCCAATGCCGCCGAGGCCTATGGCCTGTTTCAGCGTTCGCTGGAAACCCGCGCCTGGAAGGCGCTCGCGGCTCTGGGGGCGCGTCCCCAGCGGCCCCTGTGGGCCTCGACCAGCACGAAGGACCCGACGTACCCGGACGTGTACTACGTGGAGGCGTTGATTGCGCCGCACACGGTCAACACGCTTCCGCCGGACACCCTGGATGCCTATCGCGATCATGGCCGGCCCGAAGTCCGGATCGCCGCAGCGCAGGCCGAGGCAGCGCGCGTGCTGCCGGGGCTTCGCGACGCCGGCATCGACCTCGACCAGGTCACCGGCTTCCTCGAGGAGGATGGGGTCGGCAAGTTCGCCGCCTCGTACCGGCAGCTGCTCACCGGCCTCGAGGCCAAGCTCGAAGCGCTCGCCGCCCGGTAGCCGCCCCGGTCAGCCGTTCGGTACCTGAATGGTGGCTCGCTTGAGCTCCGGCGGCTTCTTCGGCCTCGGCTGGCGCTCGGGCGGGAGCCGGGTCCACAGCGCGATGGCGCCGCACGAGGCGCGGTGCTCGAGTTCGGGCGGCGTCGCCGAAGGACCGGCGTAAACCTCCATCGCCTCCAGATCCTGCGTCGGGGTCGTCCAGACCGCGGACGGATCCACCGGAAGCCCATCCATGAAGTAGGCGGGGACGCAGTTGCGCCCTCCGCGCGCCGAATGCACCCGACACACCATTCCGCGGCACTCCAGTCGCAGCCCGGGAACCATGCGGATCAGGTCAGAGATCGACTTCGGGTCGCGCCGCTCGATCTCGGCCCTCGTGAAGTAGCGGCCGCGACCCGAGGCCCGTCGCCGGAGAAAATCGGCGGTACCGCGAACCGGCTGGGTGACCTCTACTTCCGGCAGCACCACGGCCACCGGCTCCGGCTCGAACGCGACCTGCACCATCTGCAGGGCCTTCACCTCGACCGAAGCGGTCATCATGCGGAATCCAATCGCCGACGCCTGCACCGTGTACGTGCCCGGGACGAGCCCATGAAACGAGAACTCCCCGTTGCGGTTGGTGTTGGCGGAAAGGGCAGTGCCGAGGAGACTGACCCGGGCGCCTTCGACCGAGCTGAGAGGTGTGCCGGCGCGGATGGTGCCCGAGATCGACCCGTGTTGCTGGGCGTCGAGTGGGCCGCCGGGCACCCCGGCAAGGACCAAGCTGATCAGGACGAGAGCAATGCGGCGGAGCGGGTTGGGAACCATGTTCCCCCCTCGGGAAGAGCGAGAGGCGCCGGGCGGGATCGAACCGCCGAATGGAGGTTTTGCAGACCTCTGCCTTACCACTTGGCTACGGCGCCTTGAGCCTCGGAAAGTGCCCGCCGCGAGGGTCGGGCGCAAGGCAGATGCCGTGCGAGGTCCGACTTACCCGACGGCGGAACGCGTCACCCGGTTTCCCGACCGGCCGGCAGGGCGGGCTCGACGCGCCAGACCTTGTCTGCCTCACCCAGGGAAGCCTCGAGCTGCTCCACCCGGATGTCCCCCGCCTCGAACCGGGCAAGGTCGATTCGCAGCCGCTCCAGGGCGGCCATGACCCGCACCCGCTCCAGGTTGCTCTCCGGCAGCTGCCGCAGCTCCTCCACGCGACACCAGAGACACTCCGCCACGACCGGAAGGTGTCGGACCCGCTCCTTGATCTCTTCCGGCAGCCGATCGAACAGGTGGGTGGCTTCGGCGCCGACGAGGAGCTCGGTGGGCGCCGAGGCCGGCGCAGGCGGCGTCACCGGCGCGGCGCCAAGTCCGATTCCGGCCAGTCGGAACAGACCGCGACCCAGCGGCCCGGCCAGAAACCGCAGCCAGTCCTCCTTCGTGGCGGCGAGGTCGGTCGGGGCCTGGCGACCGTAGACGGCGCTCGATTCCTCGGCCAGGAGGCGCGCCTCCAGCTCCGCGGCGCTGCGGACGTCCTCGAAGGTGAACCCGGCGCGGAGCGCGCGGCGGGCGGAGCGCAGCAGGAAGAGGATCGGCCAGACGGCGAAGGCGAACAGCAGGCCTAACCCGGTAACCCGCGACCAGGGATCGGCCGGGATCCGGACCCAGCGCCCGAACCAGACGATGAGCGCGATGGCCATGAGCCAGCCGATCGCGAGGCTCCGCCCCTGGCGGAAGAAATGCCGGATCGGCGGCGGCACGTCGCGCGCGGAGAGGCCCGTGGCCGCCATGTACTCGGCGAGCTCTTCGGCGGTCGCGATCCGGCGGGAGGGATCCTTCGCCAGACAGCGGTCGACCGCCTCGGTGAGCGGTCTCGGCAGGTCCGGCCGGAGATCCGCGAGGCGAGGCGGCGGCTCGGTCAGGTGCTTGGTCACCACGGCGAGCGGGCTGGGCCCGTCGAAGAGCAGGCGTCCGGTGAGCGCATAGAAGGCGGTCACCCCGAGCGAATAGAGATCGCTGCGCCCATCCACGTGGTCTCCCGACGCCTGCTCCGGCGAGACGAACTGCGCGGTGCCCACCATTGTGCCGCCGCCGTCCGGGCGCGACATCGTCGTCGCGAGCGCGATGCCGAAGTCCGCGACCATCGCCCGCCCGGATGCCTGCTCCAGCAGAATGTTGTCGGGCTTCACGTCCCGGTGTACGACGCCGTTGCCGTGGGCATACCCGAGCGCCCAGGCCACCTCCTGCAGCGTGCGCGCGGCCTGGGCCGGCGGCAGGGGTCCGGTCCGCATCACCCGCTGGGTCAGCGTCTCGCCGCGGACGTACGCCATCACGAAGAACACCAGCTCCTCGTGCTCCTCGACGGAGAAAATGGTCACGATGTTCGGATGCGAGAGTCGCGCGGCCATGCGGGCTTCGCGCAGGAATCCGTCGCGCAGCTCGGCGCGCAGCGCGAGGATCGGGGGCAGGAGCTTGATGGCGACCGGACGGTCGAGCGAGACGTCGCGAGCCAGAAAAACGATGCCCATGCCTCCGCGCCCGATCTCCCGCTCGAGCGAGTATCGGCCGGCGACGGCGGACTGAAGCTGCAGGAATTCGGCGGTATACGCCGAGACCGTCACGGTGTGGCGGAGCCGGCCGGCTGTTTGGTGCGGCGCTCGTCGGAGTTGAGGCGGGTCCAGACCACGATCAGCCCGCACCGCATGTCCTTGCCCCGGGAGTTGAGCTCGAACGGAGCCTCGGAAATCCCGAGATAGATCTCGATCGCATGGATGTCGCGGGGGAGCATTCCGGCAAGCACCCGCACGTCGGCGGGCGCGCCGTCGAGATTGACCGTCGGCCAGCAGGTCGCGGGGGATCGGACGACACGGGGCAGGCAGAAGCCGCCGGCGCAGCGGATCTCGATCCCGCTGGCCATCCGGAACAAGTCTTCGGCCCGGCCGGGGTTCCGCTGGAGAATCATGTCCCGCGTGATGAACTGCCCTACCCCGGTGCGCCGACGGTGCTCGAATTCGTCGCGCACGCTCAAGGTGCGGGGCACCGGATTCGCGACCGTGGTCAGCTCC
>Ga0256867_10000746_pt1 | contig 13170 bp, 10 predicted proteins | sample RVTome_15_FD_185939 | JGI IMG/M metagenome (GOLD analysis project Ga0256867, IMG submission 185939) | Soil microbial communities from uranium-contaminated site in the Upper Colorado River Basin, Wyoming, United States - RVT150D86 (HiSeq) ... | reverse complement strand
CGACGATCGCGCTGCCGCCGATCGCGAGCGCGAGAGCCATGAACAGCGGCGGTGACGGAGCGCGGCGGTCGAGGGCGATCGTGAGGAGCATCACCCAGACGGGGTACGTGTAGAAGAGCAGGGTCACGGCGGCAGCAGACCCATGGTTCAGCGCCGAGAAGTACAGCGCGGCCTCGGTGCCGTAGCCGAGCGTGCCGGCCACGGCGAGCGCGAGGCGTTCCCCCCGCGCCGGAATGCCGGGACGTCGCAGGACGAGCGCCAGCCCGAGCAACAGGAGCGACTGGCCGCCGAACCGGATCGCAAGGGTGATGAAGGGTGGGCCACCCGACTGGACCTTCGAGCCGAGGATCACCACCCCCGCGAACAACACCGCCATCGCGACCGACATCGCGGAGCCGGCAAGCTCGCCACGGCGGTCGGTGGCTCGCCGGGTCGCGGCTTCCCGGCTCACCCGGAGTCGTCCAGGAAGGCGCCAACCCTCGCGACGAGCATCGGGATCGACGCGAGCAGGTCGGCCTCGGAATCGAGGACGAGGGCCTCGGCGTTGGGCATAACCTCGACGAGTCGGCGGGCGACCGACGCGGGATGGATCGAGTCGCCTTCGCGAGCGATCACGATCGCCGGCGCCAGCACCGATGCGAGCACGGCGAGGTCGGACACCGCCGCACCGCGGACCACCTCACGGATCGCGCGGGCCACGCCCACCGGGTTCATGTCCTGCCACAACAGCAGGTCGAACTCCCGCAGACCGGGGTTGGCTTCGTACTGCCGAGCGCGCCCCGACTCGCGCAGGATCGCGTCGATCGCCTCCTCACGGGGCAGGGTCTCGAGCAGGTCGGCGGTGCGCTGGAACAGCGGGTTCGATCCGATCGACCCCTCGAGCGTGGCCGGCAACAGGAACACGAGCCGTTCGAACCGGCCGGGTTCACGGGCGAGAAGGTGGACGAGGGCGCCGGCCCCCATCGACGTGCCGACGGCCCGCGTGGCCCCCGTCTCGAGCGCGACAGCGTCGAGATCGCGAGCCAGGTCGTCGTATCCGTACGCGCCCACGTCCGGGGTGCTCGAATGCCCGTGCCCCCGGAAACAGAACCGTACCTTCGTGCCCGACACCATCGGGGTGAACGCGGCGAGCTCCAGGCAGGAGTTCGTCAGCCCGTGCGCGAACACGGTCACCGGCTCGCCCGTGCCCTCGACCTCGACGTGGAGGGTGGCGTCGCCGACGTCGATCTCAGCCATCGCATTCCAGTGGGTTGGTTGGACCCATCCGTCCCGCGATCGAGGGTACGATGCCTCCGACGATGACCGACGGCGCAACCGACTCGACACAGATCTCGCTCACGCGCACCGACGTCGAGAACGTGCTGTCGCGGTTCCGGGTCCGCCTGACCGACCCTGACGGTTCCTCGACAGAACACGAGGTCACGGTCTCCCGAGCCGAGTGGGAACGATTCGGTGAGGGCTTCCGGACGCCCGAGGAGCTGGTCGAGGCATCGTTCCGCTTCCTGCTCGAGCGAGAATCGAAGGATCAGATCTTGCGAGCGTTCGGACTCGGTCAGATCGGCACGTACTTCCCGTCGTACGGCCGGGACATCGACCCGACGTCTTGATCCGGAGTCAATCGACGTCGGCGTCGACCTGCGCCGGCAGCACGATCTCGCCGTCGATCTCGATCAGGTCGTCCTGCGGCGCGAACTGATCGCGGATTCGACGGGCCCACGCGGCCACGAGCGCGGTCAATCCCAGGAACACCACTCCGGAGACGAGCAGGATCGTCCGCGTGGTCGCCTCGCTGCCCTCGGTCCAGATCAGGAACAGGATGACCGCGGGCACGATGTACCCGAGGTTGTAGGCGATGTCGAACAGCGCGAAGGCCCGTCCTCGGAAGTCGTCGGGCATCGTCTGCTGCATGATCGTGTCGGCCGAGATCTTCCCCACGAAGAAGGAGAAGAACCCGATGAACAACATCACGGCGAAACCAGCGACCGAGACGAAGACACCACCGACGATCGCCCCGATGCCGAGCAGCACCATCGACCCGAGGAGCAGCCGCACCGGAGCGACCCGGTCCTTGTACTTGTGCGCCACGATCATGCCGAGCCCGCCACCGGCCAGACCGCCCAGCCCCGACAGCGCGAGCGAGAGCGTGTCGGAGTCCCCGCCGGCGACGAGGTTCTTGGCGTAGAGCGCGAACACGAACAGGCCGAAGCCCCAGAACTGGTAGCGCAGCATCTGGAAGGACGACAGGCCGAGCGCGGCGGGAGCGCGGCTCGCGACCTCCTTGAGGCCTTCGACGATGTTCCGCACGACCAACGATGCCTCCTGGCCGAACGACGTCTCGTGCGGGTGCAGCTCGGCGCGCCGGAGCTGCATCGCGACGAATGCGCCGAGCAGGAGCACCAGCGCACCGACGATCACCGGAACGAACGGCGGCACGAACCCGGCGAGACCACCGCCGAGCACGATGCCGAAGATCTGAGCCAGGGCGCCGCCCGCCTGCGAGAGCCCGTTGCCCTGCAACAGGTCTTTACCCGAGAGCACGTCGGGGATCGAGGCGGACTTGACGGTGAGCGCGACCCGGACGCACGCCTGCACCGCGAGCAACCCGACGATCAAGGCGCCGGTCGCGAACGTCTCCCCCTCGGTAGTGTCGGCCCCCAGAGGCACGAGCACCGCGAGCGCCACCACCGTGACCACGACGGCCGTCGTGACGTCGGCCCACCACACCACGCGCCGACGCGGGAAGCGGTCGATGAACACGCCGATGAACGGCGAGATCAACGTGTAGGGCAGGTACAGCGCGAGCACCACCGTGAGCAAGTAGTCGGCGGACGGGAGGTTCTGGACATCGAACCCCTCCTGCCCGCCGAACGCGAGCGACTTCGCGATCGCGCCCTGCACCACGCCCTGCCCAGCCTGCGCGAGGAACTGAACGCCCATCAGCACCGAGAAGTCTCGGTTCGAGAACACCGCGAACATCGAGTTGAAGAACGATCCGAACGACTCGAGCGGCCGTCGCAGCCATGCGTCGGCGACGCGGAGCGCGGCTCCGACCGCGAGGGCGACGGCGACCACCGTCCATCCCTTCGCCGTCGTCAGGGGCCCTCGCCACACCGCCAGCACGGCGATGCCGGCGAGCAAGACGATCACGACCGACATGCCGGGGATCAGTGCGATGCGGTCGACCGTCGTCCTGATGCCGAGCCAGCTCGACGCGAGCCACCCCGGCACGATCAGCAACAACGAGAGCAACGCCATCACGAGCAGGTTCTGCGGCAGGTTCTCGAACGCCCCGGGATGCGCCCGGAACTTCGTCGCTTCCTCGGCCGCGGCTTGCTGCGCTCGTTCGACGACCTCGGGCGGAGGGCTGTACAAGCCTTCGCCCTCGACCACGTAGACGTCGGGCCCGACCTCGACACCCCGCGACGTGGCGGCGTCGAGGATCTCCTGTTGCATCCCGCCCGAGCAGTCCTCGAGGCCGTTGCACAGTCCTCCGTAGTACTGGCCGATCAGGAAGACGACCGGCGGCTCGGCGTACTCCTCGAACCGAGGTCGGAAGTCGTCGGGCAGCGTGGCGTCGGGGTCACAGAGGCCCGCGGGGCCTCCGAACGCCTCGCACCAATGGGCGGTCGCGGCGTCGGTGTAGCCGTCGCTGTCGGCGGTCGAGGTGGTTCGCTCGCGGGAGAGGAAGCCCTCGAGGGTGCCGAGGTAGGTCACGGAACGTTCGATCGCATCACCGGGCAGGCCCGTGCGGAAGACGTTCGTGTACGTCTTCGCCCAGCCGTAGGCGGTGTTCGTACCCGTCGCCGGGTCGTCGGTGTCGCCGTGGTTCACGACGAGCACGTTCGGACGCTCTCCGGCAGCCTCGACCACCTCGTGGACGGCCGCCAGCGAGGTCCGCACCTGTTGGTTGGCCCACTGGTTGTTGTCGCTCACCCACCGGTTCTGGATGCCGTCGAACAGCACGAAACCGAGCGACGCGACCACCAGCACGACCCCGATCGCGCCGGCGACCAGCGCCGATCCGCGCCGGCCGCGCAGCAGCCATCGGATCGAGACGAACGCGCCGAGTCCGACGAGCGCCATCGGGGCGGCGCTCGCGTTCATGAAGCGGTAGTAGGGCAACGCTGCGCCGGACACCACCGAAGCGGCGCCGGCGAACGCCAGCAGCCACCAGATCGAGACCTGGTCCTCGGTGCGGGCGGGTTCACGCGTGCGGCGAGACAGCAGGATCGTCGAGACGATCGCGACGGCGATGAATGGCACGATCACGAACGGTTGCAGGGACTCGACCCACTCGATCAGGCGGTCGGCGAAGAACCGCGCGGTGTAAGGAGGCGGCAGCGCGGCTTCCGCAAGGCTCGCGGGCTTCCCCCAGATGCCGACGACCCAACACGCCAGTCCGGCGACAATGCCGAAGCCTGTGGACATCAGCATCGGGCCGTCCGCTCTCAACGCTGCGCCCAACGAGAACCGGCTCGTCAGGAAGTGGAGCCCGAACACCGCCACGAGCACGACGCCGAAGATCACGCACGTCGTCGGATGCGTGAACGCGGCCGCGATGCCGATCAGGAACAACGCCGTGCGCGCTCCCCATGACGTCCGCGCCTCGTGCACGAACGGGATTGTCAGAGCGAGCAGGAACAGCACCGCGATGTTGTCGAGGTAGCCGACGTACGGGGTCGTGAGGAACAACGCCACCGTCGCCAGGAGCGTGGTCAGCACGACGAGCGGGTCGCGCCGGCTGCGGAACCAAGCGGCGCCCAGCGCGAGACCCGTGAGGATGGGCAAGCCGATCATCAGGTAGGCGCTGAACGTGTACCGATCGATACCGACGACCTGCTGCAGCAGCGCCCCCGCGAGCGGCACCGTGACCCGGTACCCGCCGGCGAACAGCCCGTTCGGACCCCACTCCTGCACGACGCGCACCGGATCGCCCTGCAGGATCACCTGCGCCCGCCACGTGTACCACGCCGGGTCGCGGGTGGGGGCGGACAGGCTCGGATCGGCCAGGAACTTCCAGCCGAGCGCGAGCAGCATCAACAGGGCGAACCCGCCGACCACCCACCAGGAGCCGAGCCAACTCGGACCGGAGCTCCTGACCAGGTGTTCGTCGGTCCGAGCCTGCACGCGGTCGATGGCGGTCATCGTCGAGCAGCGGTCCTCTCTACGTCGGGGAGAAGGTGGCTCGGGCACTCCACAACCTCATCGTGGTCGTGGGAGACGCCACAGGATAGCCCAGCGAACTCGCCGCGCCGGGAGCCGGTTCCACGACCTACGTCGCCCTGGCCTCGGGGAGGCACGGCAGATCTTGCATCAACGCGGAAGGGAACGCCGCAGCCATGACCGAGTCGTTCTCCTGGCCGGCGTTGGGAACGACACCGCCGGCTGCCGTCTGGGCCTGCGTGAACGACATGACGAAACGCGCCACCTCGTCGACGGTGTGCCCGTTCGCCTCCAGCTCACCCATGTTGATGAACGCCTGCGTCGGCTGCATCAGATCGACGATCGGCGGGCCGCCGGGGCGCCCGAACCGTTCGTTGATCAACTCCTGCATCGGCCCGGTCGAGATCTGGAAGCCTCCGCTGACCGCGGGGTCGGGCATCGACGCGTGATCGGCGGTGACCACCATCGCCCACTGGCCCTCGCCCACGCGCCGGTCGAGGAAGTCCACGAGGTCTTCCATCGCGCGGTCCTGCGCCGCAACGGCGTCGCGCATCTCGGGCGAGTTCATCGACCACACGTGACTGACGTAGTCGATCGCTTTGAAGTTGAGGTACAGCAGGTCGGGCACCTCGTCGTCGCCGAACCCTTCTCGCCGGATCACCTGTTCCACGACACGCTGCTGGTACGGGGTGCGCGCGGGGGTATCGAAGCCTCGGAGCAGCTCCTCGATGTCGTTGTCTCGCCACCTGCCGTCGAGACTGCCGTCGGCCCGGTCGAGCTCCTGCTTGTCCCGTTCGAAGCCCCCGACGTCGTTCGCGTATCCGGCGAGCCGATAGTAGGGAGCATCCCGCTCGGGCAAGTTCCATTCGAACCCCTCATCGGTCAGGGTCTCGCCCCCGATCACGGACCGCGTCAGTGCGATGTCGCGGTCGCCCCCCGAGTAGAAGGAGCCGTGGCCGAGCATGCCGAAGTGGATGTCGACCGTGCCCACGAGGCCCACGACCGGCTCGTTGCCCATCGCACGGTCGTACACGTCGGCGAGGGTCGGCTCGAGGAAGAACGTCGGACCCGCGTTCCAGGGAGCGGTGATGCGGCCCGCGACCAGCATGTTGTGCCCGGTGAGGCCATGTTCCTTCGGGAACGACCCCGTGCCGATCGTGGCGTGGATCTGCGCCGTGCTCGTCGGAGAGGAGCCCACGGTAGCATCGGTGTACCACGTGCCCCCTGGGATCAACGACCTGGTGTACGGCCAGGCGTCGGCATGTTCCTCGAGCACGTTGATGCCGGCGGCGTCCCAGACCATCGTGACGATGAGCCTCGGGATCTCACGCTCACGTTCCGGCAGCAGCGCCTCGGTCATCGGCTGGCCGTCGGGGGCCCGGAAGCCCTCGAACCTCAGGAGCCTGGCCGCCGTGGGCGCGATGCCGGCGACCGTGACGGGGCGGCCGACCTCGCCCCGCTCATCGACGAAACCGGGGCCGTACCAGAACATCGGCACCGTCTGCATGTAGTCCCACGGACCCACGTGGGGCAGTCCCGACCCCACGAAGTTCGGTTCCTTGGGCACGAAGCTGAGCTGGGCGGCGCGGTCGGGACGCCACCCACGCCAAGTGCGGAGCAGGTGCTCGTGGGGAAGCGAACAGGCGATCTCCACCAGGTCGCCGGGGGGGGACTGCGCGCCGGCATCGGCCGGCGGACGCAGCAGGGCTGCGGCGGTGAGCACCGACACGAGGGCGAGCAACGGAACGACACGGCGGGCGAGCATCTCGTGGGCATAGGGAACACGACCCCGCCGGGGCGCGACAACGACCCCGTGGTGGAGAGTCTGTGACGACCGACGGGTTCGGGGTCGCCGAAGCGGTAGCGTGTTGACGTGTTACTCGGCGGTCGGCTCTCCAGGCTCCTAGTGGTCCTGGCCCTCGTCGGGGCACCGGCGCTGGTCCTACGCGTCCTCTGTGTGGGCGGGAGCTGCCACACGCCGGCCGCCCGGGCGCAGGGCGACGTGCCGTTCTGTTCGCTCCCGAACGAATTCCGCCGAATGATTGCCGCAGGCTTCCGCGAAGGCCGCTCGCCCGACGTGATGGCAGCGACGGCGGGCGTGGGCGCCGTGCAGACCGTCTTCGGGGACACGGCCGTCGTGTCGTGGCCGGGTGGGGTCGGAACCGGCGCCACGAAGGCTCCGCCTGACGATCGGGTGCCGCTCGTCTTCCTCGGTGGTGGCGTGGCTCCGCATGCGATCCCCGACGGTGTCCGCCTCGATTCGGTGGCGCCCACGCTCGAGGAAATCGTGGGGATCCGTCGCGAGCATCCGGAGGTGCGAACCGGTGAAGCGATCGTCGGCGTGGCGACGGCAGGTGCGGGAGCCACTCCACTCGTCGTTCTCATCGCATGGAAGGGCCTCGGCACCTCCGACCTGGAGGCGAGCCCCGAGGCTTGGCCGTTCTTGCGTCGCGCGATCCGGACCGGCGCGGGCACGACCGGGGCAAGGACGGGCTCGTTGCCGCTCGACCCGGCGGCGACACTCACCACGATCGGCGCGGGTGCGTTGCCGTCTTCGCACGGGATCACCGGCACGCTCGTGAGAGATGTCGACGGCGACGTGCGGCGCGCCTGGTCGGGGCGGGACGCGGGATCGGTCATCGCGACGTTCGCCGACGACCTCGATCGCGATCGGGGCGGGGAGCCGCGAATCGTCGCGATCCTGACCGATCCTTCCGATCGTGGGATCGTCGGCGACGGCTGGTACCTCGACGGGAGCGACCACGACACGGTGATCGAGGAAGACCGTCACATCCGGTATGCGCGCCTCGCGCGAGCGATCGTCAGCTCCGAGCGGCTCGGGCGGGATCGTGAGACCGATCTGCTCGGTGTGGTGCTCGCCGGTCCCGTCGAGCAGGTCGATGCGACGACCTCCGATCTGGTGGATGCCCTGCGTCGGCTGGTCCCCGACACGACGTTCGTCGTCGCCGGGACCGGCTCGAACACGGGAACGGATGCTATCGAAGCATCGACCCTCAGCGCCCGCGTGGACCGAGCGATGGGTGCGCCGGTCGTTCAGCGCGCGGCCGCCGGCGGCCTCTTCCTCGATCGAGACGTCCTCGGCGAGCGCCGGCTCACCACCCAGGCCGTCGCCGACGCACTTCGTCGACCGAGCGAGCACGGCGAACCACTGTTCGCCGACGTGTACCCATCGTTCGCCGTCGCCCTCTCACGGTACTGCTGATGTCGACCGATATCGAACCTCGAGCCGTCCAGACGTCTTCGGCTCCCGCCGCTCGCGACCGACCTCCCGTCGGTTGGGTGCTCATCGCGCTCGCCGGAGCCGCGATCGTCGTCCGGGTCGCCGACCCCGCGGACCTGCCGTGGCTGCGGAACCTCATGATCGTCTTCGGCTCCCTGCTGGTCGAGGCGATGCCGTTCATCCTGCTGGGCGCGACCGTTTCGGCCGCCATCGAGGTACTCGTACCCGCCACGGCCTTCGCTCGCATCGCGCTGCTCCCTCGCGGTCTGCAACTGCCCGCGGCGGCCGCAGCGGGCGTGGCGTTCCCCGTCTGCGAGTGTGGCTCGGTCCCTGTGGCGCGGCGGCTCGCTGCCAAGGGTCTGTCGCCGGGCGCGGCCGTCACGTTCATGCTCGCAGCACCCATCGTGAATCCCGTGGTCGTGGCCTCGACCTTCGTCGCCTACCGCGGCAGGGACACGCTCTGGCTCATGGTGCTCGGCCGGCTCGCTCTCGGCTTCATCGTGGCGATGTCGGTGGGCTGGGTCATGGGGCGGCTGCGCTCCGGCGAGTTGCTGCGCGCCCGCGGAGGCCCCGGCGACGCTCACGACGTGGCTGGCGAGGGCATGGAGCCACGGTGGAGGCGATTCTTCGGGCACCTGGCGGGCGACATGGCCTTCATGACGAGGTTCCTGATCGTGGGTGCTGCACTGGCGGCGGCCATCCAGACGTTCGTGCCTCGATCGATCGTGGACGGACTGGCCGGCCTGCCGGTGATCAGCCTGATCGCGATGATGGTGCTCGCGTTCGTGATGTCGTTGTGTTCGGAGTCAGACGCGTTCGTGGCCGCGTCGTTCACCGCGTTCGGCCCTGCGTCGCAGCTCGCGTTCCTGGTGTTCGGGCCGATGGCCGACCTGAAGCTCGCGGCCCTGTATGCGGGCACGTACCGGCAGGGGTTCGTCCGGACGGTGATCGTCGTCGTGGGTGCCACGACGCTCGTCGCGACGCTGTGGATCCAGGTGATCTGGGGATGAGGCCCACGGAGCGGCGGATCAGTGCCGTCCGCGTGGCGACCGGTCTCGTGCTCGGCGCGTGGGCGGGGCTCTTCTGGTTCCTGCTGGCTTCGGACCGGACGTCGCTCTATCTGTCCGGGCGCACGGCGTGGCTCGTACCGGTTGGCGCCGTGCTCGCGACCATCGGAGCCATCGGTCGCCTTGCATCGGTTCGGGGAGCCGAACCGGAACCGCTCGGCGCTCGAGAGACGTGGGTGCTCGGTGGGATCGTACTCCCCGTGGTGCTGCTGATCGCGTTGCCGCCTGCGACGCTCGACTCCTTCGCGGTGAGGCAACGGTCGGATTCGACGGGCATCGGATCGAGCGCCCGCATCGTGGACGGCCCGATCGACCTGGTCGACGTGGCCGCGGCACAGGCGGTCGCCGAGGCCGAGCGAGCACTGCGCTCACGAGCGGGCGAGCGTGTCACCCTCGACGGGTTCGTCACCGAGGTTCCGGGCGAGGCCGATCGCTTCAAGCTCACGCGATTCGTCATCACGTGTTGCGTGGCCGACGCGACGATCAGCTCCGTCACGGTGGTCGACGCGCCTCCCGGCTCGTTCGCAACCGATCGATGGGTTCGGGTCACCGGCCCCATCTACCCGCTGGGTGGGACCGTCTTCGTGCAGGCGGAGTCCGTCCGGCAGATCGAACAGCCTGCCGACCCCTACCTCACACCGTGAGCCAAGGCCGGGCATCCTCGACCGAGGCACGGTCCGGCGCATGTCGGTCGGGGGCGACGCTCACGCGGAGAGAGTGATCGGATCACCGCGCTCCTCGCGCGAGGCGACGGTCGCCGCGAGCCACGTCGTGATCGGCATCGCTGCGACGAGACCGATCGAGCCGACCAAGGTACGCACGATCTCCGTCGCGACGACCTCGCTTCCGACGAGTTGTCCGAGTGGCTGCCCCGACAGCTGGAACAGGATCAGCAGGGGGAGCGACGCTCCCGCATAGGCGAGTGCGAGCGTGTTCACGATCGACCCCACGTGGTCCCTGCCGACGCGCATCCCCGACCGGAACAGTCCCCGAGCGTCGAGCTCGGGATCGGCAGCGCGGATCTCCCAGATGGCCGACGTCTGCGTGACCGCGACATCGTCGATCGCACCGAGCGCGCCGATCACGATGCCGGCGAGCAGCAGGCCGGCGACGTCGATCTGTATGCCGACGGCCTGCACGATGAATGCGGACTCCGACGCGAGGCCGGAAAGCTTGGCGAGCGGCGTCCAGACGATCGACAGCACGAGGGTCAGGCAGACCCCGGTGAGCGTGCCGAGCACGGCGACGGTGGTCTGTCGGCTGAACCCGTGAGCAAGGTAGAGCACGACGAACCCGATCGCGCCGGCTCCGATCGAGGCGACGAGGATCGGCGAGCTGCCCTCGAGGATCGCCGGGATCACGAAGGCGAGCAGGATCACCACCGAGACGCCGAGCCCCACCAAGGCCGCGAGTCCCCGTAGTCGCCCGAGCAACACGACCGAACCACCGAAGATCAAGGCCAACCAGAGCAGAGATGGGGAGCGGATCCGGTCGTAGAAGCCGTAGGGCATCCCTGGGATCTCAGCGGGCGGTCGCTCGAGCAGGACCTCTTCGTCGACGGCGAGATCGGGCGACGAAGGGATGTCCGGCAACTCGAGCCTCACCCTCGTGCCCCGGTCGGGCCCCTCTCCGACGAACAGAGCGATGCTCCTGCAAGCGGGTGCGCCCGGGGCAGGTGACGGCGCCGCCCCTTGGCCCCCGGCTGCCCCGGTCGTGGAACCACAAGGAGCGACCTCGATGGAAGAGACCCGGGCCCTCACGATCTCGCCCCTCCGGAGCACATCCGCGCTGTTGGAGCGCTCGAGCTCACCCGGCCACAACAGCACCATCCCCGTCGCGATCGCGATCGCGATCGCGACCGTCAGGCCGGTCAGCACTGGATGCGCCGACGTCCGATGTCCGGCGTGAGCCACGGCGCCAACGTACTGGCCGCCCCCCGCCGATGCATCTACCTACGACCTTCTCCCCACCGGTGAGTACGTAGCTCCTCGCGATCGAACTCAAGCGAGACCCCCTCGCTCGCCGACACGCCAGGCACATGGGATGCGGAGGAAACAGATGATGCAGGGGGAAACGGCGCGAAGGGCGCTGGCGATCGGTGTGGCAGGTTGCGTGCTGCTGGCAGGTCTGATCGCCGCTGCCAACGCGGAGTCGTCGGTCAAGGTCGCGCTGCGACAGAAGCACGACATCCAGGCCCGGATCGACGAGCTCCATGAGACGCGTCGCGTCCGTCGGGTCGAACTGCACCAACGGATCAAGAAGGCACAAGCTCTGCTCCGCGAGGCTCCGGGCGTCACCAGGGTCGGGGATCAGGAGCGTGTCCGAGAGTTCCGTCAGCGTCAGCTCAAGGAGATCGCGAAGGCCCGCGCTCGCGAGCGCCGGCTGATCAGGAACATACGGAAGCGGGTCCTCGTGCTACGGGCGAAGCGGTACGACATCGCTTCATGGATCAGCTCCCTGCCGTTGCAGCGCTGCCCCGTGGCGGGAATCCCGGTCGTGTCCGACAACTTCGGAGTGATCCGAGAGATGCCGGGGACGCCACGGCACATCCACCAAGGCAACGACATCATGGCGCCGACCGGGACCCCGATCGTCGCCCCGTTCGACGGCGAGGCGGTCGCAGGCCAGAACTACCTCGGCGGCCAGTCCGTGCACGTCTACGGCGCGGCCGGCTACGTCTACAACGCCCACCTCTCCTCGTACGGGAAGCTCGGAGCCGTGAAGGCCGGCGACGTGGTCGGTTACGTGGGCATCACCGGGAACGCGACGGCCCCGCACAACCACTTCGAATGGCATCCCGGGGACGGGCCCGCGGTCGATCCGTTCCAGTTCCTCGCCGTGGTGTGCTGAGCGCCGGGACGATCGACTACGCGCAGGCGCGACAGGTGCCGATCAGGTCCAGGCGATGGCGGACCTGGGCGAACCCGCTGCGCTTGGCCAGCCGGTCGGCCGTGCGGTCCATCGTGGACTCGACGTGCGACGGGATCGTGACGTCTTCCACCTTGCCGCAGTTCGAGCAGATCAGGTGGTGATGGTGCTCGGTGAGCTCCTCGGTGAGCTCGAACCGGGCGAACCCCTCCTCGGTGATCACACGACGCACGACGCCCGCCTGCTCGAGCACCGCGAGGTTCCGGTAGACGGAGCTCTGCGGGCCGGTGCGCGCCCGGACGATCTCGGCGGTCGACAGCGGCTTCCGTGCGCGCTCGAGCACTGCGACCAGCTCCTGGCGCTGCGCCGTGAAGCGCTGCCCGACACCACGGAGCCGTCTGGTAACCGTGGAGTGCAGATCGGTGGTCACGGATCGAATCATACGTCCGCCTCGACGGTGCCACGGATGCGACGCACCGTTCTCGATGCGACCGCAACGACCACGAACACGCCGGCGGCGACCAGCACGATCGTGCCGCTGGGAGCGGAGCCCGCCATGCGCGAAACGGCGAGCCCGGCGATCGACGCACCGATCCCGATCGCGACGGAGATCGTGAGCGAGCCTTTGAACGAACGGGCGATCATCTGGGCGGCGGCGACGGGCAACACCATCATCGCCGCCACGAGCAGGATCCCCACGACCTGCATCGCTGCCACGACCGCGACGGCCGTGAGCACCGCGAGCAGGAGGTTCAGGGCACCCACCGGCACGCCTGCCACCTGCGACCACTCCTCGTCGGTGACGACGGAGAACAGTGCTCGCCGCAACGC
>Ga0256867_10000744_pt1 | contig 13173 bp, 7 predicted proteins | sample RVTome_15_FD_185939 | JGI IMG/M metagenome (GOLD analysis project Ga0256867, IMG submission 185939) | Soil microbial communities from uranium-contaminated site in the Upper Colorado River Basin, Wyoming, United States - RVT150D86 (HiSeq) ... | reverse complement strand
CTCCGGTCGCAGCCGAGTGCCCCGACAGGCCCGGCAGGGCTCCTCGGTCAGGTACGGCCGCAGATCCTCGAACGCCTCGCCCCCGTCGTGCCCGTCCTCGTCGTTCGGGGTGGGGTCGAGGCGCAGGAGGGTCTCCACGCGCCGGCGCAGGTAGGGCACGACGCCGGGGAAGCCGGCCTCGTCCCCGTGGAGCAGCGTCTCGCGGGCGCGGGCGGGGAGGTCGCGCACGGGCGCCTGGAGCGAGAAGCCGTTCCTCTCGGCCACCTCCTCGAGCGCATCGCGAAGCAGGCGCGGCCCGTGGCGATGCCACGGCCGGATCGCGCCGTCGAGGACGCTGCGGGTGTCGTCGGGGATCACCCGGTCGGGGTCGACGGCCCACCGCTGCCCGAGGCCGTCGCAGCCGGGGCAGGCTCCCTGCGCGCTGTTGAAGGAGAAGGCGCGCGGGTTCAGCGGGGGAACCGACACGTCGCAGCGGGCGCAGGCGAGCTTGCGGCTGAGGAGCCGCTCGCCCCGCCCGTCGATCGAGACGAGCACCACTCCGCCGGCGAGCTCGAGCGCCTTCTCGAGGCTCCCCCGAAGGCGGCGCACGGCGCTCGGCCGCAGCACGAGCCGGTCGACGAGAACGTCGATGCGATGGCTGCGCCGGGGGTCGAGCGCAGGGGGGTCGTCCAGGTGCACCGCGTGCCCGTCGATCCGGGCGCGGAGGAACCCCGCGGCCCGGGCCGCGGCGAGCTCCTTGCGGAAGCCGCCCTTGCGCCCCCGGGCCACCGGCGCGGCGATGACGGCGACCCGCCCCGGGGTGCGGCCGAGGAGCCGCTCGGCGATCTGCTCGGCGTTCTGCGGCGCGATGGGCTGAGCGCACCGCGGGCAGTGGGCGCGGCCGAGGGTCGCGAAGAGCACCCGGAGATGATCGTAGACCTCCGAGACCGTCCCCACCGTGGAGCGGGGATGGGCCACCGTCGTGCGCTGCTCGATGGCGATCGCCGGCGACAGGCCGCTCACCGACTCGACGTCGGGCCGCTCCATCTGCTCGAGGAACTGTCGGGCCCACGGCGAGAGGCTCTCCACGAACCGCCGCTGCCCCTCCGCGTAGAGCGTGTCGAAGGCCAGGCTGCTCTTGCCCGAACCCGAGGGGCCGGTGATGACGACCAGCCGGTTGCGCGGGATGTCGCAGTCGACGCCCCTCAGGTTGTGGACCCGGGCGCCCCGGATCGCGATCGGCTCGTCTCTGAGGTCGCTTCCCACGGCAGTCGAATTACCCATTTTAGCGGAGACCGGGCCCGGTGGGCGGCGTTTCCGCCCGGCGCGGGGTCGTGCTAACGTCGAAGGCTTCGGGGACCCATCAAATCTGGCGAGAGGAGGCCAAATGCCCAGAAAGGCCGCCGCGGCTCCGGTCGGCGACCGGCGTTATGTGCAGGCGGTGGATCGGTTCGAGAAGGCCATGAAGGCGTTTGGCCGCAAGGACTTCGACCGGGCAGCTGCCCTCCTGGACAGCTTCATCGACGAGCACGAGGACCACCCCGATCTGGTCGAGAGGGCCCGCGCCTACCGTGCCATGTGCGACAAGGGCGCCCGGGGCCGCAGGCCGGCGAGGCCACGCGGCTTCGAGGAGCTGCTCAACTACGGTGTCGTCCTGCACAACCGGGGCGAGTTCGCCGAGGCGGTGCGCTATCTGCGTCAGGCGGTGGAGAAGCACCCCCGCAACGAGCACGCCCTGTACTGTCTCGCCGCCGCCCAGGCCCGGGCCGGTGACCACGGCGCGGCGCTCAAGGCCCTGCGGTCGGCCATCCACGCGAACCCGGCGAGCCGCACCCAGGCCCGGCAGGACCCCGATTTCGTCCCCCTGCGCGGGGAGCACGAGTTCCAGGCGCTCATGTCCCCCGCGCTCCTCTGAGCCGGGGCGGTCCGGATGGGAGGGGAGAGGCCGGTGGAGAACGACAGACCGCGACCGCCCGCGAGGCCCTCGGAGTCGGACGCGCGCCGACGCGACGAGCGCATGGTGGAGCTGCTGGGCGGCGGGGTCCTCGTGGACGATCCCTCGACCACCCACGTCGCGGCGGACGCGGTGGTCGAAGCCGGGGCGCGGCTGCGTCCGTTCACGATCCTCGAGGGCCGCTCGGTGATCCGCGAAGGGGCGGTGGTCGGGCCCTTCGTGCGCCTCGTCGACGTCGAGGTCGGGAAAGGCGCCCAGATCCTCGACCACTGCCTGCTCCGCGAGTGCGTGATCGGCGAGGGGGCGAGCGTCGGACCATTCGCCCACGTGCGCCCGCACAGCCGGATCGGGAGCGGGGCGCGAGTGGGCAACTTCGTGGAGCTGAAGAACACCGCTCTCGGCGCGGGGGCGAAGGCCTCGCACCTGTCCTACCTCGGCGACGCCACGGTGGGGCCCGGAGCGAACATCGGGGCGGGCACGATCACCTGCAACTACGACGGCGTGAGGAAGCATCCCACCCGCATCGAGGCCGGCGCCTTCGTCGGCAGCGACGCCGTCCTCGTCGCCCCGGTCACGGTGGGCGCGGGGGCCTACGTCGCGGCGGGCAGCACGGTGACCGAGGACGTGCCCGAGGACGCCCTCGCCCTCGGCCGCGCCCGCCAGGTGGTCAAGCCCGGCTGGGCCGCCCGGCGGCGGGCGGCCCAGGCCGAGGAGAAGAAGGGCTGAGCCCCGGGCGCGGCGGACCGTGCGCGCCGCCCTGGGTCCCCCCAGCCCGCGCCGCGCCCTGAGAGGGCGCGTCCGGAGGTTCGCAAGGTGTGTGGCATCGTCGGCTACGTGGGGGGACGCGACGCCGTCCCCGTGATCCTCGACGGGTTGCGGCGGCTCGAGTACCGCGGATACGACTCGGCGGGCGTGGCCGTCGTCCACAAGGACACGCTGCACCGCCGCCGCTCGGCGGGCAAGCTCGATCGGCTGGCCGCGAGCCTCGCCGCCGAGCCGCTCGTCGGCGAGTGGGGCCTGGGCCACACCCGCTGGGCGACCCACGGCCGGCCGACCGAGGAGAACGCCCATCCCCACCAGGACTGCTCGGGGCGCATCGTGGTCGTCCACAACGGGATCGTCGAGAACCATCTCGAGATCAAGACGCGCCTGGTCCAGGGCGGCCACCGGTTCGTGACCCAGACCGACACCGAGGCGATCGCCCACCTCGTGGAGTCGCTCTACGAGGGCTCCCTCGAGAGCGCCGCCCGCGCGGCGCTCCCGCAGCTGCGGGGCGTCTACGCCCTGGTCCTGCTGCACCGGGACGAGCCCCAGCGCCTCGTCGCCGCGCGGATGGGACCACCGCTCGTCGTCGGCCTGGGCGAGGGGGAGCACTTCGTGGCCTCGGACGTGCCGGCGCTGCTGCCCCACACGCGCGACTTCCTCTTTCTCGACGACGGCGACGTCGCGACGGTCACTCCCGGCCTCGTCAGCGTCAGGACCCTTTCCGGGGCGGAGGTGGTGCGCGAGCCGCAGCGGGTGGCGTGGAACGCGGTCCAGGCCGAGAAGGGCGGCTACCGCCACTTCATGCTGAAGGAGATCCACGAGCAGCCGCGCAGCATGCGCGACACGCTCCTCGGAAGGTTCAGCCTCGAGGAGGGCGAGCTGCGGCTCGAGGAGCTCGGGCCCGCGGCCGAGGGGCTGCGCGACGCCTCGCGGCTCATCCTGCTCGCGTGCGGGACCAGCTGGCACGCCGCGCTGGTCGGGAAGTTCCTCGTGGAGCGCCTCGCGGGCCTCCCCGCCGAGGTCGACTACGGCAGCGAGTTCCGGTATCGGACCCCGCTCGTCGGGCCCGGCGCCGTGGCGGTCGCCATCAGCCAGAGCGGCGAGACGGCCGACACCCTCGCCGCGTTCCGAGAGGCCCGCTCCCGCGGCGCCCTCCCCGTCGCGATCTGCAACGTGCGCGGCTCCATGCTCACGCGCGAGGCCACCGGCTCCCTCCTCACCCACGCGGGGCCGGAGATCGGCGTGGCCTCGACCAAGGCCTTCACCGCGCAGCTCGTCGCCCTCGCCCTTCTCGCCCTGCACCTCGGCCGCCTGCGGGGCCGGCTGTCGGCCGACGAGTGCCGGGCCCACCTCGCCGCCCTCACGCGGATCCCGCACCTCATGGAGCAGGCGCTCGGGCGCGAGAGGGAGGTCGAGGAGCTCGCCCGGCGCCTGACCCAGGCGCGGGACTTCCTCTACCTCGGCCGGGGCGTGAACTACCCGATCGCGCTCGAGGGCGCGCTGAAGCTCAAGGAGATCTCGTACCTCCACGCCGAGGGCTACCCCGCGGGCGAGATGAAGCACGGTCCGATCGCCCTCGTCGACGACGGTCTGCCGGTCGTGGCGCTGTGCCCGGCCGGCCAGGTGTACGAGAAGATGCTGTCCAACGTCCAGGAGGTGAAGGCCCGGGGCGGGCGCGTGATCGCGGTCGCCTCGAGCGGGGACTCCGAGCTGCGCTCGCTCCTCGACGGACCCGGCGACGCCGTCCTCGAGGTGCCGGAGTGCCCGGAGCTGTGGTCCCCCTTCCTGACCGTCCTGCCCCTCCAGCTCCTCGCCTATCACGTTGCTCTCCGCGCGGGGCGGGACGTCGACCAGCCTCGCAACCTCGCCAAGTCGGTGACGGTGGAGTGAAGGCCTCTCCGGGCGGGGTCGCCGGGCCTTCCGCCGTGCTGAGCGGCCTCAACGACCGCCAGCGCGAGGCCGTGCTCGCGGTCGAGGGTCCGGTCCTGATCCTCGCCGGCGCCGGGAGCGGAAAGACGCGCGTCATCACCCATCGGATCGCCCACCTCGTGCTCGACCGCGCGGTGCCGTCCGAGGCCATCCTCGCCGTCACCTTCACCAACAAGGCGGCCGCGGAGATGCGGGCCCGGGCCGAGGCGCTGCTTGCCGGAGAAGGGCTGCGGAGCGTGCTGTCGACGTTCCACAGCTTCTGCGTGCGGCTGCTCCGGCGCGAGGCGAGCGCGGCCGGGCTCGACCCCCGTTTCCTCATCTACGACGAGGACGACCAGCTCGCGGCGGTTCGCGAGGCGATGCGCGCCCTCGACGTCTCCGAGAAGCTGCACCCTCCGCGGCGGCTGCTGTCGCGCATCTCCGCCCGCAAGAACTCGGGGCGGGCCGGGGAGGGGGGCGAGGGGCCGGGGGCGAGCCTCGCCCTGCGGGTGGAGGAGCGGTACCGCCTGGTCCTCGACGCCGCGGGTGCCCTGGACTTCGACGACCTGCTCGTGCGCGCGGTGAGGCTGCTCGAGGGGGACGCCGGGGTCCGCGAGGCCTGGCGGCGGCGGTTCCCGTTCCTGCTGGTCGACGAGTACCAGGACACGAACCGGGTGCAGTACGACCTCGTGCGCCTCCTCGCCGGACCCGGGGGCAACGTCACCGCGGTCGGGGACGAGGACCAGTCGATCTACTCGTGGCGCGGCGCCGACATCTCGAACATCCTCGACTTCGAGACCGACTTCCCGGGCGCGCGCGTCTTCCGGCTCGAGGAGAACTACCGCTCGAGCCAGGCCATCCTCGACGTGGCCGCCGCCCTCGTCGAGCGCAACGTCCGCCGCAAGGGCAAGCTCCTGCGCGCGGTGCGCAAGGGCGGCGAGACGGTGCGGCTGCACGAGGCGGCGGACGAGTACGAGGAGTCGGCGTGGGTGGTCGAGCGGATCGCCGCCTCGCGCGGGCGGGGGCGCTCCGCCGTGCTCGTTCGCATGAACGCGCAGAGCCGCCTCTTCGAGGAGGCGCTGCTGCGAGCGCGGCTGCCCTACCTCGTGCTCGGCGGGGTGGGCTTCTACGAGCGCAAGGAGGTGAAGGACCTCCTCGCCTACTTGAGGCTCGTGATGAACCGTCGAGACGCGGTGGCGTTTCGCCGCGTGGTGAACGTGCCGCCCCGCGGCATCGGGGCGCGGACGCTGGACGAGATCGACCGCGCGGCCGCCGCCTCGGGGGAGAGCCCGTGGGAGGCGATGGTGCGCCTCGTCGATGAAGCCGCCCTCGCGTCGCGGGCGCTGGTTCCGCTGCGGCGGTTCCGCGAGATGGTGGAGACGCTGGCCGACGAGGCGGCGCCGCTCGGCGTCCGCGCGCTGCTCGAGCGCACGCTCGAGGCGACGGGCTACGCCGCCGCCCTCGCCCGGGAGGACACGCAGGAGAGCCAGGACCGCCTCGAGAACCTCGCCGAGCTCGTCGCCGCCTCCTCCGAGTACGAGACCCGGGAGGAGGCGCCGAGCCTCGCCGGCTTCCTCGACCGCGCCGCGCTGCTGTCGGAGACCGACCGTCTTCGCGACGACGTCCCCGTTCTCCTGCTGACGCTGCACGCGGCCAAGGGCCTCGAGTTCGAGTCCGTCTTCCTTCCCGGCCTCGAGGAGGGCCTGCTGCCCCACTCGCGAAGCCTCACCGGGCCCGAAGCGCTCGAGGAGGAGCGGCGGCTGTGCTACGTCGGCATGACCCGGGCCATGGAGCGCCTCCACCTCAGCTGGGCCCGCAGCCGGCAGGTCTTCGGCCAGCGGAGGCTCTCCGAGCCGAGCCGCTTCCTGGCCGAGATCCCGGCCGGGCATCTCGCGAGATCGGGAGGTCTCGTGGCGGCGCCGCCGTCCCGGGGAGCCTCAGCGAGGGCCCGGCCCGATGCGGCGCCCCCGCGCTCCTGGCCGGACGCGCCGGCGGGGCCCGCCCCCGGCGGCGACGAGCTGCGGCCCGGCGTCAGGGTCCGGCACCCGCTCTTCGGGGTGGGGACGGTGCTGCGGCGCGAGGGCGAGGGCGAGGACCTGAAGCTCGCCGTTTCGTTTCCCGGCATCGGCGCGAAGAAGCTGGTCGCCCGCTACGCGGGACTCGAGGTGGTCTGAGAGACCGGACGCAGGATCCGGGCGACCGCCACGACGGCGCGCGGGCGCCCGGGGACGGCGTCTACGCCCTGGGCTCCAGGCTCTGGACCACCCAGCGCGAGATCGTGCGGGGACCGCCGCGCTCGCGCTCGAGCTCGTACTTGCGCAGCGTCATCACGTAGGGCTGGACCTGGCCGTCGATCGTCAGCTCGAGGTCGAGCTGTTTGGACAAGACCTCGCCCTCGAGCTCCTCGAGTCCCTCGACCTGGCCGACCGAGAGCTGGGTGTTGCGCTGCTCGCGCTCGACCGCTCGCTTCGCCTCGGCGAGCTGGGCCTTGAGCTCGCGGTCCCTCGTGTTGAACCCGCTCCACTTGTCGGCGATGGGCTGGAGCGAGGCGGGGACGGACTTCCCGTCCTTCTGGAGCTCGCGCACGCGGTCGAGCTTGGGGTAGATCTCGAGGTCGTTGCCCCAGGCCCGGGCTTCCTTCATGTTCTCGGCGACGGCGGCTTCGAGCTCCTTCTGCTTCTTCACGAGCTCGGGCAGGGGCGCCGGGGCTCGGCTTTCCGCGCCCACGGAAACCAGCTTGTAGTCCTGGACCTCCTTGTCGAGGGAGACCATCGCGAAGCTGGTGAGGGTGTTGGTGTCGTTGGCCCGCAGGGCGGTGAAGTACTGGTCGACGACCGTCTTCTCGCCGCCCCCGCAGGCCAGCCCCGCGACGGCCAGGCCCAGCGCCAATCCGAGTGCTGTCGGCTCCCTCATGGATCCTCCTTGGACGCCCCGGGCGCCCCGCCCGTCGGTGCCGGGCTGCCCGGGCTCTCTTCGTCGTCCTCTCGTTCGGCCAGGCGGGCCACCGACACGAGGTGGTCGCCCTCCTCGAGCTGGATGAGGCGAACTCCCTGCGTGTTGCGTCCGATGATCGAGATGTCCGCCGTGTTCAGCCGGATGATCATACCCTTTTCGGTGATCAGCATCACCTGTTCTTCGCCGCGCAGGTACTTCACTCCCACCACCGGTCCGTTGCGGCGGGACGTCTTGATGTTGATGAGGCCCTTGCCGCCCCGGCTCTGGAGCCGGTACTCCTCGAGAAGCGTGCGCTTCCCGAACCCGTTGGCGGTCACCGTCAGCACCGCCCCCCCCGCCCGCACCACCGCGAGGGACACGACGGCGTCGTCCTTGTCGAGGTCGATCCCCTTGACGCCGTAGGCCGTGCGTCCCATCGGCCGGGCGTCGCTCTCCTTGAAGTGGATCGCCATGCCCTGCTCGGTGGCGATGAGCAGCTCGTCGCCCCCCGAGGTCACCACGGCGTCGATCAGGGTGTCGCCCTCCTCGATGGAGAGCGCGATGATCCCGGACGGACGCGGGTTCGAGAAGGCCTCGAGGCGCGTTTTCTTCACGATGCCCTTGCGGGTGGCGAGGAGGACGTGGGCGCCGGAGAGGAAATCCCGCACCGAGCAGAACGCGGCGATCTTCTCGCCGGGCTGCATCGAGACCAGGTTGACGACGGCCTTGCCCTTGCCCTGGGGACCGACGTCGGGGACCTCGTGGACCTTGAGCCAGTGGATCCGTCCGCGGTCGGTGAAGATCAGGATGTAGGAGTGGGTGGAGGCGATGAAGAGGTCGCTGACGAAGTCCTCCTCGCGCGTCCGCATGCCCACCCGGCCGCGCCCGCCACGCTTCTGGGCCCGGTAGCTGGTGATCGAGGTCCGCTTGATGTAGCCGCTGTGCGTGATCGAGATCGCGACGTCCTCCTCGGCGATGAGGTCCTCGACGCCGATCTCGTTCGTGGCGTCGAGGATCTCGGTGCGACGTGGGTCGCCGTGCGCCTCGCGGAGCTGCTCGAGCTCCTCCGTGATGATGCGGTCGATGCGCCGCGGGTTGGCGAGGATGTCCTTGAGGTCGGTGATGCGGGCGCGCGTCTCCTCGAGCTCGTCGATGATCTTCTGCCGCTCCATCCCGGTCAGGCGCTGGAGCTGGAGCTTGAGGATCTCGTCGGCCTGGATCTGCGACAGCGAGAAGCGGGTGACGAGGCCGCTCCGGGCCTCCTCCGGGTTCTTCGAGCCCCGGATGAGGGCGATGACCTCGTCGAGGTGGTCGAGGGCGATGACGTAGCCCTCGAGGACGTGGGCCCGGGCCTCGGCCTTGCGCAGCTCGTACGCGGCGCGGCGGCGCACGACCTCGCGCCGGAAGTCCACGAACAGCTCGCAGGCCTCGAGGAGGCTCAGGACACGCGGGCGCTGGTCGACGATCGCCAGGAAGTTGACCCCGAACGTGTCCTGGAGCGGGGTGTGCTTGTAGAGGTTGTTGAGGACGACCTGGGCCGGCTCGCCCCTCTTGACGTCGACGACGACGCGCATCCCCTGCCGGCCGCTCTCGTCGCGCACGTCGGCGATGCCCTTGACGCGGTCCTCGCGGGCGAGCTCGGCGATCTTCTCGATGAGCCGGGCCTTGTTGACCTGGTAGGGGATCTCGGTGACGACGATCGACTCGCGGTCTCCCTTGCGCAGCTCGATCTCGGCGCGCGCCCGCATGACCACGCTGCCCCGGCCGGTGCGGTACGCCTGTCGGATCCCCGCGCGGCCGAGGATGAGGCCCGCCGTCGGGAAGTCCGGGCCGGGGATGCGCTCGAGGAGCCCCTCGAGCCGCTCGTCGGGCGTGAGGTCCGCGCTTTCGAGGAGGAACACGAGCCCGTCGACGATCTCGCCCAGGTTGTGGGGAGGGACGTTGGTCGCCATTCCGACGGCGATGCCGGCCGCGCCGTTGACGAGGAGGTTCGGAAGGACGGTGGGCAGGACCGACGGCTCGGTCGAGCTGTCGTCGTAGGTGGGCTGGTAGTCGACCGTGTCGCGCTCGATGTCCTCCATCATCGAGGCGCCCAGGCGGGTGAGACGGGCCTCGGTGTAGCGCTGGGCGGCGGGGGGATCCCCGTCGATCGACCCGAAGTTGCCCTGGCCGTCGACGAGGGGGGCCCGCATGTTGAACGGCTGGGCCATGCGGACGAGCGTGTCGTAGATCGCGGCGTCGCCGTGGGGATGGTAGTTCCCCATCACCTCGCCGACGATCTTGGCGCACTTGCGGTAGGGACGCCCGGGCTGCAGCCCCATCTGCTGCATCCCGTAGAGCACCCGGCGGTTGGCGGGCTTGAGGCCGTCGCGGACGTCGGGCAGGGCGCGGCCGATGATGACGGACATGGCGTAGTCCATGTAGGACTGGCGCATCTCGTCCGCGATGTTGGTGGGGATGCGGCTGTGGGCGATCGCGTCGCTGTCCATGTTCCTCGGGGGCTCCGCGCGCGGCTCCGGGCGTGCGTGCCGGTGTGCGCTAGATGTCCAGGTTCCTCACGTTGAGCGCGTTCTCCTCGATGAACTGGCGTCGCGGCTCGACCGCGTCGCCCATGAGGGTGGTGAAGATGTTCTCGGCCACCTCGTCGTCCTCGAGGCGGACCTGGAGCAGGGTGCGCGTCGCGGGCTCCATCGTCGTCTCCCACAGCTCCTCGGCGTTCATCTCGCCGAGGCCCTTGTAGCGGGAGATCGAGATGCCGCGACGCCCCTCCGCCAGGACGTGGGCGACGAGGGCCTCGCGGGAGTCGACCGTGACCTCGCCCCCGTCGATGATCGTGAGCGGCGGGTGGTCGACCTCGCGGATCTCCTCGTAGGCGGAGTAGAGCGCCCTGTAGTCGGCGGAGGCCACGAAGACGTCGCCGACGCGGGTCTCGCGGGTGTGCCCGTTCACCCCCAGCTGGAGGACGATCTCGAAGACGCCGTGCTCCTCGTCCCTCTCGAGGACGACGTCGATCCCGCGGTCGCGCAGCGGCTTGATGAGGGCGAGAAGCCGATCCTTGTCCGAGAAGGTCTCGGCGTCCCTGATCCGTTCGCGGAGCAGCCGCTCCACGAGCTCGCGCGGGACGCCGCGCCTCTGGATCCGCTCGAGGTGCTTGCCCACCGCCACCATCCGTCCCACGACGTGGGCGAGGTGCTTTCCCTCGATCTCGGCCCCGGTGGAGAGCCGGACGCGGCGGTTCTCCGCCGCGCGGTCGAGGAGGAACGCGTCGAGCCCGTGCTCGTCCTTGATGTAGGTCTGCGACTTGCCGTGCTTGACCTTGTAGAGCGGCGGCTGCGCGATGTAGAGGTGGCCGCGCTCGATGAGCTGCTTCATCTGGCGGAAGAAGAACGTCAGCAGCAGCGTGCGGATGTGGCTGCCGTCGACGTCGGCGTCGCACATGATGATGATCCGGTGATAGCGCAGCTTGCCGACGTCGAAGTCCTCCTTGCCGACGCCGGTTCCGAGCGCCGTGATGATGTTGCGGATCTCCTCGGAGGACAGGGTCTTGTCGAGCCGCGCCTTCTCGACGTTGAGGATCTTCCCGCGCAGCGGGAGGACCGCCTGGAACGTGCGGTCGCGGCCCTGCTTGGCGGACCCGCCAGCCGAATCGCCCTCGACGAGGAAGATCTCGCTTTTCTCCGGGTTGCGCTCCTGGCACTCGGCGAGCTTCCCGGGGAGGCCGGCGCCGTCGAGCGCGCCCTTGCGTCGGGTGAGGTCGCGGGCCTTGCGGGCGGCCTCGCGCGCACGGGCGGCGTCGAGGATCTTGCCCGCGATCCGCTTGGCCTCGGCCGGGTTCTCCTCGAGAAAGCTCGAGAGGCGCTCGTTGACGAGGCTCTCGACGATGCCCTTGACCTCGGAGTTGCCGAGCTTGCCCTTCGTCTGCCCCTCGAACTGGGGGTTGGGGACCTTGACGCTCACGACGGCGCACAGGCCCTCGCGCGTGTCCTCGCCGTCGAACCCGGCGGAGCCCTCCTTGAGCAGCCCGGACGACATGGCGTAGCCGTTGAGGCTGCGGGTGAGGCCGCCGCGGAAACCCGCCAGGTGGGAGCCGCCGTCGTGGGTGTTGATGTTGTTCACGTACGTGTGGATGTTCTCGGCGTAGCCGTCGTTCCACTGGAGCGCGATGTCGACGACCACTCCCTCGCGCTCGCCGCCGATCACGACGGGCTGGGAGGGCAGCGTCTCCTTGTTGCGGTTGAGGTGGACGACGAAGGAGGCGATGCCGCCCTCGTACTGGAAGCGGTGCCGCTTGTTGTCGCGCTCGTCCTCGAGCGTGATGAGGATGCCGCGGTTGAGGAAGCTCAGCTCGCGGAGCCGCTGGGAGAGGGTGTCGAAGCTGAAGGTGGTGGTCTCGAAGATCTGGGGGTCGGGCTTGAAGGTGATCTTGGTGCCGCGGCGGTCGGTGACGCCGGTGTTCTCGAGCCTGGTCGTGGGGATGCCGCGGGAGTACGACTGGCGGTAGACCTTGCCGGCGCGGAGGATCTCGACCTCGAGGCTCTCGGAGAGGGCGTTGACGACCGAGACTCCGACGCCGTGCAGGCCCCCCGAGACCTGGTACGACTTCTTGTCGAACTTGCCCCCGGCGTGGAGCTTCGTGAGCACGACCTCGGAGGCGTCGAGCTCGGGCATCGCGGGGTGGGGGCCGACCGGGATGCCCCGGCCGTCGTCGACGACCGTCACCGAGTTGTCGATGTGGATGGTGACCGCGATCTCGGTGCAGTAGCCGGCGAGGGCCTCGTCGACGGAGTTGTCGACCACTTCGTAGACGAGGTGGTGCAGGCCCGACTCGCCGGTGGAGCCGATGTACATCGCGGGGCGGACGCGGACCGCTTCGAGGCCCTCGAGGACTCGGATGGCTTCGGCGCCGTACTCGCCGCCGGGGCGGTCGGGGTCGTTGGAAGAGAACTCGTTCATGGGGCGACTTCCGTCCTGAGTGGGCTCACGCGCAGCGGACCTCTCCCGCGGAGACGTTGAAGACCTGACCGAGCGGCCGGAGGCTCTCGGCCCACGGAGCGTGGGCGCTCGTCACCAGCGCCTGGCCTCGGCCAACGACCTGCGACAGCACCGCCCCGGCGCGCTCGGGGTCGAGCTCGGAGTCGAGGTCGTCGAGCAGTGCCACCGCGGAGCGACCGGTCTCCTCGCGATAGACCTCGAGCGCCGCGAGGGCGAGGGCGAGCAGGAGGCTGCGGGCCTGCCCGGCCGAGGCTTCCTCCGAGGCCTCGCGCCCGTCGACGAGGAGCCGGACCGCGTCGCGGTGGGGTCCGGCGAGGGTCCGCCCGGCGAAGCGCTCGCGGGACTGGAGCCGGTGCAGATCGGCGGCGAGGACACCGGACTCCTCCGCCTCGCTGGGGGCGGCGGAAGGCTCGAGCGCCATGTCGTAGCGCTCGCCCGCCGGGCGGAAGCCCGAATCGAGACACTCACGGAGGCGCTCGACGTAACGGGCCCGGCGCTGCCGGAGCCGGGCGCCGAGCTCGACGAAGCGCTCGGTCCAGGCGTCGAGGTCACGACGGCCCTCGCGCAGAGCGACGTTGCGCTGGAGCAGGACGCGTTCGAGATCGCGCAGGAGCTGCCGGTAGGCCGGCCACAGCGCGGCG
>Ga0256867_10000742_pt1 | contig 13177 bp, 10 predicted proteins | sample RVTome_15_FD_185939 | JGI IMG/M metagenome (GOLD analysis project Ga0256867, IMG submission 185939) | Soil microbial communities from uranium-contaminated site in the Upper Colorado River Basin, Wyoming, United States - RVT150D86 (HiSeq) ... | reverse complement strand
CTGCGCCCGGAGGAGCCGCCCGATGCCGAACGCGGCGGGCACGCCCATGACGATCCCGCCCACCAGCACCACGCCCCCTTCGCGCAGGAAAAGCCGGCGAATCGCCGGGCGGTCCGCCCCCACCGCAATGCGAATGGCGATCTCGTGCTCCCGCTGCTTGACGGCGTAGGCGATCACTCCGTACACGCCGATCAGCGCCAGCAGCGTCGCGAACCCGCCGAATCCGGCAAAGAGCGCCGCCAGGAAGCGCGGCCGTGCCACCTGCTCGTCCACTACCTCGGTGAGGGCGCGGACCGGTCCCACGGGAATTTCCGGGTCGAGCCCGCGTAACACCCCCCTGAGCTCGGCCAACCATGCATCCGGCGCCCCGCCGGTGCGAATCACCAGCCCGGCGGAGCGGCCCGAGGCCTGAAGCAACGGGATATAGACGTCGGCCAGCTCCTCATCGCCGGGCGACTGGGGAGCATTCCTGACCACGCCGATCACGGTGCGCAGCACCGCTGCAGTGTCGGAGGTGACCTGCCCCTCGCGCACCAGCACCCGCTCGCCGTGCCAGCTCCGGCCGGGCCACAGCCGCCGCGCGACCGTTTCGCTGACCACCGCCACGGGCTCGGCGGCGCCGCGATCCCGGACGGTAAACTCGCGCCCCTGGAGGAGCGGCAGTCCCACGGTGGCGAAGTAACCCGGCCCGATGGCGCGCATGCCGGCCACTCCGCCGGTTCCCGCGGGCCCGAGGGGTTGCGGTGCAAACTCGCTGAGCGGCGACGGCATGCTGAGCGCTGCCGCGGTCACGCCCGGCATGCCCTCGAGCGCCGACTGCAATCGCTCGTAGAAGGCGGTTCGCCGAGCGACGTCGGGATAGGTGCGCTCCCTCAAGCCCACCGAGGTGGTGATCACGCGGGCCGGCTGGATCCCCAAGTCCACCGTCAGGAGCCGCGTCACCGTCTGCAGCATCAATCCGCACCCGGTGAGCAGGGCGAGCGATCCGGCCACCTCGACCGCGATGAGCCCGGCCCGGGCGCGCCGCCCGCGGGCGCTCTCCGCGCCGCTCTGCTTCCCGCGGCGCAGCAGGGCAAAGAGCGGACGCCGCATCGTCACCAGGACCGGACCCACCGTCAGCGCCACCGTCAGGAGGAGCAGCAGCACGCCGGTCGCGAGGGCGACGGTGCCGTCGATCGAGAGCGCGGACATTCCTCCGGGCACTCGACGGCCGAGCTGCAGCTCGAGCGCGGGCGCCAGCAGCCGGAGCAGGACAGCGGCCAGGGCGATGCCCAGCGTCGCGGCCGCGCCGACCAGCACCAGCGCCTCCGTGATGAGAAGCCGTGCCACACGGCCCTGCCCCGCGCCAAGCGCGAATCGGACCGCGAGCTCCCGCCGGCGCCGCAGCGCCCGAATCACGGCCAGGAAGGCCACATTGGCGCCACCGATCAGGAGCACCAGGCCGACGGCCCCGGTGAGCGCGTTGAGGATCGGACGGAGCGTCCGGGTGTACTGCTCCTGCACCGGCCGCAGCTCGACAGTGTGCCGTGCGCCCGGGACCGTCGTGCCGGCAGCCACGAGGGCGGTGAGGCGCTGCTCAGCCGTCAAAGCACCAGCCCCTTCGCGCAGCCGCACCAGATAGGGGTAGCTCGCCGCGCGGAGCGGGGTAAGGATCTCGGTGTAAGGATTGAGGTGCCAGAAGCCCGGCGCCAGGACCCCGATCACCGTGAACAGCTCGGGATCGTCCGGACGGTCGCTCACGTAGGCCTCGAACGACCGGCCCACGATGCCGCTGTCTCCCCCGAAACGCCGGCGCCACAGGGCATCGCTCAGCAGCGCCACCTGCGGCCCCCCGGGAACGTACTCCTCCGGCGCGAACCCCCTCCCGAGCGCGGGCTGAATGCCGAGCCCGTGCATGAAGCCGCCGGTGACCCACGCACCGGGCGCGCGTTCCGGGTGGTCGCCGCCGACGAGGTAGAACACGTCGAGATCCCAGGAGATCGGATGCTCGACGACGTCCGCGACGGCATCCCAGGGCAGCGCCGCCAGTCCGCGCGGCATGTCCTGCCCCGGCCGCGCGTAGGAGACGTTGTAGAGCCGGTCCGCGGCGGGATAGGGAAGTGGCCGGATCAGGTAGGCGTTCACGATGGCGGCCAGTGACGTGGCCAGCGCCACCGCGAGGGCGAGGGTGACGATCACCGCGGTGGTGAAGCCCCGGGCCTTGGCGAGGCTGCGCACCGCGAGCCGCAGGTCGGAGAGGAAGGAACCCATACGAGTTTGGATGCCGCCGGGGACGGTCTGGTTTACGGTCCCTCGTTCATCCGAAAAACAGGTACGCGATGAAGATGGCGGCGACGATCCCCACGAAGTCCGCCAGCAGGCCGCACGCCACCGCGTGCCGGGTCTTCCGGATCCCGACCGAGCCGAAGTACAGCGCGATGATGTAGAAGGTGGTGTCGGTGGCACCCTGGAACGTGGCGGCCAGCCGCCCGACGAAGGAATCGGCGCCGTAGGTGTTCATCGCGTCCACCATCATCCCGCGCGCGCCGCTGCCGCTCAGCGGTTTCATCAGCGCGGTGGGGAGCGCGGGAATGAAATCGATGGGAAGCCCGAACGCTGCGAACATCCCGCCCAGCCCGGCGACCAGGTAATCCAGCGTGCCTGACGCGCGGAAGACCCCGATCGCGACCAGAATGGCCACCAGATACGGAATGATCCGGATCGCAACGGCGAATCCCTCCTTGGCCCCCTCGATGAACGACTCGTAGACGTTGATCCGGCGGATCACCGCCAGCAGAATGAACAGACCGATGATGCCGAAGAGGGTGACGTTGGCCACCACGTTGGACACGGTCTGCACCTGCTCCTGCGGCAGGCGCGTAAAATACACCAGCGTCCCGGCCACCAGGCCAGTCAGGCCCAGCAGATACGCCAGGACCACCGGGTGCAGCAGATTGATGCGCTGCACCGCCGCTACGGCGATGAGCGCGACCATGGTGGCGCAGAAGGTGGCCAGCAGGATCGGGAGAAACACGTCCGACGGATTCACCGCGCCGGCCTGAGCCCGATACACCATGATGCTGATCGGAATGATGGTGAGGCCCGACGTGTTCAGCACCAGGAACATGATCTGGGCGTTGGTCGCCGTGTCCGGATCGGGATTCAGCTCCTGGAGCTCCTGCATGGCCTTGAGGCCGAGCGGCGTGGCCGCGTTGTCCAGGCCCAGCATGTTGGCGGCGAAGTTCATGATGATGGAGCCGTGGGCCCGATGGTCCTTCGGCACGCCGGGGAACAGCCGCTGGAAGAACGGCCGCGCCACGAACGCCAGCGCCCCGATGGCCCCGCCCCGCTCGCCCACCTTCATCAGGCCCAGCCAGAGCGTCAGCACACCGGTCAGGCCGAGCGAGATCTCGAAGCCGGTCTTGGCCATCTCGAACGTGCTGTTGACCATGGCGGTGAAGACTTCGGTGTCGCCGAACCCGATCAAGCGCACCAGTCCCACCACCAGCGCGATGAGGAAAAACCCGACCCAGATGTAGTTGAGGACCATCGGTCAGGCCTCCCCGCCGGCGAGCAGCTCCACCAGCACCGGCACGTGGTCGCGCATCAGTACTTCCGTGGCCGCGAGCGGGAATTCGTAGGTGACCACCGGCACGCCGTGGTCCGCGCCCCACGAGCCGAATGATCCGGGCGTCGGATAGCCCACGTCCGGCACCAGGGGCATGCCGGTCCGCTCCGCCAGCCGGCGGCCGAGTAGCGAGTCATTAGGGTCGTCGATGCAGGCGAGCGGGGCGTGCAGTGCGATCACCGCCTCCGGATTCAGCCGTCCGATCAGCGCGATGAGGGCGCGGGTCTCCGGCTCGGAAGCCGGTGCCTCACCGGGACTCAAGCGCACGTCGCTCGGGTCGTCCAGGGTGGAGCGGTGCGTCACCGGATGCGGCTGCCAGTTCCGCGAGGGAAAGTTCCGGTTGAGATCCACCCCGCGCGCGTTGCCGCGGGTGCCGCGAATCAGTCCGTCCGGATTGGCGGCCAGCACCACCGCACAGTGTTCCGGCAGCGCGGCGAGCCGGCGCAGCGCCCGTGACAACGCGTAGGTGGTCTCCGGCTCCTCCCCATGGATGCCCGCGAACAGCAGCAACCGGCATCGTCCGCTGGGGAGCCACACCTCCAACGGAAGCCCCAGGTGTGAGCGACCGTATTCCTTGGGCGCCCAGGGGATCGTGCCCCAGTCCGCCCGGTTCCGGAGGCTCATGCGGGCGCGCTTTGCTGGCGGCTCGAAGCCGTACCCCTAGCCCCCGACCCGGAATCCGGCAACCGCTTCGATCGGCCCCCAACGGAAGACGAGGGCGCCTGTATCGCCCCGCGCGACCGCCTCGATGGTGAATTTTTCCGTGGCCGGCGCGTCGGTGCGGGTCTGCATCGGAACCCGCGCCAGGTCCTGCGCCGGATCGCGGTCGAGACCGCTCATGCCGGCCTGCCGGTTGAGGATCAGGGTCCACCTCCCCGCCTCCGGCAATACGAACATGCTGTAGGTGCCCGGCGCGAGGCTGTACCCCTGGAAGAGCAGCGGCCGGTCGGTGGTGATGGTGGTGGCATCGTTCGACCCGGCCCGCCACACTTGCCCGCTCGGCACCAGCACCGCGAGGGGGCGCCCGCGGAGCGACGGACGGCCGTAGGCCACTGCGATCCGGGCGCCGCGCACGTCGGCCGAGGCGGAGTCGCGCGGCGACAGCGGTCCGAGTCCCCGGCCGGCGCTGTCGCGGGCGGCGAAGCTCCGCGCCATGGCGTCGACGTCCAGCCACGCTACGCGCTCCACGGTGGTGCCGCCTCCCTCGATCTCGAGCGAGAGCATCCGGCCCCGCGGGTCGATCCGGGCATGCAGAACCTGATCGAACTGATTCGAGAAGGTGAACCGGCCGGGCCCGGTACGGCGGAAGGCCGTCGGCCGGGCGTTCCCGCCCGCCAGGAGCAGGACCACGGTGCTGTCCCGGTCGGCCGACTGGGCCCGCCGGAGCGCCAGCTCCCACGGCATCCAGAAGCCTCCGGCGAGCGGGATCGTTCCCGCCACCGCCGGGGCGCGCTCCTCCGGCGCTCCGGCGCCTCGGCCCGCGCCGAAGGTGGCGACGGAGCCGTCGGGCGCAAGCGTGAGCGCGAGGCGACCGACCGCCGTTCGCGGACTCCGCCCGACGGCGACGGCCTCGATGCGATCGCTTCTCTGCGTGTAGCGCTCGATAGAGAGCGTATCGGTACCCAGGCGCACGACGAAGGCGCCGCTGTCGGCGCTCGGCGACTGAAATACGGCCAGCAGGGCGGCGAGCAGGATCGTCATGGCAGGTCTCGGGTCGTGGATGGAATGAGCCGCGCGAGCACGTCATCGATCTGCGTCCTGCGCCGGCGAGCCCAGCCCGGCAGGCGGAGGGCGCCGAATCCGAACATGCCGAGCCCCATCGCGGCCAGGAGCCCGGCCACCGACCCGGCCTCACCGATGCCCGCGGCAGCACCGACAGCGATGAATGTCGCCAGCGACATTCCCAGCATTCCCAGGCCCCCTGTCATCAAGGCACGCGAGTCCCCTTTCACCGTCTGAAGCCGGACCCGGTGACCACTCGCCGTCGGCTCGACGAGCGCCTGCAGGTTGCCGTTGGTCCACTGGCGGAACGGGCCGTCATAGCGGACGGTGCCCCGGGCCTCGAACGTCTCGCGCAGATCCGCGACCAGGCGCTCCCAGTCCGCATCGGTAAGGGCCCGGTCAAACTCAACGGTCCGCCCGACCCCGATCGTGAGCCCCATGAACGTACGCGACCTCAGCCGTCCCGCCTGGTCGAGCGCTCGCGCTGCGTGCGCGATTGCCTCAGGGGAGATTCCAACCTCCCGTCCGATGTCCTGCAGCGCCGCGAGCGTCACGCCCTTACCCTCGGCGGCTGCACGCAAGCCCGTGTGCTCCGTCATCGAGGCCTGCTCGAAGATCGTGGCCACCTCGTCGTCGCTGTACCGTCGCTCAGTCATGACCAAAGGTAATTCAGCATGATCGAGGGTCAGGAGCGGGCCCACCCGCGAGCCATTCCCGCCCCGAGCAAGACCCCGATCCCGACCAGACCGCAGCTCAGGACCGGTATGAGCGGCGTCTGCATATAGGTGAGGGTGATCGGGATCGCGAGGGCAAATCCCGCCAGGCCACCCAGCGACGCGCCGCGAGTCTCTTCGCGGGGAATCCAGGCGAACCTTCGGGCTGCGCCCACAGCGGCAATCACGCCGAGGATTCCTCCTGCCACGGCTCCGACCATCAAGCCTCGAGGCCCGGCAGCGTTTCCGAGAATGGATCCGACCACGGCTGCCACGCCCGTGGCGAGCCAGCTGAGCAGGAGCGTCGGGAAGGCGCGCATGAGGAAGACCCGGTCCGATCTCGTGTATGCGTACACGTTGGAAGCCAACCGCGGGCTGCGCAACCGCGCACTCCCTTCATCACGGCCCGAGTCGCGGACTGACCATTTCCTGAACCTGCGCCGAGGACAGGACGGGAAGGACCTCAAACTCCATGAGGTCGGACCAATGGCCCATCCATTCGTCGAGAAGCCCAGGATCGGCTGTCTCCATGACCTGGTAGCACCGCGTCAGGTCGTGCGTGATCCAGCTGGAGACATAGCGGAGGCCCTCAGGCATGCGGCGGCCTTGATCCCGAAGGCGGCGATAGACCGGGACGGGATCACGACCACGGAAATGCTCGATCACGAGGTAGTGCATCCTCAGCACCTCCCTTCCCTCGCGCATGCGGAACAGGGCGCCCGAAAAGGTCGAGTGGGCGAGACCGATTGAATCCGGCTGGAGTATAGCGAAGTTCGGTACGGGTTGGACCTCGGTGCCGGCGACGGGCCGCCGGCGCCGGCTATGCCGCTCCGGGCTGTGGGCGTGACCTCATGTCTGTTCCAGCCGAGGACGTACCGACGTAGCGTTGAAGCCGGCGATACCCCGCAGGCTCCGCCTGATCTTGAGGCGCCACAGCCAGTAGAACATGGACACGAGCACCGTCAGCACCGGCAGGGCGAGCAGCGGATAAATGCGGATGGGCTCCGGAATGACCTTGGCCTGGCCGATGAAGAACGACAGGGCCGCGATGAACAGCGCGAAGCTCATGCGCCACAGATGCCGGGCGAGTCGCGAGGCGCCCTGAAGGGCCCCGGATCGGATCATCCGCACATCGCCCACGGCCGCTACGGTTCCGACCACACCGAACAGGAAGAACGGAAATGCCGGCATTCCGTCCCGTCCGCGGCCGCTGGTGACGGCCTCGGCCCCGAACGTCAGCATCGTCAGGCCCACCCCCAGCGCCACCAGCATGAGCGCGGGATCCAGCCAGCGCGACGCCGTGGCAGGAGGTCGTACCGTGATCAGCGCGGTGAGCACCAGATACGCCGACAGCACTCCCGCGGGGACGTTGATCGCCGGCGCTACGCCGCGCACCATCGCGATCAGCACACCGAAGGCGCACATCGTGAGGATCGCATAGACGAACAGCATCCCGCTCTTGCGATGGAGCTTCGCGCCCTTCGCGGCGTAGAGCGCGACATAGCCGAACCCGAGTGCCAGGCTCCCGGCGAGGATGTGGACCACGTAGGTGACGCGCATGGATCGCGCTACGCGCGCATGGCGATGGCCGGGTCGATCCGCGCGGCACGCAGCGCCGGAATCCAGCAGGCGCCGATCCCGATCGCCGCCATCATCACCGCCACGCCGATGAACGTGGCCGGGTCGTGCGGTGCGATACCGAACAGCAGCCCGCGAATGACGCGGGCGGTGAAGAAGGCCCCACCAACGCCCAGCACGAGGCCCAGCGCCAGCAACACCCCCCCTTCCCGGAGGATCATCCGCTGCACCCGGCCGCCGTCGGCCCCGAGACTCATGCGAATCCCGATCTCGTTGGTCCGCGCGCTCACCGAGAATGCCAGGACCCCGGCAATCCCTACAGCGGCGATGAGCACCGCCAGGATGCCGAACGACGACACCAGCGCGGCATTCAGGCGCCGGGGTGAGACGCTCTGATCCTTGTACTGGGCCACGGTCATCACGTTTTCGATGGGCGCGGTGGGCGCGAGGCGTCGCACGATCCGCGTCGCCGCGGAAGCCAGCGCGGAGACGTTGCTGTCTGCCCGGATGACGATCCCTCCGCTGATCGCGAGCATCTGCGCGAACGGCATGAACACGGCAGGCCGGGGCTCCGCGTCCAAACCGCCATCCTGGGTATTCCCCGCGACGCCAACGACGGTGCGCCAGTCGCCGCTGATGGGGGTGAAGCGCAGCACGTCACCCGTCCAGGCGATCCGCTTGCCGATCGGATCTTCGGTGGGGAAGAATTTGTCGGCCAGGGTCTGGTTGATGACCACGACCATGCCGGAGCCCACGCGGTCGGTCGGGGTGAAGGGGCGCCCCTGCAACAGCGGGATCCCCGCGGCCCGGAAGAATTCGGGGTTCGCGGTGCGCAGCTCGGCACGCGGCATCGCCTCGCCCACGGCGAGCGCCTTACCCTCCGCTTTCACCTCGAACCGGATATCGGAGCTGCGGAGCGGCACGGGGGACCCGATGCCGACCTCCACAGCGCCGGGGAGGGCGGCGATCTCCTCACGCATGCGATCGTAGCGCTCCTTGGCCGATGCGTCTGCCGCTGGGTTGGTCAGCAGCTCCGTCTGTGTGAGCAGCGACACCTGCATGGTGAGGACTTCCTCGGTCCGGAGGCCGGTGTCGACATCGCTGAGCCGCATCATGGTGCGGGTGAGCAGGCCGGCGCCCGCGAGCAGCACGACAGAGACGGCGATCTGCACGACGACCAGCGCTCGCTGCAGGCGCTGTTTCCGGAGGTTGCCGCTGACCCGCTGGGCGCCTGCCAGGATCCAGGACGCGAAGCCCCCTTCGCGGGGGAGCGTGGCGAGAAACGACAGCACCAGGGCGACCGCGGCGGCCAGCGCGACGGTGAAGCCCAGGACCACGCCGTCGAGCGTGATCTCGCTCGCCCGCGGCGAATACCGCTCGGCGAACGTCGTCAGGAGCCGGACGCCACCGATCGCGATGAGCACGCCGAAGGCGGCGCCGAGGATGGCCAGCAGGAGGTTTTCGACCAGCAGCAGCCGGCGCAGCCGCGCCAGGCCGGCGCCGAGGGCTGCCCGCACCACCAGCTCGTGCTGCCGGCGGACGCCGCGCATGAGGGTGAGGTTGGCGACGTTCGCGGCGGAGATGATCATGACGAAGGCAGCGGCTCCCATCAACAGCCACAGCGTGAGGCGCGCGCGCTCACCCAGCACTTCCTGAAAGGGAATGACCGCGATGCGATGGTTGGACGCCGGATCGTAGGCGTCCTTGAACTCCTGCTGGATCCGGGTGCTGACGGTGGCGACCTCGCGGCGGGCCTGCGCCAGCGTGGCCCCGGGCGCGAGGCGCGCGATCATTTCCGTCATGCGGTGAGTGCGGCCCTCGACCATGAACGCGCTGATGTGATGGTCGCTGACCACCATGTTGAACAGCGCTTCCGCGCGCCCAGGGAAAAACGGCGCCGGCTCGAGCACGCCGATGACCCTGACCAGCTTGCCGTCGAAGCGCAGCTGCCTTCCGACGACGCTGGAGTCGCCGCCGAAGCGCTTCTGCCAGCCGTCGTGCGTGAGGACCATGACGGCGGGTACGCCCGGCCCGTCGTCCGTCGGTTCCGTCAGCCGGCCCAGGACCGGCGAGAGCCCCATGACCTCGAAGTAATTGCCGGTGACGAGGCCGGCACGGAGGCGCACGGCGCCGTCGGTATCCTGAAACGTCATCGTCCACTCGGAGAATTCCGCGATGCCGGCCAGCGACGGCGCGCCAGTGCGGAAATCGCGGACTTCCGGCACGGAGAAGGCGATGCCGGCCCCGCCCGGTCCGTCCATCGAGTGCCGCAGGTACACCAGCCGGTCACCCTCGTGGTGGGGCAGCGGCTTGAGCAGCACGCCGCGGACGACGCTGAAGATCGCCGTATTGGCCCCGATGCCGAGCGCCAGGGTAATCACGACCACCAGGGTGAAGGCGGGGCTGTGCCGGAGCGCCCGCAGGGCATACCGGATGTCGGCCACCACGCTTTCGACCCAGGGCAATCCGCGCCGATCGCGAACCGCCTCCGCGGCCTGGGTGAGACCGCCGGACGCCATCAACGCCTGCCGGCGCGCAGCCTCCGGCGACATGCCGCGCCGGATGTTCTCGGCGATGTCCATGTCGAGATGGGCCTGGAGCTCGTCGCGAAGATCGGCGTCCCCGCGGGATCCGGTGAAGAATCCGGCGAGACGCGCGAGCGCGGCGCGAAGGTACCTCATGGCGACTCCCGGCGTGGCGCGAGAAAGGCGGCGATCAGATCGGCGGTCCGATGCCAGTCGCGGGCTTCGCGCGCCAGCTGCCGGCGACCCGCGGCGGTGAGCGTGTAGTATTTCGCGCGGCGGTTGTTCTCGGACTGGCGCCATTCCGCTTTGATGAACCCCTCCTGCTCCAGCTTGAGGAGCGCGGGGTACAGCGTGCCGTAGTTGAGGGTGAGGCGGTGCTTGCTCGTCTCCTCGATGCGGCGGGCCACGCCGTACCCGTGCAGGGGACCCAGCACGTCGAGGGTGCGGAGAATCATCAGGGCGAGCGTGCCCTGCTGGACGTCGAGTTTATCTGCCATGGCTATTCCTATGGGATTCCAATAGAACAATAAGGCCGCGGCTGCGTTCAGGCAACGGGAGCCGCGAGACGATGGCCGCGATAGGGTTGTCGAGGCGGGCCGGGAAGATGCGCGTGAGCGACATGGCACATCGCTTACGGCGGAGCGCGCTCCGGAGATTCAGCCGGAGCGCGACTCGTGTCCTATGGGATACCCATCTCTTGATCTATGGGATGCCTATATGAAGGCGGCGGCGCGAGTTAGCCCCCGCGGAGCTTCCCGCGCGCCTCCCGCCTATCTGACCCGGATGGTCCCCGTTCCGCCATTGATCACGTCCTCGAACTCGTCGTCGCCGGCCACCCCGAGGACGACGCCGCCGGATGAATCCAGTCCATGTACTCCCACTCGACGAGCGCCCCGACCGGGATGCTGCCCTCCGGAGGCAGGAATCGAGACGGATCGTCGTCGGTGCAGTCGAACAACGGCCCGAAGCGGATGGTGACGACCGGGGGCCCGAGGACGTCGACCGTGAACCTCGCCGGCGACCCCGCCAGCACGCCTTCCACCCTGGCCATCACCGCGGCCGGCCCGGGCCGGGTGGGCCGGAAGGACATCGAGGTCACACCGTCGGGTGCCGTGTGGGTAAGGCCGACCGGAGTACCGAGCTCCCCCGTTCCGGAGGTGATGGTCCACCACACCCGAACGTTCGCCACGCCGGTGCCACCGGTGCCGGTCACGCGCACGACGAACGGCTCCGCAAGGAGCTCGGCGGTGGTTCCTTGCTGGCCGTTGCCGGACACGATGGTCAAGGCCTGGGGTCAGGAAGGTGAGGACGCCGTGGTGGGCTCGAGACCCCCTCCGCAGGCGAGCAGAAGCATGACCAGAACAACCTGAACTATCCCTTTCATCCGACCCGTCCCGGCTCACGAATTCCACAGCTCCCTAGCCCCCTAGCTCCCTGGCTGGTTAAAATGCGTTCACCCGAACAACTCCCAGTCAGCGCCCGCTCACGGACTGGTTAACTGCTCCATGGTCTTTACCCTCAGGCTCTTTGGCGGGGTTTCTCTGGAGGGCGACGGCGGTCCGCTGACCGGCCCGGCGGTCCAGCGTCTCCGTCTCGGCCTGCTCGCGCTCCTGGCCGCCACGCGCCCTCGGACTCCGACTCGGGACAAGCTCATGGCCTTGCTCTGGCCCGAGCGCGATACCGAGCGGGCCCGCGGACTCCTGAATCAGGCAGTGCACGTGCTTCGGCGGGCGCTCGGTCCGGACGCCGTGCGGTCCACAGGCGAGGAGCTACAGCTCGACCTCGGCCTGGTTTCGTGCGACGTGACCGCGTTCGAGGAAGCGGTCTCGGCCGGCGAGCTCGAGCGGGCTGCAGGCTTGTATGCCGGCCCCTTCCTCGACGGGTTCTTCCTGAGCGAGGCGCCGGAGTTCGAGCGGTGGGCGGATCGGGAGCGCGAGCGCCTCGCCGCCGCCTACGCCGGGGTGCTGGAGTCGCTCGCGGAAAAGGCGGGAGCGCAAAAGGACTGGCGCAGGGCGGCAGAATGGTGGAAGCGTCGCGTCGCACACGATCCGTATGACTCCCGCGCGGTGGCGCGACTGATGCTCGCTCTCGAGGCTTCTGGCAATCGCGGCGCGGCCATACTCCAAGCCGAAGCGCACCAGCGGGTGCTCCGTGAAGACCTGGGGCTGGAGCCGTCTCCGGAGGTCCGGGCATTGGCCGAACGGCTGCGCTCGTCGCCCGCGGCGAGCGGACCGTGGCTCCCGGCCGAATCCGCCGCTGTGTCGGCGGGTTTCTCCGCCGCGCCCGCTGCAGGCGACTCACCTGCCGGTTCGTCGGCTTCTCCCGCTGCGCGGCCGATCCAGGCCACGCGAAAGCCGCACCCACTTCTTCGCTATGGCCTCATTGGGGCTGGGTCGCTCGGTGTCCTGCTGGCGGCCGCCTGGCTGGGCTGGAGCCGGACCGCCGCGCGTTCTCAAGTAACCACTACGCCGATGGCGGACGAGATCGCCCGTGCCGTGGCCAACGAGTTGGCCCGCCGTGAGCAGGGCGATACACTCGTTCGCTTGCCGCAGCACCGCACCAGGAGTATTCCGGCCTATGAGCTGTACCTGCGGGGCAGCGATCAAACCCTGCTCCGCTCCGACAGCGCAGCGCTCCGGGGCCTCGACTACCTTCGCCGCGCGGTGGCGCTCGACTCGACCTATGCGGCGGCATGGGCCGGCTTGGCGCGCATGACGCTCAACACCCGCCGCAAGACCGATCCGGTCTCGCTGGCGTCCGCCGAGGTCGCAGCCAAGACGGCGGTTGGCCTGAATGACTCGCTCGCCGAGGCGCACGCGACGTTAGCCATGGTCCGGCTTCACCAGTATGATCTGGCCGCGGCCGACTCGCACTTCCGGCGCGCGACGGTGCTGGAGCCCGGCACAGCGATTTATCACGAGTGGTTCGGCAAGTTCTCCCTGTGGCTCGGACGCTCTCCCCAAGCCCTGGCGGAAGCGCAGCATGCGATCGAGCTGAGCCCCATGTCGCCAACGGCCACGGCAGAGCTCGGC
>Ga0256867_10000739_pt1 | contig 13205 bp, 11 predicted proteins | sample RVTome_15_FD_185939 | JGI IMG/M metagenome (GOLD analysis project Ga0256867, IMG submission 185939) | Soil microbial communities from uranium-contaminated site in the Upper Colorado River Basin, Wyoming, United States - RVT150D86 (HiSeq) ... | reverse complement strand
TCAGTTTCGTGAATAATCCGGGCTAGTAGATCGCCGGGCGCCCCCATCTTGGCCGCCCGCTCGCGCTAACGGGCGCGTTGAATAATTGTAGTGGGCTCACCCGGCCAAGAATCTCAGCTTGGCTCGAGGGCACCGAGCCACGTGCGCTGACCTGAAAGAAGAACGCCCCGAACGATCAGGGCGTTTCCGTCATGTTGCACCCGCTCTGGCTGGCATTCCTACCGGAATTTGTAGAAGTAGCGGAGTCCCACAAAGTTGACTTTCTGCGGTGACGGTTGAGTCACCGCCGTGTTGGCAGGGGAGTAGACCCAGCTGTTCCAGGTTGGATCGTCCGTGCTGAAACGATCGTAGATGTAATCGAGACGCACCCCGGAACTCTTGTCGAACGCATACGTTCCGAACAAATTGAGCCGCGTAAGGCGCGTTGTCGCCGTGGGCAGCGGCACAATGACCGCCGCGGTCGGGCTCTGCTGCGTCCATTCGTCCTGAATGTCCGAATAGCTGTAATCAGCGCCCACCTCCACGCGTTCGTGCGGTTTGCCGCGGAATCCAATCCCAAATGCATCGCCGTCTTCTTTCCAGGTGTCCGCAGCCGCCGGGATCGTGTTTTGCCACTTGTACTGGTTGAAGTTGTACCACGCGGTGGCTTGCCACTTCTGATTGAAGCTGTACGCCGCGTCGACCGCGTAGACGCGCTGCTCGCCTTTGCGAGGCCCGACGCCGGTTCCGTCCCGATCCCCGTTGTAGCGGTCGGATATGTCGTCAGCATAGAACTGCAGCGACAGCGGCTCGACCGGCATCCAATTAAGCGACAGTCGTATCTTGTCGCGCTTTCGGTCGGCATATGTCAACGGTGCATAGCGGTTGCTGCCCAGGACTGTCGGGGTCGCTCCTTGAACGGCTGGAGTTACAAAGTTCGTAAAGAAATCGGAGCCGTTTCGGTCCGCGTAGGTGTACGAGAGGCCTCCAGTCACGGTCTCGGAGATCGAGCGGCGCACCGCCGCGGTATACGAAGTTTCGTCGGTCTTTTCACGATGGCTTACCGAGCGGAAGGTATACGTGTTGCGATCCTTCTGTTCGTACTGGATCTCCCCGATCGCCCTGAAGCCCATCGGCAGGCTATAGCTGGCCTCGACCTTTCCGTATGTCGTCTTGACGTCCCGCGGTTCGTTCATACCGTCCCAGGTTTGGCCGGCGCCCGGGTACGGTATGTATTGCTCGATCGGCGTCTTGTCGTCCCGCTCCTCGTAGCGAAAGTTGCCGCTGAGCGAGAGCTTGGGCATCGGCCGCGCCGAGATGCCCGCCTGCACCAATGTCGTTTCCATCTTCCCGCCCAGATCGGTCCGGGTGTTGTTAAGCATCGGCTCTATGAAATTGTCGTTCTGCTCGGCCTTGGTGTACGCAACCTTGAACGTGCCACGGGTCGTCGGCGTGAAGCTGTATCCGCCTGTCACGTACAGCTGATACGATTGGTTGTCCGGCGGCAGCGCGATCGGACTCAAGGCGCCAGCCTGGCCGAAGTTCCAGGTGAGTGCATCGTTGTCATTTCGGTACTCTGTTCCGTAGATACCGCCCACCAAATTCAGCTTGCCTTCGTTATAGCCGACGGTGGCGTCCAGCAGGCGAATGGTCGAGTCGATGGGCTCGGCCAGGAAATTGATCCCGCCGCCGCCAAAGCCACCAGCCCCGAAGATCCGCTCGCCCTTCTTCGTTTCATTGCGAAAGTCGACCTTGAAATCCCAATTGCTGGCAAACATCTTGTCGAAACCCAGGCTGAAGCGCTTGCGCTTGGTCTCGATATCCACCGGCACGGTCACCGTGCCGGAGGTAAGGTTGGTACTGCCGATTCCCAGCACACTGCTGGTCACGTCAAGCGGCTCGAAGCGCGGGATTTCGTTGTACTCGAGGTAGTACCCCCAATTGCCCTGGCGGTTGTGATCCCAACGCAGTTCCCGGCTGTCGAGGCCGAGGTTGCGCCCGCGAAGCCGCATCCAGGTCCCGGTCAAGTCGTCGCGCGTCTTGATGTCGCCATCGAGCAGCAGGTACCCGCCCTTTTCGTTTAGCCCGTTGTACTCGCCAAAGTATCCGTTGTCGCTGTCGACGTACCCGCCACCAACGTCGACGCTGCTGTCCGGCGTGATCATCGATTTGAGCGCGTCCCCCTCCGCCGCTTGCACTGGGCCGGTAATGCCCAGCAGTGCAACGGCGATTGCTGTGAGCCGGAATTCAAAGGAGCTGTTCGAGTTCATGGTTGATCTCCTGTCGGCCGGTCTCATTAACTAACGCCTGAAAGCGCGCGTGGTGCCGGCAGAATCCGGGTTGTTAGTCCCGTGGATCTGCGTGTGGCAATTGACGCAGCCACGCGCCAGGAAGTTGGCGCTGCTGCCGCTCGTGCCCAGCGTCGCGACATTCGCGCGATGGCTGGTAGGCTCATGGCACGACTGGCACAGGAACGGCGGGCGCACCTTGAGAAGGTTTGGATTCGTCGTGCCGTGCGGCTGGTGGCAGATCGAGCAGTCCTCCTGCACCGGCTGGTGCGTGCGCACGAACGGGCCGCGCTTTTCCATGTGGCACGTGTAGCAGGTGTCGTTCACGTTATCGCGCACCATGAGCTTCGGTCCGACCGAGCCGTGAGGATTGTGGCAGTCCGAACACACGACTTTGGCTTCCGGGATGGGGTGACGGTAGGGCCGGTTGATCTGGGCGCGCTGTTCCTTGTGACAGTTGAAGCACACATCCGCCTGGGTAGTCTTTTCGCGCACCGGGTCGTGACTGTCATGGACCTTGTGACATGACGTGCACGCGGTGTCGCGGCTCGCGTGCAGGCTCAGCGACCATTGCATACGCTTGCCGCCCTCGTGACAGGTCAGGCAAAGCGCGTTCTTTTCCTCCGACGGCACGGTCTTTGAGCCGGGATTCTTGATTCCTCCGACCCCCCGTCCGCCGCCCGCCTTCACATGCTCCGTGCCATCACCGTGACAGACTGAGCACCCACCGCGTGCAGCAGGTGTACGCGCATCCACCTTCATGCTGTGCTTGGTGAGGAGGTAGCTCGCCACTTTCTCCTCGTGACAGTTCTTGCAGACTTCGGGGCCCGGCGCCATCTGTGCGCCGGCAGGGCCAGCGCGCAAGAGAATGCCCCACGCCAAGATCACGACCAGCAGGACCCACCGCAGCCCACGTCGGTTCACATCGTTCATCACGCTCCCCTCCGCTAACGAGCCGCCCATTGCAGGCGGCCCACCGAGCACGTTGGTGACTCGGATACCCCTCATGCGTCACGCGACGCGCCGCCGCACCACACTAGGCGGGACACGGCGCGAACGTCACATTATGATCAACCCATCGTTGTTCTGGATTTGATCGAAATCAAATTTTGCCGTCCAACAGGTCGAAATTGACATGTTTGCAACGCGCATCGGTACAGCCTCCCGCATCGGCGGGGCGGACACCGCGACCCGGAATACCCTCGGGAAACGTGGAATATAATAGGCGGCGTCGCACAGCGACCCGCGACAGTTTCGAGAGATTGCTACCGCATTCCCACATGCCCAGACGCGTTGCCACCACGGTCACGATGACCGCCCTGCTCATCGGCGCCTTCCTCGAGCTGCCGCCCGCTCTCGGGCAGATTGACGGGCGCAGCGGAAAGCAGGTGGCGGACGAGGTGTGCGCTGCGTGCCACGGCACGGGTGCCAGGGGGGCCCCGAGGATCGGCGATAAGCGCGCCTGGGCGCCGCTTGCGTCACGCGGCCTGACGAGCCTCACGGAAAGCGCCCTCAACGGCATTCGGAACATGCCGGCGCACGGCGGCAGTCCGGGGCTCACTGATCTCGAGATCGAGCGCGCCATCACCTACATGGTCAACCGCTCGGGCGGCCAATGGACCGAGCCGATCGGCGGCGTAACACCCGCGCTCGAGCGCAAGGGCAAGGAGATCGTCCAGGCGCAGTGCGCAAAGTGCCACGAGACCGGTGTCTTCGGCGCCCCGAAGATCGGCGACCGAACGGCGTGGATAATGCGCCTGCGGCGGGGGCTCGATTTCGCGGTGCGCTCCGCTATCAACGGGCACGGCCCCATGCCCCCGCGCGGCGGAATGGCGGATCTTACCGATTCCGAGCTGCGCGCCGCGATTCTCTACATGTTCAACCCGGCCGGCATGGCGGTGGAAGCCGCCAAGACCGCCCCGATTCCGGCACGCGACCCGAACCACAAGATCGTGGATGGTGTCGAGATCTACCTTGGAATCGTGTCGGCCGAGACCATGCGCGAGCGCTACGCGTCGGCCGATCCGGAGCGCTCCCTTCACGGTGGCATCCCGGGCGGATCGGGGTACTACCATATCAACGTTTCTCTGTTCGACAGCAAGACACGCCAGGCGATAACGAACGCGGACGTGGAAGCCAGCGTTACGGAGCCCGTGTCGGGGGGCGAGACCAAGCAGCTCGAGCTCGTCAGCATCAAGGGCGTGAAGAGCTACGGCAACTACTTCCGCATGTCGGGCAGGAATCCGTACCGCATCGTCGTCCGGGTCCGGAAACCGGGCGCTTCACGGGAAATCCAGACTGAGTTCGAATTCAAGGCCTACTGACGCGGAGATGCTGGAATGAAGGGGATTCGAGTATTGGGCGTCGTCGTCGCGGCCACCGCATTCATCGGAGCCGCCATTGCCGTTCCCCCCGGCAAGACTACGGAGTTCGCGGGCGGGCCGACGGGGAAAGTCGTCTTTGACGGCAAGCTCCATGCCGACAAGGGCCTCAAGTGCGACGACTGCCACACCAAGATTTTTGCGATGAAGAAGGGCGCGAAAATCACGATGGCCGCGATGAACAAGGGCGAGAACTGCGGCGCCTGCCACAACGGCACCAAGGCGTTCGCGTCGAGCGATCCAAAGAACTGCACGACCTGCCACAAGAAGTAGCTCCCTCCGACGGTGACACCTGACCGGCGGCCGTGACCGCGGGTTTGCCGCCCGCGGCGCTGCCCGCGCCGCGTTTCGCAATCTATTGAAATTAATCGCCTTATATTCATCGTTGCTGCGGCGCGGAAGTCTCCTTGATCTGTATCAAGACGCCCGGCAATCGCCTCGGAATAATCGGTTTCATGGATCGCAGCTTTCCCTCGCGGCCGGGCACGCCTTCGTTGACGGCTGCATCAGCGTTTCTCAGAAGATTGCCGCTTTTCCAAGAGCTGGATGGCGAGGCGGTCGCGCGTCTGGCCGCTGGCGCACTCGAAATGACGCTTCCGCAGGGCAGCGTCCTCTTCCGCCAGGGTGAAGCGGCGGCGGGCCTGTACCTGATCATCTGCGGCCAGGTCAAGCTCTCGCTGCAGACCTCAGGCGGTGGCGACAAGGTGATCGAGCTGCTCGGTCCCGCGGCGAGCTTCGGCGAAGTGCCGGTGCTGCTGGGAGAGCGCCACATGCTGACGGCCGAAACGATCGAGGAGTCGACGCTGGTTCATCTGCACAAGGACGCCGTGCTCGGAGAGATCGAGCGCAACGGAGCGTTCTGCGCCCGAATGCTCCGCGAAGTGTGCCGCCGCCTGCAGAGCCGCACCCGCGATTTCGAGAACTGCATGCTGCTCACGGGAGCGCAGCGCGTCGCGGCTTTCCTGCTCGGGCAGATACCGCACGGCGCCAACGGGAGCTGCGTTACCCTGACGCTGCCCGCCAAGAAGGGAATCATCGCGTCCCGCCTCAATCTCACTCACGAGCATTTCTCGCGCGTCCTCCATGAGATCCAGGCTGCCGGGTTGATCGAGGTGCGCGGGCGCGAGGTCAGGATGATCGACGTGGCGCGGCTGCGCGCATACCCCGGCTAGAAACAGTAGAACATTAACCACGGAATAACACCGACGAGAACCGTCGGTCGGGAAGTCCGCCTTGGCGGCACGACAGTTTCCGTATTTTTTCGTGTGATTCCGTGGCTCCACGGTGAGGCCCGGTGCGGGGGCGGCGCGCGCTCGGATAAAATGGCGCTTTCGGGTTACGCGCATGTCCGACGCCACCAGCACGAAGAAAAGTACCACGCCGCAGCCGCCATCGGCGTCGAACTTCATCCGTACCGTCATTGAATCGGACCTCGCGCAGGGCAGGTACTCGGCGCGCACCTGGGCAGGGCGTCCGGGACCGGCGAGCGTCCAGGGCGGCGCGCCGAAGGACCCCGCCCGCATCCGCACACGCTTCCCGCCGGAGCCAAACGGCTACCTGCATATCGGTCACGCTAAATCGATCTGCCTCAATTTCGGGCTGGCGCGCGACTACGCCGGCGCGTGTCACCTGCGCTTCGACGACACGAATCCGGAGACTGAGGAGCGGGAATACGTGGAATCGATCCTCGCATCCGTGCGATGGCTCGATTTCGACTGGGGCTCCGATCTCTATTACGCGTCCGACTACTTCGACTTCATGTACGAGGCTGCCGAGTATCTCATCGGCGCCGGCCACGCCTACGTGGACAGCCAGAGCGCGGAGGAGATGCGCCGCACCCGCGGCACCCTCACCGAGCCCGGCCGGGAAAGCCCGTACCGCAACCGCACGCCGGCAGAGAACCTGAAGCTCCTGCGCGAGATGCGTGAGGGCAGGCACCCCGACGGCGCACATGTCGTCCGGGCCAGGATCGACATGGCCTCGCCCAACATCAACCTGCGCGATCCCGCGATCTACCGCATCAAGAAGGCCTCGCACCACCGCACGGGCGACAAGTGGTGCATCTATCCCATGTACACCTACGCGCACCCGATCGAGGACGCGCTGGAGCAGATCACGCACTCGCTCTGCACGCTCGAGTTCGAGGACCAGCGCCCGTTCTACGACTGGCTGCTCGAGCGCCTCGCCGAAGGGGGACTCCTTGCCCGGCCGCTGCCGCAGCAGATCGAGTTCGCGCGGTTGAACCTGACCTATGTCGTGCTCTCCAAGAGAAAGCTCATCCAGCTGGTCGAGGAAGGCCGGGTCGGGGGCTGGGATGATCCTCGCATGCCCACGCTGGTCGGTGCGCGCCGCCGCGGCTATACCCCGGGGGGCTTTCGCCTCTTCGCCGATCGCATCGGCGTCTCGAAGGCGGACTCATGGATCGAGTACAGCGTGCTCGAGGATTGCATGCGGGAGGATTTGAACGAGCGCGCCGAGCGCCGCATCGCGGTGCTCGACCCGGTGAAGCTCGTCATCGACAACTATCCGGAAGGCCGCGAAGAGGAGTGCCCTGCGCCGAATCACCCTCAGAAACCGGATCTCGGCAGGCGCGCGGTGCCGTTCTCACGAGAGCTGTGGATCGAGCGCGAGGACGTGACGGAGACGCCTCCCAAAGGCTACTTCCGCCTCTATCCGGGAAACGAGGTGCGGCTGCGCTATGCGTACGTCGTGAAGTGCGAGCGCCTCGAAAAGGACGCGACAGGGAGAATCACTGCCGTGCACTGCACCTACGACCCCGACACGAAATCCGGCACACCGGGTGCCGAGAAGGCGAAAGTGAAAGGCAACATCCACTGGGTCTCGGCGCGGCACGGCGTGCGCGGCGAGGTCCGACTTTACGACCGGCTGTTCCGGGTCCCGCACCCGGGCGAGGGCGAGGGCGACTTTCTGCTCGACCTCAATCCGGACTCGAAGCGCACGGTCTCCGCCTGGCTCGAGCCCGCTTTGCGCGAGGCGCAACCAGGACAGCGCTTCCAGTTCGAGCGGCACGGCTATTACATCGCCGATGCGAAGGACTCATCGCCCGGGGCGCCGGTGTTCAACCGGACCGTGACGCTGCGCGATTCGTGGGGCAAGTCCGGCTAGCGCGAGCAGCTCCCGCTTCGTGACCCGGCCCGATGCCGGGCGTTCGCGCCATCGGCGCGTCGCTCAGCGCCGCCGGAACCACCACTTCCGGCCTTCTTCGAGCAACAGCATCGCGGCCGCGAACGGCAGCATGAACAGCCAGGTCTCGATTCCGATCGGCGCGGTCCCGACGAGAGCGTTGCCGGGCCACGTATAGACGATCGCGAGAATCAGCGCGAGCTCGAACGCGATCCCCGCATAGATGAGCGGGTTGACCGGGCGCGCGGAGAAGGCGCTCGCGCGCGCGTCGCGGCAAAGAAACACGTTGACCACCTGCATCACGATAATGCTCGCGAGGCACGCCGTCGTGGCCTGGAGATAGAGGGGATCGGCGGGAAGCAGCCGCTCGCCGTATTGCCAGCCTCCGGCTGCGAGAACCGAGAAGAACGCCGCCATCGCCGCCGTCGCCTCCATGACGCCGAGCCAGAGATAGGCCCGCGCGATGAGCTTCCTGTCGACGAGCCGCTCGTCGCGGCTGCGCGGAGGACGCCGCATGGTGTCGGCCGCGGGCCGCTCCGCGCCGAGCGCGAGCGCGGGCACCATGTCCGTGCCGAGATCGACCGCGAGGATCTGGATGACGGTCAGCGGCAGCGGAATGCGGAAGAGAACGAACGCAAGATAAGGGACGATCTGGGGGATGTTCGAGGTGAGGATATAGGTGAGAAATTTGCGGACGTTCCCGAATACGGCGCGGCCTTCCTCCACGGCCGCGACGATCGACGCAAAGTTGTCGTCGAGCAGCACCATGTCCGCGGCGCCGCGCGCGACATCCGTCCCCACCACGCCCATCGCAATGCCGATGTCGGCGCGCTTGAGGGCAGGCGCGTCATTCACCCCGTCGCCGGTCGCCGCAACGACGTGGCCCTTGCGCTGCAGCGCCTCGACGATACGGAGCTTCTGCTGGGCGCTGACGCGCGCGAAGAGCACGTCGGCGGCGTCGAGCGCAAGCTGCAGCTGCGTGTCGGACCAGCGCGCAAGCGTCTCGCCCGTGACGATTCGCGCCGCCTCGGCAAGGCCGATTTCGCGCGCTATGGCGCCCGCCGTATGCGGATGGTCCCCGGTGACCATGATCACCCGTATGCCGGCGTCGCGGCAGGTCGCGACTGCCTGCGGCACCTCGCGGCGTGGTGGGTCGCGCAAGCCGATGATGCCCGCAAGCACGAGCCCGGTCTCCCATTCTCCGCGTGCAACGTGCGGGGGGAGCGAGCGGTACGCCAGGGCGAGCACGCGCAGGCCGTGTTCGGCCATCTTGTCCTGGGCTGCGAGAAAATCCCGGGCCAATGCCTCGCTTATCGGCTCGACCCGCCCGCCTTCGGCCCCCGGTGCGAAGACGCTGTCGCACAGCGGCACGACGGCCTCGACCGCGCCTTTGCAGTAGAGCACGCGTTCCGCGCCCGCCTCGTGCACCGTCGACATGCGCCGGCGCTCCGAATCAAACGGAAGCTCGTCGCAGCGTACCTTTTGCATGCTGCCGCGCTGCGCGCCCGCGGCCATCCCGACCAGCGCAATTTCCATCGGATCGCCCCGCAGCGCCGGCCCGTTTTCGCCATTGACCTGGCGCAGGCTGTGACAGTGGCGCGCGATTTCAAAGAACACGGGGTTTGCCGCCGCCGCGGCGGGAGTCATTGCGCTCAATTCGACGGTGCTGCCGAGCCAGTGGGCGCGTACCGCTTCCATGCGGTTCTGCGTCAGTGTGCCCGTCTTGTCGGTGACGATCACCGTAGTCGAGCCGAGGGTTTCGGCGGCAGGCAGATGACGGATGAGGGCGTTGCGCTTCGCCATGCGCTGCGTCGCCATCGCGAGCGCCAGCGTCACCGTCGGCAGCAGGCCCTCCGGAACGTTAGCCACGATGATCCCGATGGCAAACAGAAAATTCGCCCAGAAATCGAGACCGAGCGCCTGCCCGATCAGGAAGAACACGCCACCGAGCACGGTAGCGAGCAGCGCGATCCACCGCGACAGCCGCGCGATCTCCTGCTGCAGGGGCGACGCCGCCTCGCCCGCGGCCTGCGTCAGCCGCGCGATCTTGCCGAACTCCGTGTGCATGCCGGTCGCCGCCACGAGCGCCGTGCCGGTGCCCGCGACGACCGAGGTTCCGGCAAGCAGCATGTTGCGGCTCTTCAATACGTCGTCCTCCTGGACGGGATCCGCGGTGCGTGCCCTCGGAAGCGATTCGCCGGTGACCGTGGCGATGTTCACGCGCAGTGAATGGGCCTCGATCAGGCGGCAGTCGGCCGGCACATCGTCCCCCTCCTGCAGCAGGATCACGTCACCCGGGACGAGCGTGCGCGTCGCAAGCCGCACCGCGATTCCGTTGCGGCGCACCGTCACCTCGTGAGGCAGCAACGCCTTCAGCGCCTCGATCGCGCGCTCGGCGCGGTACTCCTGCCAGAACGCGAATGCCCCGTTGATCAGGACAACCCCGATGATGGCCCAGCCGAGTATTGCCATTCCCTTGCCGGGCTCATGGGCCTCGGCAAAGAACGCAAGTGCGGACGCAAGCAGCAGGATCAGCGCAAAAAAATGCGTGAACTGCCGGGCGCCGCGTGCCCATAGCGGCTCGCGCCCCATTTCCTCGACCTCGTTCGGGCCGTACTCGGCGAGCCGCCGCGCCGCTTCGCGGGAAGTGAGTCCTTCGCGTGCGCCCTGCAGACTGGCAAGAGCCTGCTCGACGGTGAGATGCGTGATTCGCATGGCCTGTGCGCCGTGGTGATCGACGCCCTATCCAGCATGGCGTGCCGCGCGGCGGCGCCGGTTGACCTGGGTCAAATGTCGCCGGGAAGCGACTGTGAAGTACTGGGCTACCAAGTGGGTACCCCTCTGTACTACCATAGCGGGAGCCGGGTCTCGCAACCGAGGGGAACACCAAATGGCACCAGGATCCAGGCCAAAACCGCTCGTCATCGCGCTCGCCGTCGTGGTCGTCGCCATTCTTGCGTACTGGGGATTCACGGCGCACAAGAAGCGCGAGCTCGACAGTACGGTCACCACGTCCGTCCAGGACGCGAGCCGGCGCCTGCGATCGGCGCTCACCGTCACCGCCGGCCCGCCCGAGGCCATCACCATGCAGGTCGCGGAACGAATCAGCACCGATGCGGAGGAAGTCGACCGCCGGCTGCGGGCAATCAAGAAGATGGAGACCTCCTCCAATTTCGCCCTCGTCGACCTGGCGGATTCCTATCTGCTGACCGTGAGAGAGATCCTGAAGCGGCTTGCGGGCAACCACCGCAACCGCCTGATGCTGGCGGAGAGCACGCAGGCATTGCGCGACCATATTCGAGTCGATACTCGCACGGGCACGTGGGTGAGCGAGGCCGTCCGGAGCAAGGCGCGCGTGGACAGGGACTTTCGCGATTACCGCATCGACAGCGAGATGGCCGACAAGCTCCTCGAATCCTTCCCAAAGGAGGAGAAAAAGGTGGCTCCCTACCTCGGGCGCGCGGACATGATCGAAGCGAAGCTGATCGACGATGCCCGCTCGCGCGCGGGCGCGGCGCTCAAGCAGGCGGCCGTCCAGACCCAGAGCTTCCGGTTGCGATGAAGGCAATCTCGGCCGGGCGCAGACCGGCGCGAGGAAGAAACCCGCGTAAACGGGATTTACAGGATCTCCCGCGGGTCTTAATCTTCTCGATTCTGTCAGTTCTTTCCATTCCTGCTTTCTGATACGGGTCTTCGCCAGCCATGCCGAACATCACCATGCTCGATATCGAGGTCCTGAGGAAGACCAAGCTGCGGCCTTATATCGACAAGTGCCTGGAGCACCGCGCGCCTGACCCGGGTTTCCACGCGATGATGGGCCACAACGTGGACCTCTGCGAGGCGATGTTCGTCGCCTGGGACACGATCTTCAACACGGGCCGCGTGAGCCACCGGCTGAAGGAGATCATCCGGGTGCAGCTCTCGCGGATGGCCTCCTGCGTCTACTGAGGGAACGTCCGGTCCGCTTCGGCGAAGCGGCAGGGCCTCAAGGAAGACGACATCGACGAGGGTATCGCGAACTACGAGTCCAGCGGGCGTTTCACCGAGGCCGAAAAGCTCGCGCTGCGCTACAGCGAGCTGATGGCGCTCAATCCTGACCGGATCGGCCCGGAGTTCTACGATGAGCTGCGCCGGCACTACTCGGTGGAGGAGATCGTCGAGCTAGGCGCCTTCATCGGCTTCAACATCGGCTATCACACCTTTTTCGGGACGCTGAAGTTCTACCCCATGTTCTCGCCCGACGGGCGGCTCGTCTCGCAGGAAGAATCGCAGCGCATCTACGGGGCTGCGCCTGTCTCCCTGACGAAGTCATGATCGGCGTTCATCGGCGTTCATCCCGTTCCAATGTCCGTCCTCCAGCCGTATCGTGAACCAGCAATAACGAGGAGCCAGGGGAGATTATTGGAACGGGATTCATCGGCGGCTAAGATGCCCTACGTTGAGCCACTCAAGCCAGAGAACATTCGCGACCCGGAGCTGCTGGAGCTGATCCGGCGCGGCGAGGCGCTCGGCGTGCCCGATTCGCTCTTTCCCCGGATCCTCGCCCACGCGCCGGGTCACGCGAAGGCCCTTCTGCGGGCGCTCCTCGTCTCGCACGCGGAAGGCAACGTCGACCACCGGCTGAAGGAGATCATCCGCGTTCGGCTCGCCCGGATCGCGGGGGATCCCTACTTCGGCCGCCTGCGCTCGAAGCGCGCCCGGGAGGGCGGTCTCGACGAGGAAACGATCGAGGCGGGCTCAACGAAGCCCGGAGAGGATCCCCGCTTCACTCCCGCAGAACGATGGGCGCTGCGCTACGCGCACGAAATGTATCTCAATCCCGAGCGGGTGGACGCGGCCTTCTATGACGAGGGCAAAAAGCACTACACCGAGGCGCAGATCATGGAGCTCGGCGCTTTCATCGCCTTTCACTACGGCATGCAGGCCTTCATGCGCACTCTCGGCGCCCTTCCGCTTGCGGAGCCGTCAGATGGACGGCGTGAGTCGCGAGAAGTTAAGTAGTGGGCGGGCTGAATCGCGAGCTGTATTTAGCCGCCGATGAATCCCGTTCCAATGATCTCCCCTGACTCCTCGTTATTGCTGGTCCACGATACGGCTGGAGGACGGGCATTGGAACGGGATGAACGCCGATGGACCGATTTAAGAAACAAAAGCTCTTCCGCCTTCTGACTTCTGACTTCTGACTTGAGCGCACATGCGCGTCCTGGTGACCGGTTTCGAGCCCTTCGGCGGCGACGCGTTCAACGCCTCGCTCGAAGCCGTGCGGCGGCTCCCGCCACGTATCGGGCAGCTGGAGATCGCCACCGCTGAGCTTCCGACCTCGTATCAGAGGGCGCTCTCCGCCCTTGAGGCGGCGATCGCGACCGCCGTGCCCCGCATCGTGCTATGCGTCGGCCAGTCCGGCGAGCGCCCA
>Ga0256867_10000738_pt1 | contig 13209 bp, 16 predicted proteins | sample RVTome_15_FD_185939 | JGI IMG/M metagenome (GOLD analysis project Ga0256867, IMG submission 185939) | Soil microbial communities from uranium-contaminated site in the Upper Colorado River Basin, Wyoming, United States - RVT150D86 (HiSeq) ... | reverse complement strand
AGCGCGTCGTGCTCGAGGACGAGCGGTTCGTGGCCGTGGCCCCCTTCGCCTCCCGGAACCCGTACGAGACGTGGATCCTCCCCCGTCACCACCGGGCCTCGTTCGGACAGGTCCCCGACGAGGAGCTCGAGGGCCTCGCGAGCGCGCTCGGCCGCGTGCTGCGCGCCCTCCGCGAGGGCGCCGACGACCCCGACTACAACCTGATCGTGCAGTCGGCGCCGGCGCACGAGGAGGGCAAGCCCTTCTTCCTCTGGCACCTCCAGCTCTTCCCGCGCACGACCACCCCCGCGGGGTTCGAGCTCGGGTCGGGGATGAGCATCAACCCGATGGCGCCGGAACAGGCGGCCGCGACGCTCCGGGATGCGATCGCCGTCCGGCCCTGAGCCTCAGATGTCGTCCAGGACCTTGTGGACCTTCTCGAGCAGCTCCCCGATCGGGAAGGGCCGACGCAGCTCGGCGTCCACCGGTACGAGCGACAGCTTCCCCGTCTCGCCCTTCCCGGCCATGAAGATGATGATCTTGAGGTCGGCGAGCGCCTCCTCCTCGCGGATCTTCCGGAGGGTCTCCCAGCCATCGCTCCCGGGCAGCTCGGCGTCGAGGAGCAGGAGGTCGAACCCCCCCTCGCGGAGCTTCGCGATGCCGGCTTCCCCGTCGGGGGCCTCCTCGACCTCGTAGCCCTCGAGCTGGAGCCGCAGGACCGGCTGGCGCATATGCTCGGGGCGGTGATCGATCAGCAGGATCCGCTTCTTCGCCATTACTCGTCCTCGTCCACGCGCCGCACCACGACCCCCCGGTCGGTCAGCCACCCGACGGCGTCGGCGATCGCCTCCTCGTCGCCCTCGAGCTCGACGATCATCCAGGCGTCCGGCTCCTCCACGCTGGCGCGGCGGATGTTGGGCACGACGCCGGTCTCCTTGCCCACCATGAAGAGTACCGGCTCGCCGGCCAGACGCTCGGGGAACGTCAGGTGGAAGCGCCGTCTCACCCCCGGATTCTCTCCCATGCGTGTGACGCGCACACCTCGGAGGGACCGAGCGGAAGGCCCCCGCACGAGGCGGGGGCCTTCCGTGACGAAGCCGCGGCTCTAGAAGTCCATGCCGCCCGCGTCCGGCATCGCCGGCATCGGGGGCTGCTTCTCGGGCTTCTCCGCCACCAGCGCCTCGGTGGTGAGGAAGAGCGCCGCGATCGAGGCCGCGTTCTGGAGCGCAGAGCGCGTGACCTTCGCGGGGTCGATGACCCCCGCCTTCATCATGTCCTCGTACTCGCCGGTGGCCGCGTTCAGGCCGTGCCCGGCGTCGAGCGCCCGGACCTTCTCGACCACGACGCCGCCCTCGAGGCCCGCGTTCTCGGCGATCTGCTTCAGAGGCTCCTCGAGCGAGCGGCGGACCAGCCTCGCGCCCGTCGCCTCGTCGCCCTCGAGATCGACCTTGTCGAGCGCGTCCTGCGCCAGGAGGAGCGCCACCCCGCCGCCGGGCACGACGCCCTCCTCGACGGCTGCCTTCGTGGCGGAGACCGCGTCCTCGATCCGGTGCTTCTTCTCCTTCAGCTCGACCTCGGTGGCCGCCCCGACCTTGATCACGGCGACCCCGCCGGAGAGCTTGGCCAGCCGCTCCTGGAGCTTCTCGCGGTCATAGTCGGAGTCGGTCGCCTCGATCTCGTTCTTGATCTGGTTGATCCGGCCCTTGATCTCTTCCTCGGATCCCGCGCCCTCGACGATCGTCGTCTCGTCCTTGGTGACGACGACCTTCCGCGCCTGCCCGAGCACATCGAGCTGCGCGTTCTCGAGCTTCAGCCCGACCTCCTCGGAGATCACCTGACCGCCGGTGAGGATCGCGATGTCCTGCAGCATCGCCTTGCGCCGGTCGCCGAACCCGGGGGCCTTCACCGCTACGGACTTGAAGGTGCCTCGGATCTTGTTCACCACGAGCGTGGCCAGGGCCTCACCCTCCACGTCCTCGGCGATGATCACCAGCGGCTTCCCCGACTGCATGACCTTCTCCAGGATCGGGAGCATGTCCTTCACGGCCGAGATCTTCTGGTTCGCGAGCAGGACGTAGGGGTCCTCGAGGACCACCTCCATCCGCTCGGGGTCGGTGACGAAGTACGCGGAGACGTACCCCTTGTCGAAGCGCATCCCCTCGACGAGGTCGAGCTCCATCCCGAAGGTCTGGCTCTCCTCGACGGTCACGACGCCGTCCTTGCCGACCTTGTCCATGGCCTCGGCGATGATCTCGCCGATCTCGGGGTCGCCGGCCGAGATCGCCGCCACATGAGCGATCTCCTCCTTGGCCTCGATCTCGCGGGCCTGGTTCTTGATCGACTCGACCGCGCGCTCGACCCCCGCCTCGATGCCGCGCTTCAGCGACATGGGGTTGGCGCCGGCCGCCACGTTGCGGAGGCCCTCCTTGACCATGGCGTGCGCGAGCACGGTGGCGGTCGTGGTGCCGTCGCCGGCCACGTCGTTGGTCTTCTTGGCGACCTCCTTCACCAGCTCGGCCCCCACGCTCTCCTCGGGGTCCTCGAGCTCGATCTCCTTGGCGATGGAGACGCCGTCGTTCGTGATCGTGGGGGCGCCCCACTTCTTCTCCAGCACCACGTTGCGGCCCTTCGGGCCCAGCGTGATCCTCACGGCGTTCGCGAGCTGGTCCATGCCGCGCTCCAGGGCGCGTCGTGCGTGCTCGTCGAACGAGATGATCTTCGCGGCCATCGGTTGCCTCCTGAGTCGGTCTTCTTCCCGAACGCTAGCACTCTCTGTCCTAGAGTGCTAACCGGGATTGTATACGCGTGGGCCCGCGGAGACACAAGCACGGATCCGCCCTCTCGGGCGCGGGTGCTTGCAACCCGTGCTCAGAGGGGCCACGATTTCAGAAGGGCCGCATGGAGCGGCCCTGAAGACTGTTCGGAAGGAGGGCGCCGGTGGCGACCTACGAGGCCTACTGCGTCAAGTGCAAGGCGAAGCGCGAGTTCGAGGGCGAGGTGGTCACCCTCAAGAACGGCCGGAAGGCCGCCAAAGGCAAGTGCCCGGTCTGCGGCACGACCGTGATGCGCATCCTGGGCAAGGCCGACCTCTAGGACGCCTAGCTCCTGCTCGGCTTGAGCAGGTCCTCCGGCGACCACATCGCGCTCTCGGGCGCGATGTGCCGGTGCTGGAGGGCGAGATCGGCGACGGTCGTCCGCTCGAACACGAGGCGGACGGCCGACTGCACCTCTCCCCAGAGCCCCTGGATCCCGCACCGCGAGTCCTGGAAGCAGGTGTGATCCGAAGGGTCGAGGCAGTGCATGGGGAAGAAGACCCCTTCGATCGCGTCCACGACGTCGGCCACGCGGATCTCCGAGGGCTCCTTCGCCAGCAGCGCGCCGCCGCCCGCGCCACGGAACGACTCCACGAGACCGCTCTTGCCGAGCGCGGACAGCTGCTGCTCGAGGAAGCGGAGGGGGATGCCCTGGGCGTCCGCGATCTCACGGGCGGGCACCGGTCCCTGGCCGGCCCGGAGCGCCAGCTCCACCACCGCCCGGATCGCGTACTCGGTCTTCTGAGAGATCTTGAGCATCTCGCCCCTCCCGGAGCCTAGATCCGTCGCGCGGAGGCGTCAACGGGCCGTTGCCCGAATCATATCCCAGGGGTAGGATTCCCGGAACCCTATTGAAGAGGTCGGATTCGGGACCATGATCGACCCTAGGCAGCCGCGCTTCGGCCAGGCCATCACCGGCTTGGTGCTCCTGATCGGCTACCTCACCTCGGCCCCCCAGGCGATCGCGGCGATCGCCGTGGCGCTGGCCGCCGCGTCGCTCGGGGGGCCGCGCCTCAACCCGTACGCTCACCTCTATCGCTGGTTCGCGCGCCTGGTCCGGCTGGGACCCCCGACCGAGCTCGAGGAGGCAGCCCCGCCTCGGTTCGCCAACACCGTGGGGTTCGTCGTCACAGCGGTCGCCTCGATGCTGGCCCTCGCCGGGCTCACGACCGCCGCGTGGGTCCTGGCCCTCGTGGTCTCGTCCCTTGCGCTGCTGGCCGCCGTGACCGGGCTGTGCGTGGGGTGCGAGCTCTACGTGCTCGGCCGGCGGGCGCGGACCGCGGATCGCCCATCGATCCGGCAGACGGGGGGATGAGATGCTGCTCCGCATCTCCGTCGCCGCGCTCCTCTTCCTGATGGTCGCCGGTCTGTACCTGCTGTGGCGCCGCCCATCCCGGCGCCTCCGCGGCCTCGACCTCCGGGACCTCGGCGTCCGGGGCCCCGTGATCGTCCAGTTCTCGACCCGGCTCTGCGCGCCGTGCAAGGCGGCGATCCCCCGCCTCGAGGAGGCCTCGCGCCAGAGCGGCGTGCAGCTCGTCCAGGTCGACGTGGGCGATCGGCCGGAACTGGCGCGCCGCTACGGCATCCGGACCGTGCCCACGATCGTGGTGGCCAGACGCTCCGGCGACGTGCTCGGAAGCTGGGCCGGCATGCCCGCGGACGGGGAGGTCCTCGAGGCCGCGCGCGGTGCCCGCTGATCGCGAGCCGATATCATCGGGCCGTGAACGTTGAGCGGTGGTTCGCGCGCCGCACCTTCCATCACTCCCGCTTCGGGGACCTCGACGCGCTCGTCGAGGCGAAGGAGCGGCAGCAGATCGCGATCTCGGCCTGCATCCCCACTCTGAACGAGGCCGCGACGATCGGCCCCATCGTGTCCACGATCCGCCGGGAGCTGATCGAGGGGATGCCGCTGGTGGACGAGGTCGTCGTCGTCGACTCCCGGTCCGAGGACGGGACGGCACGCGCGGCCGAGGACGAGGGCGCGGTGGTCGTCCAGGACGCCGACGTGCTGCCCGGGCTCGAGCCTGGGAGCGGGAAGGGGGAGGCCCTCTGGAAGAGCCTCTTCGTCCTGAAGGGCGACCTGATCGTCTGGCTCGACGCCGACATCGAGAACTTCCATCCCCGGTTCTTGTACGGGCCCCTCGGCCCGCTGCTGACCGACCGGGAGATCGGCTACGTGAAGGCGTTCTACGACCGTCCGATCAGGGTCGGCGAGAAGGTCCAGCCCGCCGAGGGGGGGCGGGTCACCGAGCTCACGGCGCGCCCCCTCCTCAACATGTTCTGGCCTCACCTCGCGGGGCTGATCCAGCCCCTCTCGGGGGAGTACGCGGGGCGCCGCGACGTCCTCGAACAGGTGCCGTTCTTCACGGGGTTCGGCGTCGAGCTCGGCATGCTGATCCACGTCGCCGACCGGTTCGGTGTCGACGCGATCGCCCAGGTGGATCTGGACGTTCGCGTCCATCGCAACCACGACATCTCCGCGCTGTCGAGGATGGCCTTCGCCGTCCTCCAGGCCGCGATCCGACGGCTCGAGGCCGCGGGAAGGATCACGCTGGCGGAGGAGCTCCGCACCTCCTACCTGCAGACACGCCGAGACGGGGAGGCCCGCGAGCTCGAGCGGAGGGATCTGGGCCTCACCGAGCGCCCACCCGCGGCCACGATCCCCGAGTACGCCTCGCGGTGAGGGCCGCCCGGGAAGCCCTGCGAGAGGCGCCGCGGCCGCGCGTCGTCTACACGGACCTGGACGGGACGCTGCTCGGCCCGGGCGGCTCGCTTTTCGCCAGGTCGGATGGGGGCGTCTCGGGCGAGGCGGCGGCGGCGCTCGCCTCCCTCCACGAGGTCGGTATCTCGGTGGTCCCCGTCTCGGGGCGCACGGGAGATCAGGTGTGGGAGGTGAGCCGGGTGATCGGAGCGATCGACTACGTCTCCGAGATGGGAGGCGTCCTCTCCTTCGACCGCGACGCCGAGCGGGTCCGGCGCGATGGCGCCTACCGGGGGCGGGCCACGCCCCACGACGCGATGCTCGAGGCGGGCGCGCCGGGCCTCCTCCTCGACGCCTTCGCCGGACGGCTCGAGCCGCACGCTCCGTGGGCGTTCCTCCCCCGGGTGTGCTCCATGCTCTTCCGGGGGCAGGTGGACCTGGCCCAGGTCGACGCCACGCTCGAGGAGGCCGGGTACGGCTGGCTCACTCTCCTCGACAACGGCGTCATCCCTCGGCCCTTCCGCGGCCTCGAGGTCGAGGAGGTCCACGCCTATCACCTGCTGCCGCGCGGGGTGACCAAGGCCACCGGTGTGGCCGCGCACCGCGAGCGCCGGGGCCTCGGGGTGGACGAGTGCCTCGCCGTGGGCGACTCGCCGAGCGACGCCGCCCTCGCGGGTGAGGTCGGCGCCGTGGCCATCGTGGCCAACGGGCGCGCCTCGGTCGAGAGCTCTGGCTCGGCGGCCGACAACGTGCTGGCGACGGACGGGTCGCACGGCGCGGGCTTCGCCGAGGTCGTGCGGGCGCTGCTCGGCTAGCGGGGCTCCTCGACGCTCTCGGGCGCCTTCTCCGAGGGGCTTCCGGGACCCCGTCGCCTGCGGCGACGTGTTCGCCACCGCTCCATCCAGGAGGAGAACAAGGAGGGAGACGAGGGCATCGGCCGCCCCTCCGGCTCGGCGAGCGGCGGGCCCGGAGGGACCTCCGCCACCAGGTCTGCCTCGCGCCCCGGCGGCCTGGGAGGCCATGTCATCTGCGTGTCCCAGGCGTGGAGCACGAGGATCTTGACCGAGGCGAAGAACGGCACGGCCAGCAGCATCCCCCACAGGCCCAGCAGGGTCCCGCCGGCCAGCAGCGCCAGCATCACGGTGACGGGGTGCATCTTGACCGTGCGCGCCACCACGTTGGGGCTGACGATGTGGTTGTCGATCTGCTGGACGATCAACAGCCCGATCGACGAGCCGATCGCCAGCGGCCACCCCGGATCCAGCTGAAGCAGCCCTTCGCCACCCGTGTCGGAGGCGAAGGCCACGAACACCGCGATCGCTCCGCCGATGAAGGGTCCGATCAGCGGGATCAGGTTGAAGAGGCCGGTGATCATCCCGACGAGCGCCCAGTAGGGCAGCCCGACGACGTACAGGGCGATCGTCGAGGCCACCCCGACGAAGAGCGCCACGAGGAGCTGTCCTCGGAAGAACCCGCCGATCGCCCGACCAAGCCTCTCACCGATCGCGAGCACCTCGGGCCGCCGCCGCGCCGGCACGATGGCGATGATCCCCCGCTGGATCTTCGGCATGTCGATGAGGAGGTACACGCCGAGGATCAGCCCCAGGACCAGGATCAGGGCGCCGTTCAGCAGACCCACGGTCAGGTTGAAGAGGCGCTCGGTGACCGCCTGGACCTGTCCGCTGTCGAGCTCTCCGCCGCCGCCCTCCGCACCGAACCGCTCGAGGAGGTCCGAGATCGACGCCTGGGCCCGGTCCAGCAGGTCCGGCAGGGAGCGGGAGAACTCCTGGCCCTGCTCCACCAGGATCGGGATCAGGTATCGCAGGCCGATCGCGAGGGCCCCGAGCAGAAGAAGGTACGTGAGCAGGGCGCCGAGGACGCGGGGGACACCTCGCTGCTGGAGCCACGTGACGATGGGGTTGAGGACGTACACGAAGATGAGGGCCAGCACGAGCGGAGGAAAGATCACCCGGACGGGATGGATCACGTAGCGGAAAGACCAGTAGAGGAGGAGGAGCACCCCGATCGCCGACCATGCGACGATCCCCCACCGGGCGGCGCGGGAGACGGTGGGGGTCCACAACGGCCGGTTCCGCTCCTCGCCCATCCGGGCGCCATCATACCGTCGGCCCACCGGGCCAACGCGAGGTTGTGGCTCCTCCGGGCCACCGGAAATAGCCCGGAGGAAACACTCAAGCACCGGTCACCCACGCGCCGATGGTTCGGAGAAGGGGGTATATGGTGCGCGTCCTCGTTATCGACGACGAACCGGATGTGATCCTCCTCTGCCGCGTAAACCTGGAGTTCGAGGGCCATGAGGTCCTCGAGGCGGGGAGCGGCGAGGAAGGGCTGGCGATCGCGGAGCGCGAGCTCCCCGACCTCATCGTCCTCGACATCATGCTGCCGCGCCAGGACGGGTTCTCGGTCCTACGCCAGCTCCACGAGCGGGAGTCCACGAAGGACATCCCGGTGGTCCTCCTCACCGCGAAGGCGCGCGAGGACGACCAGATGCGTGGCTGGCGGACGGGGGCCGACGAGTACGTCACGAAGCCCTTCAGCCCGGTCGCCCTGACCGAGGCCGTGGCCCGGGTCGCCGGGATGACACCCGAGGAGCGCGCGGCCAGCCGCCGCAAGCACCTCGATCAGCTCAGCCTGCTGCACCGACTCTGACCCCGATAGACTGAGCCGGCGATGCTCATCTCCGTACCGGTCCAGGAAACGCGCTCGCTCGACGACTACATCTCCTCGGCGGGCGAGGACGCCGTCGAGCGGCTCCGCAAGGCGGCCAGGCCCCTCCGCGGCGCCCGGGTCGTCCACATCAGCAGCACGGCCTTCGGCGGTGGTGTCGCCGAGCTGCTTCCGACCCAGATCGCGATCCTCCGCGACCTGGGCATCGAGGTGGACTGGCAGCTCATCGAGGGCTCCGACGACTTCTTCGCGGTCACCAAGCTCGTCCACAACGCCCTGCAAGGGGCGGAGGTGCCCTGGGAAGGGGCGATGGAGAAGACCTACCTCGAGCGCGTCGAGGCCAACGCCAAGCGCTTCGACGATGGAAGCGACTTCGTGATCGTCCACGACCCCCAGCCGCTCGCGATCGCCTCGTTCCTCGACCAGCGGAGCGGGCGATGGGTGTGGCGCTGCCACATCGACCTCTCCAAGCCGATGGAGAATGTCTGGGCCTTCTTCTCGACCTTCGTGGACGGCTACGACGCGACCATCTTCACGCTGGAGGACTATGTGCGCGACAGAGCCGTTTCGAACGCACATCTCATCCCGCCCTCGATCGACCCCCTGTCGCCCAAGAACCACGATCTCGAGGACGAGGTCATCGAGGAGGTCCTCACCAGCTACGAGATCGACCCCGCCCGCCCCATCGTGACCCAGGTCTCGCGCTTCGATCCCTGGAAGGACCCCCTCGGCGTGATGGACGCCTTCCGCATCGCGCGCGAGCAGGCCCCCGGGATCCAGCTCGTGATGGTCGGCTCGATGGCGCACGACGACCCCGAGGGGTGGCACTACCTCGAGCTCGCCGAGGAGCATCGCGCCGGCGACCCCGACATCCACATCCTCACCAACCTCCAGGAGGTGGGGGCCCTGGCCGTCAACGCCTTCCAGCGCGCCTCAACGGTCGTGATGCAGAAGTCGATCCGTGAGGGCTTCGGGCTCACCTGCACCGAGGGCATGTGGAAGGAGCGTCCGGTGATCGCCGGGCGCGTGGGCGGCCTGCGGCTCCAGATCGAGGACGGCGAGAGCGGCTTCCTCGTGGACACGGTCGAGGAGGCGGCGGACAGGCTCGTCGAGCTCCTGCGAGACCGGGAGGCCCGCGAGGGGATGGGGAAGGCGGCGCGCGAGCGCGTCCGTCAGCGCTTCCTCTCCACGCGCGAGGTCGAGGACCATGTTCGCCTGCTCGCCTCGCTGGGGTCGGGGTGAGCGGCGGGATCCTCGTCGCCTCGAACCGCGGCCCGGTCGGCTTCGTCGAGGAGGGTGGCAAGCTCGTCCCGCAGCGCGGCTCTGGCGGCCTCGTCACCGCGCTCACCGACGTGGTGAACGAAGCAGGGGGCACGTGGATCGCCGCGGCGATGAGCGACGAGGACCGTCGGCGCATCGAGGGGGCCCCGGGCGGCCGCATCGAGGTCGTGCTCGACGACGCGAAGTACCGCCTGCGGCTCCTCGCGTTCGAGGAGGAGACCTACGAGCGCTACTACAACACGGTGAGCAACCGGCTCCTCTGGTTCCTCCACCACTATCTCTGGGACGTCCCGCGGTGGCCGCGCTTCGGCACCCCCTCACGTGTCTCCTGGGAGGCGTACCGGTCGGTCAACCTCGCGTTCGCCGACGCGCTCGCCGAGGAGGCGGGCGAGGAGACGACCGCGCTCGTCCAGGACTATCACCTGTCGCTGGTGCCGGCCGCCCTCCGGGCCCGCGCGCCGGAGACGCGGGTCGCCTACTTCCACCACTGTCCCTTCGCCGGGCCGGGCTACATGCGTCTCGTGCCGACCTGGCTCCGCGAGGAGATGCTCGACGGCCTGCTCGGGGCCGACCTCATCGGGTTCCAGAGCGCCCGCTGGGCCGAGGACTTCCTCTTCTCGGCGAGGATGCTCTCCGACGCCGAGATCGACCTGGACCGCCGCACCGTCGCCTGGAAGGGGCGGGAGACGAAGGTGGGCGTCTACCCGATCACCGTGGACCCCGAGCCGTTGCGGGAGCACGCCGCGTCCGATGTCGTAGCCGCGAAGCGCCGGGACCTCGAGGCCTGGCGGGGAGACAGAAAGCTCCTCCTGAGGGTGGACCGCGCCGAGCTCTCGAAGAACATCCTCCGCGGCTTCCTCGCCTTCGAGGACCTCCTCCAGCGCCATCCGGAGTGGCGTGAGCGGGTCGTGTTCCTCGCCCACCTCACGCCGTCGCGCACCGACCTCCCCGAGTACCGGACGTACACCCAGCAGTGCATGGACGTGGCGACGCGGATCAACGACGAGCAGAGCACCCGCTCGTGGACCCCGATCCGCGTGGACGCGAGCGACGACCTCGACCAGGTCCTCGCCGCGTACGGCCTCTACGACGTCCTGCTGGTGAACCCGGTCTTCGACGGGATGAACCTCGTCGCCAAGGAGGGCCCGCTCCTGAACGACGGCGAGGGCGTGCTGGTCCTCTCGCGCAATGCCGGTGCGATCGAGGTGCTCGACCGATGGGCGCTCCCGGTGGACCCCGTCGACATCGCGGGGACGGCCGACGCCCTCCACGCGGCCCTCGAGATGCCCCAGGAGGAACGGCGGGAGCGAGCCCGGGGGCTCCGTCGGACGGTCGAGGCCCGGAGCCCTGCCGACTGGATCGGGGAGCAGCTCCGGGACCTCACCGGCTGAGCTAGGATGGCCGCCGTGCGTCGCCTCTCCTTCCTCCTCGTCGTGTCCGTGCTGCTCCCAGCCTGCGCCGATCCCCAGGTCTCGCTCGGCTACCGGCTCGAGGAGGGGACCCGACTCAGGTACTCGCTCCGACTGCTCGCCGACGTGCAGCGGACCCTCGAGGACGAGACTCGCTTCGAGCGCGTCGAGGCTGTCTTCCGGGCGAACCAGGAGGTCGTCGAGACCTTCGCCGACGGCGGGGGCCGTGTCCGCGTGACCCTCGACCCCATCTCGCTGACGGTGAACGACGAGCCACAGAGCGCCGGCTCGGCGCAGGACTTCGTGGTCGTCCTGAGCCCCGACGGGGAGATCGAGGAGGTGGAGGAGGCGGCCGACGGGGGGCCCGAGCCGCTGGCCCCGGTCGGGATCGAACGGCTGCTCCCGCGGCTGCGTCCCGTGCTCCCCGAGGGACCGGTGACACCCGGGGACACCTGGACCTCGGGCGCGCTCCTGAGCGACGAGGACGGGAGCTTCTCGATCGAGGCGCGATCGCGACTCGCGGCCCTCGGCGAGGTCGCGGGGCGCCCCGCGGCCCTCGTCCGCACCACCTACACCTCGCCGGTGGACCGCCGGGAGGTCTTCGCGAACGCGGTCGCCGACCTCCGGGGCCGCGACGTCGGAACCCAGGAGGCCTGGTTCTCGCTCCATGGGATCCTGGTCAGGTCGGAGGGCGACTCGGTGGGGCGCTACGCGGTCACGTTCCGCCCGCCCGGCGGAGACGCCGGGGTGGAGCCGGTGGAGGGACGGCTACGGGTGCGGCTGCGCACCGAGATGCGCCTGATCCTCTAGCCCTGGGAGTCGGCGAAGTCCTGGCCGAGGACGACGATCAACTCGATGTCATTCTGGATGTTCGCGGGCATGCGCTCGACCTCCGCGGCTCCGTCGAAGAACTGCCGGTTCAGCTCGTCCGCCTGGGGGCGGGAGCCCTGCGCGAAGAAGAGCGTGGTCACGTCGTAGTTGCGCTCGGCGTTCCCGATCTCGCGGATCCGCAGACCCAGCTCTCGGAGATCCTCCGCGGTCTCGGCGGCGAGCCCGGTGGCGTTCGTCCCGTTCTGGACCTGGACGGCCACCCCGCGCAGGTTCACCTCCTCCTGGGGAGGCGGCTGCTCGCCGCCGTTCTCCGTGGGGCTCTCCTCCGGAGTGGGGCTCTCCCCGTCGTCGGTCGTGCCGATCGGCCCGGGGCTCCCCTCGGGGGTCACGTCGCCCGCGCCCGTAGGGAACGCCTTGGACAGAACGAAGATGCCGAGAACGACCGCGGCGATGACGAGCCCGGCTCTCAGCGTCGCGGTTGCCAAGGAGAGGTAGAAGCTCCCTTTCGTGTCGGGTTCATGCCTGCCGGCCACACGCTCCTCACCTCGAGGTGTCGATAGTCCGTTCGAACCGCTGACGGCGACGCTCCGCTCGGAGCCGCCGCAGGCGCTTCACGAGCATCGGGTCCTGGCGCAACGCCTCCGGCGTGTCGATCAGCCGGTTCAGCAACCGATAATACCGCGCCGCGGAGACCCCGAACCGTCGCCGTATCGCCCCCTCTTTGCGGCCGGGGAGCTGCCACCAGGATCGCTCGAACTCCAGGATCGCCCGGGACCGCTCGTCGAGCGCCTCGTCGTCTCCCATGCGCCTCCTCCGCCCGGTCGCTACATCTTGTGCCGGGTCCGAGCATAGGCACGAGATATGGGCCGTTCAAGGACATCGCCGCTACGGAAAGAGGCCCCGGGTCTCGATCGCCTCGGCCACCCTCTCGACCCCGATCATCGTCGCCGCCTGGCGCATCGTGGCCTTCTTCTCCTCCGCCAGCTCGATCACCTCGACGTGGGCGGACTCAATGATCTCGCGGAGACGCTCGTTGACCTCCTCCTCGGACCAGAAGTACGCCTGGATGTCCTGGACCCACTCGAAGTACGAGACGGTGACGCCTCCGGCGTTGGCGAGGATGTCGGGCACGACGAGGATGCCCCGCTCATGGAGGATCTCGTCGGCCTCGGGGGTGGTGGGCCCATTGGCCGCCTCCACGACAACCTTCGCCTTGATGCGCTCGGAGTTCTCCTCGGTGATGACTCCCTCGAGGGCCGCGGGGATCAGGACGTCGGTCTCGACCTCGAGCACCTCGTCGCTGCCGATCGCCTCTCCGCCCGGGTACCCGGCCACGGTCCCCGTCTCCTCCTTGTAGGCGGCCAACCTCATCGGGGAGAGCCCCTTGGGGTTGTAGACCCCGCCCATCACGTCGGAGACGCCCACCACCATGCAGCCCTGGTCGTGGAGGAGCTGGACGGCGGGGGCGCCGACCTTCCCGTAGCCCTGGATCACGACGCGAGACTGG